>Ga0308001_10000001_pt1 | contig 168510 bp, 169 predicted proteins | sample Neamet5_FD_203167 | JGI IMG/M metagenome (GOLD analysis project Ga0308001, IMG submission 203167) | Marine microbial communities from water near the shore, Antarctic Ocean - #5 | ecosystem: Environmental > Aquatic > Marine > Unclassified | place: Southern Ocean | collected 2014-06-04
TTGCCAAATCCACGCCTATGCGTTTAAGTTTCATGCGGGCTCCCCCTCCGGGATTGTTTGTTTCGTAACCTACAGTCTGGCGCAATGACGCCGTAGGAGGGAGGAGTCCATCTCATTGGGCTACGACAGCAATCGAGGTGTATATGAACAACCTGATCGAGGTCAGCAGCCTCAGCAAGACCTTCACCCTGCACCAGCAGAACGGCGTCGTCCTGCAGGTGCTGCGTCACCTGAATTTCGCCGTGCGCGGTGGCGAGTGTCTGGTGCTGCACGGCCAGTCCGGCGCCGGCAAGTCGACCCTGCTGCGTACCCTGTACGGCAACTACCTGGCGGCCGGCGGAAGCATCCGCATCCGCCACCAGGGCGAGCCGGTGGAGCTGGTCGGCGCCGAGCCGCGCCAGGTGCTGGCGGTGCGCCGGCAGAGTCTGGGTTACGTCAGCCAGTTCCTGCGGGTGATCCCGCGCGTGTCGACCCTGGACGTGGTGATGGAGCCGGCGCTGGCCCGTGGCTGGACGCGCAGCGACGCCGAGGCGCGGGCCAAGGCCCTGCTGGCCCGCCTCAACATTCCCGAGGCGCTCTGGCAACTGGCACCGGGCACCTTCTCCGGCGGCGAGCAGCAGCGCGTCAACATCGCCCGCGGCTTCATGGTCGAGTGGCCGGTGCTGCTGCTCGACGAACCCACCGCCTCGCTGGACGACGCCAACCGCCAGGTGGTGCTGGCGCTGATCAACGAAGCCAAGGCTGCGGGCAGCGCGCTGATCGGCATCTTCCATGACCGCACCGCCCGCGAGGCGGTGGCCGACCGTTACCTCGACATGAGCGCCGAGGCGGTGCAAGCGGAGTACGTCTATGTCGTCTGAACAGATTCTCAGCAACGCCCGTATCGTCACCGCCGAGCGCGAGTTCCTCGGCACCCTGCTGCTGCGTGACAGGCTGATCGCCGCGGTGGACGAGGGCGCCAGTCGCCTGCCGCAGGCCCAGGACCTGGGCGGCGATTACCTCCTGCCGGGGCTGGTGGAGCTGCACACCGACAACCTGGAAAAACATATGAGCCCCAGGCCGGGAGTCGATTGGCCCTCGACCTCGGCGGTGCTGACTCATGATGCGCAGATCGTCGCGGCTGGCATCACCACGGTATTCGATGCACTGTCCATCGGTGACATCAACCCGCGCGGCCGGCGCATGCAGCAACTGCCGGCGATGATCGATGCCATCGCCGCCAGCGAGGCGGCCGGGCAGACCCGCGCCGAGCACCGCCTGCACCTGCGCTGCGAGCTGTGCCATCCCGATGCTCTGACCATCTATCGTGACCTGGTGGAGCACCCGCTGGTGGCGCTAGTGTCGGTGATGGATCACTCGCCCGGCCAGCGCCAGTTCGCCAAGGTGGACAAGTATCGCGAGTACTACACGGGCAAATACCACCTCAGCCCGGCGGAGATGGAGGATTTCCTTCAGGAGCAGATCGCCAACTCGCGCCAGTACAGCGACCGCCAGCGTCGCGCCATCGTCGAGGACTGCCACGCCCGTGGCATTTCGGTGGCCAGCCATGATGACGCGACCTTGGCCCACGTGCAGGAGTCAGCCGGCTTCGGCATGGCCATCGCCGAGTTTCCCACCACCCTGGAAGCGGCCCGGGCCAGCCACGAGGCGGGGCTGAAGGTGCTGATGGGGGCACCGAATGTGGTGCGCGGCGGCTCGCACTCCGGCAATATCGCCGCCGCCGAACTGGCGCGCCACGGCGTGCTGGATATCCTCTCCAGCGACTATTACCCGGCCAGCCTGTTGCACGCGGCCTGGCTGCTCGCCGGGCAGGACAACGACTATGATTTGCCGGCGGCCATCGCCACCGTGAGCCGTGCGCCGGCCAGGGCGGCCGGGCTGGATGATCGTGGCGAGATCCGCGTCGGTCTGCGCGCCGACCTGGTACAGGCCAGGGCCCATGGCCAGCAGCCGGTGATCCAGCAGGTGTGGCGCCAAGCACGAAGGGTGTTCTGATGCAGGGCAGGTTGATCTATCTGATGGGGCCTTCGGGCTCGGGCAAGGACAGCCTGTTGCAAGCCGCACGAGCGCCGCTGGAGGCGCACGGCTGCCGTTTCGCCCGGCGGGTTATCACCCGCAGCGCGGAGTCGGTCGGCGAAGATGCCCTAGGGGTCAGCCCGGCGGAGTTCGAGCGTCTGCAGGGCGAGGGCGCCTTCGCCCTGAGCTGGCGTGCCAACGGCCTGGCCTATGGCATCCCGCGCGAGATCGACGACTGGCTGAGCGCCGGCCAGGACGTACTGATCAACGGCTCGCGCGGTCATCTCGAGACTGCGCGCCAGCGCTATCCGGATCTGCTGGCGATTCTTCTGCAGGTCGATGAGGCAGTGTTGCGCCAACGCCTGCTGGCCCGTGGCCGGGAGACGCCGGAGCAGATCGAACAGCGCCTGGCGCGCAGCCGCAGCTTTACCCCTATGGGAGGCGCTTCAGCGGCGACTGTCGCGGCTACGACTGCAGGGATGCAGGAGGTAGAGCGAAGCAGGATGCCCGAGCCGAAAGCCCCTCCCACAGGGGAGTGCCTGGCAATCCTCGACAACTCCGGCCCCCTGCAACACACCGTCAGCCGCCTGCTGCAGCTGCTCGACGAGGCCCGCCGATGCGCCTGACCCTGCTCGGCAGCGGCGATGCCCGTCAGGTGCCGGTCTACAACTGCAGCTGCCCGGCCTGCGACGCCGCCCGCGTCTATCCGGCGCGCCGCCGTGGCCCCTGTTGCGCGCTGATCGAATGCGGCGCGCAGCGCTGGCTGATCGACAGCGGCCTGACCGATCTCAGCGAGCGCTTCGCGCCGCACAGTCTCAGCGGCATTCTGCAGACCCACTACCACGCCGACCACGCCCAGGGCCTGTTGCACCTGCGCTGGGGCCAGGGCCTGGTGATTCCGGTGCACGGCCCGGACGACCCGGAAGGGCTGGCCGATCTGTACAAGCACCCCGGCATCCTCGACTTCAGCCAACCATTCGCCGCTTTCGAGCGTCGCCAGCTGGGTGAGCTGCAGGTCACCGCGCTACCACTGACCCACTCCAAGCCAACCTTCGGGTATTTGTTCGAGGGGCTGGGGTTGGAAGGGCAGGGCCGGCGCATTGCCTACCTTACCGACACGGTTGGCGTGCCCGAGGCCAGTTGCGCCGAACTGCAGCGTGCACCGCTGGATCTGCTGGTGCTCGATTGCTCCACCGCGCCGCAACCCGTTGCACCACGTAACCACAACGACCTGACCCGCGCGCTGGAGGTCATCGAGCGGTTGCAGCCAACGCATGCAGTGCTGACCCATATCGGCCATGCCTTCGATACCTGGTTGCTGGAGCATCCCGAGGCGTTACCGAGTGGCGTGAGCCTGGCCAGCGATGGCCTGGTGCTTTGATCTTGGTGTAACCAAATATTTCGATTCGCGGGGCTTTGCCGTTACAGTGCAAAGCCTTCCGATTTCTCGCCCTAAGAACAGCATGAACACTCGTCGCATTACTCTGCTGCTGTGTACGGCCGAAACCCTGGGCATGGCCGGCTTTGCTCTGTTCGCTGCGTTGCTGCCGCAATTTCAGGTGCTCTGGGGGCTGAGCAATACCGAGGCCGGTTGGATCGGCGGCGGCTTCTTTCTCGGCTATATGCTGGCCGTGCCGGTGCTCACCGGCCTGACCGACCGCCACGATGCCCGGCTGATCTACCTGTGGGCCATGCTGCTGACGGCCGTGGCCAGCGCCGGCTTCGTCTTCGCCGATGGTTTCTGGTCGGCGCTACTTTGGCGTGTGCTGACTGGCATCGGTCTGGCGGGCACTTACATGCCGGGGCTCAAGGCGTTATCAGAGCGCATCGACGGTGCTTCGCAGTCGCGCGCCATCGCCTTCTATACCGCCAGTTTCGGCCTGGGTACGGCGCTGTCCTTCACCCTGTCCGGCGAGCTGGCCAAGCTCGGCGGCTGGCAGGTGCCGGCAGTGCTCAGCGGCGCCTGCGCGCTGCTGGCCTGGGCGCTGGTGTACTGGGGGCTGGCACCGAAACCGGTGGTGGCGCATACGCCGCGCAATCTGCTGGATCTGGCACCACTGAAAAGTCGCGCGGTATTGGCCTACTGCCTGGCATACGCGATGCACAACCTGGAGCTGTTCGCTCTGCGCGCCTGGCTGGTGGCCTTCGTGGTGTTCTCCGGGCATTTTCAGGGCGTCGATCCCTGGTTGTCCGGTACCTGGGTGGCGATGTTGGCAACGCTGATCGGCATGCCGTCGAGCATTCTCGGCAATGAGTTGGCGCTGCGTTTCGGTCGGCAGCGCTGGCTGATCGGCGTGATGCTCAGCTCTGCGCTGCTGGCAGTCGTGGTCGGCCTGGGGGCGGCACTGCCGTTCTGGGTAATGCTGGTCTTGGTGCTGCTTTACGCGGTGACAGTGACTGCTGACTCGGCTTCGCTGACCGCCGGGCTGGTCAGCGTCGCCCCGGCCAGCCATCGTGGTGCGGCGATGGCGCTGTATTCCTGCACCGGTTTTACCGGCGCCTTTCTGGGCCCGCTGCTGTTCGGCATGACCCTCGATGTCCTGGGCGATCAGCAGTTGCTCGGCTGGTGGGCAGCGTTCGCGCTGATGGGCCTGTTGCTGACGTTGGGGCCGCTGGCGCTATGGTGGGCGGGCAGGGCACGCGAGGGCAGTGCTCGTTTGTAGATCAGGCATGCCTGCTGTGTGTCATGCCTTCATCCCCAACGCTTCAGCCTTGCGCAGCCAGCTCTGGCGCTGTTCCTCATTGGACGGGCGAACCGGGGCGAATTCGCTCAGGCGGCGAGTCTTGATCCCGCAGAAACCGAGAATGGTGCGCACCATCTGCCGATGTGCCGGGGCGCCGTAGATCCAGCGGAAGTACCAGCGCGGCGTGTCCATGGTCACCAGCAGGTCGGCGCTGCGCCCGCTGAGGAGCTTGTCCCAGAGTTGTGAGCGGTTGCGGTACTTGAAGGCGAAGCCGGGCAGGAACACCCGGTCGAAGAAACCCTTGAGCAGTGCAGGAATGCCGCCCCACCAGACCGGATAGACGAACACCAGATGCTCGGCCCAGTGGATCAGACGCTGAGCTTCGAGCAGGTCCGGCTCCAGATTCTGGCTCTGCTCGTAACCTTCACGCAGGATCGGGTCGAACTGCATCTCGCCCAGTCTGAGCTGGCGCACCACGTGCCCCTTGCTACGTGCTCCCAGGCTGTAGGCCTCGGCCAGGGCGTGGCAGAGGCTGTCCTTCTTGGGGGTGCCGAGAATCAGCAGGATTCGTTTGCCATCGCCTTCCAGCGGTGTGGCGCCGCTCTTGCCTTCAGTCATGCCGCCCGGCTCCGAGCATGTCCTGTGGTCGTACCCATTGGTCGAATTCCTCTTCGTTCAGGTAGCCAAGCTGCAGAGCGGCCTGGCGCAGGGTGCTGCCTTCGGCGTAGGCCTTCTTGGCGATCTCCGCGGCTTTGTCGTAGCCGATATGGGGATTGAGCGCGGTCACCAGCATCAGGCCGTTTTCCAGGTGCGCCGCCATTTGCACGGCATCCGGCTGCAGGTCGGCGACGCAGTGCTGCTGGAAGTTGCGGCAGCCGTCGGCGAGCAGGCGGATCGATTGCAGCAGGTTATGGATGATCACCGGCTTGAACACGTTGAGCTGCAGGTGGCCCTGGCTGGCAGCGAAGCTGATGGTGGCGTCGTTGCCCAGCACCTGGCAGGCGAGCATCGACAGCGCTTCGCACTGGGTCGGGTTGACCTTGCCGGGCATGATCGAGCTGCCCGGCTCGTTGGCTGGCAGGCGCACCTCGGCCAAGCCGGCGCGCGGCCCCGAACCAAGCAGGCGCAGGTCGTTGGCCAGCTTCATCAGCGCCACGGCCAGGGTTTTCAGGGCACCGGACAGGTGTACGAGAGGTTCATGGCCGGACAGCGCAGCGAATTTGTTCGGCGCGCTGGTCAGTGGCAGGCCAGTAAGCGCGGCCAGCTCGGCAGCGATGGCTTCGGCGAAACCGGCCGGGGCATTGAGGCCTGTGCCGACGGCGGTACCCCCCTGGGCCAGTTCGCAGACGGCGGGCAGGGCAGTGCGAATTGCGGCCTCGGCGTGGCCGAGTTGAGCGACGAAGGCCGACAGCTCCTGGCCGAAAGTGATCGGCGTGGCGTCCATCATGTGTGTGCGCCCAGTCTTGACCAGGTTGGCGTGACGCTGCGCCTGCTCCTGCAGGCCGTCACGCAGCTCGGCCAGCGCTGGCAGCAGGCAATGGCGCACGCCCTGTACGGCGGCGATGTGCATGGCCGTGGGGAAGCAGTCGTTGGAGCTCTGCGCGCGATTGACGTGGTCGTTGGGGTGCACCGGGGTCTTGCCGCCACGGTTGCCGCCAGCCAGTTCGTTGGCGCGCCCGGCGATCACCTCGTTGACGTTCATATTGCTCTGCGTGCCACTGCCGGTCTGCCAGACCACCAGGGGGAACTGCGCGTCGTGCTGACCGTCGAGCACTTCGTCGGCGGCCTGTTCGATCAGGCGGGCGATGTCCGCCGGCAACTCGCCGCTGCGGCTGTTGACCCGCGCCGCGGCTTTCTTGATCAGCGCCAGGGCGTGCAACACGGCCAGTGGCATGCGCTCCTGACCGATGGCGAAGTTGATCAGCGAGCGCTGGGTCTGCGCGCCCCAGTAAGCGTCGTTAGGGACTTCGATGGGGCCGATGCTGTCGGTTTCGGTGCGGCTCATGGCGTTCTCCGGGGCAATTGCAAGGTTGCTGGCAGTTTAGGTCGTGCCGCCGAAGACTGGTTCCACAACTTATCTATAAGCTTGATTGGAGCCTTTGAGCGCGCGTCTACCAGCGGGCGTGGGTTTCACCCAGCCAGCCCAGCGCTCCGTCCACCGGCACGCGCTCGCCTTTGGGGCCGCGCAGCACGCCATCGTAATGACCGAAGCGCTGTACGGTGCTGGCGTGGAAGGGGCCGAGTTTGGGGCAGGCCTTGTGCAGTTGGCGGGGCGTGAAGCGCAGCGCCACGCAATCATCTTCGCTGTCCAGGCGCCAGGGGGCCAGTGGCGCCTGTGAACTGCGCTCGATATGCAGGGGGCTGTCGAGCAGTTGCACTTCACCGCCGAACCACAGGGAATTTTCCGACAGGCCGCTGTGATCGAGCCAGCCAGCACCGAAGTTGCCGGCGATGCCGCCCGCTGCAGCGAATGCTGCCCGCTGCCAGTAAGTGTTCAGCGGCCAGACGCCGCGACCGAAGTCCAGTGCGGCGAAGCTCTGGCCCGGCACGCAGCTGTAATGCTTGCCACCCAACTGCAGACTGCCGGCGGTGGGCAGGCCGAGTTGCCGACAAGTGGCATGAAAGCCGCCATGTTGCAACGGCGCGACCAGGTTGACCGATTGCAGATGGGCAGGGCGCTGAATGTCCAGGGCCACCTGCAGGGGCTGGCCGCCGATATCCGGGGCGGCAGCGGTGAGGCGCAGGCGTCCGGGGTGCTCGTCGATGCGCAGTTGCAGGCGAGAGTGGCTGAAGGCGTGGCTCTCCAGCGGCAGGTCGGGCAGTTGGCAGCCCAGAGCGAAGGGGCGGAACTGGGCATGGGCAACGGCCTGACCGGATTCCAGATCGAGAAAGTAGGCGGCGCCGTAGCCCAGGTAATCGAGATCGGCGAGAGTCAGCGAGAGCATCCACTGCGGAGTGGTGATGCACCAGTGATTCCAGCGCTTGCGCCGCCCGGCGTGGCCATGCAGGGTGCAGTCCACCTGCGGTCGATTGGACCAACCAATGGCCTCGTCCAGCAGTCGACCTTTGCTGTCGCAAAGCGGCTGGAGCGGAAGGGGCGCGTGTGAGGTGAGGCTGGTCATCGGGCACGTCCGTGTGTGTGCGCGGGCTGGCGATCAATTGCCGGCTCTTGAGGTGCGCACGCCTTGTTGAATAATGGGGAGGTCGCAAAGAATGCCGAGCCCACCTGAGCATGAGCAAGTACTGGCATTTTGGCAACTGACCAGTGGGTGCGCCGATCAACATGACGCGTGTGAGCCAGCGCACAACGCGCATCGCTTGAGGGATTTCCGCGCAGGGCACAAAATGCCGCCTTCGTAGTCTACCCAGACTCATTCACAACCTCTGGACGCTCTCCATGCTCCGTTTTTCCAAACTCTGCACCGCCGTTCTGCTCAGCGCGAGCGCATCCCTGGCCATGGCCGATGCTGCCAGTCACGCCGCCGATGCCGAGCGTTTTCTCAAGCTGGCCCACGCCGACAAGCTGACCGTGCCGGTGTACGGCCAGGTGCAGCAGATGTTCGCCCAGCGTTTCGCCGAGGCCCCGAACGGCAAGAAGGCGGTGCTCGAGAGTTATCAGGCCAAGGCCAACACCGCGCTGGACAAGGCCGTCGGCTGGGACAAGCTGAAGCCGGACATGGTCAAGCTCTACACCAGCAACTTCAACGAGCAGGAGCTCAAGGACCTGATCGCCTTCTACGAGTCGCCGCTGGGACAGAAGGTGCTGCAGAAGATGCCGACCCTGACCGCACAATCCGCACAGATCACCCAGAGCAAGCTGGAAACCGCTGTGCCCGAGGTGAACAAGCTGCTGGCCGACATGAGCAACGAGCTCGGCCTGCCGAAACAGCCCTGATGGAGCCCGAGATGTCCAAGCAAGACCTGATCGTCACCGCCCTGGCTGCGCTGCAGCCCGAGTATCTCGATGTGCTGGATGAGAGCCATATGCACAGCCGCGGTCTGGAGACCCACTACAAGGCGGTGATCGTCAGTCCGGCCTTTGCCGGCCTGAATGCGGTCAAGCGACATCAGAAGGTCTATGCCACGGTCGGCGAGCTGATGGGGCAGATCCACGCGCTGGCGCTGCACACCTACACCCCGGAGGAGTGGGCGGCGCAGGGTGTGGCCCCGGCCTCGCCGACCTGCCGTGGCGGTCATTGATGTAGCCCAATCCGCGGCAGCGATCCTTTCCCGGATTGCATCCGGGCTACGCGACAGGCTGTCGCGCCCTGTCGCCAACTTGCCCCGGCGATTGTCCGCTTTGCTACAATCGCCCTTCGCGCCGGCCTATGCCGGCGTTTTTCATGTCCCGCCAGTCCGCCCTTTACGTGGGCGACTACTGAGAGAACTGTTCATGACCGACAAGATCGTCGTCGCGGCGTTGTATAAATTCGTCTCCCTGCCGGATTATCAGGCGCTGCGCGAACCCCTGCTGCAAACCCTGATGGATAACGACATCAAGGGCACCCTGTTGCTCGCCGAAGAGGGTATCAATGGCACCGTTTCCGGCACCCGCACCGCTATCAATGCGCTGCTCGCCTGGTTCCGCCTGGATGCCCGTCTGGCCGATATCGACCACAAGGAATCCTATTGCGATGAACAGCCGTTCTATCGCACCAAGGTCAAGCTGAAGAAAGAGATCGTTACCCTCGGCGTGCCCGGTGTCGACCCCAACCAGCGCGTCGGTACCTACGTCGAGCCGCAGGACTGGAACGCCCTGATCAGCGACCCTGAAGTGCTGCTGATCGATACCCGCAACGACTATGAAGTGGCCATCGGCACCTTCGAGGGTGCCATCGACCCCAAGACCAAGTCTTTCCGTGAGTTCCCCGAGTACATCAAGGCCCACTTCGACCCGAGCAAACACAAGAAGGTGGCGATGTTCTGCACTGGTGGTATCCGCTGCGAGAAAGCCTCCAGCTACATGCTCGGCGAGGGTTTCGAGGAGGTCTATCACCTCAAGGGCGGCATCCTCAAATACCTCGAGGAAGTACCGCAGCAAGAGACCAGGTGGCAGGGCGACTGCTTCGTCTTCGATAATCGTGTGACCGTGCGTCATGACCTCTCCGAGGGCGACTACGATCAGTGTCACGCCTGCCGCACGCCGATCTCCGTGGAAGACCGCCAGTCCGAGTTCTACAGCCCCGGCGTCAGCTGTCCGCATTGCTGGGATTCGCTGCCGGAGAAAACCCGTGAAAGCGCCCGCGAGCGGCAGAAGCAGATCGAACTGGCGCGTGCGCGCAACCAGCCGCACCCGATTGGCCGCGACCCACGCCAACTGAACGAGGCCTGACCCATGGCTAGCCGCCTGCTCTACGTGATGGACCCGATGTGCTCCTGGTGCTGGGGTTTCGCCCCGGTGGTCGAAGCACTGGCCGAGCAGGCGGCTGCCGCCGGCGTGTCGCTGCAGATCGTGGTGGGTGGCCTGCGCCGCGATCAGGTAGCGATCGATGCGGCAGCGCGGGTGCGTTACCTGGGCTACTGGCAGGCGGTCAACGCCAGTACCGGGCAGCTGTTCGACTTCGAACGCGGGCTGCCCGAGGGGCTGGTGTACGACACCGAGCCAGCTTGCCGTGCGCTGGTCACCGCGCGCCAGCTCGATGCCGCCAGCGCCTGGACGCTGCTCAAGCTGATTCAGCAAGCCTTCTACACCGAGGGTGCCGACGTCACCCAGGCCAGCGTGCTGGTGCAACTGGCCGAGCAGGCGGGCATCCCGCGCATCGAGTTCGCCGAGGCCTTCGACAGTCAGGCCATGCAGGAGGCGACTGCTGCCGACTTCACCTGGGTACAGGATCTGGGCATCGCCGGCTTCCCCACCTTGCTGGCGGAGCGCGACGGCCAGCTGGCGCTGCTGACCAACGGCTATCAACCGCTCGAGGTACTGGCGCCGCTGCTGGGCCGCTGGCTGGAGCGCGCTGCCAATGCCTGATCGGTTGAGCTGGGCAGAAATCCGTCGCCTGGCCCTGCATCACAAGAAAGCGCTGATCCTGGCCAATCTGGTCGCCGTGCTGGCGACCCTGTGCAGTGTGCCGATTCCGTTGTTGTTGCCGCTGCTGGTGGACGAAGTGCTGCTGCATGACGGAGACGCGGCGCTCAAGGTGATGGACAACTTCCTGCCTGCCGACTGGCAGACCGCAGCAGGCTACATCGGCCTGATGCTGCTGTTGACCTTGCTGCTGCGCAGCTCGGGGCTGATCTTCAACGTGTTGCAGGCGCGGCTGTTCGCCAGGTTGTCGAAGGACATTGTCTATCGCATCCGCATGCGTCTGATCGAGCGCCTCAAGCGCATCTCCCTCGGCGAGTACGAGAGCCTGGGTAGCGGCACCGTGACCACCCACCTGGTCACCGATCTGGACACCCTGGACAAGTTCGTCGGCGAGACCCTCAGCCGTTTTCTGGTGGCGGTGCTGACCCTGGTCGGCACCTCGGCCATCCTGATCTGGATGCACTGGCAACTGGCCTTGCTGATCCTGCTGTTCAACCCGCTGGTGATCTACGCCACCGTGCTGCTGGGCAAGAAGGTCAAGCACCTGAAGAAGCTGGAGAACGACAGTACTTCGCGCTTCACCCAGGCACTGACCGAGACCCTGGAGGCGATTCAGGAAGTGCGTGCCGGCAACCGCCAGGGCTATTTCCTCGGTCGCCTCGGCGGGCGGGCGCGTGAGGTGCGCGATTATGCCGTGGCCTCGCAGTGGAAGAGCGATGCCTCCAACCGTGCCAGCGGCCTGCTGTTCCAGTTCGGTATCGACGTGTTCCGCGCCGCGGCGATGCTCACCGTGCTGTTCTCCGACCTGTCCATCGGCCAGATGCTCGCGGTGTTCAGTTACCTGTGGTTCATGATCGGCCCGGTCGAGCAGTTGCTCAGCCTGCAGTACGCCTTCTATGCCGCAGGCGGGGCGCTGACGCGGATCAACGAGCTGCTGGCACGCAAGGATGAACCGCAGTACGACGGGCGCGTCGACCCTTTCAAGGGACGCGATACGGTCGGTATCGAGGTGCGCGGGTTGACATTCGGCTATGGCGAGGAGCCAGTGCTGGATCGTCTCGATCTGTCCATCGGCCCGGGTGAGAAGGTCGCCATCGTCGGCGCGTCCGGCGGTGGCAAGAGCACGCTGGTGCAGCTGCTGCTGGGCCTTTATACGCCACAGGCCGGCAGCATCCGCTTCGGCGGCAGCGCGCTGGAGGAGATTGGCCTGGACTGCGTGCGTGACAACGTCGCGGTAGTGTTGCAGCACCCGGCACTGTTCAACGACACGGTGCGTGCCAACCTGACCATGGGTCGTGAGCGCAGCGACGAGGCTTGCTGGCAGGCGCTACGTATCGCCCAGCTTCACGACACCATTGCGCAACTGCCGCAGGGTCTGGACAGCGTGGTCGGGCGTAGCGGCGTGCGTTTGTCCGGCGGGCAGCGCCAGCGCCTGGCGATCGCGCGCATGGTGCTGGCCGAGCCGAAGGTGGTGATTCTCGACGAGGCCACTTCGGCGCTGGATGCAGCCACCGAGTACGCGCTGCACGAAGCGCTGGCGCAGTTCCTTGAAGGGCGCACCACACTGATCATCGCCCACCGCCTCAGCGCGGTGAAGCAGGCCGACCGCGTGCTGGTGTTCGATGGCGGCAGCGTTGCCGAGGATGGCGACCACCAGCAGCTGATCGCCGAAGGTGGGCTGTACGCCAAGCTCTACGGGCATTTGCAACAGGGCTGAGGTGTCTATTCTTCGCGGCTGAAACTGCTCCTACGGGGGCAGTTGGGCATCTGTAATGTTGTAGGGCGGGTGCAACCCGCCATAAATGAGTGGCGGGTTGCACCCGCCCTACGGATCTGAAGCCGCTTCTACGGAGCGGCTTCAGCCGCGATGCTCTTTTGCGCAACCCATGCCCACGGATTGCATCCGGGCTACACAGCTTCCTGGGCTGTCGCGGCTAAAGCCCCTCCCACAAGGTTCGCTGCTGCAATGACAGGCTGCCCCCGCTCTGTGGGAGGCGCTTCAGCCGCGACGCTCTACCTCAGTCATGGCTCATCAGAGCTTCGCTCAATTCCTCGAACAGCGTCTGCACCGAGCGCAAGGCCCGGCAGTCCGGGCGGGTCAGCAGCCAGAGTTCGGTGTCGCAGCCGGCCAGCGGCGGGCCGAGTGCCTTGAGTTCGGGATGGGCGCGCAGCACGAAGTCGGGCAGGGCGGCGACACCCAGCCCGGCGCGGGCCAGCTGCGCCACGGCGTACATGCTGCTGCAGCGGTAGTTGGGGGTGACGCCCGGCAACTCGCGCAGGCGCCAGAGTACCGTGGCGTGATCCGGCATCGCCTCGTCCGGGGCGATCCAGCTTTGTCGTGCCAGGTCGCTGCGATCCTGGCCGTCATCACGGGAGCAGACGAGGTAGGACACGCTGGCCAGGCGCCGGCCGACCAGGTGCTCCGGCGGCTCGTTGGTCAGGCGCAGGGCCATGTCGGCATCGCGCCGGCTGAGGTTGGCGAAGTCGTTGGAGGTCACCAGCTCCAGCGCCAGCGCCGGGTAACTGGGCATGAAACGCGCCATCGCCGGTAGCAGCAGGCTGCTCAATACCGCATCGGTGCAGGTCAGGCGCACCGTACCGCTGACTACCTGCTTGCCCAGCTCCAGCGCCACGCGTGCAGCATCCAGCGCCTGTTCGGCGCGCTCGGCCTGTTCGGCCAGGGCGCGGGCGGTTTCGCTGGGTTCGTAGCCGCGTCGACTCTTCTCGAACAGCGCCACCCCGAGGGCGGCTTCCAGGCGGCGCACGGCGCGAAACACCGTGGACACGTCGACCTGCAGCAGTTCTGCCGCGCGCGCCAGGGAGCGGCCACGCACCAGGGCGAGCACCAGGGAGAGGTCGGTATGGTCGATTTGATATTGCACGGCTGCAATCTCTGCTTGTCTATTCGCCAATTATTATTGCGCGAGCGCCATCTTATAGTGGCAGGGAGACCGCCATGCAAGAGGGGGATAGGCGTATGTACAGCAAGTGTCGAGTCAAGGTCGCTCTGGTGGGTGACTACAATGCGGCGATTGCCGCGCACCGGGCCATTCCCGAGGCGCTGCGCCTGGCCAGCGAGGTACTGGGTGTGGCGGTCGAACATGACTGGCTGGCCACTGACAGTCTCGTCGATGACGCCACCCTGATGGCTTACGACGGCATCTGGTGCGTACCGGGCAGTCCCTATGCCGCCACCGAAGGTGCGTTGCGCGCCATTCGTTTCGCGCGCGAGCAGGGCGTGCCGTTCCTGGGCACCTGTGGCGGCTTCCAGCACGCGCTGCTGGAGTACGCGCGCAACCGCCTGGGCTGGACGGATGCCGAACACGCCGAGCTGTCGCCGCAAGCGCAGAATCCTCTGATCGCGCCCCTGAGCTGTGCCTTGCTGGATGTCAGCGAGCACGTGCACCTGGTCTCTGGCTCGCGCATTGCCGAGCTCTACGGTGTACGTGAGATCAGCGAGCAGTACCTGTGCCGCTACGGCCTCGCCGATGCCTTCGTCGAGCCGCTGATGGCCCAGGCGCTGAAGGCCTCCGGGCATGACCAGGCGGGCGCGGTGCGTGCCATCGAACTGGAAGATCATCCGTTCTTCATCGCTACCCTGTTCCAGCCCGAGCGTGCGGCGCTGGAGGGGCGTCTGCCGCCGGTGGTTGCCGGCCTGGTCGGCGCCTGCGCAGTGCAGTCGGTGCATGAAGCGCAACAAGAGGCGGTCGCGTGATCGCCACCACTCCCGAGCCCCCTTACTACGTGGTGATCTTCACCTCGGTACGCACGGAGGTGGACGCCGGTTATGCCAAGGCGGCGCAGCGCATGCTTGAGCTGGCTGCGCAGCAGCCCGGCTTTCTCGGTGTGGAGTCGGCACGCAGTGATGGCCTGGGCATCACCCTGTCCTACTGGCAGAGCGAGGAGGCCATTCGCGCCTGGCGTGAGCATGCCGAGCACAGCGCCGTTCGCGAGCAGGGACGCGCCGATTGGTACGCCGCCTTCACCACTCGCGTGGCCAAGGTGGAGCGCGCCTACACATTCTCGCGCCCGAGCTGAGTGATAGCGGCAAGCCGGCTGACCGCTTTGTAAGGATTTTTTTACGGTTGTCAGGGCTTTGCGTGCCTTGCCTGGAAGGCGTAAGGAAAATTTGCCACTGCCGCACTCGGCCACCGCGTCGACGTGTCGCAAAGCATCTTGAGAGCGGCCCTGCGCTCGGTTGTCATGAGGTTGTCCGCAACGCATTCGTGCGGCTGCCATAACAATGACAATCAGGAGGCGAAATGACCGCCGTGGCCAAGATCGAGCAGCACAACCCCATCGGAACCGACGGTTTCGAGTTCGTCGAATTTACCGCACCGAATGCCGAAGGCATCGAGCAACTGCGCCAGTTGTTTACCGCCATGGGTTTCACCGAGACCGCCAAGCACCGCTCGAAAGAGGTCTGGCTGTTCCAGCAGAACGACATCAACATCGTGCTCAACGGCAGCCCCACCGGTCATGTGCGCGCCTTCGGCGAAAAACACGGCCCCAGTGCCTGCGCCATGGCCTTCCGGGTCAAGAATGCGGCCCAGGCTGCGGCCTACGTCGAGCAGCAGGGCGCAACGCTGGTGGGCAGCCACGCCAACTTCGGCGAGCTGAACATTCCCTGCGTCGAGGGCATCGGCGGCTCGCTGCTGTATCTGGTTGACCGTTATTCCAACGAGAGCGGCGACAAGAGCATCTACGACGTCGACTTCGAGTACATCGAAGGCCGCAGCCCGAATGACAACGCCGTCGGCCTGCAGTGCATCGACCACCTGACCCACAACGTGCGTCGCGGACAGATGGACGTCTGGTCCGGCTTCTACGAGCGTATCGCCAATTTTCGCGAGATCCGCTACTTCGATATCGAAGGCAAGCTCACCGGCCTGTTCTCCCGCGCCATGACCGCGCCGTGCGGCAAGATCCGCATCCCGATCAACGAGTCAGCCGATGACAAGTCGCAGATCGAGGAATTCATCCGCGAGTACCACGGCGAGGGCATCCAGCATATCGCCCTGAGCACCGACGATATCTACGCCACCGTGCGCCAGCTGCGCGCCAATGGCGTCGACTTCATGACCACCCCGGACACCTACTACGAGAAGGTCGACAGCCGCGTCGCCGGCCATGGCGAGCCGCTTGATACGCTGCGTGAACTGAACATCCTGATCGATGGCGCGCCCGGCGATGACGGCATCCTGCTGCAGATCTTCACCAACACCGTGATCGGTCCGATCTTCTTCGAGATCATCCAGCGCAAGGGTAACCAGGGTTTTGGCGAGGGCAACTTCAAGGCGCTGTTCGAATCCATCGAGGAAGACCAGCTGCGTCGCGGTGTGATCTCCGAGGAGTGATGCCATGAGCCGTCAATGGATCCGCTTCCCCCTGCGTGAAGGCGAGTGCTCGCGCCAGGCGCATTGCGACCTGCCGCAGGGCACCTACGAGCGCGAGATGGGCCGTGAGGGCTTCTTCGGCCCCACCGCGCACCTGCACCACAAGCATCCGCCCACCGGCTGGATCGACTGGCAGGGGCCGTTGCGTCCGCATGCCTTCAACTTCAACGACATCCCCAGCGAGCGCGACTGTCCGCTGGCGGCGCCGCTGACCCTGCACAACGCCGATGTGAAGCTGCGCGTCTGGCGCACCCACGGCGCCATGCGCCACCTGGTGCGCAACGCCGATGGTGACGAGTTGCTGTTCGTGCATGAAGGCAGTGGGCATTTCTACTGCGACTTCGGCCACCTGGAATATCGCGACGGCGACTACCTGCTGATTCCGCGCGGCACCGCCTGGCGCATCGAGGCCAGCACACCGAGCTACTTCCTGCTGATCGAGAACACCGACGGCGCTTATCAGTTGCCGGACAAGGGCCTGCTCGGCCCGCAGGCGATCTTCGACCTGGCAGTGCTGGAACACCCGCATATCGATGATGCCTTCAAGGCGCAGCAGGACGAGAACACCTGGCAGATCCGCATCAAGCGGCGCGGCCAGATCAGCACCGTGACCTACCCCTACAACCCGCTGGATGTGGTCGGCTGGCATGGCGACAACACCGTGGTGCGCCTGAACTGGCGCGACATTCGCCCGTTGGTCAGCCATCGCTACCACCTGCCGCCGTCGGTGCACACCACCTTCGTCGCCAATGGCTTCGTGATCTGCACCTTCACCCCACGGCCGGTGGAATCCGATCCCGGTGCGCTCAAGGTGCCGTTCTTCCACAACAACGACGACTACGACGAAGTGCTGTTCTACCACCGTGGCAACTTCTTCAGCCGCGACAACATCGAGCAGGGCATGGTCACCCTGCACCCGTGCGGTTTCCCCCATGGGCCGCATCCCAAGGCGCTGAAGAAGAGCCAGGAAGATCCGGCCACCTTCATCGACGAGGTGGCAGTGATGATCGACACCCGTCGTGCCCTGGAAGTGGCCGATGCCGCCGGCGCGGTGGACGTGGCCGAGTACGTCAACTCCTGGCGCGCGCCGGGTACCCAAGGTTGAACCTGTAGGAGCCGGCTTGCCGGCGATCAGCGATCCCCGGATCGCCGGTAAGCCGGCTCCTACGTCAAGAACGGAAATCGCATATGAAACTCGCATCACTGAACCAAGGCCGCGATGGCGTGCTGATCGTCGTTTCCCGCGATCTCACCCGCGCCGTGCTCGCGCCGCAGATCGCTTTCACCCTGCAGGCTGCGCTGGACGACTGGGCCGTGGCCCGGCCCAAGCTCGAAGCGGTCTATCAGCGTCTCAACGACGGCTTGGAAGAGGGCGCCTTCGCCTTCGATCAGGCCGCCTGCCACAGCCCGCTGCCGCGCGCCTACCACTGGGCCGACGGCAGCGCCTACGTCAACCATGTCGAGCTGGTGCGCAAGGCCCGTGGCGCCGAGATGCCCGAATCCTTCTGGCACGACCCGCTGATGTACCAGGGCGGCGCAGATGCCTTTATCCCGCCGCACAGCCCGATCCGCCTGGCCGACGAAGCCTGGGGCATCGACTTGGAGGCCGAGTTGGCGGTGATCACCGACGACGTGCCGATGGGCGCCACGCCGGCCGAAGCGGCAGGCCATATCCGCCTGCTGATGCTGGTCAACGACGTCTCCCTGCGCAATCTGATCCCCGGCGAACTGGCCAAGGGCTTTGGCTTCTACCAGAGCAAGCCGTCATCGAGCTTCTCGCCGGTGGCCATCACCCCGGACGAGCTGGGCGAGAGCTGGAAGGACGGCAAGGTACATCGGCCGCTGGTGTCGCATATCAACGGCGCGCTGTTCGGCCAGCCGAACGCCGGCGTCGACATGACCTTCAACTTCCCAACCCTGGTAGCGCATGCCGCCAAGACCCGGCCGCTTGGCGCGGGCACCATCATCGGCTCGGGCACGGTGTCGAATTACGACCGCAGCGCCGGCTCGAGCTGCCTGGCGGAAAAGCGCATGCTGGAGATCGTCGAGCAGGGCGAGGCGAAGACGCCGTTCCTCAAGTTCGGCGACCGGGTACGTATCGAGATGTTCGACGTTGCCGGGCAGAGCATCTTCGGCGCCATCGATCAGGTGGTGGAAAAGTACGACGCCCGCTGATCTGTAGGAGCGGCTTCAGTCGCGATTTGTCTGAAGTCGCTAAAAGCATCGCGGCTGAAGCCGCTCCTACGCAGGTCGCGTTTCGAAAGGAATCCGCAATGCTGAAACTCTACGGCTACTGGCGCTCCAGCGCCGCCTACCGCGTGCGTATCGCCCTGAACCTCAAGGGCCTGGCTTACCAGCAGGTGCCAGTGCACCTGGTCAAGGACGGCGGCCAGCAGCACGGCGCCGACTACCGCGCGCTGAACCCGCAGCAGTTGCTGCCGCTGCTGGTGGACGAGGAGAACGGCGGCGTGCGCATCGCCCAGTCGCTGGCGATCATCGAATACCTCGAAGAAATCTTCCCGGTGCCGGCGCTGTTGCCAGCCGATCCGGCCGAGCGTGCCCAGGTGCGGGCGCTGGCGCTGCATATCGCCTGCGACGTGCATCCGCTGAACAACCTGCGCGTGCTGCAGTACCTGTCCAGCGAACTGGGCGTCGCCGATGAGGCGAAAAACGCCTGGTACCGGCACTGGGTCGCGCTCGGTCTGGCCGCCGTGGAGGAGGGCCTGGCCGCGTTCGACGGGCGCCTGTCGCTCGGCGAGCGGCCTGGATATCTGGAAGCCTGCCTGATTCCGCAGCTGTATAATGCGCGGCGTTTTAACTGTGACCTTGCCGCGTACCCACGCATTGTCGCCATGGCAGCGCGCTGTGAACCCCTGGAGGCCTTCCAACTGGCCGCACCGGAGGCACAAGCCGACGCCCAGTGACACCCCCGGCTTCACCAAGCCTTGCATTCCGCTGCGCCACAAGCGTAGCGGGTCCGATTCCGTCACAGATAAAAACAAACAGGTGACGCATGACCCGTGAAAAACCGAAGAACCTCTGGCTGTCGCGCTGGGGTTTCCTGCTCGCTGCAACCGGCTCGGCCGTCGGGCTGGGCAATATCTGGAAATTTCCCTACATCACCGGCGAATACGGTGGTGGTGCCTTCGTGCTGATGTACCTGGCGTGCATCCTGGCCATCGGCATTCCGGTCATGATGACCGAGATCGCCATTGGCCGCCGTGGCCGTGGCAGCCCCATCGACGCCATTGGCCGCGTGGTGCGCGAGAACAATGGCAACCCGTTGTGGAAAGCGGTGGGCGGCATGGCCATGCTCGCCGGCTTCATGATCCTGTGTTTCTACGTGGTCGTCGCCGGCTGGGCCTTCGCTTACACCTGGAAGATGCTTGACGGCTCGCTGGCTGCCACCAGCGTCGAGCAGCTCGGTGGTGTGTTCGAGGCGCATAACGCCAATCCCTGGCAATTGGGCGGCTGGAGCGTGCTGGTGGCGCTGCTGACCCTGTGGATCGTCGGCAAAGGCGTGCAGGCGGGCGTCGAAAAAGCCTTTCGCTGGATGATGCCGGGCCTGGCGGTAATGCTGCTGGTGTTGGTCGGCTATGCCTTTACCAGCGGCAGTTTCAAGGCCGGTTTCGATTTCCTGTTCCATTTCGATGCTTCGAAGATCACCGGCGAGGCGTTGCTGGCGGCGCTGGGGCATGCCTTTTTCACCCTGAGCCTGGCCTCTGGGGCGATTCTGACCTACGGCTCCTACATTCCCGACGGCCAGTCGATTACCCGCACCACCTTCATGGTGGTGGTCTGTGATACCTGCGTGGCGCTGCTGGCGGGGCTGGCGATCTTCCCGATCATCTTCGCCAACGGCATGAGCCCCAGCGCCGGGCCTGGGCTGATCTTCATGAGCCTGCCGCTGGCCTTCCAGCAGATGCCGTTCGGCACCGTGTTTGGCGTGCTGTTCTTTGCCATGGTGTCGGTCGCAGCGTTGACCTCGGCCATCTCGATGATCGAGGCACTGGTAGCCTACCTCAACGAGAAACATGGCGTTAGCCGGATCAAGGCTGCTGCCGGCTCCGGCGCTGTGCTGCTGGTGATCAGCCTGCTGGCGATGCTGTCGTTCAACCTGTTGGCCGGTTGGACGCCTTTGGGCAAGAACTTCTTCGACTGGCTGGACTACCTCACCTCGCGCTGGATGATGCCGCTCGGTGGCATCTTCATGGTGCTGCTGGCGGGCTATGCGCTGCGCGGCGAGATCATGCGCGATGAACTGGGCCTGCCACCGTTGGGCTACGCACTGTGGCTGTTCATGGTGCGTTACGTCAGCCCGGTGCTGATCATGATGGTCTTCCTGCATGCGCTGGGCTGGCTGCTGTTCGACCCCATCGCGCAGTGGTACTGGATCGCCGGTGCCATCGGGGTTCTGGCGATAGTTGGCGAAATGCTGCGGCCCAGAGTGATGCTGGTAATCGCAGGGCGCTGACGGGCGACATGAAAAAGGCGCAGTGGTTGATGCCACTGCGCCTTTTTTCTGCTCCTTCGCATTTTCGCAGCGAGGAATGCTGCGAGAACCTTCTCATTGGCATGATGCCGCTGGCGGAAAATCGCCAGTTTCCTGCTTTCAGTAAGCGGATAGCTGCTGAATCTTCCCCTGTGTCAGTCATTCGCTGGCTAAGCTGCATGAAAGACAGAAGCGAATGGCCAGCACTCAAGCGCTGCGACTCTCCTGCCGATAGCATTACAGGCGTTCAAGCTGACGTGGCATAGCAGTTGCCTGATCAATCAGCCAAGCCACGCCCTTGAGGTGTGGCTGTATAAGAAGAATTCGGAGTCGTCCCCTATGTTCAAGCCTGCCATACGTTTTTTCGCCAACCTTGCCGTGGGCAAGAAGCTCTTCATCGGCTTCGGCTTGGTTCTGTTGCTCACTGCGGCCATGACGGTCAGTGGCTATCTGGCCGTGCAGGCGGTATTGCTGGGGCATGCGCAGGTCGTCCAGTTGGCCCAGGTGAATCAGGCGGTCCTCGAAGCACGACGGCTGGAACGTAACTTCGCCATCGAGCAAAGCCCGGAAAACGCCAGCCGGGTGCGTGACAGCCTGCTGCAGGTGCAGAGCCTACTGGAGAATCTGGACAGGGATGCTGCCGAGGGGGCGCGTGTGCAGACCATGCAGCAGGCCGCCGGCGAGTATCTGAAACAGTTTGAGAACTATGTCGAACAGCAAGCCAAGGCACGCGAAGCTCGCGAGGAAATGCGCAATGCTGCGTCGGAGGCGCGTGATCAATTCGAGGTCATCGAACTGGACATGTATGACGCAGTGCGTGAATTGCGCCTGCAGGGCGACCGTCTGCGTGGCAGTGATCCGCTGACCCTGGCCGAAACTGCCTCCGGCCTGAGCAAACGCATGCTCGATCTGCGTGGCCACGAGAGCCTCTACATCATCGACGGCTCAGCCGAAGCGCTGGAGGAGTGGGAGTACGTCAGCGAGGATCTGCAGACCGTTGCCAGCAGCCTGAAGGTCTGGCTCGACGATGATCAGAAGGCCGCCATCGACACCGCCCTGCAGGCGTTGACCCTGTACCAGCGCTCCTTCCTTTATTACCGTCAGTTGCGTGAGCAGAACCAGGCCACGGAAACGGCGATGATCGAGCGTGCGCGCTCGGTCGTCGATCTGGCCGAGTCGGCGCAGGCGGCTGCCGATACCCGTATGCTCGCCAGCTCTCAACGCGCCATGGTGATCCTCGGCATCATGGGCGCCGCTGCCGTGGTGCTGGGGTTGTGCGCTGCGTTGCTGATCACCCGGTTGATCGTGGTGCCGCTGCGTCAGAGCGTGACCTTTGCTCAACGCATTGCTGCAGGCGATCTCAGCCAGGACATCACGCAGGCGCGTCGTGACGAAGTCGGGCAATTGCTCGAGGCCATGCAGGCCATGACGGTCAGCTTGCGTAACCTGGTCAGCCGCATTGGCGGCGGTGTCGGGCAGATTGCCGCGGCTGCTGAGCAGTTGTCGGCAATCACCGCGCAGACCAGTGCCGGGGTGCAGACGCAAAAGCTGGAAACCGAACAGACCGCTACCGCCATGCACCAGATGGCAGCCACCGTGCAGGAGGTGGCGCAGAACGCCGAGCAGGCATCGCTGGCCGCGCGTGATGCGGATCTGGAGGCGCAGCAGGGCAATCGCGTGGTGCAGCAGGCAGTCGATCAGATCGACAGCCTGGCCGGCGAAGTGGAGCAGTCGGCCCAGGCCATCGCCGAGTTGAATCAGGAAAGCGCGCGCATCAGCAGCGTGCTGGAAGTGATTCGTGGCGTCGCCGAGCAGACTAACCTGCTGGCGCTCAACGCGGCCATCGAAGCGGCGCGTGCGGGCGAACAGGGGCGTGGTTTCGCCGTGGTCGCCGACGAAGTGCGGGCGCTGGCCAAGCGTGCCCAGGACAGCACCGAAGAGATCGAGAGCCTGATCGCCGGCCTGCAGCGCATGGCCAAGGGCGCCGTGCAGCAGATGGACAGCAGCCGCGACCTGACCCGCCGCACCGTCGAACTGGCGGGCGAGGCTGGGGACGCGCTGGGGCGCATTACCCAGGCGGTGAGCACCATCGAGCAGATGAACCAGCAGATCGCCGCCGCTGCCGAAGAGCAGAGCGCCGTGGCCGAGGCGATCAATGAAAGCGTCACCCGTGTGCGTGATATTGGTGAGCAGAGCGCCAGTGCCACGCAACAGACTGCAGCCTCCAGCGCCGAGCTGGCGCGTTTGGGTGTCGAGTTGCAGGCGTTGGTGCGCCAGTTCCGCACCTGAGCCAGACGAGCCGGGACGTCGGCCGCGGGCGGGCGTAGGGCGGACTCAGGAGCGTCAGCGACAGTCCGCCATCTTCGGTGCGGCAAAAGTCCTAACGGCGTACTGCTTCGCGAGTACGCCCTACAGCGCTGCAGGAGTTGGTGCGCCAGTTCCGCACCTGACTCGGGCGAGCCGGGACGCCGGCCGCGGGCGGGCGTAGGGCGGACTCAGGAGCGTCAGCGAACAGTCCGCCGTCTTCGGTGCGGCAAAAGTCCTAACGGCGTACTGCTTCGCGAGTACGCCCTACAGCGCTCGTTCCCACATGTTCAGGTTCGGACCGGACTGAAGCGCTGGCCCGAGATCGCAGGATGATAGAGCGGCTGGACCTTGTTGCCCGCTGGGTCCAGCAGGTGAAAGCTGCGCGCACCGTCGCCATGGTCGAAGGGCCGATCCAGCAGCGTCACCCCTTGTGCCTTGAGGTACTGGTACCAGGCGTCCAGCTCCTCGACGCTGTCGACGATGAAACCGTAATGATCGACCAACGCCACGCCGTGGCTCTCGGCATAGGCGCGGCCGAGCGACAGGTTGTCGTTGCCGCAGGTCAGGTAGACCAGGTCCTCGTTGGCGCGGTGCAGCAACTGCATGCCCAGCACGTCCACGTAGAAACGCTCGCACTCTTCCAGGTTGGGTACCAGCAGGGCCAGATGGCGCAGGCCATTGAGGCGCGATGGGCGTTCGAGCATCTTTTTACACTCCAATATGTATACAATTATTTTTCAAATATAAAACATAATGGAGGTCGCCGTGTACGTGCTATTGCTCAAAACCCAACTCAAGCCCGGCAGTTTCGGGGCGTTCATGGATGCCATGCGTGTCAACACCGCCGCTTCGGTGCGCGATGAGCCGGGCTGCCTGACCTTCGACGTGATGCGTGACCGCAGTGATCCCGACCTGGTGTGGCTGTACGAGGTGTACGTCGACGAGGCGGCTTTCGAGGCGCATACGCGAACCGCGCATTTCCTCGCCAGCCGGCCGCTGGTGGAACCACTGATCGAGCGTCAGGAGGCTATCGAAGCCGATATGCTGGCGCTCAATCCATCGCGCTGAAGTGAGGCTGCCCGTTGCACCACTGGCCGTTCCGAAGGCTTGGCTCGGTCAGGCCGTGCTCTGTGCCATCTGCATATCCAGCACCCGGATAAGCCCTGGCTCGGGGTAGTGCCAGTGCACGTCCAGATCCCAGAAGCGCGCACCATAGCGGCGCTCCGGCTGCGGCTGCTGGTAGGCCGGGCGCGGATCCTGCGCCAGGCACTGCTCGATCAGCTCCACCAGCGGCTCGTTCAGGCGTTGCGCGTGCTGGTGCGCCAGGCGTAGGGCGTCATTCTGCCAATCCACGGCGATCAGGGGTGGTGGCGCGTCGGCCATGTCGTTGCGGGCATCGGCCACGGCGTCGGCGTACGGCACGTAAGGCTTGATATCCAGCACCGGCGTGCCGTCGAGCAGGTCGATACCGGACAGGTGCAGGCGGCCTGGTTCCACTCGTTCCAGGCGTACCACGGACTGGCCGATGCCGTTGGGGCGATGGGTGGCGCGGGTGCTGAACACGCCTACCGCCTGGTTACCGCCCAGGCGTGGCGGGCGCACTTTCAGGCGCGGCTTGTCTTCCAGCGCCTGGTGAAAGAGAAACAGCAACCAGACATGGCTGACCTGTTCCAGGCCCTGCACGGCTTCGCCCTGATCGAAGGGCGGCAGCAGTTCCAGCACGCCGCGCGCGGCGGGCGCCAGGTGCGGCTGGCGAGGAATGGCGAATTTTTCCTTGAAGCAGGAGCGAACGATACCGACCGGAGAAACCAGATGCTGCATGGCGTCCTGCTTAGCGTCTGTTGACGGGGGCGTCGTGTGCCACGCGGCAGCCGGCATCGCGGAATGGGCCGGTGAAACGAATCCAGCCTTCACCAGGGCTGACCTGAGCGCAGGTCAGGTGGCCATCGATCTTGCTCTGCCAGAGAAAGAATGGTGCCGGCGCGGCGAAGCTGGGCAGGCTCAGGGCGAGCAGTGCGGTGAGCAGTAGGGTACGCATGATGGTGGTCTCCAGAGCGTGACGGACACAGCCTAACACGACCTTAGAAGCGTTCCTTATCGCCCAGATAGCGCCATTGCCCGACCGGCAACTTGGTCATGGGTACGCCGCCGATGCGGATGCGCTTCATGCCCAGCACCTTCAGGCCCAGCGCCGTACAGATCTGCCGCAGCAGGTCAGGGGCCGGATTCTTCAGCGCGAAGCGCAGGCGCTGTTCGCTCTGCCAGCTGGCCTTGCACGGCGGGAACTGCGTGCCCTTGTGCAGCCAGCCTTTCTTCAGGCGCTCCAATGCGCTGGCGGGCACTTCGCCGGCTACTTCGACCAGGTATTCCTGCTCCAGCTTGGCGGCATCCTCGCGCAGCTTGCGTTGCGTGCGCCAGTCCTGGCTAAGCACTATCAGGCCGCTGGCACCGGTCTGCAGTGGCAGGCTCTGCTCCTGGCGCAGGAAGTGGCCATGCAGGACGCGTTGGGCGTGCGGGTCCTCTTCCCAGTGTCGTTCGCGCACCAGCAGGTGCTGCAACTGTGCGGCGTTGCAGCCAGTCGAGCCATGCACCAGCAGGGTGACGGGCTCCACGGGGTCAAGGCGGGCATCGGGGTGCAATTCGACGCGCTGATCCTCGACCTTGAACTGCGGCGCTTCGACCACTTGGCCGTCCACCGTCACCCAGCCCCCTGCGATGTAAAGATCGGCTTCACGGCGCGAGCAACCGAACAGCTCGATGACGCGTTTGGACAGACGGGTGGCTTCGCTCATGACGGCGCTCGACAAAAAGAAGGTCATTGTAACGGCAAGGCGTTGCGCTGCCGGAAAGAAAAAGCCCCGCATGCTGCGGGGCCCGTCATGCAGGGATCTGGCTCAGACCAGCTCGCCCCACATGTCGTATTCGTCGGCATCGACGATGCGCACGCGCACCTTGTCGCCCGGCTTGACGTTGGTGGAGTCGATGAACACGCTGCCGTCGATCTCCGGGGCGTCGGCCCAGGAGCGGGCCACGGCGCCTTCGCCGTCCACTTCGTCGACCAATACGTCCATTTCCAGGCCGATCTTGGCCTGCAGGCGTGCCGAGCTGATCCCCTGCTGGTGCGCCATGAAACGCTCCCAGCGTTCCTGCTTGACGTCATCCGGCACTGGCTCCAGGCCCAGGTCGTTGGCCGGCGCACCTTCGACCGGCGAGTACTGGAAGCAGCCGACGCGGTCGAGCTGGGCTTCGGTGAGCCAGTCCAGCAGGTACTGGAAGTCTTCTTCGGTCTCGCCGGGGAAGCCGACGATGAAGGTGGAGCGGATGGTCAGCTCCGGGCAGATCTCACGCCACTTCTTGATGCGCGCCAGGGTCTTGTCTTCGAAGGCCGGGCGCTTCATCGACTTGAGCACTTTCGGGCTGGCGTGCTGGAAAGGGATGTCCAGGTACGGCAGCAGCTTGCCGGCAGCCATCAGCGGGATCACGTCGTCGACGTTGGGGTAGGGGTAGACGTAGTGCAGGCGCACCCACACGCCCATCGACGACAGCGCTTCGCACAGTTCGAGCATGCGCGTCTTCACCGGCTGGCCGTTCCAGAAGTCCAGCTTGTACTTCATGTCGACGCCGTAGGCGCTGGTGTCCTGGCTGATCACCAGCAGCTCCTTGACGCCGGCCTTGACCAGGCGCTCGGCTTCACTGAGCACGTCGCCCACCGGGCGGCTGACCAGCTTGCCGCGCATCGACGGGATGATGCAGAAGCTGCAGCTGTGGTTGCAGCCTTCGGAAATCTTCAGGTAGGCGTAGTGGCGTGGCGTGAGCTTGATGCCCTGCGGCGGCACCAGATCGATCAGCGGGTTGTGCTCGGTTTTCGGCGGAATCACCTCATGCACCGCACTGACTACTTGCTCGTACTGCTGCGGACCCGTCACCGCCAGCACGCTGGGGTGTACGTCGCGGATGCTGTCTTCGGCCACGCCCATGCAGCCAGTGACGATCACCTTGCCGTTTTCGGCCAGCGCTTCTCCGATGGCGTCCAGCGACTCGGCCTTGGCACTGTCGATGAAGCCACAGGTGTTGACCACCACCACGTCGGCATCCTGGTAGGTCGGCACGATCTCGTAACCTTCCATGCGCAGCTGGGTCAGGATGCGTTCGGAGTCGACAGTTGCCTTCGGGCACCCCAAGGAAATAAACCCTACACTTGGAGCTTTCTTAGTTTGAGTAGTTGTCATCACTGATCACGGGGGAATGCAAAATTAGCGCGCGAGTATACAGCTATCTGAGGTTTTCCGATCCCCGGCAGGCGACCGGCAGCAGTGCCGACCGTCAGCTGCAGTACGCTCAGCGTTGGGCGGCAGAGCGTGGCCTGGTGCTCGATGAGTCATTGTCGCTGCGCGATGAGGGGTTGTCGGCCTACCACCAGAACCACGTCAAGCAGGGGGCGCTTGGGGCTTTTCTGCGTGCCGTCGACGAGGGGCGCATACCGGATGGCTCGGTGTTGATCGTGGAAGGCCTCGACCGGCTGAGCCGGGCCGAGCCGATACAGGCGCAGGCGCAGCTCGCGCAGATCATCAATGCCGGCATCACGGTGGTGACGGCCAGCGATGGCAGGGAGTACAACCGGGCCGGGCTCAAGGCACAGCCGATGGATCTGGTGTATTCGCTGTTGGTGATGATCCGTGCGCACGAGGAATCCGACACGAAGAGCAAGCGCGTGAAGGCGTCGATTCGCCGTCTGTGCGAAGGCTGGGTGGCAGGCACTTATCGCGGGTTGATTCGCAACGGCCAAGATCCTCAGTGGCTGCGCTGGGATGGCCAGGCGTGGCACCTGATACCCGAGCGAGTAGAGGCGGTGCGCTATGCCATCGAGCTGTACAAGCAAGGTGAGGGGGCGACCCGAGCGGCGCGCAAGCTGGCCGAGCGTGGTTATGTACTGAGTGATTGGGGGATTGCCGGGCAGCAGATTTATCGGCTGGTGAAGCTGCCGGCATTGCGCGGTGCCAAGCGCATCAGTGTCGACGGCGAGGATTACCTGCTGGAGGGATACTACCCGCCCGTGCTGACCGATGAAGAGTACGAAGCCCTGCAGGCGGCAACCGAGACCCGGCACGGTCGACGCGGGGCGCCTGAGATTGTCGGCCTGGTAACGGGCCTGGGAATCGCCTACTGCGGCTACTGCGGTACCGCTGTCGTAGCGCAAAATCTTCTGAGTCGGGCGCGTAAGGATGGCACTGTAGCCGATGGCCATAGGCGACTGCATTGCACGTCGTACAGCAAGAGCACGGGCTGCAAGGCGGCCAGCTGTAGTGTGGTGCCGGTCGAGAAGGCGTTGCTGTCCTACTGCTCCGATCAGATGAACCTGACCAGGCTGCTCGAGCCCGCGGACGATGGCCAGCAATTACGCCAGCGGCTACAGGCGTGCCGGCGAAAGCAAGCAGACGTGGAGCGGCAGCTGCAGAGGATCACAGAGGCGCTGCTGGCCGACGACCAGGGCGCTGCGCCGCTGGCGTTCGTGCGCAAGGCGCGCGAGCTCGAAGCGCAACTGGGGCAGTTGCAGGCCGAGGCCGAGCACTTGGAGCGAGAGCAGGGCAAGGTGGGTCAGACGCAGACGCCGGCCGGCGCCGAGCTGTGGCGCAAGCTGGCAATCGAGGCGCAGGACATCAAAAGCCCGGCGCGCGAACAGCTGCGGCAGTTGGTGCTCGATACGTTCAGCCGGATAACGGTGTATATGCGGGGCTTGGTGCCTGACCCGAAGTCGAAGGTCATACACCTGGTGCTGGTGTCGCGTTCGGGGCAGCGGGTTGTGCTGGATGTTGATCGGCGGTCGGGTGCCTGGAAGGCAGGCCGCGACCGCCGTGGGTGATCAGGCAGCTTTCTTGCCGATCAGGATGGCCGCCAGTTCAGGGTCGCCGGGTGGGCTGCTGTGCACCACCAGGTGGCCCATACCCTCCCAGTAGTTTTCCTGCACCTCGATGCACACCCGCCAAGCGGCCCAGGCCACATCGGCGCCGACTTCGATCACGTTGCCTGCATCATCAACGATGGCCAGGCGCGCCGGCTTACCTTCTGCCGTGGTGCAGCTGAAGCCGGTGCTGGCCGTGGCGCTGATGCGGGCGGCCTGCAGCTGGGGGTTGGGTACTGAATCTTTCATGCTGCCTCCGACTGCTTGCGCCAGGCGCCGAAGGCGTCGAAGACGCGCTCGGCTTGGGCGGTGGTCAGGGTTGCTTGGTAGGGCATGGCTATCCATGCCATGCCTATGAGGTGGTTCGGGTTGCACCGAGCTTTCAGCTCGATCGAGCGCGGCTCGATCACGTCGATCAGGCTTTCGGCGCGGTAGATGCCATCCAGTGCCAGTTCCTCGCTCTTCATGTAGGGCGCGGCGTTGTCTGGCCGGTGCAGGCCGGCGAGGTAGATCGTCCAGCGGTACGGCCTTTCGGTGATGGCGTCGACCAGGGCGACACGGCTGTTGCTGGTGACCAGCGTGCCGTTCTTCCAGTTGATGATGGTCTGCAGCTCCAGATGCTCGACATCGAGCACGGCCACATGGTTGCTGCGCAGCATCGACCGGTAGTAGTTGGCCAGGCGTGCCTGGTGGTTGTAGGGTTTGCGCTGGCTCATGCGGCATCCTCACTATTGATGGCATTGCAAGGCGAATGCTGCTGCTCCCACTCTCGAAACCTGGCCATTGCCAAGGGCTTTAATTCTGTCCACCCGATGGGCCACCCCATCAGCCACTCGACCCATTCCGGGTTCAGCTGGCCACCTTTTCCACCTTCCGGTGATACGGCGGTTTTCAGGCGTACCTGTTGGCCCTTGGCTTTGCGATCGATAAGTGATTGGTTGCTCCACTTGTTGCTGTCCGAAGCTGTCGGCGTTGGCCACAGTTGCACCATCACACCCAGGCTTGGGCTCTTGCGGTGATAATCTCCCGGGCTGCCATTGCGCTTCCCGTCGCTGGCCAGTGGTGTCGGCCAGAGTTTGGCTGCCGAGCTGAGCCCCCATCCCGCGTTCTTGCTGGCGCCTGGCTGGTTGTGATTGCCATGCACTGTTGGGGTGGGCCACAAGCCAGAGTCGGTCGCGCTGATGGGGCGCTCCAAGGTCGGATGCTGATAGACGTAGCCAGCTCGCGTCATACCCCAGTTTGGCAAGGTCACTGATGACCACGGCAAGGCCTCGTCCCACAAGCAGTGGTGAGTTCTCCACGAAGACGAAGCGAGGCAGAACCTCACCGACGATTCGTGCCATTTGTTTCCACAGGCCTGATCGGCTGCCATCGATGCCGACACCGGCGCCGGCTGCTGAGATGTCCTGGCACGGGAAGCCGCCAGATACGACGTCAACAAGGCCTCGCCATGGTCTGCCGTCAAAACTGCACACGTCAGACCAAATCGGGAAAGCTGGGAGGCATCCATCGTTTTGTCGTTGCGCCAGAATTTGTGCTGGGTAGGCATCACGCTCAACGGCGCAGAGGGTTCGCCATCCGAGCAGGTGACCGGCGAGTATTCCGCCACCAGCGCCCGCGAAAAGAGCCAGCTCATTCACTGTGCCCCCTTGAAAATCTTCGTCATGCCGTAGTCCACCGCGCGACCGCGCAGCAGCAGTGCCTTGGTCAGCTTACGGCGGTCGTTCTGGCTGTGGGTGGCCTGGCGCAACAGGCCGAAGTGGCTGTTGGCGGTTTCGCGTAGGCTGTCGGCTGGGTGGTGTGCGGCTGCGCGCAGGGCGTTGGCAACGGTGCGGCGGCGCGTGATGCGTCGGTGGGGCTTGATCACCTGGCCAACTAAGTCGATGCCGCGCTCGGCCGGCTGGAGGATGGTCTTGGTCGGGTTCAACTTGGCGTGCAGGCGGTCGGCCAGGAAGGCTTCGATCTGCTTGCGCCAGGTGTTGAGCTGCTGCGGGCTTTCGTGCAGCAGCACGAAGTCATCGACGTAGCGGATGTAGTGCCGGGCGCGCAGCTGGTGCTTCACGAACTGGTCAAGGGCGTTGAGGTAGATGTTGGCGAAGAACTGGCTGCTGAGGTTGCCGATCGGCAGGCCCAGGTAGGCCGGTTGCGCAGCAAGGCGCTTGTGCTGCGGCACGCGGTTGACCAGGCGGTGCGGGCTGCGCAGGTAGTAGCTGTCGCGCGGGTCGTGCCAGAGAATCTGCTGGGCTAGTGCCTGCCAGGGTTGCTCGGGGATGGCGGCCTGCAGCTGGCTGGCCAGTACGCGTTTGTCGATGCTGACAAAAAAATTAGCCAAATCCATCTTGCAGTACCAGGCCGGTCGCCTCCAGTTCTGGGTGATGCTGCGGGCCTTGCGCTCCAGTCTCTGGGCGGCGTAGAGGGTGCCGCGCCCTTTGATGCAGGCGCAGCTGTCGGCGATGAAGGTGCGCTCGATGCGTGCGCCGACGTGGTTGTAGAGCAGGTGGTGCACGATGCGGTCACGGTAGGCCGCGGCCCATACTTCACGGTACTTCGGGCGGGTGACCACGAAGCAGGTGGAGGGGCCGGGCTGGTAGGTGCCGCTGTTCAGCTCGGTGTGCAATTGCATGATGTTGCGCTCCAGGGTGAACTCGAATGCCAGGGCCGATTGGCTGCCGCGCTTGCTGCGTCGGCAGTCGTAGTACGCCTGCATGAGTGCCTCGATAGAAAAGCCAGCATGGCCTGGGGTAAAACCGTTCGATGCTGCGGACGGCGAAAGCGGGCCGCGCGTTGTCCTTGTAGTCGTTGTTCTGGTTGCCATCGTCGAAGTTCTGGATCCACGCGTTGTTCGGGCCGTTCTGCGCCAGGTCGTGCTATCTACGTCGCGCTGCCGAAGGCTGAAGCCGATCAGCGGCGAAACTGCGCGGGGCCTGCCCGGACGAAGCCGGGTGGTTCCCCTGATGCGCATGTCGGTGGCCGGGTAGGCCAGCGGCACGACCAGAATCAAAATCGCACTGTCATGAGGGCCGTGACCCTCATGCCTCTGGCGATGCGGCGGCATTTTTTTTCCATCCCGTGGCCTGCCGGCCTATGTCGTCGGTGAGGACGACGGTGCGCCCGTGCTGCTTCGGGCTGAGCACCCCCAAGTCGACTGCAAGGCGCAAGCTCAGCTCGATGACCTGTAGCTTCTCCAGCGCTTGCTGGATGTGGCCGACTCGCTCCTGACCGCTCGCGCTGTTGGCACGAAAGATCAGCAGTGATAGATCGAAGCATTCGTTGAGCACTCGCTGGTCGAGGGTGAACCCGAATGGGCGCCGCCAGTTGGCGATCAGCTCGGAGACGAGCAGTGCCAGCTCAGCGAGGCGCTTGTAGATCGGCAGGTGTTTGGCGATGGCCATGCTGGAAAACTCGCTTACCGCGCGCTACGCGCGCGGTGATTCAAGTGCGTTAAGGGTTGAAGGGATAAGGATTCTGCGGACGGCGAAAGCGGGCCGCGCGCGGTCCTTGCAGTCGCTGTCCTGGCTGCCAACGCCGAAGTACTGGATCCACGCGTAGTGCGGGCCGCCCTGCGTGCTGGTAATCCACCAGCCTTTGTCGTTGAACTGTTCGGGGATGTTGGCCCAGCAGAGGAAGGCCTCGGCCTGGGCGGGCAGGTAGAGGTCGCGGTGACCTTCGGACTCTTGCTCACTCGCCCACAGTGCGGCCGGGTGTTCGGTACCGGATGCCAGCAGAGCCTTGGTGTTGGCCATGCCGTCGCGGCGGTAGTTCGCGCCGTCGGTACGCTTGCCATGGCCGCCGTAGGTAATGGAGGCAATCTGTGCATGGACGGGGGCCACCAAGTGGTAATCCGGGTTACCGTCTTCGCCACGAATAACGCCGACATAGGTGCCGCCCTGGCCATGCCAGTGCTGGCCGATAGCGGGCGGAATCAGGTAGTTGTCGCGGGTGATCAGCTCGCCAAGGATGGGCACCAGTCCGGTTTCCTGCTCGAGCACTTGGCGGGCGAGCAGTGCGTTAGTGGTCTTCAGGGAAGTGCCGCGGACTTCCAGGGTGATTTGATTCATGGTCATGTCCTCAAAATTTGAAACCGACCACGCGCTGCGCGCGTGGCGGAAAGAGCCTGGAAGTGGTTAAGGGGTGACTTTGATTCTGCGGACGGCGAAAGCGGGCCGCGCGCTGACCTTGCAGTCGAGGCCCTGGGTGCCATCGGCGAAGGTCTGGATCCACGCGTCGTGCGGGCCGTTCTGCGTGCTGCACCAGTAGCTGGTGGGCTCCATGGCCTGCGTGCCGGCGTCTTGGAATATGGCGATAGGGCTCTGGCTTGGGTGGGTCTCGGTGTACGGGTAGCCAGGCGGCAGGCTGCTGGGGTTGTCGCCGTCGCGGAAGCTGCACCAGTTCTCTTGCGCCGTTGGCTTACAGGCGCGGTAGACCAGTTCGTTTTCGTCGCGGCTGCCGATGAACCAATCGGAGTGCCCGCCGATGTTCAGTTCCAGCGCCCAGGCTGCGAGCTCGCTGCCCGCTTCGGCCATGGCGCGTGTGTTGGCCAGGCCGTCGACGACGCTGCCGGCGCCGGGGATCAGGATGCCCGCTTCGCCCCAGCGAATTGGTGCGTGGAAGCCTAGGGCCTTCGGTGCGCGGATCAGTGCCTGCATGTCGCCCTGGATCTGGTAGAGGCCCATGTAGAAGCCGCTCTCGAACGGGCTGCCGATGGTGGGGAGGTCGCTGGCTTTGATGATGGTGGTCATGGTGGTGTCCTCGAATCTGGAATGGGGTCAGGCCGCACGGGCGCGGTGGGTAGTGGTGAGCAGTTGCAGGAGTCGGTCGTGGAACTGCTGGCGGACAATGTCGGGCGGCATCTGCAGGATGCGCTCCTGCAGCGGGGCGTAGCCTTCGAGGCATTCCCATGGGGCTGGGTACTCGGGCAGCAGGTCACGCTTTTCAGTGGCCAGGGCGATCATGTCGGCGTGCTTGACGCACTCCGGGAGCTCGGGCGTCAGGTGGAAGCGCTCGGCGATGGCGAGCCAGATGCGCTGCTCGATCTCGTGGTAGGTGTCCAGCAGCAGGCTGACGCCTTGGCGCTCGGCTGTGGTGAGGATGTGCATAGCGGCCGCGCGGAGGCTGACCACGCCACTCGCGCCGCTGGCATACTGCGAGACTATGTTCAGCCATGCGCTCTCACGCTGGCGTGCCGCCTCGATCAGCAGCAGCTTGAGCGGACGCGTCAGGTCGCTGATGTAGGCCTCGGTGCCGTCGTGCAGTAGCCCGGCCAGTTGTTCCTCGGGCGTGCCGCCTTCCTTCTCGATGATGTACGCGACCAGCAGGCTGTGCTGGGCAACCGAGTAGTGGTGCGCGCAATGGCCGCAGAATCGGCAAACCAAGCTCAGGGCGTGGGCCAAGTCGGTGGTGATGACGTTCTCGGCGCGCGGGTTGAGCAGGTCGAACGGGCGCCCGCTGTTGGTGAGTATCCAGGTCATGCGGCGGCCCTCCGTCCATGATTCGGCTGGTAACCGAGCTGGGCTTCGGCTTCCTTGCGTGCTGCAATCGCCTGGTCTATTGAGTTGAACAGGCCGAGGCTGATTCGTCGTGCGTCCGTGCTAATCCGCGCTCGCCATTTTTTGTTGCGGGGCAGCCATGTAATGCCTGGATGGCCGCTTGTGTTATCGCTGCGGTTGCACTTGTTCCGGTTGTTCTCAGTACGAGTAACTTCGCGAAGGTTCAGCCAGCGGTTATCGCCTCTGTCGCCATTGATGTGATCAATGTGAAGGGCAGGGAGCTTCCCTGTCATGAAGAGGAATGCAAGCCGATGAGCTGCAAAACGCTGGCAGTCTACTGATATCCGGATGTAGCCAGAGCGATCTCGGCATCCAGCGATCTGGCCGCCAGTGGCGCTCCCTGCGTTCAGTTTTCGAGTGAAGGTGCCGGTTGCGGGATCGTAGTCAAAAAGCTGTTTGAGCCTGTTGGGGGTAATCATGCTGCCACCCCCTGCTTTGCCTTGGCAGCCGCCACCAGCGACATGGCCTGCTCATACGAGAGGGCTCGGCGGTAGAAGGGCGGGAAGTCCGGGCCGAGGTGGTTGGTCAGTACCAGGGCTTTGGTGATCGGCGCGGGGTCGCCTGGCTGCCAGTCGTCAACGATCTCCGTCAGACCGAGGGCGTCAGCGATGGCCTGTGAGTCGCGGGTTTTGCCGCAGCCTTCGGGGCCGTAGACGAGCCAGCTTTTGCCGTTGGGTACGCCAGCGGCGAAGGCAGCCGCTTCAAGCAGGGCGGCTTCTGCCTCGGGCTGGCTGCCGGGTAGTGCGGTCGGGGCGGTGCCTTCGAGCTGATCCTCGATGCGCTGGGCAAGCCGCTCCAGTTCGCCGCAGACGGTGAGGGCGTGGCGCGCCTGGTCGCTCAGCTCCAGCACCTGGTTGGTGCTGAGTTGGCTGTAGGTCAGGGCTGCCAGCTTGAGCTGTTTCGCGGCGCGTCGGATGGTGGTCAGCTCGTCGCGGGTGTAGCTCCGGCCGGCGTAGATGGCGATGCGGCGGTCGGCGTCCTGCAGTTGGGCTTCGATATCGCGGTTGGCCTTGGCGAGCCGGCCGACCGAGCTGGTGAGTTGTTCCTCGAGGCTGGTGGTGTACTCGGTGAAGGCGGTTTTGGCGTCGCCGTAGCCTTGGTCATAGCCATTGGTGCGGGCGGTTTCGGCGTTGACGTAGGCCAGCCATGCAAGGCCGAGCAGGGCGATGATGGTGAGTGCGCCGATAGCGGCGAGGGTGATGTGTGAAACGGTCATGTGCTGTGTCTCCGTTGGTGCCCTGCGCCAGGGGTCAGAGTCTCTGGCGTAGGGAGTTGGGGCTCAGTTGCCTTGCTGGTAGGTGCCGATGGTGAGCGGCAGCAGGCCGCCAATTTCGTCGGTGAGCACCTGCTGAAACTCTTCGGCGAAGGCTTCTTGCTGGGCTTCCTGGGCGACCCAGCGCAGTTTGAGCACCGGGGCTTTTTCGCCGGTGATCACCGACAGGCGCAGGGTGATATCGGCGACGCTCAGCGGGTCGTAGGGCTTGGAGGTGAACACGAAGGTGGTCGGCAGGGTTTCGAGGCTGCGGGCTTCGATCTCCTCCATGGCGCTGCGGCGGTTGTTGAGGTCACCCACTTCGCTGTTGAGCTCAGAGGTGGCCTTGATCTGCATGCGGCGTACGGCGTTGATGGCAGCGAGGGTGTTGAGCTTTTGGTCACCCGCGCTGGCGGTGATGTGCGGCGCCCAGTCCTCGAGGAACTCGGCCAGTTGCTGCTGGCTCATGCTGCGGCCTGCCACTTCAAGCAGCGCCTTGTAAGCAGCGGTGGGCTTGAGGGTGAGGGTGGCGCGGTCGTCGCCGTGGCCGGCATAGTGCGGGGTGCCCAGGTTAAAGATGACGGTCGCGCGCATGGCGTCCTGATCGACGAAGCCGGCGGCGCCGGTATCTTCCTCGCCGCCGATGTGGCGCTCGACGTAGGCCGAGAAGGCTTTGAGTGAGTGGGTGTTCAGGTTGCCGCGAAAGCGGTCGCGCGAGAGTTGGTAGGGTTCCAGATTGGTGAGCGTGCAGCTCGTCGGGGTGACGGCCAGGGTGCTGCCGCCGTGCTCGATGCGCACGTTCGCAGCGGCGACGGCTTGGGCGTTGAGGGTTTCCAGTGCTTTGTGATCGAACATCGTTGTAGTCCTTGTCAGAGTAAGGATGGTTAGGTGGTGCTGTGTTGCGGGGCGGGGTGATCAGCTGCGCGCGTGAACGGGCGTGTCTTCCTTGCGGAATAGCTGGTCGGTCGGGTTGGTCTGCATCAGTTGCAAGCCGTCCGGGGTGACGTACAGCGGGGTGTCGAGGGTGGTGTCCTCGCGCTTTTTGCCGCGCTTGGTGGGTTGCGAGAAGTCGAGCTTGTGCGTCACGTTCACCTGGTTGGTCTGGGCGATCTGCTTGAACTTGAAGGTGAGGGTTACGGTGCCTTCCTTGCCGTGGTCAACCACGCCTGCTGCCACGTCGGAAACGGCGCGGCCGAACTGCTCTGCGAAGACGCCGGCGTTGAGCGACTGGATGAACTCGGAGCTATCGGTTGCTTTCATGTGCTGTGCCTCGTTTGTCAGAGAGTTGCCCGGTACCGCCGGGCGCGGGGGTTATGCCGCTTGTTCGGCGCGGGCGTCGAGGTAGGCGGCGAGGTCGTCCAGGCGCACGTACAGCGGCGCCAGGCGCGAATCAGAGTTCTTGAAGGTGGCCAGCTGCACCTCACCCGTGCGGATGAGGTGGCGCAGGCGCTTCTCGGTCTTGATGTGGGAGAAGTACTGGGCGCGCACTTCATCCAGCGCCAGGCTGTTGGCCTTGTGGCGCTGCTGGAGCAGCTCGAGCGTGTTGGTCACTGCGCCACCTCCCCGCACCCCGCCGTGGGGCGGCTGAGCTTGGTGGCGATGATCGCGGTGACGCCTTCGACGCTCTTGCCGATGGTGGTGGCGGCGATGTTGCCGGCTTCGTCGGTGATCACCGCGCCGAAAGGGCGCTCGATGTCGACGGTGCAGGTGACGTAGGGCAGCCAGCGGACCGGCAGGATGGCGAGCAGCGCGCAGTACAGCGCAGCCAGCTCCAGCGCCTGGGGCGGGATGGCCTGCAGGCGCTCAATGCACTCGTCTGCCGCATCGCGCACGGTGGCGGCGCTGACAGCGCCTGGGTTGGCGTGGTGCATGCTGGCCAGCTTGACGACGCCGATGGCGTCGGCGATTGGGTTGGGCTTGTTCATGCGGCGCTGTCCTTTGCCGGGAGTTCGGTGATGGCGATGCCGAGCTGCTTGGCCAGCCAGTCGATGCCGGCTTCGGTGACCATCACTGGGGCGTAGTGCTTGCGGATGCCGATGCGCTTGATAGTGGTCACGCGCGGATCCATGAACAGCTTGCCGCCGCCGATGTGGCGCGCTGCCAGGGTGCCGTCGCGGTTGAGGGCGTTGATGCTGCGCAGGTGAGCGCGTAGCTGGCTCTCGGCGATGCCCAGTACCTGGGCGGCCTCTTTCACGGTGCGGGTCATGGCGTGGCCCTCAGGCTGCGTTGAGCGCGGCTTCGATGTGCGTGGCGGCGGCCACGTACAGCTCGCCCGGTGTGCCGGCTTGCAGGTGCGCCGTGCCGACCTGTGTTGTCACCAGCGCGTCGCGCTGCATGGATTGCAGCGTGTTGTGCACGGTGATCGATACGCCGCACTGCAAGTGGCGAGTGCCGCCCATGCGCACCAAGTGGCGCAGGCTGGCTTCGTCCGTTGCGTCGAGGGCGAACGGCTCACGTGCCGGGGCAGTAGGGGTGCCGATCGCGCCGGTTTCGGCGGTGTCGGCCGTGCCGTTGGCGATGGCTTCGATCTGTTCGCGGATGTGGGCGGTATTGGCCGGGTCGTTGGCCTGCAGGCGGATTGTCGAGCGGTGATGGCCCAGCACGATGCTGACTGCCAGCTTGTCCGCGACTTGCTCAAGCTCGAGCATGACCGCAACGCGCGAGGCAGGGCGCTCAAGCTGGAGCGTGGCCTGCATAGACATGGGCGTGGTTAGCGCACGGCGCAGCCCGTGGAGGGACTGCTGGGTCAGGGCGTAGGTCATGCTGCGCGCTCCGCTTCGATTGCCTCGGTAGGCAGATAGGCCATCAGGGCAGCGCGCATAAACTCCAGATCACGGCGCCATTCTTCCTGGCGGACATGGTATTCATCGTCCGTTTCGCAGCTCCAGCGATCACGATGCCAATGTGCCGCTGCTCGGGCGATTGGCACGGCTCGCGGGTTGTTGTGGCCGAATTGGGCATCTGCAGAGTAGATGCGCACATCGACCTCCTGCACATGCCCCATGCTGTAGCAGATGACCTGATAGGCAGGGAGCGCCTGCAAGCGGGCGACCGTCTGCATGATCTGGATGAGTAGTAGTTGGATAGCCTGGCTCACGCTGCACCTCCCCAAGGGCCGAAGTCCTCGAAGGCGGGCAGGGTTTGGGGCTGCTTCAGCGTGGGGCGGCCGCCTACGAGCACTACAAAGCGGCCAGTGGCCTGCTGAACAGCGCGGACGGCGTCCGGGTTGGTGGTGCATGCCGGGTGCAGGAGCACCTGGGCGGATGTGTGCTGTGTCTGTTGCATCGCGTACTCCGGAGGTCAGAGTGTGGGTACGCGAACTAAATTAGCTCCAGTGTTTTACTAAGTCAACACTGAAGCTAATATTTTGCGCTGAGGCATGAAATATTTGCGTGCCAGGGGCTTGAAACGGCGCTCAGAGGAGGACGGAATACCAGAACACCTGGCCGATGACGCGGATGTGTTCGGCCACATACTCGCCTTCATAGCGTTCATCGGGGTACTCGGCATCGTTGTAGCTGCGCACGCGCAGGCCTCCACCAGGAAGGCGATAGAGCAGTTTTACGCGCAGCAGACCGGCGTGGTCTATGGCGTACATCTTGCCGTCCTGCACCTGCTTGCGGCTTGTATCTATACCGACTGTGGAGCCATCAGGCAGCACAGGCTCCATGCTGTTGCCAGTGACTGCAGCACAGGCTGCGGACGATGGTTCTACGCCTTTGCGTTGCAGGCTTCGCCGCCCGAATCGCAGCTTCCTACCGCTTGTTTCCAGCATGACTTCTGATCCCTTGCCTGCAGACAGCTCGACTTCCTTGTAGAAGGGCAGCTCGACCTCATCAGGGCCGAGTGGGGTTTCGTCGTCCCATGCCTCGATGGGGTAGAGCCCTATCAGTTCGTTTGACTGCGTCGGGTTTGGCGCTGCGCTAGGGAGCGGGTGGTGGGCGACGAGCGAAGGTGAGTGGGTGGCTTCATCAAGCAGCTTGGCCAGGCGTGGGCTGACTTCTGCCGGGGCGAAGTTCAGCACCTGGGCGAACTTGATCAGGGCCGGTATGTTCAGCGGGATTTTGCCGTTGGCGTATTGGCTGACCGCGCTCTGGCCTGACCAGCCGCATAGGTCTGCGATGCGCTCTTGGGTGAGTGTCGCGTCGTCTTGCTTGCGGGCCTTCATGATGGCCTTCAGCGCAGCGGCTTCGGCTTTTTGGGTGTCGAGGGTGATGTCCATGTCGCTAATGTATAAGCCACGCTTATTCCTATCAAATACTGGCAGTGTTATTTGTTGACTATGGCGAGCAGCGATCCTAATATCATGGCCGTTACCCATTGAGGGCATGATGATGGACGAGTTCACTGGCCAGACGCTGGCCGAATTTACAGAAGGCAAAACGCAGCTTGAGCTGGCTGCACTGTTTGGCGTGACGCAGGGTGCGATCTCTCAAATGATGAGATCCCGGCGTGATATTCGCGTACGCATGCTGCCAGATGGGCGCTATCAGGCTTACGAGATTCGTCCGGTTGGTAGCCGCCGCAAGGCGGCTTAAGGTGCTGGCCCCCGAAGGGGCCAGCGGGTTGCCCACCTGAGCTCTGACACACAGGTGGGCGGGTGGTGCAAGGCTCTGACCCCTTGCACCGGTGCCAGCGAGGCTCTGACCCCTCGACTGGCGCACGACGCTCGATGCCGACACAGCACGTATAAGCATCGAGTCGCCGTAGCCGGAATAGTAGGGGAAACCCTGGTTGCCTGGCTATGTCGTTAAACGGCGGTTTTAGGTAGTACCGCGCCGGGGACTCTGACCCTCGGCGCGGAAGGGGTCGAGCGGGGCAACTCTGACTGCCCAGCTCGGCAGACACAGCACACAACAGCCGGCCCCGCCTGGGGCCGGCTTGGGGTAGGTATGAGCCGACAAGATCTGCTGCCGGGCGCTGGCCCGGTACTCTCCCTGCGCCACGCGCTTTACCGCGCTGGGCGTGACCATCGGGGCGGCATTGGCGCCCTGGCCACTGATATGCATCTCGACCTGGTAACGGGTTACGACACCCTGCAGAAGAAGCTGAACCCGACCGAGGAGCGCCGCTGGCCGAACCCGGACGAGCTCGAGGACATCATCCGCCTGACCAATGACCCGCGCCTGCTGGACGCGCTGATGCGTCCGGCCGGGGCGGTGTGGTTCAAGCCGGTACCGGTGACGGCGACCAACGATGCCTTACAAGCGTTGGCCAAGCTGATGAAGCGCCTAGGCGAGTTCGTGGGCAGCCTGCACGACGGCGGCGCGGACAACCGCTGGCAGCGGCATGAGGTGGAAGCGCTGAAGCACCACGGGCATGAGGCGCTCCGCAAGATTCTCGGGATCATCGCCGGCGCCGAGCAGGCGATGCTGGCCGGGGAGGAACGCCACGATGGATGAGCGCGTACTGGAAATGGCTGAGGCAGCGCAGCAGGAGCTCCTGCAGCAGGCCATCGATAACCGTGTGATTTACCAGGGCGAGAGCGCGACCGAGTGCGACAGCTGTGGTGACGACATTCCCGAAGCCCGGCGCCAAGCAGTGCCGGGTTGCCGTTTTTGCGTCTGCTGCCAAGGGGTAAAGGAGGTGCGCGGTGAATAACCATGACTACAAGGCATCGTTCGATGCGCTCAAGTACGACATGGCAACCATCGTCGCTATGCTGGGTTTCGAAGCCTATCCCGGAATTGACCCTGTGCTGCGCCGGCTCAGTGAGCTGCTGTTCAGTTACGAGCTGGCCGTTGATGCACGTGGTGTTCAGGCCTCCAGTCACCCGGCGCTGATCGCCCTGGATAAGCAGTGCCGGGACAACGTGGCGCAGGCGCTGGGACTGACACCGACCGCTGAGCGGGATTATGCCTGGAGCCTGCTGCTGGATCGGGTGATGGGTGTTGTCGAGGATGCGGCCAAGTCAGCCAGTGCAATCGCTGAAGCCAAGGCTTGGTGTGATGAAAACGGCGGCACTCCGGCTGAGTTCCTATCTTATCAGCTGCTGGTGAAGCGTTGCGAAGTGCTCGGGCGGCCGCTCACCTGGCGTGAGGCCATCGAGCTGACGGCTCTGACGACAAGCATGCCCGACGACGAGCGCGACAAGCTGCTGGCTCTGGATGATGAGCAGGGAGGTGATGCATGAACCGCCCAGCCCTGCGCGCACATCTGCGCGCCAAAGTGAACCGTGCCGCCCTGCGCCTGCGTGAACTGCACGCGATGCGCGACTGGGAAGGGATCAAGGTCGCACTGCAGGTGTACTGGCAGGCTGCCAACGCATGGAGGGCGGTGCTGTGAGCGTTATCGAAATCCATGGCGGCGGTGATCGCCGCAGCATGATCAAGCGCTATGAGCGCAAGTCGAAACGTGATGCCATCCGCGAGCTCGTCGACCTGGTGCACTGCTGCTGGAGCCGCATTGATCAGTTGGAAGCCCACGTGCCTGGTGCTGCTGAGTTGCCGGACTGCACCGGGCGCAGCCCTAAGGACTATGCCATTGAGCATGCCGAGTACATGGCGAAGTGCGTGGATCGCCTGTCGGGTTGTTTTGATGAGTACGGCACGGCCATCGTCGCGGCTGAATTTGCTGAAGATGAGGATGAGTCGGCGCAGGAGTTCGTAGGCGAAGCGCGCGCAGAGCTACAAGAGGCTCTGGTCGAATTGCGGGGCTATGTCTATGAGTTCCGAAAGCGGAGCGCTCGCGCTATCGCAGCTGCCCAGCAGGGCAAGGAGAAGGGGGCTGTTGAATGACCGCTCCGAAAACTCCCGCAACTATCGCCGCCTGGGCGCGCCGCTATATCGAGGCCTTCGGGCTGGCCCTGGTGAAGATCGAGCCCGGCCAGAAGGCGCCAAAGGGCAACGGTTGGAATAAGCCCGGCGGCTATTTCACCGATGCCGACAAGGCCGAACAATTCTGGACGAAGAACCCCAATCACAACATGGGCGTGGTGCTCGGGCCGAGCCGCGTTTGCTCGCTGGACGTGGACCATGTGGAGTACACGCGGCATGTGCTGCTGCATGTGCTCGACCTGAACCTCGATGACCTGGCGGCGGTGTACCCGACGCTGGTGGGCAACCCGGCGCGCTTCCGCCTGATGTTCCGTGTCCCGGAGGGCGTGGAGCTGAGCCGGCATTCCCTGGTATGGCCGAACCTGCTGGACCCGGACGGCAGCAAGCATAAGCTGGCCACTGCAGCGCTGAAGCAGGCCGAGGCAACTGGCAATGCCGAGCTGACCGCGACGATGCGGGCGAAACAGAAGGAATTGGCGCCGGTGACGGTGTTCGAGCTGCGCGGCGGCCTGGTGCAGGACGTGTTGCCGCCGTCGATCCACCCGGACACGGGCCAGCCGTATTTCTGGCGCACGCCGCCCTCGGCAGATGGCCTGCCGGAGCTGCCGCGCGAGCTGCTGAGCATCTGGAACAACTGGGAGATCTTCAAGCCGCTGGGGCAGGGCGCCTGCGAGTGGGCGCCGGCGCCGAAAGAGCGCCCGGCACCCAAGGCGAAGCCGAGCCGGCCGGTAACCACTGGCGCAAGCGGTAGCACTGACGTGGTGGGCGCCTACAACCAGGCGCATGACGTGGAGCAGCTGCTGGCGGCGCATGGTTACAAGCGGCGCGGCAAGAAGTGGCTTTACCCGGGCAGCACAACGGGGCTGGCGGGTGTGACGGTGGTGGACGGCAAGGTGTATTCGCACCACGGCGCCGACCCGCTGGCGAACGGGCACATGAACGATGCCTTCGATGTGTTCTGCCTGCTCGAGCATGACGGCGATCAGAAGGCGGCGACCAAGGCAGCCGCCAAGGCGCTGGGCATCGATCATGCGAGCCAGCGTAAGAAGAACATCCAAGGTACGGCGCCGAAGGCTAAGGGGGAGCCGGGTGGCAAGCCTGCGCCTGGTGATGACGCGCAGAGCCCGGCCGATGAGTCGGGCGACCTTCCCCCGCCCCCTACCGATTCGGATTGCGGCGCGCCGGCCGGCAGCAGCACCACCGGGGGGGCGGGGGGTGGCTTCCATATCCAGGGGCTGCTCCGACGCTTCGCGTTGATCGTCGGCACCACGCAGGCCTGGGACGTGGATAACGGCAAGCGGATCAAGAAGGCCGCGTTTCAGGCGCTGATCGGTAAGGATCTGTTCAAGCAGTGGGATGCCGAGACCGACCCGAAGCGCAAGAAGACTGTCAGCGAGGACTGGGTTAAGGAAATCGAGCGTGCCCAGGCACTGGCGGGCAAGGCTGTTGGCGATCTGAAGATGCCGATGCTGACACGCTATGTGTACATCGACGGCACCAAGGACGTGTGGGACTACGCGAAGAAGCGCCGTGTGGCCGAGGGCGCGGTGAAGATGGCACTGGGCGATGCCTACAGCCTGTGGCTGAACAGCCCGGATCGGCGTGTGGTGGATATGAACCACATTGTGTTTGACCCGACGATGAGCCATGACCCCGAGGTGTACATCAACACCTATGAGGGCTTGCCGCTGACGCCTGAGCGGGATGATACGAAGTGCGCGAACCTGATCTGGCTGATCAGCTTTCTGTGTAACCACGCTGAGGATGCGACGGATTGGTTGTGCCGCTGGTTGGCGTACCCGCTGCAGCACAGCGGGGCAAAGATGGACACGGCGGTGCTGATGCATTCGACCACTGAGGGCTCGGGCAAGAGCCTGCTGTTTTCGGTGGTGATGGGGATGCTGTACGGGCAGTACTCGGCAACGGTCGGGCAGACGCAGCTGGAAGGTTCGTTCAACGCCTGGCAGAGCGGCAAGCTGTGGGCGGTGTTCGAGGAGGTTGTGAGCCGCGATCAGAAGTACAACCAGGTGGGCAAGATCAAGCAGTTGATCACCGGGCAGACGGTGCGCATCGAGAGCAAGTTCGTGAACGGTTGGGAGGAAGCCAGCCACATGAATGCGGTGTTTCTCTCGAACGAGATCGTGCCGTGGCCGATCAGCGACAGCGACCGCCGGTTTCTGGTGATGTGGCCGGAGGAGAAGCTGCCTGCGGCTCGGCAGATGGCGATCAAGCAGGAGCTGGCCAACGGTGGCGTCGAGGCGCTTTATGCGTGGCTGTTGGCGTATGACCTGGGCGACTTCGACCAGCAGACCAAGCCGCCCGTGACGCCGGCACGCGAACGCCTGGTGGCATTGAGCAGGGCGCCGTGGCAGACGTTCGCCAACCTATGGCGCCTGGGCGAGCTGGGCGATGGGTTGTGGGGCGGGTGCCTGAGCTCTGATCTGTACGCGATGTTCGTGGAGTGGTGCCAGCGCAATGGTGAGCACCGGATGAGCCAGACGAAGTTCAGCCTGTTCATCGAGACGCTGGGGGTGGACAAGACGCGGGCGATCCCCTGGACGGAGGGCAGCACGCGACGGTTTGCGGCGTTTTTGATACCGAGGGATGAGTCAGCCTTCCTGCCACCATCCATGCAGGCGGCCGCGCTTGGGGCGCATGTGCAGGCGTGGCGTGCCAAGGCGAAGCTGTGCGGCTGGAACGTGGAGGCGTGGGATCACGTCAAGGCGGCTGCAGCATGAGTGCGCCTAAAAGTGTGTTGGGTGTGTTGGCACTGTGTAGGCTTGTTTTCGCAACCTTACACACTTTCAGCCCAGTAACCACGCGGGTTCTAGACGAGTGTGTAAGGTGTGTAAGGTTTATGCGCGTGCGCGCGCGTGTGCGAAAAAAAATTGCACGCTGTATCACCTATCTGACGGCCCTGAACCCTTCGAAAATTTCCTTACGCGAGGCTCTGAAAACCTTACACACCTTACACACCTTACACAGACGCTCTAAAGTCTTTGTTTTTATTGAAGTTTTAGTGTGTTGGGTGTGTGTAGGGTTAGCGGTTTTTGTGTTGGGTTGCGGTTTTGGCGCGAGGGACGGGCAATGATCGAGGCTATCGAGACGCTGTTGAGGCATTGGGGCGAGCAGCTTGCCCAGAACGGCCATGGGGGCGGTTTGCCCAGCACCATGGGCACCATCGTCGAGTTCGCCGGCTGTGCGCCGCGTGGCGGGGTGTATGGCGCGAAGCTGCTGGTTGCCGGCGCCGGGCCGGATTACGCAGCGGCTGAGGTGAACCAGGTGCTGTACGGCATCGAGCGGCTGGAGGGCGGAAGCGCGCTGGTGCGGTTGGCCTATGCGCGGTACCGCAACGAACCCCGGCTGACCATCGCCGAGCAGGTGGATGCGCTGGAGCTGGGGCGCGGCGATGCCGGGCGGCGGGCGTACTACCGGCAGGTGGGCGTGCTGCATGAGCGCCTGCAGGCCGGGCTGCTGGAACGCCAGGGCAAGCTGACGGTGATGCGGCGGGAGTCGCGCCGGGATGGCGACCGTGTGCGCCGGGCATCGTTGAAGCAGGCGGATGCGGCCCATCGCGGGCGTGGCCTTGAGTTGAAGGTTGACCGCTCGTCGGGCGACTAGGCTCCATAAGGCGCCGGCAAGGCTCCGAAGGGCGCCGGCTGGGATAACCCATAAAAGGGACTTTTCGGTTTGTCACTCGGGGGGTACAAAGTCACCACGATTCGATAGGTACGCCTACCGAGCAACAGAGCGCCACGTGCTGTGTCGCACAACCCGAGACCCGACTCGGATTCAGAGCCCCGCCTTGCGGGGCTTTGTCTTTTCTGGCTGACGCTACCGTGGCAGGGGCGGCAGCCGTTCCCGCGGCACGCGGGTTTTTTATTCTGGCCTGTGAGGTGCGGTTATGACTCAAGAGCAACAGCAGGCCTTGGCTGAGCTGCCCATTTGGGTAGTTGTGGTTATCGCCATCGTCGCTGGATTCAGCGGCGAGATGTGGCGCGCGGACAAGGCTGGGTTGCGGGGCTGGGATCTGGTCTATCGAGTTGCGCTCAGAGCCGGGGCCTCGGTTGTGTTTGGCCTGAGTACGTTACTGCTGATCTGGGCGGCCGGCGCACATGTGCTGGTTGCTGCGGCCATCGGCTTCGTGGTTGCCACCATGGGCGCTGACGTAGCCAGCGGGTTGTATGAGCGCTGGCTGGCCAAGCGGGCGGGGGTGTGTGATGTGCCGCCGCGCGAGACGGGCGAGTGAAGGGCAGCATCAACGCCCGTGACTTGGACGATGCGCTGGCTGCCCTGCAAAAGCTTGGCGCTGGGCTCGCACCTCGGGCGCTGGCGGATGCGCTGAACCATACGGCGAACCAGGCGCGCATCGCGCTGCGGGCTGAGATGGAAGATGTGTTCAACCCCAGGCCGACGCCGTGGGTGCTCAACTCGATTCGCATCATCCACGCCAAGCCATCGGCTGACCCTGAAGCGGCGGTGTGGGTACAGGATCAGGGCACGGGCAAGAATCCATTCAGTGCCGAGGATTACCTGCTGCCGCAAGTCGCTGGTGGCGAGCGGATCACGCGCCGGTCGGAGAAGTACTTGCGCGAGTCGGGGATTCTGCCGGCTGGCCGCTTCGTAGTACCGGGCGCCGGTGCTCGGCTGGATGCCTACGGGAATATCCAGAAGGGACACATGACGCAGATTCTGTCGGGCCTGAAGGCGATGAAGCTATCGGGTTCGGACAACGCTGCGACTGATAGCCGGCGGTCCCTGCGTAAGGGGCACGCGGTTGCGTTCTTCGTGATGAAGCGCGGCAAGACGCCCATCGGCATTGCCGAGCGACGCGGGAAGAACGTGGCGATGGTGCTCGCCTTCGTCCGCCAGCCGCAGTACCGCGAGCGCTTCAAGTTCCATGACGTGGTGCGCCGGGTCGCAGAGAACGACGCACAGCTTGAAGCCAACATCGACAAGGCCATCGTTGATGCCTTGGCTGGTCGGCTGCCCAACCTGCCGAGCCGGCGGCGCCGCTAACGCCAGTGGCGTGCTACAGGACAGGCCGGGGCCCCTGGGCCGGCGAGGGTGGCAAGGGTAATTTGAGCCCCGTTCTCGCGCTAGTGGGTGGGGTTGGAGGTTAGTTAATTGGGGTTAATTCGGTTAATCCCCGGGGCAATTCTGGTTAATAGGTGAATTCATGACGGTCATGAAGAAGTCAGAGTTCGCGGATAGCCAGGGTTGGTCTCGGCCTTATGTGTCGAAGCTGGCAGCCCAAGGGCGGCTGGTACTGACCGAAGACGGTAAGCAGGTACTCGTCGAGGAAACGCTTGCTCTGTTGAGTGAGACCGCTGACCCCAGCAAGGCCGCAGTCGCCGAGCGGCACCAGCAAGGGCGCGTCGAGAAGGGCGTGCACGCCCACCTGACCCCGGCCGCCGAGTCCCTGCCATCCGCAGGAGCCCCCGACTATCAGAAGGCCAGGGCTCATCGTGAGTACTACCTCGCCAAGCTGGCCGAGGACGAGTTCCTCAAGGGACGCGGCGAGCTGGTCGAGCGCAAGGCTGTCGACACCGCTGCATTCAACACCGCGCGCACATTGCGCGACCTGATCCTCGGTCTGCCGCCAAAGATCGCTGGCGAGCTGATCGCCATCACCGACACCTGGGAAATGGAACGCAAGCTCACCGAGCTGCTGCGAGGCGTCCTCGAGGATGCCGCCAGCCTGGTGCAGCACGACGCCGAGATTGAACAGGGGGCGAAGGAGCCGAACTAGCCATGCAACACGCGTATGCCGACGGTGCTGCCACGTACCGGGCGGCATATCACCGAGGCCTGGAGCTTGATCCGGAACTGTGGATCGACCAGTGGGCCGACGAGTACCAGCGCATTCCGAAGGACACCGGCGCCGCCGAGCCTGGCAAGTACCACACCGACCGCACGCCCTTCGCTCGCGAGCCGATGCGCTGCCTGTCACCGCTGCACCCCTGCAAGCGCGTGGTGACCATGGTCGCCTCGCAGATGATGAAGACGCAGATCGCGCTCAACTGGATCGGCGGCAACATTCACATGGCACCGGCCAACATCCTGGCGCTGCTGCCGAGCGAGAAGCTGGCCCGCCGGGTCTCCAGCCGGATCGACAAAACGATCAAGGCGGTACCGGAACTCAGCAAGCGCGTGGCCAAGCCCCGCTCACGCGATGCCCGCAACACTCTCGACACCAAGGAGTTCGAAGGCGGCACGCTGTACTGCACCACCGCCGGCTCGGCCGCCAACCTGGCAGAGCTGGCTGCGCGCTACATCTACGGCGACGAGATCGACCGTTGGGATGTCGACGTAGACAGCGAAGGCGACCCCATTGAGCTGGCTGAAGCGCGCGGCACCACGTTCGGCCGCAAGGCCAAGTACTACTTCTCCAGCTCGCCGACGATCAAAGGCGCCTCGCGCATTGACGATCTGTACGAACAGAGCGACAAGCGCCGCTACTTCGTGCCGTGCCCGCACTGTGGGCAGCACCAGGTGCTGGAGTGGGCCAACCTCAAGTGGACCGACGACTACAAGCGCGTCGACTACCTCTGCAGCAACGCCGAGTGCGGCGCACTGATCGAGGAACACCACAAGACGGCCATGCTGCTGGCTGGCGAGTGGCGCGCCACCGCGAAGGGTGATGGCGAGACCGTGGGCTTCCACCTCAACGCGCTCTATTCGCCGTTGGGCTGGCTGTCCTGGGCGAGCTTGGCCAAGCAGTACGACAAGGCCAAGGTCGCTGCCGACCGTGGCGACAACGAACCCATGCAGGTGTTCTACAACACCCGACTGGCGTTGGTGTGGGACGCCGCACAGGAGATGACCAAGGCCAGCGAGCTGAAGGCCCGCGCCGAGGATTACCGCCTGGGTACGGTGCCGCAAGGTGCGCTCATTCTCACCGCCGCTGTCGACGTGCAGCACAACCGCCTGGAAATGCTGGTGATCGGCTGGGGCGAGGGGCTGGAGCGCTGGGTGGTCGACTACGTTGTCGTGCCGGGTGACCCAGCACTGCAGCGCACCTGGCTGGATCTGGACGAGCAACTGAAGCGCCGCTACCGGCACGCCTCTGGTGTGGAACTGGCCATCTGCGCAGCAGCGGTTGACTCCGGTGGCCACCACACCGATGAGGTCTACCAGTTCACCCGGCTGCGGCGCTGGCGGAAAGTGTTCGCGGTGAAGGGGGCAAGCAAGCCAGGCCGGCCCGTGCTGGCTCAGCGGCCCTCGAAAGTCGATGTGACGTACAACGGCCAAACCGAGAAGCAGGGCGCCGAACTCTGGATCATCGGTACCGACACGGCGAAGGACTGGATCTACAACCGTTACCCGTTCGCCGATGGCCCTGGCGCACTGCACTTCTCGACAGACCTGCCCGACGAGTTCTACGACCAGGCCGTGGCAGAGCGAAAAATCACCGTCTACGTGAAGGGCTACAAGCGCACCGTCTGGGTAAAGGGCAAGGCCGAGCGCAACGAAGTGCTCGACCTTCTGGTTTACAACCAGGCCGCCGCCCAGTTCCTGGGGCTGCACCGCTACCACCAGGGCGAATGGAGCAAACTGCGCGCTGCGGTGAGTCAGGGAAGCCTTTTTGCGCACCCAGCCGCGAGCAGCAACGTCACCGCCCTGCAGGAGGATGCCGAGAAGGCAGCCACCCCGCCGCTGCCGAAGCCAACACCACAACCACCAACGCGCCGGGTATCCCGCAGCGCCTACCTGAAACGATGACGTGAGGGCTGCCCATGGCAAGCGCACAACAGCGCCTGGATGAGGTCCGGGCGGCGATCAGCGACATCTTGAGCAAAGGCCAAAGCGTCAGCAAAGGTGACCGGCGGCTGGATAGGGCGCGGCTCGAAAGCCTGCGTGACCTTGAGTCGCAATATGAGGCTGATGTAGCCCGCGAGTCCCGCGTCGGCCAGCCACGGCAAATTCGGCTGTACAGCCGTGGCAAGGGGGCGTGATGGGCTATCGAGTTCGAGCCAAGCCAGTGAGGCTGCAGGTGGTCAACAGCTACGAAGGTGCCGGCCAAGGTCGCCGTGCGCAAAGCTGGGACGCACCCGACGCCGCGTTGAACACCATCGCCATTCCCGCCCTGCCGGCGCTACGCAAGCGCTCCAAGGCGGCAGTGCGTAATAACCCCTGGGCTGCCAGCGGCATCGGCAAACGCGTCAGCAGCCTGATCGGTACCGGCATCACGCCGCGCGCACAGATCAAGGATGACGCGCTACGCAGTGCCATCAACCAGCTCTGGAGCGACTGGACGGACGAGTCCGACGCCGACAACCTCACCGACTTCTACGGCCAGCAGGCGCTGATTGCGCGCATGGTCGAAGAGTCCGGCGAGTGCTTCGTGCGGTTGCGCTACCGTCGAGCCGAGGACGGCTTGGCGGTGCCACTGCAGTTGCAGATCCTGCCGCCCGAGTTCGTGCCGCTGGATCGCAACTTCGTCACCCGTCGCGGCAACGTGGTACGGGCTGGCATCGAGTTCGACCAGGTGGGGCGCCGCGTGGCGTACTGGATGTGGAAGAACCACCCCGGCGACGCCCGCGCGCTGGGCACCAGCTACAACACGCTGAACCGCATCCCGGCCAGCGAGGTGCTGCACATCTTCGAACCGCTCGAAGGTGGGCAACTGCGTGGCATCCCGCGCCTGGCGCCGGTGCTGCTGCGGCTCAAGTCGTTGGACAACTACGACGACGCCGTGCTGTTCCGGCAGGAGCTGGCGAATCTGTTCGCAGGCTTCATCACCAAGCCACGTCCTGAGGGGCTCACTCCGGAAATTGACCCCCTCACAGGGAAGCCTGTCGTTAAGGACTCCGACGGCACGCCGATGGTGGCCATGGAGCCGGGCACCATGCAGGAGTTGCTCGAAGGCGAGGAGGTTGTGTTCTCCGAACCCCCAGGTGCCGGCGATACCTACGTGCCTTTCATGAAGCAGCAACTGATGGCGGCAGCGGCGGGTATCGAACTGCCCTACGAGCTGTTGACCGGCGACATGGCCGACATCAGCGACCGCGTGCTGCGTGTGCTGCTCAACGAGTTTCGCCGCCGCATTGAGCAGCTGCAGTTCGGCGTTTACGTGTTCCAGCTCTGTCGCCCAGTTCGTGCCGCCTGGCTTGATGCCGCATGGCTCTCTGGTGCTATCCAACTGCCGGACTACCAGGCCAAGCGGCGCGACTACCTACGCACGCGCTGGGTGCCGCAAGGCTGGGCCTACATGCACCCCGTGCAGGACGTACAGGGCAAGCTGCTGGAGATCAAAGGCGGCTTGGCCAGTCGCAGCGAGCACGCGCTACGCAGCGGCTACGACGCCGAAGTGATCGACCAGGAAAACGCCGACGACAACGCCCGGGCCAAGCAGCTCGGGCTCGATTACACCACCGACACGGCCCTACTGGCTGAGGATAAAGAGGACGGCAAATGAAGATGACGACCAACCGCCTGGCGCTGGCGGTCATGCTGGGCGGCCTGGGCATCGACGCCTTTGCCCAGCCGCGCATGCTCAACCTTGAAGGCGCGCCCGACCTGAACGCCGAACACTGGTACAGCATCCAGGCCGCCGGCGAGGAGGGCGGCAAACCCATCGAGGTCTACATCTACGGCGAGATCGGCTTCTGGGGCGTCACCTCGGGCGACTTCATCCGCGACCTGAAAGAGATCGACGATGGCGTGTCGGAAGTGCTAGTGCACTTCGATACCGTCGGTGGCGACCTCTTCGACGGCATCGCCATCCACAACACGCTGCGCGCCTTGGGCGAGCGCTGCACCGGGCAGATCGACGGTGCGTGTTTCAGCGCAGGCAGCGTGGCCGTGTGTGGCGCTCACAAGGTGCGCATGGCCGACAACGCCATGTTCATGATTCACAACCCCTGGACGTTCATGGCTGGCGATAGCGACGAGCTGCGCAAGATGGCCGACATGATGGACAAGGCCTTCGAAGGCATCGTCGCCAGCTACCAGCACCGCGCACTGAGCATCGATGACGCCGAGCTGCGCCGCATGATCAACGACACCACCTGGCTCACAGCCAGCGAGGCCAAGACCCATGGTTTCGTCGACGAGGTGTTCGGAGAGGTTGCGCCGCTGGTGAACAACGCGGCGCTGGGCAAGATCCTCAACCGCTACCGCAACGTGCCCGAAGCGGCGCTGCGCCTGGTTGGCGAAGTTGAGCCAGCACCGACCCCCGATCCTGACCCAACCCCGGATCCCGAACCCGATCCGGTACCGACCACCCCGGAAGCCGCTGAACTGGCAGCCAAGCTCGCAACGGACTGCGCCTCGGCCGGCCTGAGCAACTGCGTCAGCTACCTGATCAAGGCCAGCGCCCTGGCCAGCGCCGAAGCGGTACATGCGCACTTCAACCGCGCCAAGGATGTTCGCGCCGCCTGCCTGGTAGCAAAGAGCCCGGATGACGCCCAGGCACTGATCGAAGCCGGGCTGACCGGCGAACAGGCCAAGGCGAAGCTGTTCGAGAAGCTGGCCGCCAACAGCAGCCAGGTGGAAATCAGCAACCTACCCCCGGTGGACGATGGCCCCCAGGCCGGCGCCCACCAGCCCCCAACGGCGAATGAGGTCTACGCTCGCCGCCGCAATAACGCCTCGAAAGGAGGAAACAAAGCATGATCAAAACTGAAGGTGTTTACACCGGCGAGTTCCTCCTCTCGGAGGCCAACGGCACCCGCAGCCGCGAGGAGGTGGTCATCACCGCCGGCTCCGGCATTCTCAAGGCTGGCACCCTGATCGCCCTGATCACCGCCGCCAACGCACTGACGCCGGCCGCCGATGCCGGCAACACCGGCAACGGCACCATCGGTTCGGTGACCGTCACCAGCGCGGCTATCAGCGGCCCCTACATCCTCACCATCACCGAGGCGGCAGAAAACGCCGGCAAGTTCGAGCTGGTCGACCCGACTGGCGCCGTGGTGGGCGAAGGCACCGTCGGCCAGGCATTCACCGGTGGCGGCCTGACCTTCACCCTGAGCGATGGCTCCACCGACTTCGCAGTCGATGACAGCTTCACCCTGACCGTATTGGCCAACCTTGGCGAATACACCGCCTACGACGATGACGGCACCGACGATGGCCGTCGCGCCGCCAGCGGCATCCTGTTCGCCTCGGTGGATGCCACCACCAACGACGTGCGCGCCGTTGGCGTGATGCGTGATGCCGAGGTGATCGAAAGCCTGCTGACCGGCTTGGATGCCAACGGCCGCGCCGACCTGCTGGCCAAAGGCATCGTCATCCGCCCCTGATCGCCGACCGCATTAACCCCCAACACCCCAAGCCCCGCACCTGCGGGGCTTCGCATTTCTAGGAGCCCAACATGGCTGAAATCACGATTTTTCAGGACGAGGCGTTCGGCGTAGACGCGCTGCTCACCGTCATCAACGACGACCACGTGCTGCCGGGGCAGATTGCCGCCGCTGGCCTTTTCGAAGAGCAAGGCGTCACCGGCACTGTCGTACAGATCGAAAAGGACGGCATGACCCTGCAACTGGTCAAAGCCGCACCGCGCGGCAGCACTGGCCAGGTGGTCACCGGCAACAAACGCGACCTGATCCCGTTCAACACCGTGCACCTGCCGGAGACCTTCCAGATCCTGGCGGACGAAATTCAGGGTATCCGCGCGAGCGGTAGCCTCACCGAGCTGATGCAGGTGCAGGCCTACGTGAACAAGCGCATCGAAAAAGCCCGCCGCCAGCTCGACCTCACCCACGAGTTCCAGCGCATCGGCGCGATCAAGGGCAAGGTAATCGATGCTGATGGCTCGAGTGTGCTGTTCGACATTTTCCAGCGTTTCGGCATCAATCGTCCCAAGGCCTTCAGCCTGGGGCTGGATAACCCCGATACCGACGTGTCGGCCAAGTGCGCCGAGATCCTCGATGCCCAAGACGATGTGCTCGGCAACATCACCAGCACCGGCGCGCATGCGTACTGCGGCAAAGTGCTCTGGGCCAAGCTCATCGCCCACAAGAGCGTGCGCGAGGCCTATCTGAACTGGCAGGCCGCCGCGCAGCTGATGGGTGATCGCCGCCAGCCGTTCGAGTTCGGCGGCATCACCTGGGAGCGTTACAAGGGCAAGATCGGTAACACCCCCTTTGTTGCCGATGACCGCGCGCATGTCGTGCCTATGGGCGTGCCGGAGCTGTTCATCAGCGCCTTCGCCCCAGCCGACTACATGGAGACGGTCAACACCGAGGGCATGCCGTACTACTCCAAACTGGAGATGATGAAGTACGGCAAAGGCGTGGAAGGCGAGGCGCAGTCGAACCCGCTGCACCTGTGCACCCGCCCGGCGTCCGTGCGCGAGCTGACCATCTGACCATGGCAGGCTTCGGTGACTGCATCGCCGCGCTCGACGATGCAGTGATGCACAGCCTCAGCGACGGCACCGCCACCTACCTGAGCCGCTCCGGCCAGGTGCTGGCGGTCGATCTGTCGGTGATCGTCGAAGAAGACGTGGAACGGGTGGACGCATTCAGCGGTGGCGTTGGTCGGGCGCGCACACACTGCGTGCGCAAGCACCTGCTCCAGCCCTTTGACCGCCAAGGCGCGTTCGCCATGGACGGCAAGACCTGGCACATCGACGGCATTGCCGAAGATGACGGCCATCTGATCACCTTCTATGTGAAGACATGACCATGCCTATCGACATGCAATCCGCCATCGTCGAGGAGCTGATCGCCTGCCTGGAGGGTGTCGAGTCATTCGGCGCCCTGGTGTTCGAGGACGGCGTGCTGCGTGTGCTCGACGAAGCCGACGATAACCTGCCGGATGACTTCATCGTTATCCAGCCCGGCTCCACCGAGGAAGTCGAGCGGGTGGGAACGGGCAGCGTGCGCGAGCGCGTCACCCTGAACATCACCGCCGTTACCAAGCGCCGGGGCTTTGCCGCCGTCCTGCGTGCAGCGCGCCTGGGCATCAAGGCTGCCACGGCTGGCCCCAAGGCCGGCCTGACCGCCCAAGGCGTGCAACTGGGCGGCTACCTCACGGAAACCCCTATGCCGCCTGGAGATGGGCGGTACTGGGCGTACCACGTCATGCCCCTGCAAGTTACCTACATCCAGTCCCTCAAATGATCGGAGGCCATCATGGCTCAGCAAGACCGCAGCTTCATCGGCGAGGGCATCGTCTATGCCCGCCGCTACCAGACCAATGACCCGCTGATTGACATCGGCAACTGCGACACCTTCAACATCGGCTTTACCTCCGACCGCCAGACCCTGCCCAACTTTCGTGGTGGCGGCGGTAACCGCAACGTGCGCGAGCGCATCACCGACGTGACTGCCACCATCGGCATGTACGACCTCACGCCGGACAACATCGCCCGCGTCACCCGCTCAACCATCGCTCAGGTGGCAGCAGCCAGCGTGGTCGGTGAAGTGCTGCGCGTTGGCGGTGTTGCCGGTGAACTGGTGCCGTTCGCCAAACTGCCAGACACCAGCCAGGCCGTCACCATCACCCGTGCCGGTGCATTGACCGCCAGTTCGGAAGCCGCTCTGGGCAACGTCGGTAACGGTACCCTGAACAGTCTCAGCGTCACCACGGCAGGCGTGGGCGCTTACAACGTGGGGCTGACCTCGGCGACCGAGTTCGCCGTCACCGGGCCGGGCAGTACGGCAGTCGGTACCGGTGAGGTCGGCACCCCGTTCAACGCCGGCGGCCTGGCCTTCACCCTGACGGCCGGCAGTACGGCCTTTGCAGCGGACGATGCGTTCACCATCACCGTCGCCCAGGGAGCTGGTGCAGCGGCAGAGCAGGGCGTCGACTACCAGCTCACCCCGCACGGCATCATCATTCCAGCGGGCAGCGCCATCACCACGGCGGGTGCTGCGGCGAGTTATACCAGCCTCAAGGCTGGCGTCATCCACATGCTGGCGGGCAGCCAGGTCGAACTGGAGATCTACATCGCCGGCCTCAACGACGCGCAAACCGGCGAGCCCTACAGCCTGCGTGCCCGCCGCGTGAAAATGGGCGTTATCTCGGAGCTGGCGGCCCTGGGGCAGGAATACCTCCGGCTCGAAGCCAGCGCCGAACTGCTGGCCGATCCGCTGGTGACCGAAGCAGGCATTTCCAAGTTCTGCGAGATGGCAGTGGTCAACAAGGCGGCTTGATGCTGCTGGGCCAGGGATGGCTACTTGCCTTCTTCACGCCGGTTGATACGGCGTTCCGGTTTTTTGGCGGGCTCTACAGTGGTCGGTACCGTGAGGTCTGGGTCATAGTCCGGGCCGGTGTTTTCCCCTGCCAGTTCTCTCATGCGCTTGGCTGTCCACTCAGCCTCATCCATACCCAGCGGCCTGGACTGCTTGCGCAGGGGGCGCTTGGCGGTGGGGGATGGGGTGTCGCCGCGTTTTTCGAGTGAGAGCTCATCGTCGGGTTCGCGCACCGGTAATTTGTCGATCAAGGCGCTAAGGCGAGCCTGAACGTCACCCATGGCATCGAGGCGGTCAATCAGCTGCTGAGTGAGAGCATCCGATTCTTCGCTTCGCGGTATCTGCTGCATCAAGCCAAGCATCGTGCCCGTCAGCGTCATCTCGGTCATGAGCGACTTGATTTCCAGCGCCGTCATACGGCCTTCGGTAAAACGCTTCTCGGTGAAGCTTTCTTGAAGGCGAGCGACGATTTCCGCATTCATCGAGCGGTTGTTCTCTTTGGCTGATGCTTCGATTTGAGCTTTTAGCTCAGGAGGGAAGCGCAGCTTCATCTGTGGGTCTGTCTGTTTCATGCGCGCAATCTAGGATCAAATAGGTCCTTGACGCAATGAACCTAATAGGTTTATCGTTTTTGTGAACCTACTAGGTGCATGGAGGTAGTTGTGAAGCGTAGCGATCCACAAATGAAAATTCGGCTCCCGAAGCCATTGAAGGATTGGATTGAAGAGAAGGCTGCGGAAAACGTCCGCAGCCAAAATGCCGAGATCATTTATCGGCTGGAGCAGGCGAAAAAACTACAGGAGGCGGCATGAATACCGCACAAGAAAAAGCCCCGACGCGGCAACGTCAGGGCTTGGATGCAAACCGTTTGGAGGTGATTCGCGTGAACAAAGCTAGCACGGCCCAGGCTGCTGGGCAAGAACAGCGGCGGTTTTTGGTTACGCCCGAGGCAGCCTTTGCGCTGGTCGGCGATATCGACCCCATCTGCCTCGATGATCTGCTCAACTGCATGCTGCTGCGCTCCGGCGCTTTGGTCACCATGCTGATGGGCAGCATCCATGATCGCGACGGCATCACCTACAACCCCGCTACCATCACCAATCTGCTCTGGCTGCTGCAGGGCCAGATCGATCAGATGCAGGCGGTCGTGGCCAAGTTGGGGGCTGAGTGATGAGCGAGCTGATTATTGCTGGTACTGGCATTCGCCAGGATGCAGAAGGGCGTTACTCGCTGAACGATCTGCATAAAGCGTCAGGCGGCGAAAAGCGGCACGGTCCAAGCTACTGGTTGGCTAACGCTCAAACCGTTGAGCTTATTGGTGAGCTGGAAACTACCGGAAATCCCGTAATAAGCGATACCGAAAATCCGGTATCGACCATCAAGGGAGGTAAGAACCAAGGAACGTACGTCTGCAAGGAACTGGTTTATGCCTACGCAATGTGGATCAGTCCTAGATTTCACCTGCAGGTCATCCGTACCTTCGATGCGGTGGTAACGCAGCAGCGTGGCCAAGCCGAGTTCGCTCAGGGTGTCTTCAAGGATTTCCAAGCCACCCGACTTGAGCTGATCACCACCGTAGCGGACATGACCGAGCAATCCTTGCGGGTTGCCGACCTGATGGGATTGAAGGACAACCAAGGCCGCTTCTACGCTGACAAGCTGGTAAAGCGCCAGATTGGAGTTGGCCCTCTGGAGCTGCTGGGCCTTACGGCTTTACCCTCTGGCAATGACGCGCTCTACTTCACGCCAAAGGATCTCGGCGAACGAGTGGGCATGTCGCCGCAGTCATTCAACAAGTTGCTCCAGCGGCTTGGCTATCAGGAGACGGAACGCAAAGGGCGCCGATCAGTCTGGCGGCATACGCTCAAGGGCGAGCCTTGGGCGCGCTACGAAGACACTGCCCGGCAACACAGCGACGGTGCGCCAGTCACAGCCCTGCGCTGGAAGGCGGAAATCCTCGACGAACTGAAGAAGGATGCGGCTGATCTGGGCCGTGTGCTTCGGCCTGTAGCGAGGGGTTGATATGGCAAGCGTAGTGCAGTTCCCAACCAACCCAAATTTCGTTACCGCGCGTGAACTGGCGCGGCAGCGCTGGGAGGCTGGAGATTTCCGGGGCCCAGGCATCTGGCTTGAGCAGGAAGCGCTGGGGCGTATCGAAAGCGTCATGGCTGAGCTTTACAACATGGCCAGCGCTGAACAGGCGCCCGGCGGAATCAGTGCGAGTGTGGTTGCAGCGAAAACACTGGATGCGCTGATCTGGCTGGCAATGGCGACCGAGATCAGCCGCTTAGCGCTGGCCGAATCAGCTCAGCGCCCGCCAGGCTAGCCACAAAACCAAGGCATTGCCGATAACCCAGCCAGGTGCTGGGTTTCGGTGTTGGTGCTGATCGGCTACATTCCCTGCCATATCCAAAGGGAGGGAAAGCCCGATGCAGTGTCCTAGTTGTGAACATGAAGCGCCTCAGTCTGCCTTTGGTGATCCGTTGAGATGCCCTGACTGCGGCGCATTCTATGAAAAAGCTGTTGCGTTGAAACTCCAAAAAGAACTGGCTGCCCAGCGTGAGCAAATAGTTCGTCTAGCCCCTCCGGCCCCGCCGCCACCGCCGCCTCAAAAAAAGAAAACCAGATGGGTGCTTTGGTTTTTTGTGGCCATGTTGGTGATTGGGGTTGTTAACGTTATAGTCAATCCACCGCCGCCTCGATCTGTTAGCACTCCAGCTGCGAGCGCGCCAAGTCAGAGTTTGCCTAAAGTGCCTGCGCCGCCGCCTTTCAGAGCGCCTGATCCTGTTGAGGACGCCCTGGCTGACGTAAAGCTTGAATATAAGTGGGGTAAAAAGCACGACACACTTATGGTTGCTAACTTTATTGTCATTAATAATGGCTATCGCGATGTGAAAGATATAGAGATCGAATGTGTTCACTCGGGGCCAAGTGGTACGCGAATTGATAGCAATAAACGGACTATTTATGAGCTTGTCCAGGCCCGTAGTAGGAAGGTTTTCAATGGGTTTGATATGGGGTTTATTCACAGTCAAGCGGTTAGCTCACTCTGTACTGTTGTTGATTTGAAAATTTAATTTTTATTGGTTTAACAAACCCGCCTCGGCGGGTTTTTTATTGCCCGGAGAAAAGTATGGCCGGCATCAAAGAGCGTTTGATCAGCTTCATATTGCGCGGCAAGGATGAGCTTTCACCCGCTGCGAAAAAGTCCGAGGCAGCGTTGAGCAGCCTCAAGGATGCCAGCGAGCAGCTCGGCCAGGCGCTCGACAATGCTAAAGAGACGGTTGGCCTGGCTCAGTCGTTGACCCAGGTACGCCGCGCGACCGAGCAGGCGCAGCGAAATCTTGAAGATGCCGAGAAGCAGGTAGTGGATCTGCGCGAGGCTCTGAGCAAAACGCCAGATGCGGCCGGGCTGGAGCGGTCTCTGCAGCTGGCTGAGCGCGAAGCTAATCGCAGTCGCAAGCAGTTGAGTGCGTGGACTGCTCAATTGGCGGAGGCCGAGAAGGCGGCGAAGGCCGCTGGTATCGACACCGACAATTTGAGCGATGAACAGAAGCGCCTGGCGAGTGAGGTGGACAAGGCCCGTCGTGCGCTGGATGACAATAACGCCCAACTCAAGATCGCCCAACGCGAGCAAGCAGCAGCGGCACGCGCTACGGCCGAGCACGGCTCCAGGGTTGAATCGCTTAAAGGGGCGATGAGCTCAGGCGCCAAGCAGGTGCTGGCGTTCGCTGCTGCTTATATCTCCCTCAATGCAGCCATGGGCCTGGTTCAGCGTGGGCTATCGCTGATGTCGCAGGGCATCCGCGCCGTTGCGATGGACGGCTCCGACAAGCAGCAGGCGTTGGCTCAGTTGGAGGCCACGCTGGCGTCTACCGGCCGGCAAGCCGAGTTCACGACACAGCAGCTGCTGGACATGGCCGATGCCATGGAAGCCAGCTCGATGCTGACTGCCGAGCAAGTGCAGTCGGCTCAAGCTCGGTTGCTGTCGTACACGGACGTGGCGGCGAATGAGTTCCCGCGTGCTCTGCAGATCGTGATCGATCAGCAGCAGCGCCTAGGCATCAGCGCAGAGCAGTCGGCCGAGATTGTTGGCCGCGCACTGCAGTCACCGTCGAAGGCCATGGCCGCGTTGGGGCGGCAAGGCTTCACGCTCGAGGCTGGCCAGCAGCGGCTACTCAAGCAGCTGGAAGCGACCGGCCGGATGGCCGAAGCCCAGTCCATCATCATGGACATGCTCACCGAAGCCTACGGCGGTGCAGCCGCTGCAGCGCGCATGAACACTTTCCAGGGCTTGCTCAAGGGCATCACTGACCGCTTCGGTGACTTCGCCAGCCGGGTGGCCAACTCCGGCGCGTTTGAGTACATGCAGCGCAAGCTGGTGGATGTCAGTAACTACCTTGACCAGATGGCCAGCGACGGCCGCTTGGATCGCTTGGCCGAAGGGCTCAGCAAGGGTTTCATCCAAGGGGTTGAATGGGCTGAGCGATTCGCAAAGAAGCTGTTGGATATCGACTTTCAGAAGGCGACCGATGACGCTGCGGCCTGGTTCAGCAGTCTCGGGCAGCACCTGGACGAAACCCAGCAGAAGCTTGCCGCATTCGTTCTGCCGTTTCGTGCGCTGTTCAATGGACTGACCTCCGGGCTCTCGTTGGTGGCTGCCGCGGTCACTAGCAAGATGAGTGAGGTGCTCGGGCTGGTTGATGAGGTGGCCAAGCGCCTACCCGATGCCCTCGGTGGCGAGCGCTTGCGCAACTCGGTGCGTGCTGCGCGTGAGTCGCTGGACGGGCTCACCGCTGGTTTCGTGGCTCAGGTTGAGCAGGACGGTAAAGACATCCAGTCGGCCTGGGACGCGGCCATGGGTGGCATTGCTGAAAGCACCGAGACCAAGATGGCCGAGGTGACCGAGACCATCAAGCTGGACACTGTCAGCCAGGCCGACTTCGTGCGGCAGGCTGTCACCTCAATGCAGGGCGCGCTGGATCAGATCAGCACTGCCAAGACGGTCGCGCAACTTCGCCAGGTCGGCGATGAGATGTATGCCGCCTACAAGCGTGGCGATATCAGCCAGCAGGAATACTCGGCCAGTTCCGTCGAGCTGAATCGCCGGCTGACCGAGCTGGGTGGCGCTGCTAAGACCATGGCCGGCGCCGTTGGTGTTGCGGCCGAAAGCCTCAAATCCCTGGCCGACGTGCAGCGCGCCATCAGCGATGCCAAGACGGATCGCGATATCGCCGCCATCCGTACAGCATTGCAAGGTCTCTACAACACCGGCCAGGTGACGGCGGCTCAGTACAACGCCGAGCTATCCAAACTCAACGCGCGCCAAAAGGAACTGACCCAGGCCCTGCAGGGCAGCAAGAAGGCCCAGGACGATAAGAACAAGTCTGATCGCGAAGCCATCGTCACCAGCGAGCAGCTACGCCGCGAGAGCGGCAAGCGCATGGAAGCCGAGCGCAAGGCCGGCGATGAAGCGATGCAGCGGCGCCGGAAAGAGTCCAGCGACGCGCAGCGCGATATGTCCGCCATGGAGGACTTCTACAACGGAGTGATGAACCGCGCCCGCGAGCCGGTTGCGGCGCTAGGCCGGGCAGCCCTTGAGGCGTTCGACCGGCTGCGAGGCATCAGTTCGGCCGCGCCGAGCATCGACACCAGCAGCTTGGATGCAACGCGCACCAGCCTGGAGTCGGTATCCAAGGCGTTGGGTGACGTGCGCGCCGCCCTCGCGATGCCGATGCAAAGCAGCCTGGCCCGCTGGATGGCTGAAACCCAGCAGGCCAGCCTGCAGACGCAACAGGCGTTTCTGTCGCAGAAGGCCAGTCTGCAATCGCTGATGCGTGACTATGAGCGCGGTTCGCTCACCGCGCAGCAGTTCGTGCGCCGTGCAAGCGGCATGAAGAACGCGCTGAGCCTGCTGGATGAATCCGACCTGAGTGGGCTGGAGTCGGCTATCGAGGCCGCCAACCAGCGCATGAAGCAGATGGGCGACTCGACCCGCAGCACGCTGGAGAGCCTACAGGACGAGCTGGACGGGCTACAGGGCCGGCAAGACGACATTGAGCGTCGCCGGTTCGCCGCTCGCCAGCGCGAGTTGCAGGCGCAATTGGCCGAGGCACAGGCAGGCGGTGACGCACAGGCGGTGGCCAACGCCAGTCGTGCGCTTGGCCTGCTGCGGCAGATCGAGGCCGAGAGCGCCCAGGCCAGGCAGGCAGAGGAACAGAAAAAGCGCATGGAAGCGCAGCAGGCCACCCAGCCGGCTGCACAGCAGGCCGCGCAAACGCCGAGCAAGGTGATTCGCCTGGAGATTCCGGGCCGCCCTGCTGTTGATGTGTCGGTGAGCGGTGATGCCGCCGAGACCAACCTGCTGAGCATTCTCGAACAAGCCGGCTTGAGGAGCCTGTAATGCAACTGACCCTGGATAGCCTCGACCTGGCTGCCGATCCGAAGCTGGGCGGCGAGCAGATGGAGTGGGTAGACGAGTGGGACTGGAACGCCATCGAGCAGGAGCAGGAACGCTCGCTTACCGGTGCGCTGATCGTGCAGGAAGGCGTCAAGCTGTACGGCCGCCCGATCACGCTCAGCAGCAACGGCGGGGCCTGGTTCCCGCTCTCGACCGTGCGTGCACTTGAAGCGATGGCCAGCGTGCCGAGTGCCGTGCACCTGCTCACGCTGCCGAGCGGCGATCAGCACTATGTGACGTGGAACCGAGTCGCCGGCCCTGTCGTTCAGGCCGTGCCTGTACACCGCACCGTCGCGCCAGGCCCTGACTGGCTCTATCAGCTCACCCTGCGCCTGATCACCGTCGCGCCACCACCACCGCCGCCCGACCCTGAGCCGGAACCCGACCCCGAACCCTGACAGCCCGCCCCGTGCGGGCTTTTTGTTGCCTGGAGATTGATGGCATGACCATTGCCGCAACTGACGTAAAGCTGCTGAAAAGCCAGCGCCTGACCGACGAGAACGACGGCGGCGGCCGCGCCACCGGCAACGCCGTGGTCGATGGCGAAGTGAACAACGTGTTCCCCGACATCAGCCGTCTCGACCGCACCACCGGCCGCATCAACCTGCGCAAGCTGTTCGGCGGGCCGATGACGCAGAACGCTGACGCCTACCTGGGTGCGCATTCCATCGTCACCAAGGCCCCGGCTGATCCGCGTGTGAGCGTGCTGCTGTTCAACACCGGCAGCCAGATCGACGAGCGCCGCGACGCGCAGAACGCTATCGAGAGCTATGTGGCCGCCGCGACCACCGCGCAGTTCGAGCTGCTGGGCACTCAGCTTGCCGGCCAGCGCGCCATCGCCTGCGTGCAGCGCGAAGAACAGCGCGTGCCGGAGATCGGCGAGGTGTTCCAGCTGGTAACCGCCAGCGCATCGCAATACGTGCGCCTAACCAGCGTGGACGCTCGCCTCGAGCAATTCACATTCGATTACGGCAACGGCAACTTCGTCAACTTCACCCGGCGCCGGCTTGATCTGTCCATCAGCGCGCCGCTGCTGAATGAGTTCCCAGGTGGCCAGGTTACTCCTGCCGGCACTTCGTCGACAGCGCTGAGCGGCGCGGCCAAGGCCCGTGTACTCAGCACCCAGGTAGCCGATGCTGCCCGCTACTACGGTATCAGCCCGCTGGCCGAGGCCGTGGCGCAGGGCGCGCTCAATCTGCGTGTGCAGTCCGTCTATAGCCAGTTGGTGCCGAGCACCACCAAAGAGAGCGCCCTGGTGGACGTGCTGGGCGGCTATCAGCGGCAGATCTACGTGCCGGCCGGGCCGTCTCGTTCGGTTGCGCTCACCGTTGCTGCCGGCGCGCTGGCGGGCGAATCCCGCACGTTCCTCGGTACCGGCTGTGCGCCGGGCACGCTGACCATCGTCGCTAACGGCGGCACGTACAGCGACGACAGCAAGGGCGGGCTGCGCTACGTGAGCGGCAGCAACTGGCTCAGCTCTGGCCGCGTGGATTACCAGACCGGCGAAGTTACCCTGGCCCGTACCGGCACCAGCTGGACGGGTAGCGCGAACGGCACCTATCGCCCCGGCGCCGCCGCGACCGGCGACACCATTACCGGCGAAGTCGAAATCACCCTCGGCAATCGCGGCTATGTCTACACCCTGAATCTCTCCGGCGCCGTGCCGCGTGCTGGCACGCTGTCTGTCAGCTTCATGGCCCTGGGCAAATGGTACGAACTGCGCGACCAGGGCGACGGCCTGCTGACCGGCGAGGGTGCTGGCACCATATCGTTCGCCACCGGCTCGGTATCGCTGACGCTCGACGCACTGCCGGACGTGGGCAGCTCGCTGATCTACAGCTACGTCAGCTCGGCTGACAACGCGATCACTGAGCGTTCTGGCGGCAGCGTCGTGCCAAAGCTTGAGGTGCGCTACACCCTGCCCGAAGGCGGGGTGCTGCCGGGGTCGTTCTTGGCCAACTTCACCGCTGGCACCGTGCGCACGCTCACTGACAACGGCCAGGGCGTGCTGAGCGGCACGGGCGGCACCGGCACCATTGCTTACGCCTCGGGCGAAGTGGTGATGGTGCTGAGTGCTACGCCATTGGGCGGCATTGCCTACGCATGGGAGCGTGGCGCTGTCGACAGCGGTGCGCTGGCAGTGACCAGCGACGGCAGCGGCATGGCGACGTTCACCATTCCCGGTGCGCCGCTCAAGCCGGGGTCTGTGCGCGTCAACTGGATGACCACGCGCCGCCAGGCCGCCCCGGCCATCAACTGGGGCGTGATCGAGGCGGGCAACGTGCTGCCGGTGTATGACGGCTATCGCGATATCTCGAACGTGGCCAACGATAACGGCAACGGCGGCTGGCAGGGCGGGCGCGCGGGCAGCATCAACTACACCACCGGCCAGGTGACGCTGCAGGTTGCAGCGCTGTACGACTACACCGAGTACACCTACAGCACCCGCAGCAAGCGCAATGTCATTAGCGGGCGCGCAACCGAGCCGGTGCTGGTGACCACCAACGTGCAGCTGCGCGAATCGTTCGGCGGCACCGTCGAGCACTCAGCCCAGGCCGACAGCGTGAGCACGGACCCGCAAACCGCCAGCCAGGCGCAGCCGCCGATCACCGTTGAGCTGCTGCCGGGTATTGCCGAACCCATCGTGCCGGGCAGCCTGCTGTTTAGCTGGAATGGCTCGGTCTACTGCGACCGCTCCGGCATCCTGTATCGCGACGTTGCCAGCAACACCAACGGCGGCGTGGCGGTGGGGGCGGTGAACTATGCCGACCGCACCGTCTCGATCAACAGCTATGGCGGTAATGCGACAGGCGCCGTGACCCTGCTGGCGTGCCTGACAGCGGCTGTGGGCTTCAGCGTGACCGCTGCGACCTACCGCACCCCGGGTGCGCCATTGCGCGCCGGTAGCATGCAGGTCACGGCGGTGCGGGCGGATACCGCCGAGGTGGTGACCGCTGCGAGCAACCTCAACGGCGAGTTCGATAGCGGCATTGTGCGCGGCACCGTCGACGCAACGACCGGCATCACCCGGCTGACATTCACGACAGACCCGGACGATGACACCGGGGCGAGCGACATCGCCGTGATTCCGCTGCTGCTGCGCTATAACGCCGTGGTGCAAACGCGCTTGCCGCTCGATGCCGGTCTGTTGGGTCTTGACCCGGTGCGCCTGCCGGCCGATGGCCGTGTGCCGGTGTACCGCGATGGCGACGTGTTGGTGATTCACCACACCGCCGAAACGGTGGTGGCATCGCCGACTGCTGGCGGCACGCTGCAGCTCGACCGCGTGCAGCATGCTGACATCGAGGTGGTGGACGGTGCCGGCACAGTGTTGCGCGCTGCTTCGTTCACGGCTGATCGCGAGCTGGGCACTGTCACCTGGGCGAACCCGCTGGTGCTGCAGGACGAGGCGGGCAACCCACTCGGCCTGCCGCTGCTCGTGCGGGACCGCGTAGAGCACATGGCCCTGTGCACCGAGGTGCAGATTACCGGCGCGCTGGGTATCAGCTCCCCGCTGCCGTGGGAACTGCCTGCCGGCGAGGCCATGGTGAGCAGCGCCGTGGCCTGGGGCGACCTGCAAGCGCGGATTCACACCTGGTTCGCGCAGCAGACCTGGAGCCAGGGCGCGCCGAACTGGACCGACGCACCCATCGGCAACACCACCACGGCGCAATACAACCAGCTGAGCTATCCGCCGATCATCACCAACGCGGGCGGCATCGCCGGCAAGTGGGCGCTGGTGTTCACCTCGGCCACGGCGTTCAACGTGGTGGAGGAACGCCTGGGCGTGATCGCCACTGGCAACACCAGCACAGACTGCGCGCCCATCAACGCGCTGACCGGGCAGCCCTATTTCACGATCCCGTGGCAGGGGTGGGGCTCCGGTTGGGCGGCGGGTAACGCCGTGCGATTTAACACAGACTCGGCGCTTGGCCCGATGTGGTGCATCCGCACCGTCATCAGTGGGCAGGGCACGGTGGACGATGACAAGTTCGAACTGCAGGTTCGGGGGGATGCGGACTGATGACTGTGCGAATGTATTCAAGCCTGGATGCTGGGGCGCCGATACTGACCGGGCAGAACTTCCAGCGGCTGCGGCAGCTGCTGGGGGCCTGCCTGGTCACCGGCTATGGCGCCAAGGGTGGTGCTGGCTGGACGCTGGCTCACGAGTCCGTAGATGGGCTCGGCTTCAGCTTCAGTAATGGCATGGGGGTGGTGGCGTTTGTAGCGTCTACGGCGGCCGCTAATCGCAGTGAAATTTACATCATGGAGACCGTCACGGATGGAACCACCGCACTCCCGTCAGGGTACAACCGGCGCAGCGGGCCGTGGTTCGACGGGCAGTCTACGACGGAGCGCTGCGGTGTTTGGCTGGGTGGCCTGAGTGGCCTGAACCCGCACTGGTTCGCGGTGGCAGACGAGCACACGTTCACGGTGATGTTTTGTTCGGGGACAGGGACGGCGGATAATGGGTCCGCATCCACATCCGCCGCCATCTATGTGGGGGCCTACATCACTCCGCTGGATGATGTGGGCTTTTGTGTGGTTGGTGGCAACCCATCAGGATTCAACCCGTACCTTGGCCGGCAGGGGCAAGTGGGTATGTCGCTGCGAAATCCATTTACGGGGCTCGTGGACCAAGGGGTAACGCCTCGCTATACCGCGAGCCCGGCCCGTTATGGACGCGCATACGAATCTGCTTCTCTTTCGCGAGTTCAGCCTTCTCGGCTGACGCCTGTGCGGGCTGGACTTCTGGGTTGGGGCGCTGGGCTTTCGGCCGGCACGAGCGCTGATCGGGCTGTGGTATGCGGGTATCTGCGGGGGCTGGTGAGTGAGGCGACGTTGAGTGGCGCCGCGCTTTCTCAGATCGTTGGGCTATTCGGCGCGGCGAATGTCTGGCAGTCCCGTGTGACGCCAGTGACTCTGCCTAACTCGCAGCAGTGGATGCCTCTCAGCAGCTGGAGCTTCGACGAGGCGTTTTTCATGAGCCTCAACCAGGCTGACTGGGAGTAGCTATGAACTATGTAGATCCGGTGATCATCCCCTTTGACCTGGGTTTGGCTACTCGTGCAGTGACGCTACAGCTCACGCGGGACGGTGAGCAGACGGCTGCGCCAAAAGTAGCGCTGTTGCTGGATCGCGCGCTGGTACCGCAGGCGGTGTTTGCTACTGCGCATATGGCTACCCAGCGCTTCCTCGCTGCTGCGGTGGACGGTGGTTGGCTGGTGGTCGCATTGGATGAGACACCGGCCGCCCGCGCTGCCGCCCGCTATGTGCAGGTAAGTAGCGACGTCACCATCGCCATCGATCTCAACGACGGCAGCGGCGGCGGGGGTGGCGGAGTCCCGGCGACGGTAGCGGCGCTTACCCGCGTTGATCGCCTGCCGGCGCAACGCGAAGTCGTTGTGCTGGATCGCGCGGTAGACGGCGCCTGGCGTGTGGCGGGTAGTGGCATCACCGACGAGGCGGGCGCTGCGCAGCTGGATCTGCGCGTGACGCCATCGAGCCGGGTGTATGCGATGGCGGCGGATGACTACGGCCTGTCGTACCAGGCGGATCTGTCCGTTGCGGTCGGCCAGCGCATCCGCCCAACGCAGTACACCGGCTGGGTGTATGAGATCACCCAGGCCGGCCAACTGCCCTCGACTGAGCCCGAGTGGTGGGCTGCGGTGGGCGAGAACCCATCCCGCCCGCTGGGCACTGCTCGGGCGGTCGCTCGTCGCTATTTCCAACCCATCGCCCATGGCCCGGTGCCTGTCGAGGTGATCTGATGATCAGCGTTTCAATCGGTGGAGGCTGGGGCCGTGCGGCCTCGGCCGACCGCGCTGCGTCTGCAATGCCGTGGGATGCCCTGCGCCAGGTCGACCGGCGCGCCGCTGCTCGTTGGCGTATCGCAGGCATTGCGGATCGGCGCGCAACAGCCGTGCCCTGGGCGCGGGTGCCAACGCGGGATCTACAGCAGGCCGCGCGCTGGGGTGTTGCCGGCCGGCTCGATGCACAAGCCAGCGCGCAGCCGTGGGGCTGGGTGCCGGCGAAAGACTTGGCGGTGGCCAGTGGCTGGGATCACACAATCAAGCCGCGTGACCTGCGGCTGCGGCTGATCTACAACCCCAAGCCGGCCCGCAAGGATCTGGCAATCGCGGCAGGGCATCGGCGGGTCAATGAGTACGGCCCGCGCTTCAATGCCGAAACCGCCCTGCAGGACAGCCTTTACGTGCCAGGCCCTAACTGGCTGGTGTTCGAGTTCGGCGGCCGGCCGTACTTCCCCAGCACGTCGCCGGAGGTGTTCTTTGACTTCCGTTATGTGCCGGCGACGCCCGCGATTCAGCCGACCGACATGCGCCGCACCCGCGTGCGCTGGCAGTCAGCGCGCCGGCTGAACCTGGGGCGCACCCTGCCATGGGGCAAGGCCCGCCAGGTCGACGGCGTGCTGACTGATCTGCCCTACGTGGACTACCCCGGCCCGGTCAAACCGCTGCCGGAGCCGCCGCCAGCCCCAACCATTCTGGATACATACATGATCGCGAACACCGTCAACCTTGTGGCGCTGCCGAGCCGTACGCCTATCGAGGCGAAGAACATCAGGGTCGGGGTGGATGCCGACTCGTGGAGCTGGTCGTTCAGTGCCGACATTTTCAGCGCGGCCGCCTATGACCTGCTTGGGCCTGATGCTGAGGGCGCCAAGTATGTGGAGCTGGATATAAACGGCTGGGTTTGGGTGCTGCGCATTGGCAGCCGTGGCCGTTCGCTCAAGTTTCCCAGCGCTGCCTATTCGATCAAGGGCAGCAGCCGGAGCCAGTTGCTCGACAGCCCGCATGCGCCGCTGCGTACGGGCATCAATGGCGCCATGATCAATGCCGCGCAGGCGGCAGAGGCCGAGCTGCTGAACACGGGCTTCACCCTCGATTGGCAGGCGACTGACTGGACGTTCCCGGCCGGCTCGCTGAGCTATCAGAGCCAGTCGCCAATCCGTGTGATCGCTCGCCTGGCCGAGACGATTGGCGCCGTGGTACTGCCTGCTCGAGACGGTGACCACCTCGATGTTGTGCCGCGCTATCCGGCGCCGCCATGGGAGTGGAGCCAAGTCGACGCGCCGATCAGTCGCATCATTCCGCCCGCGATCATGACCGCATTGGGTGGCGAGTGGACCGAGCAGCCGGCGTGGAACGCCTGCTACACCTCGGGCACGTCGTTCGGCTGCTCGATGCTGGTGCGGCGTGCCGGCACTGCCGGCGACAACCCGACACCGGATGTATTCGACGACTGGCTGACCGATCAGCCGGCCAACCAAGCGCGCGGCACGCACGAGCTGAGCAGGGGCGGCAACATCGAGGTGGTGCCTATCTCAATCCCGCTGTTTCCGTTCACGGATGATCACGGTGTTGGCCTGGTGCTGCCGGCGCAGCTGTGCCGGGTGCCCGAGGAAACTGGCGCTTGGGTAGGCCTTTGCCTGGGTGTGGACATCAGCGCCGAGGGAACCGGCGCCGTGCGCGTACAGCAGCAGATCCAGCTGGAGCGGCATCTCTAATGGCTACGACAAACCCATGGAAACGCTTCATCGGCCTGCTGCCCGGTGGCGTGCGCACCGTCGCTACCGTGCGCAGCATCAATGCCACGGCGGGGCTAAGCGAGGTAGAGCTGCGCACCGGTACGCGCGTCACCGTTCGCGGTGTCGACGTGCCTGTGAACAGCAAGGCCTACATAGCCGACGGCACGATTACCGGCCCGGCGCCGGACCTGCCGCACTTTGATGTGGATGTTTAGGCGGTCTGGCTCGCCAGGCACTCAAGGGCGAACTGTGTGGTGTAGGGGATCTCTCGCGCCATCGTCTCGCTCTTGTAATTGCGCAAGGCCTTCGGAGTGATACCCAGGCGCCGGGCCACCTCTTCCTGGGTGAGCCCGGTCTGGTCGATCAGGCCCGCGATATAGCGCGGGTCTGGGTTGTGGAGGGAGGCGTCAGGCTTCATCGCTTTCGTACTGCTCGCGACGGATCTTCTGAGTCTCGTCCAGCAGTGCCAGCCATTGAGTCTGGTTGACTTCTTCTGTGTCGACGATGCACTCGCGGCTGATCAGGCTCAGCATGATCCGGCCATCAAGCTCGTCGGCCTCGCTACCCATCAGTTCGGCGATTTCGTAGGTGGTGGTGTCGTTAGTGATTTTCATGGCGCATCTCCTTTTGTCGCCTGGCCTGTGCGGCTGGCATGGGTGTAACTATAGGAACATTGTTCCTATGATGCAATGGGAACAATGTTCCGTTTGTCGGATTTTATCTGATCATCCGCTGCCCGCCACGCGCGGGCTTTTTTTCGCCTGGAGGAAACTATGTCCACACCACGTGGCGTCCGCAACAACAACCCCGGCAACATCGACTTCAACCCGCGCAACAACTGGCAAGGCCAGCTCGGCCTGGAGCTGGGTGTGCCGCGCCCACGCTTCGCCCGCTTCGACACACCGGAGAATGGCATCCGCGCATTGGCCAAGCTGTTGCTGAACTACCGAGGTAAGTCTGGCATGCCTGGCGTGGGCGGGCCTGGCATCGACACCGTGCGCGAGACCATCAGCCGCTGGGCGCCTGGCAACGAAAACGATACCGAGGCCTACATTTCCGCCGTCGCCAAGGCCCTCGGCGTTACGCCTGACGCCGTGATCGATGTGCGGCAGCGCCCAGTGCTGCGCGCTCTGGTCGTGGAGATCATCAAGCACGAGAACGGTGCACAGCCATACAAGACTGAGGTGATCGACGAGGGTGTGCGGAGGGCGCTGGCATGAGTGGCTATGAGTTCAAAGCCATATCACGGTGCCTGGCAGAGTCCGCTCCTGGGGCGCTTTCGTTCTTCTGCCTCGGCTGCAATATGCCGCATACCGTCCAGATAGGTGACGGCCCCGGCGAGCGCTGGGGCTACAACGGCAACGCCGAGGCGCCGACATTCACGCCGTCCGTGCTCTGTCGTTACCTGTGGAGCGATGGCCAGCGTGTTTGTCACTCGTTCGTCACTGACGGGCAGATCCAATACCTGGGCGACTGCACCCATCATTTGGCCGGCAAGACAATCGAGCTGCCGACCTGGGAGGAAGCATGGGCGCGTTGGTAGATCGTTCGCTTGTGTTGGGCGTGTTAGCTGCGCTGGCCTTCCTGGCCGGCTGGAAGGTCAACGGCTGGCGGCTGGGCGAGGGGATCGCCCAGGGCCAGGTCGAGGCCGTCACCATCGTTCGCGTCGTCGAGCGCCAACAACAGAGCGTCGCAGACGAAGAGGGGCAAAAGGGTCATGAGCAACTTGAGGAGCTGCAGCGTCGTGCTGCTGATGCTGGGGCTGCTGCTGACGGGTTGCGCAAACAAGCCAGCAGCCTGGCCACCCAGCTCGCTACCTGTAATGCCGGAACTGCCGGCGAGCGCACGGCAAGGGAACGCGCCGCCGCAGTGCTCGCCGAGCTGCTTGGAGAGATGGAATCAGAAGGTCGTGCAATGGCAGAAGCTGCTGACCGTGCCAGATCCGCAGGGCTCACCTGCGAGCGCGTCTATGACGGAGTGAAGGCAGTAGCTGAGCAAAAATGAAAAGGCCCGGTGCCGTGGGGGAGTCCCTGCGGCACCGGGCCTTTTTTTGTTCCTGCGATTTTAGTTTAGAAAATGTAGCCTATGGGCAACCAAGGCTGACGAATCCGACTTTCGGGGTGGCGGTGGACATGCGGGCTAACCTCTAAGGGCGCCTGGCTGGCGCCTCTGATCAAAAAGTGCGCAATTCTAGCGATGGATCATACGCTTGACCAGTGCTGTAAAAGACGCGCAAACGAAAAAGGCCACTCGTTAGAGTGGCCTTTTTCTGAAGGTGGTTGCGGGAGCAGGATTTGAACCTACGACCTTCGGGTTATGAGCCCGACGAGCTACCAGACTGCTCCATCCCGCGCCGGCAATTCTACGCTTGCTTAAAGTGTTGTCAATCGATTTATTGCTTTTGATCGAAAATATTAATTTTCCGCCAAAGCAAAAAGGCCACTCATTGAGTGGCCTTTTCGTGAAGCTGGTTGCGGGAGCAGGATTTGAACCTACGACCTTCGGGTTATGAGCCCGACGAGCTACCAGACTGCTCCATCCCGCGTCTGTGGGGCGGCATTCTACAGCCAGATGCTCAGCTGTCAACCGCTATTTACAAGAAAAGTGTTTTCAACTCAGGTGCTTAGCGTTAAACAGCTGTTAGACTTCAATGCTCCAGGCCAGGCTGGACGAGGCTTCCGAGGATGTTGTGCGCAAGATAATCCACGTTGATTGCGACTGCTTCTACGCAGCCATCGAGATGCGTGACGACCCGAGCCTGGCCAATCGTCCGCTGGCTGTGGGCGGTTCGGCGGATCGGCGTGGGGTGATCGCCACCTGCAATTACGAGGCGCGCGCTTATGGCGTGCGTTCGGCCATGGCGTCGCGGCATGCGTTGAAGCTGTGCCCGGATCTGTTGATCGTCAAGCCGCGTTTCGAGGTGTACCGCGCGGTATCACGTGAGATTCACAGCATCTTTCGCCAGTTCACCGATCTGATCGAGCCGCTGTCGCTGGATGAGGCCTATCTGGACGTCAGCGATTCGGCGCATTTCGCCGGCAGTGCCACGCGCATTGCCCAGGAGATTCGCCGGCGTGTGGCGCAGGAGTTGCACATCACCGTGTCGGCCGGTGTAGCGCCGAACAAGTTCCTGGCCAAGATCGCCAGCGACTGGCGCAAGCCCAACGGGTTGTTCGTCATCACCCCGGATCAGGTCGACGATTTCGTCGCCAAGTTGCCAGTCAACAAGCTGTATGGCGTCGGCAAGGTCACGGCGGACAAGCTGGCGCGCTTAGGCATTCGCACCTGCCTGGATCTGCGCGACTGGAACAAGCTGGCGCTGGTGCGCGAGTTCGGTAGTTTCGGCGAGCGCCTGTGGCGCCTGGCGCATGGCATCGATGAGCGCGCAGTGAAGGTGGACAGCCGTCGCCAGTCACTGAGCGTGGAGCACACCTACGATCAGGACTTGCCTGATCTGCAGGCCTGTCTGGGCAAACTGCCGGCCCTGCTTGAGGAGATGAATGGCCGCCTGCAGCGCCTGGATGCCAGCTACAGACCGGACAAGCCCTTCGTCAAGGTCAAGTTTCACGACTTCACCCAGACCACCCTGGAGCAGGCAGGGGCCAGTCGCGATCTGGAAAGCTATCGGCAGTTGCTGGCCAGCGCCCATGCCCGTGGCGACAAGCCGGTGCGCCTGCTTGGCGTCGGCGTCAGGTTGCACGACTTGCGCGGGCGACAGGAGCAGCTGGAGCTGTTTGCGTAGCCCGGATGAAATCCGGGGTGTTCTTGAGCCTGAACCCGGATTGCATCCGGGTTACGCATGCAAGTACCTGCAAAGCGGCTGTTTGTAGGAGCCCCGCCTCGGGGCGAAGCCTTTCGATCCGACAGCGCCGGTGTTCGCAGCGGGACGCCGCTCCACAGGACAGTGTGCGTCCTGCAGGGCGAGCGTCGTGTCATTCTGCCGAGAGGCGAATTGGCTTGCCGCTGGCCGGCCACAGTTGCAGTTGGCCGATGGCGTTGAAGTCCCAGCGCTGCACCTCGCCGAGCGCGGCGAGGAAGCGTTGTTCCTGCTCCATGAGGGCGGGGGTGCACAGCTTGCGCGTGCTGCCAGCTGGGTCGAAGCTGAGCGCCTGACCCTTGAGCGTATAGCCGGCGAACCAGTGGTTGCAGCCGGCATTGCCATGGGCGCGGCCGTCGGCAGCGAAGGTAATGGTCAGGTGGCTGCGGTCGATCAATGGCCGTTCACCGATCCATTCCACGCGGTAGCTGTGTTCGGTTTCCAGTTGCGGTGCATCACTGGCGCAACCGGCCAGCATGGCTGCGAACAGGGCAAGGGGCAGGGTACGGTGCATGGTTCAGGCCTCCTGGCAGGTGCGGCAGAGATGACGGCCGGCATCGTTGTGCCAGCCCAGTTCGGCGATGCGAGCTTCGGCTGCCGGGGCTTGTGCCGCTTTGCCGAGAGCCGCATCGACGGCAAATTCGAAATCCAGTTGCTTGCCGCAACCGTCGCAGTTGACCTGCCAGTTATGAATGGCCAGCTCCTTGAACTGCGGCCCCTTGCACACGGCCAGCCATTGGCCAGGCGGGTTGATCAGGTGGCGAACCTTTTCCACCTCCAGGCGCATGTGCAGGTCGCGACTGCCCTTGAGGGTGACCAGTAGCACGTCGTTTGCCTGGATCGAGCCGCCGTTGCCGGTGACCTGATAGCGGCCCGGCGCCAGGGCGCGGCATTCGGTGAGGGTGTGTTGCGGGTTGAGCAGGGAATAACGGAAATCGTGTTCGGCCATGGGTCCTCCGGATCAGCCGGCATGCTATCACGCACCGGCTTTGTCCTCATCGCTCCGCTGGTTGGTTCCTAGGCCGCAAGGCCTTGCCTCAAGGCCGGATGGACAACAATCTGGTTGTCAGGCGCTCTGTGTGGCTGCTTCGGTCAGGCGTGCGATGGCGTCGTCCAACTCGTCCAGCGCGCGTTGGGCTTCGGGGGCATCCTGCTTGAGCAATGTCTCGCTGCGCTGGCAAGCGGCGCGCAGTTGCGGCACGCCACAGTAGCGCGTGGCGCCGTGCAGGCGATGCACCCGCTCGATCAGGGCGGTGCGTTCGCCGGCATCGCGTGCCTGGCGGATGGCCTGGCGGTCGCCGGGCAGACCGGCCAGCAGCATGCTCAGCATGTCCGCCGCCAGATCGGCTTTGCCTGCAGCCAGGCGCAGGCCTTCTTCGGCGTCGAGTACCTTGGGCTGCGACTGCGGCGCAGCAGCCGGTGCAATCCTCTGATTGGGCTGGTTGCGCAGATTCAGCCCCGTCCACTTGAGCACCACCTGGGCCAGTTGGCGTTCGTTGATCGGTTTGGTCAGGTAGTCGTCCATGCCACTCTGCAGCAGGGCGCGCTTCTCGTTGGCCAGCGCGTGGGCGGTAAGGGCGATGATTGGCGTGGCGCTGCGACCCTGCTCGCTTTCCCACTGGCGAATCGCTTCGGTGGCTTCGCGGCCATCCATGCCGGGCATCTGCACGTCCATGAACACCAGGTCGAAGCTGCCATGCTGTACCGCTTCTATGGCCGCGTAGCCGCTGTCCACGGCGGTGACCTGAGCGCCGAGGTCATCGAGCAGGGTTTGCACCAGCAGCAGGTTGGCCGGGTTGTCGTCGGCGCAGAGGATTTGCGGTCGGCGCGTGTTGCTGATAGTGAGCGACTCACTGGCCGGGCGTTGTGGGCTGACCAGTTCCACCAGCGCCTTGTACAGCTTGCGTGTGCAGGGTGGTTTGGCCTGCAGCTGCGCGTAGGCATCGGGCAGCGAGTCGTGAAACAGCCCCAGCTCGGTGGTCGGGCACAGCACCAGGGCCTTGCAGCCGAGCCGGTCGAGCTCCTCGATACGTTGGCCGAGGCTGTCGGGTGGTATCTGGCTGGCGGTGATGCCAAGCACAGCCAGGCTCAGCGGTCGTTCCTGATTCTGCTGCTGGTTCACCGCATCGAAGAGTTGGCCGGGATCGGCGAAGCTTTCCACCTCCAGGCCGCAGTCTTCGAGTTGGTGGGCCAGCGCCTGGCGCGCCAGCTCGTGGCTTTCCAGCACAGCCACGCGGCGGCCCTGGAGGGCGGCACGTGGCAGGTCTTCGGCGTCGTCGCGGGCCTTGGGCAGGGTCAGGGTGATCCAGAACTCAGAGCCTTCGCCCGGGGTGCTGTCGACGCCGATCTCGCCGCCCATCTGCTCGATCAGGCGTTTGGAAATCACCAGGCCGAGGCCGGTGCCACCGGCCTGGCGGCTGAGCGAGTTGTCGGCCTGGCTGAAGGCCTGGAACAGCGCGCGCAGATCTTCATCCGACAGGCCAATGCCGGTGTCCATCACGCTGATACGCAGTTGCGCGCTGTCGGCACTTTCGTCCTCGACCATGGCGCGCATGACGATGGTGCCTTCGCGGGTGAACTTGATCGCATTGCTGACCAGGTTGGTCAGTACCTGCTTCAGGCGCAGCGGATCACCGCGCAGAGCCAACGGTGTGTCGCGGTAGATCAGGCTGACCAGCTCCAGCTGCTTTTCATGGGCTGCGGGGGCGAGGATGGTCAGGGTGTCCTGCAGCAGGTCGCGCAGGTTGAAGGGGATGGATTCGAGCATCAGCTTGCCCGCTTCGATCTTGGAGAAATCGAGCACCTCATTGATGATGCCGAGCAGGCTGTCGGCGGATTTCTCGATGGTCGACAGGTAATCCTGCTGGCGCGGGCTGAGCTCGCTCTTTTGCAGCAGGTTGGTGAAGCCAAGGATGCCGTTGAGCGGGGTGCGGATCTCGTGGCTCATGTTGGCCAGGAACTCGGACTTGATGCGGCTGGCTTCCAGAGCCTCCTTGCGTGCGAAGTCCAGCTCGATGTTCTGGATTTCGATGGTTTCCAGGTTCTGCCGCACGTCCTCGGTGGCTTGTTCGATGCTGTGCTGCAGCTCTTCCTGGGCGTTCTGCAGCGATTCGGCCATGCGGTTGATACCAGCTGCCAGTTCGTCCATTTCATGGCTGCCCAGCGGCGGCAGGCGGGTTTGCAGGTGGCCGTCCTTGAGCTGGGCAACCCCCGCTTTGATTTCGCGCAAGGGGGCAATGATGCTGCGGCTCATGCGCAGGGCGAGCATGGCTGTCAGGGCCGGACCGCCGATGATCAGCAGCAGGCTGGCGAACAGGCTGCGGTAGCCGTTGAGCAGCGTACCCTGGTGAGAAAGCTCCAGCTCGACCCAGCCGAGCAACTGGAAGTTGGCTTCATCGGCCTGATCGTCGCTCAGCGCCAGATGTTGGTCATAGACCGGTAGCAGAAAGCGCGTGGCGTCCTGGCCACTGATGCGGTTGAGGGTTGGTTGGCTGGCCGGTGACGGGTTGAGCATGCTCGGGCCGGCATAGGCCAGCGGCGTACGTTCGGGTGTGAGCAAGGCCACCGCACGTACATCCGGGTGCTCCAGCGCCTGCCGGGCTATGCGCTCGAGTTTGCTCACATCCTGTTGGTGCAGGGCCGGAGCGGTCAGGGGCGCCAGGTGTTCGACCAGCATCTCGCCGCGTTGCAGCAGTTGCGTCTGCAGGCCCGAGAGCTGTACCCAGGTGAAATAGCCGCCCAGCACCAGCGCCAGCAAGCTGGTGGGCAGCAGGGTAAGCAGCAGTACGCGGCCTCTGATGCTGAGATCCTTGAACACGACCGTCCTCCTTAATCACATGCCGGCAGTGTAGCGATTCGGCGCGCTGGAATCTTTAGGTGAGCGATTGTCGTTTAATAGGTAGAATTGTTCTCATTATGCCTTCTGGTTCCTGGCCATGCTGACCTCCACCCGTCCCCCGGCTCGCATTCTTGCCGTCGAAGACGATCCACTGCTTGCCTGCCATCTGCAATCGCACCTGATGGGCTGTGGGTTCGATGTAACCCTCAGGCATGACGGCAGCGAAGGCCTACTACTGGCTGAACGTGAGGATTTCGATCTGATTCTGATGGATATCCTGCTGCCGGGAATCAGTGGTCTGGAGGCTCTGCAGCGGCTGCGCCGGCAACGCAGTGTGCCGGTCTTGCTGATGTCGGCTCTGGGTGACGAGCAGAACCGCATCGCCGGTTTCAGTCAGGGGGCCGATGACTACCTGCCCAAGCCCTTCAGCCTTGGAGAGTTGAGCGTACGGGTGGAAGCCATTCTGCGCCGTGTCGCCTATGAGCGCCGTGAGCCTCAGCCAGGTTCAGAGGGCAATGGCCTGCAGTTCGACGAAGGGCGCAGCGATGTCGCTTTTCGTGGCCACTGGGTCGGCCTGACGCCCAGCGAATACCGGGTGCTGGAGCTGCTCTGGCGGCATCAGGACGAGGCACTGAGTAAACCCTTCCTTTATCAGCAGGCGCTGCGCCGTGCTTACGCTCAGCATGACCGCAGCCTGGATATGCATGTCAGCCACATCCGCCGCAAACTGCTGGCTGTCGGTTACGAGGCTGCGCGCGTCGATACCGTGTGGGGCAAGGGCTACGTTCTGGTCAGGGCCGGCGCATGAGTCTGCCGGGCAGGCACTCGCTGCTCTGGCGCCTGGCTGGTGCGCTGGCACTGTTTTGCCTGCTGTTGGTCAGCCTGCATGTGGATGTGGGGCGTGAACTGATCGAGGCGACCTCCTATCTGCCCGAACCCACCCGGCAGACGCTCAAGGGCTATGCCCGTGAGGCGGAGACGGCCTGGCAAGAGGAAGGTGCATCCGGGGTCGATGCCTTTCTCCGGCAATTGCAGGAGCACGAGCAGATCTGGGCCGTGGTGGTCGATGCGCACAAGCGGTCGCTGTCTTCCCGACCGCTGAGCGCCGAACAGGCGCAGCGTCTGGATTTCGTGCGCAAGCTGGATTTTCCCGTTGGACGCCCCGGCGGTACGCCGACCTTCTATATTCCCTTCGTCGACAGCGATGCCAGGCTGGTGATGGAGCTGCCGCAGCGCCTGAACCCACGCAAGTACAACGAGCTTTGGGAGCTGCTGCTGCAGCGCGTACTACCGGCGATTCTGGCGGTGGTATTAGCGCTGCTGCTTTACCGCCTGCTGATCGCGCCGCTGGCGATTCTACGACGTCAGGCCGCGGCACTCAGCGCTGGCGACCTGTCCGCCCGGCTCGGGCCGCAGGTGACACGACGCAAGGATGAGCTGGGGGAGCTTGCGCGCACCTTCGACCACATGGCCGAGCGTCTGGATCGCACCGTGGCATTCCAGCGCCAGTTGCTGCGCGACCTGTCCCACGAATTGCGTACGCCGCTGGCCCGTCTGCGGGTGGCGGGGGAAAGCGAACAGGATATCGAAGCCCTGCGCCAACGCCTGGCGCGTGAGGTGGCGGAGATGGAAAAGCTGGTCGGCGATGCACTCGAACTGGTCTGGCTGGACACCGAGCGGCCCAGTTTGCCGCTGGAGGAGGTGGACATAGTCAGGCTCTGGGACGTGCTGCGGGAGAATGCCGGCTTCGAGACGGGCTGGTCCATAGAGCGGATGCCCTGCGAGCTGCCGGCCGACTGCAGGGTGCTGGGCAACCTCAATGGTCTGGCGCAGGCCCTGGAGAACATCCTGCGCAATGCCATTCGCCACTCGCCGGAGGGAGGCGTGGTGCGTCTGGCTGGACGGCGCGAGGGTGAGCAGTGGCTGCTGTGGGTCGAAGATCAGGGGCCGGGTGTCGCCGAGAGCGAGCTGAAGAATATCTTCCGGCCTTTCACCCGCCTCAGTGCTGCCCGCCCTGGTGGTGACGGCTTCGGCCTCGGGCTGGCCATCGCGCGCAGCATGATTGCCACGCAAGGCGGTCATCTGTGGGCGGAGAACGCCCGGCCAGGGCTAAGGCTCAAGCTGCGTCTGCCCTGTGCGTAGCCCATGCATGGCTCCAAGGTCGAATGCCTGTGATCACGAGAGTGCGCGTAGCGCAGCATTGGTCGCATGACCCCGGGGAGCGGTTGCTCGATCACGTCCTGCAACCGATCATGGCGTGATGAAGCGACGGGTTCGGCGTATCATGATGCCCCTTCGCGTCAGTCTGGATTCGAGCGACCCATGACCCTGCAATTCCCCACCATTGCCGACTGCATCGGTAATACCCCTCTGGTACGTCTGCAACGCCTGGGCGGTGACACCAGCAACACCTTGCTGGTCAAGCTGGAAGGCAACAACCCGGCCGGTTCGGTCAAGGATCGTCCGGCCTTGTCGATGATCAACCGCGCTGAGCTGCGCGGCGCCATCCAGCCCGGCGATACCCTGATCGAAGCCACCAGTGGCAACACCGGCATCGCCCTGGCCATGGCCGCGGCGATCAAGGGTTACAAGATGATCCTGATCATGCCGGACAACTCCACCGCCGAGCGCAAGTGGGCGATGACCGCTTATGGCGCCGAGCTGATCCTGGTCAGCAAGGAAGAGGGCATGGAAGGCGCGCGCGACCTGGCCGAGAAGCTGCAGGCCGAGGGCCGCGGCAAGGTGCTCGACCAGTTCGCCAACGGCGACAATCCCGAGGCGCACTACAGCGGTACCGGCCCCGAGATCTGGCGCCAGACCGGCGGGACCATCACCCACTTCATCAGCTCCATGGGCACCACCGGCACCATCATGGGCACCTCGCGCTACCTCAAGGAGCAGAACCCGGCGATCCAGATCGTCGGTCTGCAACCGCAGGAAGGCTCGGCCATCCCCGGCATTCGCCGCTGGCCCGAGGAATACCTGCCGAAGATCTATCAGGCCGAACGGGTCGATCAGGTGATGGACATGGGCCAGGCCGAGGCCGAGCACGTCATGCGGCGCCTGGCGCGGGAAGAAGGCATCTTCTGCGGCGTGTCTTCCGGTGGCTCGGTTGCCGGCATGCTGCGCCTGTCGCAACAGGTGGAGAACGCGGTGCTGGTGGCGATCATCTGCGACCGTGGCGACCGTTACCTGTCCACCGGCGTTTACGAAGAACCGGCGCACTGATGGCCAGACGCAGCTCCAACCTGCGCTTTCAGCCCAGCGGCGGCAGCCGTGCGGCGCAGGTCCCTGTCGGCAAGAAGCAGAAGCTCGCCATCGAACGCCTGGCCGGTGACGGTCGCGGCATCGCCTTCGAAGGCGGGCGCACCTGGTTCGTCAGTGGCGCCCTGGCCGGCGAGCAGGTCGAGGCACGGGTACTCAGTGCCCGCAGCCAGACCGTCGAGGCGCGCGCCGAACGCATCATCGCCGCCAGCAGCGAGCGCCGTGTGGCGCCCTGCATTCACGCTGACCGCTGCGGCGGCTGCAACCTGCAGCATATGTCCCACGCCGATCAGTTGGCCCTGAAACAGCGCACGCTGGCCGAGCAGCTTTCCCGCCTGGGCGGCGTGCAGCCGGATGAGTGGGCAGCGCCGCTGGCCGGTCCCGAGTTCGGCTATCGCCGCCGCGCGCGTGTTGCCGTGCGCTGGGACGCCAAGGCGCGTCAGCTGCAGGTCGGCTTTCGCGCAGAGGCCAGCCAGGACATTGTCGCCATCGATGAGTGTCCGGTGCTGGTACAGCCTTTGCAGCCTATTTTCAGCGCGTTGCCGGCGTTGCTGCGCAGTCTGGAAAAACCGCAGGCAGTCGGGCACGTGGAACTGTTCAGTGGTACTGCCGAAGCGTTGCTGCTGCGGCACACGGCAGCGCTGGCGGAGGCTGATCTGAGCCGCCTGCGCGCATTCTGCAGCGAGCATCGCGCGCAGCTGTGGCTACAGGGCGAAGGACAACCGCAGCCTGACGAGCAGAGCGCCGAGCTGGGCTTTGAGTTGCAACGCTGGCACCTGCAACTGGCTTATCGGCCGGGCGATTTTGTGCAGGTCAATGGTCTGGTCAACGAGGCGATGGTCGCTCAGGCGCTAGACTGGTTGGCAGTGCAACCTGATGAGCGGGTGCTGGATCTGTTCTGCGGCCTGGGTAATTTCGCCCTGCCGCTGGCGCGTCAGGCTGCTGAAGTGGTGGCGGTGGAAGGTGTCGAGGCGATGGTGCAGCGGGCCGCTGGCAACGCGCACAACAATGGCTTGGACAATGCGCACTTTTTCCGTGCCGATCTGTCCAACCCGCTGGCCTCCGAGGCCTGGGCGCGTGGCGGTTTTACCGCGGTGCTGCTCGACCCGCCACGCGATGGCGCGTTGCAGGCGGTGCGTGGGATGAGTGAGTTGGGCGCGCGGCGCCTGGTCTACGTCTCCTGCAACCCGACCACCCTGGCGCGCGATGCGGCCGAGCTGGTGCAGCAGGGCTATCGCCTGCGCTGTGCCGGGATTCTCGACATGTTCGCGCAGACGGCGCATGTCGAGGCGATGGCTCTATTCGAGAAACCCGAGATTTAGGTCTTGGGCCAAAGCGGTACGTTCGGTACCGCAGGGATGTGCAGGATGCGCATTCTTTCAGTTAATCCGACCGGCTCAGAGAAGGCCGGCGACTGCTCGGTGCGACCTATGCGCGCCGTAGGGAAGGTAAGACGATGGTTCAGGTGAGAGCGCATCAGCCAGTCAACGATGACGGCAGCATCAATCTCGAGGCCTGGTTGGAGCATGTCACTCGCGTCGATCCGGCGCTGGATCGTCAGGCATTGCAAGAAGCCTGCGAGTTCGCCCGTGATCTGGAGCAGCAGGCCAACACGACACCGCATCACTGGAGTGAGGACGCATCTACATTCCGCGCCGGCCTCGACATCGCGGAAATCCTCGCCGATCTCAAGCTCGATCAGGATTCGCTGGTCGCGGCGATCATTTATCGCGGCGTACGTGAAGGCAAGATCACCCTGGCTGCGGTGCAGCAGCGCTTCGGTCCGGTGGTGGCCAAGCTGATCGAAGGTGTGCTGCGCATGGCGGCGATCAGCGCCAGTATCAATCCGCGTGAATCGGTGGTGGTCGGCTCGCAGACGCAGGTCGAGAACCTGCGCAAGATGCTGGTGGCCATGGTCGATGACGTGCGCGTGGCGCTGATCAAACTGGCCGAGCGTACCTGCGCCATCCGCGCGGTCAAGGAAGCCGACGAAGAGAAGCGTCAGCGCGTGGCGCGTGAGGTGTTCGACATCTACGCGCCGCTGGCTCACCGCCTCGGCATCGGCCATATCAAGTGGGAACTGGAGGATCTGTCCTTCCGCTACCTGGAGCCTGAGCAGTACAAGCAGATCGCCAAGCTGCTGCACGAGCGTCGCCTCGATCGCGAACAGTACATCAACGACGCCATGGCCCATCTGCGCCAGGAGCTGGAAGCCACCGGCATCAAGGCCGACATCAGCGGCCGGGCAAAACACATCTATTCGATCTGGCGCAAGATGCAGCGCAAGGGCCTGCAGTTCAGCCAGATCTACGACGTGCGCGCAGTACGGGTGCTGGTGCCGGAGGTGCGCGACTGCTACACCACCCTGGGCATCGTGCACACCCTGTGGCGGCACATTCCCAAGGAATTCGACGACTACATCGCCAACCCCAAGGAAAACGGCTACCGCTCGCTGCACACCGCCGTGCTCGGGCCGGAGGGCAAGGTGCTGGAGGTGCAGATTCGCACCCACGCCATGCACGAAGAGGCCGAGCTGGGCGTTTGTGCGCACTGGCGCTACAAGGGCACCGACGTCAAATCCGGCTCCAACCACTACGAAGAGAAGATCTCCTGGCTGCGTCAGGTCATCGAGTGGCACGAGGAACTGGGCGATATCGGCGGCCTGGCCGAACAGCTGCGCGTGGATATCGAACCGGATCGGGTTTACGTGTTCACCCCCGACGGTCACGCCATCGACCTGCCCAAGGGCGCCACGCCGCTGGACTTCGCCTACCGCGTACACACCGAGATCGGTCACAACTGCCGGGGCGCCAAGATCAACGGCCGTATCGTGCCGCTGACCTACAGCCTGCAGACCGGTGAGCAGGTGGAAATCATCACCAGCAAGCACGGCACGCCCAGTCGCGACTGGCTTAACCCCAACCTGGGTTATGTCACCACCAGCCGCGCCCGGGCCAAGATCGTCCACTGGTTCAAGCTGCAGGATCGCGACCAGAACGTCGCCGCCGGCAAGCAGTTGCTCGAACGCGAGCTGGCGCGCCTGGCCCTGGTCGGTGCGGACTTCGACAAGCTGGCCGAGAAGGCCAACCTGAAAACCGCCGAGGACCTGTTCGCTGCCTTGGGCGCCGGCGACGTGCGCCTGGCCCATGCGGTCAATCTGGCCCAGCAACTGCTCGAGCCGGAGCGTGGTAACGAGCAGTTGGAGCTGATTCCGCGCAAGGCGCAGGGCTTCAAGCCGGGCAAACGTGGCGATATCCAGATCCAGGGCGTCGGCAACCTGCTGACGCAGATGGCCGGCTGTTGCCAGCCGCTGCCGGGCGACCCGATCGTCGGCTACATCACCCTCGGCCGTGGCGTCACCATTCACCGTCAGGACTGTCCTACGGCCTTGCAGCAAACTGCGCGCGAGCCGGAGCGGATGATCCAGGTGAGCTGGGGCCCGGTGCCGGTGCAGACCTACCCGGTGGAGATCGTCATCAAGGCCTACGACCGTTCCGGTCTGCTGCGTGACGTCACCCAGGTGCTGCTCAACGAGAAGCTCAACGTGCTGGCGGTCAACACCCGCTCGAACAAGGAGGACAACACCGCCTCCATGTCGATCACCGTGGAGATTCCCGGGCTCGATGCCCTTGGCCGCCTGCTGGCGCGTATCGGTCAGTTGCCCAATATCATCGAGGCGCGTCGCCACCGCGTGTCCTAGCGAGAGCTTTCATGTATCGACTCGACGACCTGCTGCACCTGATGGCGCGTCTGCGCGATCCGCAACACGGCTGCCCGTGGGATCTCAAGCAAAGCTACGCGACCATCGTGCCCTATACCCTGGAGGAGGCCTACGAGGTCGCCGACGCCATCGAGCGTGGCGACTTCGAGCATCTGCCGGGTGAGCTCGGCGACCTGCTGTTCCAGGTGGTCTATTACAGCCAGCTGGCGCAGGAGGAGGGGCGTTTCGACTTCGCCCGGGTGGTCGATGGCATCACCAGCAAGCTGATTCGTCGCCACCCGCACGTGTTTCCCGACGGCGATCTGTACGGTGCGCCGGATGCGGCGAAGCTGGAGGAGGCTGCGGTCAAGCAACGCTGGGAAGAACTCAAGGCACAGGAGCGTGCGGAGAAGGCTGCTGCTCCCGAGCAGCTTTCTTTGCTCGATGACGTGCCGGCTGCGCTGCCGGCACTCTCGCGTGCGGCCAAGCTGCAGAAGCGTGCGGCGCAGGTCGGTTTCGACTGGCCCGATGCGTTGCCGGTGGTGGACAAGGTGCGCGAAGAGCTGGATGAAGTGCTCGAAGCCATGAGTGAGAACGATGCCGAGGCGGTGGCCGAAGAGATCGGCGACCTGCTGTTTGTCGTCACCAACCTGGCGCGCCACCTGAAGGTTGATCCTGAAAGCGCGTTGCGTGCTGCCAATGGCAAGTTCGAGCGGCGTTTTCGCTTCATTGAGCAAAGCGTGCGTGAGGCCGGTCGTCGCCTGGACAGTTGCTCGTTGGAGGAGCTGGACGCGCTCTGGGGCGAGGCGAAGAAGCAGGAAAAACTGGCTCCTGGCTAATGCCGATCAGATAAGGTTGCCAAGGCGGCCTTTCGTAGGAGTCCCGCCCCGGGGCGAAGCTTTTCAATTGCGCATCGCCCTGGTTCGCGGCGGGGCGCCGCTCCTACGCATTGGCAGCGTCGACGCTTGACTGACGGGTATAACGCAGCCTGGCTGCTGAATTGCTTTTCCCGGGTTGCATCGGGCTACGGTGGGTTTTCGGGCTGGAGCCGCTGCGCCTTAGCCCTTATGCTGGGCTGCCTTGGATTGGCAGCGCGAATCTGTGTCGCTGCCGCAACTGAATCATGTTCGGGATCTTTAGTCATGGGTCTTTCCCTGCGCGACCAGCTACTCAAAGCCGGTCTGGTCAATGAAAAGCAGGCCAAACAGGCCGGCAAGCAACAACAGAAGCAGCAGCGTCTGGCCAAGAAAGGCCAGGCCGAACTGGATGACAGCACACGCCAGGCCGCGCTGCAGGCGCAAGCCGAAAAGGCCGCACGCGATCAGGAGCTGAATCGTCAGCAGCAGGAAAAAGCCGAGCAGAAAGCCCGCGCGGCCCAGGTCAAGCAACTGATCGAGCGTTCACGCCTGCCCAAGCTCGACGGCGAGGACTACTACAACTTCGTCGACGACAAGAAGGTCAAGCGCCTGCCGGTCAACACCATGGTGCGCAACAAGCTGTCCAACGGCTGGCTGGCCATCGTCCGTCATGGTGGTGGTTATGAGATCATTCCGCGCGAGGCTGCGCTGAAGATTCAGGAACGTGATGCCTCGCGCATCGTCCTGCTCAACACCCACGTCGAAGAGCCGGATGCCGATGATCCCTACGCGGCCTATCAGATTCCCGATGATCTGATGTGGTAACGCCGCGTTACTGCACGCTCACGTAGGGTGCGCTGTGCGCACCGCAGAATAGTGCGGTTGCTGCGGGTGCGAATGGCGCACCTTGCCCGTAGGTGCGCCGCCTTCAGCAGCGATTGCCGCTCAACAGCACTCGACCAAAGCTGGCGCCTGCATCCTGCGGGGTGATCGCCAGCAGGCGATCCATGCGCAGGCGCTGCTCGCCATCGTTGGTACGCACCAGCAGAAACTCTTCCTTGCTCGCCGTGGTTTCCGTGGTCAGGGCCCGGCCCCGCAGGTGAGAGCCGTCGACCAGCTCGATATCCAGCTGATAGCGGTGCATGCAGGCGATCTCCAGATAGTCGTAGAGGTCGCAGGCCAAGGGTTGGTAGTTGTCCATCGAGGACGTCCTCCGTGTTGGTCAGGCCAGCCCGGGATGAAGTAGTCGTCATTCCCGCGCAGGCGGGAAACCAGAACCCCGCAGTATCTGGGCTCCCGCCTTCGCGGGAGTGACGGTGTACAGCTTTTGAGCGTATCCCTGGTCGAGAAGGGTTCAGGCAGCGCGTGCTTTTCCAGCTTCGATAAAAACCAAAAACGCCGCAACCCGATACCGGTGTTGCGGCGTTTTCGTTTCGCGGACGCGCCTTACATCAACGGAATGGTGTAGCTGACGATCAGGCGGTTTTCGTCCAGATCACCGATGCTCGCATTGGAGCGCACCATCGCGTTACGCCAGCGCACGCCGAGGTTCTTCAGTGGGCCTTGCTGGATGATGTAGCTGATATCCACGTCGCGTTCCCATTCCTTGCCGCTTGCGCCACCCACGCCGTCGAAGCCGTCGCCGGTCACGTAGCGGACGAAAGCCGTCAGGCCCGGAATGCCATAGCTGGCGAAGTTGACGTCATAACGTGCCTGCCAGGATTTCTCGTCCTTGCGGGTGAAGTCGAGAATCTGGATGTAGTTGACAATGTAGGGATCGGTCTCGGTCAGGAAAGGGAAGGCGTTGTCGCCGCCGACCTTCTGATAACCCACGCGGAAGGTGTGCGCACCAATGCCGGCCCAGAGGTTGACCGAGGTCAGGTCGTTATCCAGCTTACCGCCGAGTTTGCGGCCGTTGTCCTGGGAGTCGAAGTAGGCCAGGTTGGCGCCCAGCTTCCAGTCGCCGATCGGCTGCACGTGGATCAGGTTGTACAGCTTCTGGTCATAGATATCTTCCAGCTCGCCGTACCACACACCGACCGTGGTGTTGCCGCCATTGAACTTGTAGTCGCCGCCGGCGAAGTTGTAGCGGTCGCTTTCGCCGCCGACGTTGGTGGCGGTGATATCCACCCTGTCGGTGGATGCGCGTTGGTTGACGTCACGCAGTTGGCCGCCATTGAGCGTCAGGCCGTCGATTTCCTGCGAGGTGATCATGCCGCCGGTGAACACCTGCGGCAGCAGGCGCGAGTCGCCGGAGGTAACGATGGGCAGCTTGGGCATCAGCCCGCCGACCTTGCCGACGGTCTTGGAAATGCGTGCCTTGACCGCGCCGCTGAGCTCGGAATATTCGTCCGGCCCCTCGTTGCCGAAAGCGTTGGGCAGCAGGCCGGTGCCGGCGCGTTCGTCGGACGAGTCGAGCTTCAGGCCCAGGCCTGCATAGGCGTCCAGGCCAAAACCAACGGTGCCCTCGGTGAAGCCGGACTCGGCCTTGAGAATGAAGCCCTACGCCCAATCCTCGCGTTTGGACTGCTGGGCAGCCGTCGTGTCGCGCAGGTCGCGATTCATATAGAAATTGCGGAGTTCCAGCGTCGCTTTGCTGTCGCCGATGAAGTCAGCCTGTGCCAGGCTCGGCAAGGTCAGGCTGGCGCCCAGCGTGGCGAGGGCCACGGCGCGGGCGAGGGGAGTCTTACTCATTATTGTTGTCTCCTCGTTGTTATTAGCAGGTCGGCCACGATGTGACCGGCCAGTTACGGCGCGATGAAATAAAGCATCTCGATAGCGAGTCGACTGTAAGACTTTAGTCTCGCGGGGCTTTGAGCGTGGCTGGAGCGTAGGTGAGGGCGGCCTCTAGATCGCGGTTGTCAGGGGTTTTCTGGGTTTGGCCATCGAGCGGGAAAATCTCGTTCGAGCGCAAACGAGCTGAGAAAAATCGATAACCGTTGGTCGATAAAGGTTAAAGCTTGCCTTTCAACGGCCGTTAAGTTCGGCAGATAACCTGTTTGGGTACCCCGTCATGAATCCTCTGAGCTCACTGAATTCCGCCGCTTCCCGCACTGCGCAAGCCAGCCAGGCTTTGGCGGCGCGCAGCAATGCCGCCGATGCCCAGGCCACCTTGGCCAATCGCCTCGCCGAGAAGCTCGGTGTGCCGTCGGGCTCGCTGTCTGGGTCGCGTGATGAATACACCCCGGAGAAAGTGGCGGGGCGGATTCTGGGCTTCATCGAGCAGCACCTGCAGAGCGAGGCCGCTGCCGGCGCTGATCCGGCCAAACTGGACAAGCTGCTGACCCAGGCGCGTGATGGTGTCGAGAAGGGCTTTGCCGAGGCGCGCAAAATTCTCGATGGCATGGGCGTGCTCAAGGGGCAGGTGGCTAGCGATATGGACGATACCTACAAGCGTATTCAGGATGGCTTCGGCGATCTCGACAAACGCTTCGGCAGCGCTGCCCCGGGCGCCTCGGACAAGGTTGCGGTGGCCGGTTACAGCGAGCGTTTTAGTGCGTTGGCGGAGACCTTCGACCTGTCCGTCACGACCCGCGATGGTGATCGCCTGCGCATTTCCGTGGCACAGGCTTCGGCCAGCTGGTCGCAGAGCAGTTTCGCCGCTTCCAGCGACGGTAAGTCCACCACTGTGGTGGGCAGTAGTCAGTCTGGCAGCATGCGCATCGGTGGCTGGCAGGTGGATGTCGAGGGTGAGCTGGACGACGACGAGATCAAGGCGTTGGAGAAGCTTTTCAGTCAGGTGCAGGATCTCTCCGACAAGTTCTACGCTGGTGATCTGGCAGGTGCCTTCGACCGTGCCATGGCGCTGGATATGGACGGTGAGCAACTGGCCTCGATGTCGCTGCGCCTGACGCAGACCAGCGTGCGTCAGGCCACCGATGCCTATGGCGCCGTGGCTGGGCAGGGCGCCAGTGCGGTCAATGCCGGGCTGCAGGAATATGCCCAGGGCCTGCTCGATGCGCTGCGCAGTGCCGGCGACCTGGCGCAGGACGCCGGCGGCATGCTCAAGGAGTTGCTCAAGGGTGGCTTCTCGCTCGATGAGCGCTTCGACCTGCCGCGCCTGGAAAAGGCCGACAGCCTCAACCGCAGCCTGCTCGACGGCTTGCAGTCGCTGCTCGCTGGCCAAGCGGGCAAGGGCGTTGACGCGAGCTGATCGACAGCCGGTGCTAAACTGCGCACCTTGCTGATAGTGAGGTGCGCTCATGACGCCTGAATGCCAACTTTTCGGAACCCTGGGCTGCCATCTTTGCGAGGTGGCCGAGGCGCTGCTCATGCCATTCGTCGAGAATGGTCTGCTGGTCGAGTTGATCGACATCGCCGAGCACGAAGGGATGGTCGAGCAGTACGGTTTGCGCATTCCGGTGCTGCGCCGCTGCGACAGTGGAAGCGAGCTGAACTGGCCATTCGATGCCGAGCAGGTGGTGGCTTTTCTGAGCTGAAAGGCGCTACCGACGAATCGAAGGCAATAAAAAACCCGCCGATTAAGGCGGGTTTTTGATTTGGTCGGAGAGACAGGATTCGAACCTGCGACCTTCTCGTCCCGAACGAGACGCGCTACCAAGCTGCGCTACACTCCGAATGAGCCGTATTCTACCGAAAAACTTTTACTGCACAAGGGGTTAGCCTGAAAAAATCAGCAGGCCGATATCCCTTTCTGCTGCCGGGGCGAGCCCCGCTGTCCTTCAGCGGTGGCTCGGGCTCTCGCCTCAGAGTTCCTTGACGGTCTGCACCTGATCCTTGTTGATCGTGGCGCGCTTGCCGTCGAGTTGCTCGAATTCATAGAAGCCGGATTCTTCATCGAACTGGGGTTTGTCTACCGTCTGTATTTCACGCCCGTCATTCAGGGTGATCACCGACGGCGTGGAACAGCCGGCCAGCACAGTGAAGCCGATTGCCATCAGCAGGGCGGGGATTATCCGTTTGGTCATGGTGTGTCTCCTTGGGTGCTAAAGAGGTGCTATACCCTCGCTCAGACGTGAAACTGTCGTATGAGTTCCGCGCAGGGCTTCTCGATTCAGCAAGGCGATATGCCGTTCGCGAGCGTTTCCGGTGTGTTCAGGTTGGCCAGGCGGGGATCTTCCAGCGTGCAGTCGACGGCGATGGGGGCTAGGTTGTCGAACCAGCGTTGCGGGCTGCGTTCACCGGATTGCCAGGCGTGTTCCAGATCGTCTCTGAGCCCCGTGGGCAACAGGCAGAACAGTGGCTGCCAGTAGTTGCCCTGGCGGATCACCACCGGCCGGCTCCCCGCGTGGGCAAGCAGTGACTCGATCAGTGCACGGTCCACCAGGGGGGCGTCACAGGGCAGCACCAGCATGTGCTCGTGGCGTGCCGCGGCCATGCCTGCGCGGATACCCGCCAGTGGCCCCTGAAAGTCCTGATCATGATCTGCGACCAGTTGGTCGGCATAAGGCGCATAGCGCTCGGTGTTGCGGTTGCAGGAGATGATCAGGTCGTCGCTCAAGGGTCTGGTCAGGTCATGCAGCCAGGCGATCAGTGGGCGGCCGCGCCAGTCCAGCAAGCCCTTGTCACGGCCACCCATGCGCTGGCCTCGGCCGCCGGAAAGCAGCAGCACCGAGCAGGGGGGTAGTGGGTTGGATACGGGCATGCGGGCGGTCTCCGAAGACAGGCTGTGTGATATAACAGCGCCCATTCTCTCCCAATTGGATGCCTGCCATGAACCATAAGGCCGACGCGGTTTTCGTGCCGCTGAACATTGCCGTGCTGACCGTCAGCGACACGCGCACGCTGGAGACCGACACCTCGGGCCAATTGCTGGTCGACCGTCTGACCGACGCCGGGCACCAACTGGCCGCTCGCGTTCTGCTCAAGGATGACCTCTACAAGATCCGCGCTCAGGTGGCGACCTGGATTGCCGAGGATCAGGTACAGGTCGTGGTGATCACCGGCGGTACCGGTTTCACCGGGCGTGACAGCACGCCGGAAGCGGTCACCTGCCTGCTGGACAAGCAGGTTGATGGTTTCGGTGAGCTGTTCCGGCAGATCTCCGTGGCCGATATCGGCACGTCCACCATCCAGTCGCGTGCGCTGGCCGGTCTGGCCAACGGCACCCTGGTGTGCTGCCTGCCGGGTTCGACCAATGCCTGCCGCACCGCCTGGGACGGCATTCTCGGCGAACAACTGGATGCACGGCACCGCCCCTGCAACTTCGTGCCGCATCTGAAACAGGTGGGCGCCTGCGAGACACGCGGATGAGTGGTTGCGATCACCCCGGTCTACTGCCCATGGAGGCGGTGCTGGAGCGCTTGCTGGCTCTGGCGGATGCGGCGCCAATTGAGCAGGTCGAGCAGATCGTGCTGGCCGAGGCTGATGGTCGTGTGCTGGCCGAGCCGCTGATCGCAGCGCTGGATCTACCGCCTTGGGCCAACAGCGCCATGGACGGTTACGCCCTGCGCCTGGCTGATTGCAGTGGCCAGGCGTTGCCGATTAGCCAGCGCATTCAGGCGGGCACCGCGCCCACACCGCTGGAGCCCGGAACCTGCGCGCGCATCTTCACTGGTGCGCCGCTACCGGAAGGTGCCGACACCGTCGAGATGCAGGAAAACGTTGAGCTGGATGAGGCAGGGCGCGTGCATTTCCGCGAGCCGCTGAAAGTCGGGCAGAACGTACGGGCTCAAGGTCAGGAAACCCGCAGCGGCGAATGCGTGCTGCCGGCCGGTACCCGCCTGGGGCCAATCGAGCTGGGGCTGGCAGCCTCTCTAGGCGCCGCACGGCTGTCGGTGCGTCGGCGCCTGCGCGTTGCCGTGCTGTCCACCGGTGATGAGCTGGTCGAGCCGGGACAGGCGCTTGGGCCGGGGCAGATCTACAACAGCAATCGCCGTCTGCTGATTGCCTGGTTGCAGCGGCTGGGCTGCAGTGTGGTGGATGCGGGCATATTGCCTGATGACCTGCAACGCACCCGCGAAGCGCTGGGCGCCCTGGGCGAGGTCGATCTGATCCTCTCCACTGGTGGCGTTTCGGTGGGGGAGGCGGATTTTCTCGGCATAGCCCTGCGCGAGGCGGGCGAACTGGCGCTGTGGAAATTGGCGATCAAGCCAGGTAAACCGCTGACCTTCGGCCACTATCAGGGCGTTCCGGTAATAGGTTTGCCGGGCAACCCGGCCTCGACACTGGTCACCTTCGGACTGCTGGCGCGTCCTTACATGTTGCGTCGTCTTGGGGGGCAGCGGGTCGAACCACTGGGCTTCGCGGTGCCGGCAGGTTTTACCTGGGCTAAGCCGGGTATGCGCCGTGAGTACCTGCGCGCGCGTCTGGAGCATGGGCGCGTGGTGCCCTATGCCAATCAGAGTTCCGGCGTTTTGCGCAGCGCCGCCTGGGCCGAAGGGCTGGCCGAGGTCATGGAAGGCAGTACGCTGGCCGAGGGTGATATGTTGCGTTTCATTCCGCTCAGCGAGATTCTCGGCTAGGTTTCCGAGTCGCCCGACCATGCAGATGGTTGGGCGCTTTAGATGAAGTGGCGAGACCACTGAGTCACAATTCTGTCGATAGAATTTGCAAATGAGCGTTATAGAGGGCATAGTCGCGGACTTGTAAATTCACTCGACACGGTCGTGCCCATGCTAAAACGCTTCGCACCCCTCGTGCCTATTGCACTCACAGTCTTTCTCGCTGCCTGTGCCGGCCATGCGCCGCAGACGCAACCGCAGCAACCGATCAGCGATGCAGCAGTCGAACCTGTGACTCGCCTGATGATCGAGCAGGATGAACCTGCCGATGATGAGATCAACGCGCTGATCGACGATCAACCCTATGAAATGCCGCAACTGGCCGACAGCCTGCTCGATCTCGGGCGTTCGCTGATCGGTACCCGTTATCGCTACGGCGGTACCTCGGTGCAATCCGGTTTCGATTGCAGCGGTTTTATCGGCTACCTGTTCCGCGAGGAAGTCGGCCTGGAACTGCCGCGTTCCACGCGTGAGCTGATCAACCTCGATGCGCCGAAGGTGGCGCGCGCCGATCTGGAACCGGGTGATCTGATCCTGTTCAATGATCGTGGTCGTGGTCGCGTCAGTCATGCCGGCATCTACCTGGGTGATGATCAGTTCATCCACTCCAGCAGCAGCCGCAGCGGTGGTGTGCGCATCGACAGCCTGGACGACAGCTACTGGAATCGCAGTTACCTGCAAGCCAAGCGCGTCCTCGCCCTGGCTCCGGTTGAAGATCAGGTCGCTGCCAAGCGTCATAACTGATGTACACGGCGTAACCGCAGAATCTGTTCAAGGGCTGTCTCGATAGGCCTTGAGCGGGTGCCGAGGGTTGCGCCGTTTGTCTGTAGACGGCAGAGTAGAGCGCATTCAGGCTCAGGATCGCCTCGCTTATGCCCGTCACGACCCGTGTTGCCCTCATCGCTCTCGTTCTGCTGCTGAGTGCCTGCAGTAGTCGCGCTCCCTCTCCCCAGCCCAGTTACACCCCTCCAGCGTCTTCGTCGTCCTATCAGGGCGGCGCTGAAGACGTGCTGTTTCGTGCCCTCGGTCTGGTCGGTACGCCGTATCGCTATGGTGGCAATACCCCGGAAGGTGGTTTCGACTGCAGTGGCCTGATCGGCTACGTTTATCGCGATGTTGCCGGCATCAGTCTACCGCGTTCGACGCGTGAGCTGAGTGCCATGCGCACCCCCGATGTCCGCCGCGACGCCCTGAAAAGTGGTGATCTGGTGTTCTTTGCCACCAATGGTGGCCGCGCCGTCAGTCATGCCGGGATCTATGTCGGTGACGGCCGCTTCGTTCATGCCCCCTCCACCGGTGGTACCGTGCGCCTGGACAGCCTCACCAGCGGTTACTGGCAGGGCGTCTATCTTGATGCCAAGCGGGTCATCACCCCAGAGCTCGCGCGTAATCCCTGAATTACTGTCCATGGTCGATCCCATTCGCCTGCCGCCTCAGCCTGAGGTCTGCGAACTGTGCGCGCGCCCCGTCGCATTGACCCGTCATCACCTGATTCCCAAGGCGCTGCACGACAAGGCTTATGTGCAGAAGCGCTACCCCCGTCATGAACGTATCACCGCCACGCTGTGGGTCTGCCGCGCCTGCCATAACCAGATTCATCGGCTTTTCAGTGAAAAGGAGCTGGCGCTGACCTATAATAGCCGCGAGGCACTGCTGGGCGACGAGCGTTTGCGAACGTTCGTCGACTGGTTGGCGAGCAAGCCGCCCGGGTTCATGCCCAGGCACTGAGTGGCGTTGACGGGCAGGGCTGCCAGCCTCTACCCTGCGCGCCTTGCTTCAGGTGCCCCGAGTCGCTGCGAATTGCGGCCGAGGGGTGAAACAGGGAAGCCGGTTCCAATGCCGGCGCTGCCCCCGCAACGGTAGGTGAGTCAAACGCTGCTTAAGCAGACCGTGTGAAAACGTAGCGAGCGAAGGTCAGGCAAGGCAAAAACAGGCGAAAAAGCGGAGTTTACGAGCTGTAAATGAGCATTTTGATCGGACTCGCGCACGAGACTGTTTTTAACGCCGCATGGCCGAGCGCAGTAGTTTTCACGCAGTCTGCAAAGCCACTGTGCTATGCACGGGAAGGCGCGGCGCAGAACCCATGGTTCGCTCACAAGCCCGGAGACCGGCCTGTCGCAGTTTCACGGCATCGCGGAGGGCGTTGTCCGGCCAACGCTCCGGTTCTACCGGGGCGTTCGTGTTTTCTGTCTTCCGCTCGCCTGACCAGCCATTGGCGCCTGGATGAGTGCGTGCGGATCATCGCGATCTTCTTCCTCATTGCCGTTCGTACTGTTCGATGAACAGGCGGCGCGGGTGCCTGACGTGCAGGAGCACAGCATGAGTGAGACCGCCGAACGCGACGCCCGTCACAAGGCGCGCATGCAACGCAAGAAAGCCCTGATCGACGAAAAGATCGCCCAGGCCCAGGACCAATACGGCCTGTTGCTGGTGCACAGCGGCAATGGCAAGGGCAAGAGCAGCAGCGCCTTCGGCATGGTCGCGCGCGCCCTGGGCCATGGCATCAAGGTCGGCGTGGTGCAGTTCATCAAGGGTGCGGCCAGCACCGGTGAAGAAACCTTCTTCCGCCGTTTTCCCGAGGAAGTCAGCTATCACGTGATGGGTGAAGGTTTCACCTGGGAAACCCAGGATCGCCAACGTGATATCGCCAAGGCGCAGGAAGCCTGGGCGGTCGCCCGGCATCTGCTCAGCGATGAGTCGGTCGGCCTGGTGGTGCTGGACGAATTGAACATCGCCCTCAAGCATGGCTACCTCGAACTGGACGCGGTTCTGGCTGATATCGAGGCCCGGCCGCTGTTGCAGCACGTGGTGGTGACGGGGCGCGGTGCGTTGCCTGGGATGATCGAGGCGGCCGACACGGTCACCGAGATGAGCCTGGTCAAGCACGCATTCAAGTCCGGGGTAAAAGCACAGAAGGGCATCGAATTCTGATGGGCGCACGTCACTGCCCGGCGCTGCTGATCGCTGCGCCGGCGTCCGGCCAGGGCAAGACCACCGTCACCGCTGCCCTGGCACGTCTGCATACCCGCCAGGGGCGGCGGGTGCGGGTGTTCAAGTGCGGCCCGGACTTTCTCGATCCGATGATCCACGCCCGTGCCAGTGGCGCGCCGGTGTACCAGCTCGATCTGGCCATGGTCGGCGAGGCGGAAAGTCGCCGCCTGCTTTGGCAGGCCGCCGGCGAGGCGGACCTGATCCTGATCGAAGGGGTGATGGGCCTGTTCGACGGCAAACCCTCGGCGGCCGATCTGGCACGCCACTTTGGCGTGCCGGTGCTGGGGGTGATCGACGGTGCGGCGATGGCCCAGACCTTCGGCGCCCTGGCCCACGGGCTTGCCACCTTCCAGCCTAACTTGCCCTTTGCCGGGGTGCTCGGTAACCGCGTTGCCAGCACGCGCCACGGCGATATCCTGCGTGATGCGCTGCCAGCGAGCATTCGCTGGTTTGGCGCCTTGCCGCGTAGCGCCGCGGTGGAGTTGCCCAGCCGCCATCTGGGGCTGGTGCAGGCCGGCGAGTTGGCCGATCTGGATGCACGTCTGGACGCCGCGGCCGATGCGCTGGCGGCCAGTGCCAACGTCGACCTGCCGCCTGCGGTGAGCTTCGCCGCGCCGCAGTTCGATGAGCTGGCGCCGCTGTTGGCTGGGGTACGCATCGGCGTGGCGCGCGACGCGGCGTTCGCCTTTCTCTATCAGGCCAATCTCGATCTGTTACAGGCGCTCGGCGCTGAGCTGCATTACTTCTCACCGCTCGCTGATCGTGAGCTGCCGCAGGTGGACAGCCTTTATCTGCCGGGCGGTTATCCGGAGCTGTACCTGGCCGAGCTGGAGGGCAACCAGCCCATGGCCGCGGCGATTCGTGCTCATCACCAGGCCGGCAAACCCTTGCTCGCCGAGTGTGGCGGCATGCTCTATCTGCTTGATGAACTGCGCGACAAGCAAGGTGCCAGCGGGCGCATGCTCGGCCTGCTGGCGGGCAGCGCCGCCTTGCAGCCACGGCTGACCGCCCTGGCCTTGCAGCAGGTGACGCTGCCCGAAGGCGAGCTACGTGGCCACAGTTACCATCACTCGCGGCTGGAAAGTCCCTTGCAGCCTCTGGCGCTCGGTCGCTGCCCGAACGGCAAGCCGGTGGCTGAGGCGGTTTATCGCCTGGGGCGACTCACGGCCAGCTATATCCACTTCTACCTGCCGTCCAACCCGGAGGCGGCCGCCGCGCTGTTACGTCCATGAGCGAGCATGCCTTCAGCCATGAGGAGCGCGCGGCGGTGTATCGCGCCATCGCCGAGCGCCGCGATATGCGTCATTTCAGCGGCGGCGAGGTGCCAGCCGAGGTCCTGGCGCGGCTGCTCGAAGCCGCCCACCACGCGCCGAGCGTTGGCCTTATGCAGCCTTGGCGCTTTGTGCGCGTCAGTGACCCGCAACTGCGTGAGTCCATTCATGAGCTGGTGGAGGCCGAGCGGGTGCGCACTGCCGAGGCCCTCGGCGAGCGCAGTGACGAGTTCATGCGGCTGAAGGTCGAAGGTATTCGCGACTGCGCCGAGCTACTGGCGGTGGCGCTGATGGAGGGCCGCGACGCGCATGTCTTTGGACGACGCACCCTGCCGGAAATGGATATGGCCTCGGTGGCCTGCGCCATTCAGAATCTGTGGCTGGCTGCGCGTGCCGAAGGGCTCGGGCTCGGTTGGGTATCGTTGTTCGACCCCGAAGCGGTGGCCGCATTGTTGGGCATGCCGGCCGGTAGCAAGCCGGTAGCGCTGCTGTGCCTGGGGCCGGTTCAGGCCTTTTACGAAAAGCCGATGCTGGTGGAGGAGGGTTGGGCCACGCCCCGACCGCTATCGGAGTTGTTGTTCGAGAATCGATGGGGATCATCTGGTGAGTGAACGATGAGCCTGGCGCTGATCACCTGCGTCGGCGTGGCGCTGGACGCCGTGCTGGGCGAGCCCAGGCGCGCGCATCCGCTGGTGGCCTTCGGTCGCCTGGCAGGGCGCCTGGAGCAGCGCTTCAACCCGGCCGGTGGCGGCTGGCGCAGCCATGGCGTAACGGCCTGGTGCCTGGCGGTGCTGCCGCTGACCCTGCTTACCTGGCTGTTGGTGCACCTGACCTCGCTTGGCTGGGCGGTGGAGATCTTCGCCCTGTACTTCGCCCTTGGCCTGCGCAGCTTGTACGAGCACGCGCAGCCGGTGGCCCGCGCGCTGCGCCTGGGTGACCTGGCCCTGGCGCGTGAGCGCGTCGGCTGGATGGTCAGCCGCAATACCGCCGAGCTGGACGCAACCGGGGTGGCCCGTGCCGGCACCGAATCGGTGCTGGAGAACGGCTCCGACGCCGTGTTCGCCGCCTTGTTCTGGTTCATCGTCGCTGGCGCGCCGGGCGTCGTCCTGTACCGCCTGAGCAACACGCTCGATGCCATGTGGGGCTATCGCAACGAACGCTTCGAGCGTTTTGGCTGGGCCGCGGCGAAGATCGATGACGTGCTCAATTACATCCCGGCGCGCCTGGTGGCGCTGACCTATGCGCTGCTTGGGCGTACTGCCCTGGCCCTGCGCTGCTGGCGCCGGCAGGCGCCGTTGTGGGACAGTCCCAATGCTGGCCCAGTGATGGCCGCTGGTGCCGGAAGCCTGGCCGTTAGTCTGGGCGGTGCGGCGGAGTATCACGGCGAGGTGCATGAACGCCCACAACTGGGCGAAGGCCCACCGCCGCGGGCGCGGGATATCGAACGGGCGATGAACAGGGTTATCGCCGGGGTTGGCTTGTGGCTGTTATGCCTGATCGTCTGGGAGGTGCTGGGTGCTTGAACATGGAGGTCGTCTGCGCGCAGCGGCGCAGCGCTATGGCATCCCGCTGGAGGACTGGCTGGATCTGTCCACCGGGGTCGCACCCTATGGTTGGGATCTGCCGGCGGTACCGGGCTCTGCCTGGGCGCGCCTGCCTGAAGCGGACGACGGCCTGGAGCAGGCGGCGCGCGATTATTACGGCGCCGTCAGCCTGCTGCCGGTAGCCGGCTCGCAGGCGGCGATCCAGGCCCTGCCACGTCTGCGCGTGAACAGCAGCGTGGGTATCCTCGCACCGACCTATGCCGAGCACGCCGCCGCCTGGCGACGCGAGGGGCATCGGGTGATCAAGCTGAGCGAGGGCTCGGTGCATCGCGCGCTGCCGCAAGTGGATGTACTGCTGGTGGTCAACCCTAACAACCCGACCGGCCGCCTGATCGAGCCGGCGCGCCTGCTCGACTGGCACGACGAACTGGCCGAGCGCGGCGGCTGGCTGGTGGTCGACGAAGCTTTCATCGATTGCACGCCGGAGCACAGCCTGGCCGCCTACAGCGACATGCCGGGGCTGATCGTGTTGCGTTCGTTCGGCAAGTTCTTCGGCCTGGCCGGTCTGCGTCTGGGCTTTGTCCTGGCCGCACAGGCCTTGCTGGATGAGCTGGCGGCGCTGCTCGGGCCCTGGGCCGTTAGCGGTCCGGCGCGCAGCGTGGCGCGCAGCCTGCTGGTCGATGGCGAGGGGCAGCGCCGCCAGCGTGAGCGCCTGCTGGTTGACGGCGAGCGCCTGAAGGCGCTGCTGCGCGACTGTGGCTTGCCGTCGACCGGTGGCTCGTCGCTGTTCCAGTTCTGCTGCACCCGTCGCGCCGTGCCCTGCGTCGAGCTGCTGGCGCGGCGGGGCATCCTGGTGCGCCTGTTCGCCGAGCTGGACAGCCTGCGCTTCGGCCTGCCGGCGGACGAGGCTGGCTGGCTGCGGCTGGAGCAGGGGCTGCTGGAATGCGCGCCGATATTGGCCAGTCTCGAGGAAACGCCCTGATGACCACCCTGATGGTGCAGGGCACCACCTCCGATGCTGGCAAGAGCACACTGGTGACGGCGCTGTGTCGCTGGGTACGGCGCCAGGGCGTGTCCGTGGTGCCGTTCAAACCGCAGAACATGGCGCTCAATTCCGCCGTGACCTCTGACGGTGGCGAGATCGGCCGGGCACAGGCGGTACAGGCGCAAGCGGCCGGGCTGGCGCCGCACACCGACATGAACCCGGTGCTGCTCAAGCCCAACAGCGACATGGGCGCCCAGGTGATCATTCACGGCCGCGCCATCGGCAACATGCAGGCGCTGACCTATCACGGCTACAAACCGGTAGCCATGGCAGCGGTGCTGGAATCCCATGCTCGATTGCTGGAGCGTCATGAACTGGTGCTGGTCGAAGGCGCCGGCTCGCCCGCCGAGATCAACCTTCGAGCCGGCGACATCGCCAACATGGGCTTCGCCGAAGCGGTGGATTGCCCGGTGATTCTGATTGCCGATATCGACAAGGGCGGCGTGTTCGCCCATCTGGTTGGCACCCTGGAGCTGCTCAGCCCGAGCGAACAGGCGCGCATCCAGGGTTTTGTGATCAACCGTTTTCGCGGTGACATCGCGTTGCTCAAGCCAGGGCTGGACTGGTTGCAGCAGCGCACCGGCAAGCCCGTGCTCGGCGTGCTGCCGTATCTGATGGATTTCCACCTTGAAGCCGAGGACGCCGTCGATACCCGGCAGCAGGCCAAGGACGCGCAGGCGCTGCGCGTGGTGGTGCCGGTGTTGCCGCGTATCAGCAACCACACCGATTTCGACCCGCTAAGGCTGCACCCGCAGGTGCAATTGACCTTCGTCGGGCCGGGCCAGGCGATACCGCCGAGCGACCTGATCATCCTGCCTGGCTCCAAGAGTGTGCGCGCCGATCTCGCACGGCTGCGCGAGCAGGGCTGGGACGCCGCCATTGCCCGCCACCTGCGCTACGGCGGCAAGGTTCTGGGCATTTGTGGTGGCCTGCAGATGCTCGGCCGGCAGATTCACGACCCGCACGGCCTGGAAGGCGCTGCCGGCAGCAGCGAGGGCCTCGGCCTGCTGGATTTCGAGACGCTGCTTGAGCCAGAAAAGCAGCTGCGCAACGTCCGCGGCCGGCTGTGCCTGGAGCAGGCTGATGTCAGCGGCTACGAGATTCATGCCGGTGTCAGTCGTGGTCCGGGCCTCAACGGCGCCGTGCAGCTGGACGACGGTCGCAGCGATGGCGGTCTCAGCGCCGATGGCCAGGTGCTCGGCACCTACCTGCACGGCCTGTTCGAGCAACCCTCGGCGCTCGCCGCACTGTTGCGCTGGGCTGGGCTGCATGAGGTGCAGACGGTGGACTACCAGGCGTTGCGCGAGCGCGATATCGAACGCCTGGCGGACCAGGTGGAACTGCATCTGGATACCGAAAAACTCAGAGCGCTTTGCGGCCTGTAGGAGCGAGCTCTGCTCGCGAGGCTTTTATGTCCCGTACGGTTCGCGAGCAGAGCTCGCTCCTGCAGGGCTGAATGAATGTGGATGGAAGCATGCTTGAATTGATCCTCGGCGGTGCCCGTTCCGGCAAGAGCCGGCTGGCGGAGAAGCTGGCCGACGAGTCCGGGTTGGAAGTCGTTTACATCGCCACCAGCCAGCCGCTCGATGGCGAGATGAATGCGCGCGTCGCTCAGCATCGCGCGCGTCGCCCGGCGCACTGGGCACTGGTCGAGGAGCCGCTGGCGCTGGCCCATGTGCTGCGCGAACAGGCCGCGCCCGGCCGTTGCCTGCTGGTGGACTGCCTGACCCTGTGGCTGACCAACCTGCTGATGCAGGACGATCCGGCTCGGCTGGCGGCCGAACGCGATGCGCTGCTCGGCTGCGTGGATGGGCTGCCCGGGCGCATCCTGCTGGTCAGCAACGAAACCGGGCTGGGCGTGGTGCCGCTGGGCGAGCTGACTCGCCGTTATGTCGATGAGGCCGGCTGGCTGCACCAGGCGCTGGCCGAGCGCAGCCAGCGTGTGCTGTTCACCGTGGCCGGGCTGCCCATGGTGCTCAAGGGGGATGCGTTATGAGCCTGCAATGGTGGCAAGGGCCGTGTCAGCCGCTCGATCATGTTGCGCGGGTCAAGGCCGAGACGCGTCAGCAGCAATTGACCAAGCCGGCCGGTTCGCTGGGGCGGCTGGAGAGTCTCGCCATCCATCTGGCCGCATTACAGGGGCGCGAGCGGCCCAGCCTGAACCAGCTGTGGATCGCCATCTTTGCCGGTGACCATGGCGTGGTGGCCGAGGGCATTTCCGCCTATCCGCAGGCAGTGACCGGGCAGATGCTGGCCAACTTCGTCACTGGCGGTGCGGCCATCAACGTGCTCGCGCGTCAGTTGGACGCAGCGCTGGAGGTGATCGACCTGGGGACTGCCGAACCACTGCCGCCGCTGCCTGGCGTGCGTCATCTGCAGGTCGGTGCCGGCACGCAGAATTTTGCCCGCGATCCAGCGATGACCTTGGCCCAGGCGATGATTTGCCTGGAAGCTGGCCGCGACAGCATCCAACGCGCGCGTGCCAGCGGTTGCGACCTGTTCGTCGGTGGCGAGATGGGCATCGGCAATACCACGGCGGCGGCAGCGCTGGCCTGCTGGCTGCTGAGTTGCCCTGCGAGCGAGCTGGCAGGTCCCGGCACCGGGCTGGATGGCGCGGGTGTGGCGCACAAGGCGCGGGTGATCGATGCCGCGTTGGCGCTGCACCGGGCGCAGATCGACGGGCCATTGCAGGCGCTGATCCACCTGGGCGGCTTCGAGATCGCTGCGCTCACCGGCGCCTATCTGGCCGCGGCGCAGCAAGGCGTCGCGGTATTGGTCGATGGCTTTATCTGCAGCGTTGCGGCCTTGCTCGCCGTGCGCCTGAACCCTGGCTGCCGCGACTGGCTGCTGTTCGCCCATCACGGTGCCGAGCCCGGTCATGTGCGTGTGCTGCAGGCGCTGGAGGCCGAGCCGCTACTGGAGCTGGGCTTGCGTCTGGGTGAGGGCAGCGGCGCTGCGCTGGCGGTACCGCTGCTGCGTCTGGCCTGCGCCCTGCACGGACAGATGGCGACCTTCGCCGAAGCTGCCGTCGCCGAAAGGCCGAGCTGATGCTGCATCTGGAATTGCTGCGTCACGGTGAAACCGAGCTGGGCGGCGGGCTGCGTGGCAGCCTGGATGATGCGCTGACCGAGCAGGGCTGGGCGCAACTGCGTGAAGCGGTGCAGGACGCCGGCCCCTGGGATCGCCTGATCAGCTCGCCACTGCAGCGTTGCGCGCGTTTTGCCGAGGAAGTCGCGCTGGCCAATGCCTTGCCGCTGCACTTCGAGGCGGATCTGCAAGAGCTGCATTTCGGTGATTGGGAAGGGCGCACTGCTGCACAGCTGATGGACAGCGATGCTGAGGCGCTGGGCCGCTTCTGGGCCGATCCCTATGCGTTCACACCACCTAATGGCGAGCCGTTGCTGCAGTTCGAAGCGCGTGTGCTGGCTGCCTTGCGGCGCTTGCAGCAGCGCCATGCGGGAGAGCGGCTGCTGCTGATCACTCACGGCGGTGTCATGCGCCTGCTACTGGCGCGCGCGCGCGGCCTGCCACGCCAGGATCTGCTGCAGGTCAACGTCGGCTATGCCCAGCGTTTTCGTCTGCGCCTGGATGCCGATGGGCAACTGGCGGAGTTGCCATGATCGCGTTGCTGATCGCCTTGCAGTTCCTCACTCGTCTGCCGGTCAGCCTGCCGGGCATGCCGACCCCCGAGCAGGTGGGGCGCTCGCTGCTTTGGTACCCGTTAGTGGGGCTGCTGCTCGGTCTGCTGCTGTGGGGCGCCCATCTGCTGTTGGGGCAGACATCGGCGTTATTGCAGGCGGCGATCATTCTGGCGCTGTGGGTGGTGTTGAGCGGCGGCCTGCATCTGGACGGCCTGGCCGATACGGCTGATGCCTGGGTCGGCGGTTTCGGTGATCGCGAGCGCACTCTGACGATCATGAAGGACCCGCGCAGCGGCCCTATCGCCGTGGTGGTGCTGGTGCTGCTGTTACTGCTCAAGTTCGCCACATTGTTCACGCTCCTGCAGGCCGGGCAGGGCATCTACCTGTTGCTGCTGCCCTGGCTGGGGCGCAGCCTGCTGCCGCTGTTGCTGGCAACCACGCCCTATGTGCGGGCCGGTGGGCTGGGCCAGGCCCTGGTCGATCATCTGCCGCGCGGGCAACTGCCCTGGGTGCTGGGCGTGCATCTACTGGGCATGCTGCTGTTCGGCTGGGCGGGGCTGCTGGCGTTGACCACGGCATTGCTGCTGTTCGTCTGGCTGCGCCGCGCGTTGCTGCTACGCCTGGGCGGCACCACCGGAGATACCGCCGGTGCACTGGTCGAGCTGGCCGAGTGCGCCGTGCTCCTGACGCTGGCCCTGAGTCTCTGATCTCAACTGTTATGGCGAGGCGGTAGGCAACTGTATGAGTGCCAATCGCTGATGCGGGTATATACCTGTATCCATGTTGCCGACCTCCTGTCTCTGTACCCAACTGCGCCGCGCCAGCCGTGGTGTCACCCGCCGTTACGACGATGCCCTCGCGGCCGTCGGGCTCGGTGCCGCGCAGTTTTCCCTGTTGCGTCATGTGCAGCGGCTCGGTCAACCGAGCATTTCCCTGCTCGCCGACGCCATGGGGCTCGATCGCAGCACGCTCGGGCGCAATCTGCGGGTGCTGGAGGAACAGGGGCTGGTGCAACTGGGAGAAGGGCGCGATTTGCGCGCTCGCGAGGTACGGCTCACAGAAGCCGGCCTGCAACGCATCGAACAGGCGCTGCCACTATGGGAACAGGTGCAGCGTGAACTCAATGCCCGGTTAGGCGCAGATCGCCGTGCCGAGCTGATGAGGCTGCTCGAAGAACTGGCCTGAAGGCCGCATCACTGCCTACACGGTCGCAGGCGACCGTCCGCTGGAGATATCGATGACAACTGCATGGCGTTCAACCACCTGGCTGCTGCTCGGCGCGTCGCTGATCCTGGCGCTGTCGCTCGGCACGCGCCATGGTTTCGGCCTGTTCCTGCCGCCGATGAGTGCGGAATTCGGCTGGGGCCGTGAGGTGTTCGCCTTCGCCATCGCCCTGCAGAACCTGATCTGGGGTCTGGCACAGCCGATCACCGGTGCGCTGGCCGACCGTTTTGGCGCGCGCAAGGCCATCGTCATCGGCGGCGTGCTCTACGTGCTGGGCCTGGTGTGCATGGGCATGGCCGACTCGCCGCTGTCGTTGTCGCTGAGCGCAGGTCTGTTGATCGGCATCGGTCTGTCCGGCACGTCGTTCTCGGTGATTCTCGGCGTGGTCGGTCGCGCCGTGCCGGTGGAAAAACGCAGCATGGCCATGGGCATTGCTGCGGCGGCCGGCTCCTTCGGTCAATTCGCCATGCTGCCGGGCACGCTCGGTCTGATCAGCTGGCTCGGCTGGTCGGCAGCACTGCTGGCCCTGGGGCTGCTGGTGGCATTGGTGATTCCGCTGGCGGCGATGATCAAGGAGACGCCACCACCAGTGACCAATGGTCCGCAGCAGACGCTGGTCGAAGCGCTACGCGAGGCCACCAGCCATTCCGGTTTCTGGCTGCTGGCGTTGGGTTTCTTCGTCTGCGGTTTTCAGGTGGTATTCGTCGCCGTGCACCTGCCGGCCTATCTGGTCGATCACCACCTGCCGGCGTTGACCGGTACCACGGTGCTGGCGCTGGTCGGCCTGTTCAATATCTTCGGCACCTACATCGCCGGCTGGCTCGGCGGACGCATGTCCAAGCCGCGCCTGCTCAGTGCGCTGTATCTGCTGCGCGGTGTGGTGATCACGCTGTTCCTGGTGGCACCGCTGACGCAGTGGAGTGCCTACCTGTTCGGTATCTCCATGGGCCTGCTGTGGCTGTCGACTGTGCCGCTGACCAACGGTACCGTGGCGACCCTGTTCGGCGTGCGCAACCTGTCGATGCTCGGCGGTATTGTGTTCCTGTTCCACCAGATCGGTTCCTTCCTCGGTGGCTGGCTGGGCGGCTACCTCTACGACACCACTGGCAGCTACGACCTGGTCTGGCAGATCTCCATTGGCCTGAGTGTGATGGCTGCCGCGCTGAACTGGCCGGTGCGTGAGGTGCCGGTTGCGCGGCTGCAAGGTGCGCCGGCGTGAGCCACAAGGTACTGCTGTTCGCCGGCCTGACGCTGGGCTTTGGCCTATTATTGGCGTTGGCCTGGTGGGGCTGGCGCCAGGGTGGGTTGGCGTTGCTGCAGTTGGGCGTCGGTATCTGCTAGTTGCTTGCGTCTGGGCCTGCGAGTAGCGTGGTGGAATCGCGTCATCGCCTGAGGTCACCGCCATGTCTCTTCGCCCTCTTGCCTGTTCCCTGTTGCTGTCCAGCCTGGCGTTGCCGGCGCTGGCCGCAGAGTGTCCGGCCATGCTCCAGGGTGAGCTGCCCAAACTGCGCAGCAAGGACGCCAGCATCGATCTCTGTCAGTTCTCGGGCAAGCCGCTGGTGGTGGTCAATACCGCCAGCTTTTGCGGCTTCACCCCGCAATTCAAAGGGCTTGAAGCGCTTTACCAGCGGTACAAGGATCAGGGCCTGGAAGTACTGGGCGTGCCGTCCGACGACTTCCGCCAGGAATCCGCCGATAGCAAGGAAACGGCCACCGTCTGCTACGTCAACTACGGCGTGACCTTCGCCATGACCGAGCCGCAGCCGGTTTCCGGTGCCAATGCCATCCCGTTGTTCAAGGGCCTGGCCGAGCAGAGCCGCCAGCCGCGCTGGAACTTCTTCAAGTACGTGGTCGACCGTCAGGGCAAGGTGGTGGCGAGTTTCTCCAGTCTGACCAAGCCTGACGATCCCGAGCTGATTGCCGCCGTAGAAAAGGCGATCGCCTCGCAACCCTGAGAGTCTCTGAACAGGCTCTGAGCCGTCCCGCTTCAAGGCCCTTCACCCATCTGGGCGATGGGCCGTGTCCGTCTGCCTGCCTAGACTGGCCAGGAGCCGGAGGCAGTTCACCCGGCGTGCCCTACAAGAACAATAAGGAGGCACCCATGCGTCGCGTCTATACCGCTGCCCTGGCAACACTCGCTCTGCTTGGCGCCGTCGAGGCCTAGGCCAACTATCGGCGGGCTGGTCAATTACTTCCTACCATTCCCTGGAACCTCGAGCGCGATGGCGCCCGGGTGCACGTCGCCAGTGTCGCTGCCTTCAATGACACCGTGCAGCGCCTGCTCGATGAGCAGCGTCGCGAGCGCGACTGGCAGCAGCATTACCAGGCCTATCGCAATGAGTTGGCCAGCCTGCAAGGTCGGGGGCTGAGCGAGGCGGATGGCGAGCAACTGCAGCGCCAGTTGCGCGAGCGGCTGTTCAGCAGTGAAGACCGACACCGTGTGGAAACCTATGACGCCATTGCCGCGAAGCAGCCGGAGCCGCTCGACCCCTGACGGATGTCGCCCATGAGCGAGCGCCTGCTGCTGGCCCAGCAGCGCCGAGGCTATCGCTCGCTGCGTTTCGTCGCCGAGCTGGAGGCGGGTTTTGCCGAGCATCGGGTGCAGCGCATTCGTCGGCGTCTGCCCCTGATCGCCCCCACGGCAGCCTTGTTCCAGCTGATCTATGCGCTGCTGGATTTTCTGCTGATGCCGCTGACGGTCAGTCTCTCGGTGCTACCGCTGCGCCTGCTCGCACTGGCGGTGTTGGCGCTGTCCTTTTTCTACTGTCGCCGGATCGAGGCACCGCCTGCCAGGGTGCCATTGGTCTATGCCGCGGCCTACTGGGTCAACGGTGTCAGCGTCGCGCTGATCGTGCACCTGTGCTGGCAGCAGGGCGTGGCGATGCCCTACGACGGCCTGTTCCTCGTCCTGTTGTTCGGCTACGCCCTGCTTGGGCTGTCGTTCCGCGCGATCAGTCTGTGCAGCTGGAGCTTCTGCCTGTTGTTCATCGGTGTGGGTGTGCTGTTCGGCGAAACCGGCGGTGAGCTGGCCTACCAGGGCCTGTTTCTGTTCTGTGCCAACCTGATCGGCAGCGTCGGTGCTTATATGCAGGAGCACGGTCAGCGCGGTGCCTGGCTGAACCTGCGCCTGCTCGACCTGGCGCGCCAGCGCGCCGAAGCCGATGACGCGCGCAAGTTGCGTCTGCTGGCGGCTGCCAGTCACGACCTACGCCAGCCGCTCAACGCCATGGGGTTATACGCCGAACACCTGGTGGAACAGGGCGGTGACCAGCAAACCCGGCGCATCAGCGCGCGTCTGGCCGCTTCGGTAGAGCAGCTGGGGCGTCTGCTGCAATCGTTGCTCGACTACACCCGCCTGACCTTGCCCGGTGGCGTGCAGGCCAGGCCACATGTGTTCGCCCTGCGCCCATTGCTTGAGCGGCTGATTGCCGAAGTGGCTCCAGAGGCGCAGCAACAAGGGCTGCAACTTGAGCTGCACTGTGACGAGTACGGGGTGTACAGCGATCCGCTGTTGCTGGAGCGACTGCTGCGCAATCTGCTCAACAATGCGCTGCTACACGCACAGGCGCAGCACCTGAAGCTGAGTGCGCGGCGTGATGGCGACGAGATCGTGTTGGAGGTGGCGGACGATGGCCGCGGTCTCAGCGAGGCGGAACAGGCGTTGGTGTTCGAGGAGTTTCGTCAGTTGGACAATCCCGGGCGCAATGCTGAGCGCGGACTCGGTCTAGGCCTGGCCATCGTGCAACAGCTGGCCGAGGTGCTGGAGCATCCCCTGCGGCTGCATTCCCGACCTGACGGCGGTGCGCGTTTCGTCCTGCGCCTGCCGTTGGCCGAGGTACCGGCGCCGGCGCCACGCGTTGATGCTGCGCTGGCATTGCGCGGGCGCATCCTGTTGCTCGAAGACGACGCCACCGGGCGCGAAGCACTGGCCGGATTGCTGCGCCGCTGGGGTTGCGAGGTGCAGGCCTGCGCCGACCTGGCCAGTGCGCTGCAGGCTCTGCGTCAGGAGACGCCGCAGTTGCTGATCAGCGACTATCGGCTAGCCGAACAGGGCGACGGGCTGCAGGCCATCGAGCGATTGCGTGAGGCGGCAGGGCAGATGTTGCCGGCGTTGCTGATCACGGCTGACCTGAGCCCGGAACTACATGAACGCTGCCTGCCGGCGCACGTCATCCCTCTGGGCAAGCCCTTGTTACCGGCACGCTTGCGTCAGGTGCTGGCCACTCAGTTGCGAGCGCGCCAGACCGTCAGTTGATCACAGCCAGCCCCGCTGGCGGGCGGCGCTGACGCAGGCGGTGCGGGTATGCACGGCGAAGGTTTCGAACAGCGCCTTGAGGTGAGTTTTCACCGTGTCTTCGGCCAGACCCAGCTCGCGGCTGATGGCCTTGTTCGGCAAGCCTTTTGCCAATAACTGGAGAATCTCCAACTGCCTGGGTGTCAGCGGTGATGAGCTGCTTGGCGCCGGCAGGGTTTCGCCCAGCAAGACGCGGGTCACCGCCTGGCGCAGGGCGTTGCCATCGGAGCTCTTGGGGATGAAGCCGAGTGCGCCGGCGGCCAGCGCCGCCTGCGCCTCTAGCGCGGAATCGCTGGCACTGAGGATTGCCACCGGCGTGCTTTCGCCGCGTGCCAGCCAGCGTTGCAGCAGCTCGATGCCGGGTTCGTCAGGCAGGCGCAGGTCGAGCAGGACCAGGTCGTAGTCATGCTGGCGCAGGCACTGCTCCGCTTCTGCAGCGCTGTACGCGGTGTGGATCTGCAGGTTCTGGCTCAGTGGCGACAAGGCCATGGAGAGGCCGTCGAGGAAGATGCGGTGGTCGTCGACCAGCAGCAGGCGAAGATTGTCGGGCAGGGTGGTGCAGAGGGCAGTCATGATGTTCTCACGCGGCTTTTATTGTTGTTCTGCCGCGTGAGTGTAACAGGCTGTTGAAAACGTAGGCGAGGCAGTCAGTGCAATACCGATGGCGGCCCCGCAAAAACAGCCGAAAAAGCGCAGTTTACGCGTTGTAAATGAGCATTTTGACTGGGCTCGCACGCGAGGCTGTTTTTAACGCAGCAATGGCAACGCACGACTGCATGGATGCAGGAGGTAGAGCGACGCAGGAAGCCAAAGCCGAGGTAGTTTTCAATAGGCTGTTAGCCAATGCTGCGCTGCGATTAGAAACGATAGCTGAGTGAAGCCCCCAGGCCATGAGCGCTGTTCTTGTAGCGCGCACTGTAGGTGCCACGGGTAGCGCTGACGTGGTTCACGTCCACCGACTCTTCCTGCAGGTAGGAGTAGGCCACGTCGATGGTCATGTCCTGATTGGGGCTCCAGCCGGCGCCGACGCTGAAGATGGTGCGGTCACCGGAGGGCACGCGCGGCGAGCGGTCGACGTTGTTGGTCGGCGATTGGTCGATGGCGATACCGGTGCGCAGCGTCCACTGCGGGCTGACCTTGTACGACAGACCGACCGCATGGGCCCAGGTGTCGTGCCAGTTCTGCTCTTCGACGATGGTGGAAAGGTTGGCCGGCAGCGTCGCGGAATCGTTCTCCACGCGGATTTCCTTGAAGCGGCTCCAGCGCGTCCAGGTGCTGCCGACATACAGCGTCAGCGCATCGCTCAGGTCGTGAGTGATGGACATATCCACCGACTCGGGCGTGGTCAGGTCCAGATTGGCGTCGTACTTGCCGGCCACTCCAGCCAGAGCGCCACTACCGGAAACGCGGGTATCGCCTTCCAGTTCGTACTTCACGCGCGAATGGTAGGTCACGCCTGCGCGGGTGTTCGGGGTGAACTCGTAGAGCACACCGACGTTGAAGCCGACAGCGGTGTCGTCACCCTTGACCTTCACTTTGCCGTCGCTGTTACCTGGGTTGAGAATCGAGGAGGTCAGTTCGCCTTCGATGTGGTTGAAGGTCGGGCCGAAACCCACCGACAGCTTGTCGTTGAAGCGATAGCTCAAGGTCGGCTGCACGGTGATCACCCGCACGTAGCTCTTGTCGGCGTAGTAGCGGCCCTGGAAGCTGCTCTCGTAATCGGTCATCAGGCCAAAAGGCACGTATACGCCCAGACCGAAGGCGACCTTGTCGTCCAGCGGTTTGACGTAATAGCCCATGGGTACGCCAGTGGTCGGCACCATATCACCGTCGTTGCTACCCGACAGCGCCAGGGGGCCTGCGTTGGCGCTGGCGTGGCTGATATCGCTCTTGGCATGAATCGCCGCCGCCCCTACATACAACTCGTCGCGCTTGAGGCGCGCCATGCCGGCCGGGTTGCCGAACACGGTGCTGGCGTCATCGGCGGACGATGAGCGTCCGGCAAAGGAGGTACCCATGCCGGAAATGCTTTGTTCGTTGAGGGCGAAGCCGCTGGCGAAACCATGGCTCGAGGTGGCGGTGATGGCGACGGCAAGACCGGTCTTGAGAAGACGTTTGCTCACGGGGAAGCTCCTGTGGTGAGGCGGGGGGCGCACGCTACAGTTTTTCCTGACCCCTGCCAAGACGCTGAAGTTCCCTAAATAGAGCGCATTGTCGGACAATTGGTTTGATAATGTATGGATTTTCTGAATTATATTTTCTGACTATTTGGTCAGGCTACCTGGCTGACGGGGTCGATGCAGCGTTGCCAGGCATCGAGAAAATCATGTTGCCGAGCCTGGGGCTGAAAAACCTTGCACCATATTCGGCCCAAGGCCGGCAGATCATCGGCGGCTGGCATCTCGAGTTTCTCGCTTTCGACCAGCAGCCAGGCAATGGCCGTGGCGTAACGCAGATTGACCGTCAGCTCCACGTGTGGTGCTTCAAGGAAGGCGTGCTGGCTGGCGAGGCCACGTACACGGCTGGCAAGCTCCGGGTCGAGGGCCAGATGCTGGTCCCAGAGTATCTGGTGGCGCTGTTCACTGATGCGATACAGGCCGTGACCTTGAGGGGTGTCCAGCGCGCTGCCCAGTGCCGACTGACAGGCCGCAGCCCCCAGCAGCAGCGCTTCGGCCGTGGCGCTATGGCGTTCGAGATAGAGAAGGGTAGGGCGGATCACATGCTGGCTGAGATCGCAGGCGGCAATTCCCATGGCATCCTCGCGGAGGGTGCCGGTGGAGGCCGGGCGCTTGGCAGCTGTTTGCAGACCGATGAAAAACTATCTCGGCTTTGGCTTCCTGCGTCGCTCTACCTCCTGCATCCATGCAGTCGTGCGTTGGCAATCCTGCGTTAAAAACAGCCTCGTGTGCGAGCCCAGTCGAAATGCTCATTTACGCTTGTAAAATCGAGCGCGATTCCGACCGTTTCTCGGCTGTTTTTGCCTTGTCTTGCCTGCCTCGCTAACGTTTTTCAACGGTCTGGGTTCTTCGATAAAGGCCCCACCGGGAGCGGGGTTAGCCGCTCATTCTCAAGTCTAGTGCGATATTTAAGCTGTAAAGGTCTGTTTTTAAATTGATTTCGGATCTGAGTTATTGGGCATATTTCGATTGGTGCTTAAGACCACCGTTCAGTCACCGGTGGCTACCGGGCGTGTCGGATCGGTGATCCATTCGCTCCAGGAACCCGCATAGAGCGGTGCCAGTGGGTAACCAGCGAGGTTCATGGCGAACAGATTGTGGCAGGCGGTGACGCCGGAGCCGCAGTAGGCCACCAGGTTTTCCAGGGGACGTTCTCCGCGCAGCTTGTCGAAGCGCTCGCGCAAGGCGGTCGGCGCAAGGAAGCGGCCATCGTTACCCAGGTTGTCGGTGAACACGGCGCATTGCGCGCCGGGAATGTGCCCGGCGACCGGGTCGAGCGGCTCGACCTCGCCTCGAAAGCGCGGTAGTGCCCGCGCATCGAGCAGGGTCAGGTCCGGGTTGCCCAGGCGCTGGGCCAGATGATCGGCAGTCAGCAGCAGGCTGCTGTCGGGTTGCGCGGAAAAATCGCCGGGGGGATTGCTCGGCGGCGTCATGGTCAGTTCCTGACCGGCTTCACGCCAGGCTTTCAGTCCGCCATCGAGCAGGTACAGGCCATCACGTTTGCCCAGCCACAGCAGCAACCACCAGGCGCGCGCGGCGAAGGCGCCGGGGCCGTCGTCATACAGCACCACCTGGCTGTCTGCACGCAGGCCACAGCTGCGCAGACGTTCGACCAGGGCGCTGGGGTCTGGTAGCGGATGGCGACCGGTCATGCCCTTGACCACCGGGGCGGACAGGTCCTGTTCGAGGTCGAGGAAATGAGCGCCCGGGATATGCTCATCAAGGTAGCTGCGACGTCCGTACGCCGGGTCTTCGAGGGCGAAGCGGCAGTCCAGTACCAGCAGATTATCCTGTCCCAGGCGTTGTTGAAGGTGTTCCGTGCTGATCAGTTGAGCGAGTGGCATGGTGTCTCCTGTGTCGTAGCAGGGTTTGCGCCATCATACCGCCTGGCCCGCGATCCGATCCTCCATCACGCAAGAGCCTGTTCAGCTCATTCGGCAGACCTGTCGCGCCAGTGGTGAGCCTCGGTTCAAAAAACGTGATCGATATGCGTGCGCTTAAGGCCATTATTTGGTGCGTTATTGAGTCGGTCTGTTTCCGATATAGAGCCATTAAAATTTTGGCTCATGGGGCTATGCACTAAAAAGTTTCATCAAGGCGACATTTTGATCTGTTTTGGTGCCTTTGTGCCTGATAGAGTGCCGGCCACTTTATCTGCGTGGTGTCGAGGTGCCGCATGTCGTTGTCCGTCGATTCTTTCCTGGCGCGCCTGAAACAGCGCGATCCCGATCAGCCGGAATTCCACCAGGCGGTGGAGGAGGTGGTGCGCAGTCTGTGGCCCTTCCTCGAAGCCAATCCGCGTTATCGCGAGGCCGGCATTCTCGAGCGCATGGTCGAGCCGGAACGCGCCATTCTGTTTCGCGTGCCCTGGGTCGATGACCGTGGCCAGGTGCAGGTCAACCGCGGCTACCGCATCCAGATGAGCAGCGCCATCGGCCCGTACAAGGGCGGTCTGCGCTTCCACCCCTCGGTAAACCTGGGCGTGCTCAAGTTCCTCGCCTTCGAGCAGGTGTTCAAGAATTCGCTGACCTCGCTGCCCATGGGCGGCGGCAAGGGCGGTGCGGACTTCGACCCCAAGGGCAAGAGTGAAGGCGAGGTGATGCGCTTCTGCCAATCGTTCATGGCCGAGTTGTACCGCCATATCGGCGCGGACCTGGACGTGCCGGCCGGTGATATCGGTGTCGGTGGCCGCGAGATCGGTTATCTGTTCGGCCAGTACAAGCGTCTGTCCAATCAGTTCACCTCGGTGCTGACCGGCAAGGGCCTGAGCTACGGTGGCAGCCTGATCCGCCCGGAAGCCACTGGCTATGGCTGCGTGTACTTCGCCCAGGAGATGCTCAAGCGCATCGATCAGGGTTTCGAGGACAAGCGCGTGGCCATCTCCGGTTCCGGCAACGTCGCCCAGTACGCGGCGCAGAAGGTGATGGAGCTGGGTGGCCGGGTCATCTCCGTATCCGACTCCGAAGGCACGTTGTACGCCGAGGGCGGCCTGAGCGAGGAGCAGTGGCTCTACCTGATGGATCTGAAGAACGTACGTCGTGGCCGCCTGCGCGAAATGGCCGAGCACTATGGCCTGCCGTTCCTCGCCGGGCAGCGTCCTTGGGGCCTGCCGTGCGACATCGCGCTGCCCTGTGCGACGCAGAACGAACTGGACGGTGAAGACGCCCGCACGCTGCTGAAGAACGGCTGCATCTGCGTGGCCGAGGGCGCCAACATGCCCTCGACCCTGGAAGCGGTGGACCTGTTCGTCGAGGCCGGCATCTGCTACGCCCCAGGTAAGGCGTCGAATGCCGGTGGCGTGGCCACCAGTGGCCTGGAAATGAGCCAGAACGCCATGCGCCAGCACTGGAGCGCTGGCGAGGTGGACGAGCGTCTGCACGGCATCATGCAGAACATCCACCATGCCTGCGTGCACTACGGGGAAGAGAACGGCCGGATCAACTACGTCAAGGGCGCCAATATCGCCGGCTTCGTCAAAGTGGCCGATGCGATGCTGGCGCAAGGCGTGGTCTGAGCTCATCGCAGTAGACTCGAGGCCCCGCGTGAGAACGCGGGGCCTCGTCGTTTCTGGCGGGGCTGTGCTGCTCGGCCGATTCAGGCATGCTGCCTGCCCTCACGCTCGCTACACAGGTCTTGGTTCTGCATGAAACGTTTTGTCTTGCTCGACACCGCTCCAATCCCGGGTACGAATGGTGCGCTGAACCTGTTTGAGTATGGGGAAGACTTCGTCATCAAGATCGCCGGTGGTGATGGCGGGCAGCTGATGAATACACGCATGCACGGCTCGGAAGATGCCCTGGCCGCGATTCCCTGCAAACAGATCGCCAGTCGTCCACAGGTGCGGGTGCTGATCGGTGGTCTGGGCATGGGCTTTACCCTGGCCTCGGCGCTACAACACCTGGGCGCGGATGCCGAGGTGGCGGTGGCCGAGCTGGTGCCTGGGGTGGTCGAGTGGAACCGTGGCCCGCTCGGGGCGAAGTCCGGTTATCCGTTGAATGACCCGCGTGCAGTGATCATTCAGGAGGACGTCGCCAAGGTGCTGCAGGCCGCCGAGCAGTGCTACGACGCGATCATGCTGGACGTCGACAACGGCCCCGAAGGGCTGACCCAGAAAGGTAATGACTGGTTGTACAGCATGGACGGCCTGCGTCAGTGCGCCAAGGCGCTGAGGCCCAAGGGCATGCTGGCAGTGTGGTCGTCCAGCGCCGACCGGGCATTTTCGGAGAAGGTGCGCAAGGCGGGCTTCAAGGGCGAGGCGGTGCAGGTGTATGCCCATGGCAACAGGGGCACGCGACATACCATCTGGATTGCTCAGAAGGTCTGAGCCTGCAGTCTTTCGATTTGGTGGGCTGAAGCCCACCCTACCGTAGGGTGGGCCGGGCGGCGATCCGCTTCAGCCCACCAACTTGGCGCACCACCGCGAATGACCGCCTCGCCTTTTTACCGTTATTCGCAGGTGGAATCTCGTCGAAAGATCGTGGGCAGGCTCTCAGTGAATCTGCAGTTTGCCGATGCGATCGTTGTCCAGGCTGCCGAAGTACAGGTAGTCGCCCACCGGCTTCACCGAGGTGACCATGCGCAGGTGCGTACCGCTGGTGTCATGCAGGCTGCGGACGATCTCGCCGTTCTCGTTGAGGGCGATGGCGAAGCCGTACGGGATCGCTTTCGGCCACAGCGCGCGCGGCAGTTTGGCCAGTTGCGCCTTGAGCCAGGGGTGGCGATGGAGGAAGTCGGCGTCGGCCTTGCGTGGGGTCGGCAGTGCTACCCAGAAGGTGCCGTTGCGGTCGCCCTGCAGGTTATCCGGCAGGCCCGGCAGGTTGTCGATGAAGATGTCGTGCTGGCCGGCCTTGTCGCCCTTGAGCCAGTAACGGGTGATGCGGTAGCGATAGGTCTCGTTGACCAGTACGAAGTCCTCGTTCGCCGACAGCGCCACGCCGTTGGCGAAGTACAGGTCTTTCAGCAATACGCGGGTTTCGCCACTGGCCGGGTCATAGCTGAGCAGGCGGCCGTGAGGACGGGCCTCGAGCAGGTCGAGCAGGTAGTCCGGCTGTTCGAAGCGCGATGAGGCGTCGCTGAAGTAGATGGTGCCGTCGCTGGCGATGTCCAGGTCGTCGGTGAAGGCGAAACGCAGGCCTTCAGCCTCGGTGGTCAGCACCTTGATCGCGCCCTGCGGGTCGATGCTCAGCAGGCCCTTGTAGGCGTCGGCGACGATCAGGTTGCCGCTGGCGTCGAAGTTCATGCCCAGTGGGCGGCCGCCGGTGTCGGCGAAGGTTTCCAGGCTGTCGTCTGCCAGCACGCGAACGATGCGGCCGTCATGCAGGCCGGCGTATACCCGGCCTTGGCTGTCGACGGCAGTGTCTTCCGGACCATGCACCTGGCCGCGCGCCAATAGCTCGGCTTTCATCAGGGTGTCGTTGGGCTCCAGTGCGCCCGTCATCGCCGGGGCGGGCGCTGCGTCCCAGGGCAGTGGATCGATCGGGCTGGGGGTCAGGGCCAGGTAACTGGCCGCTGCGGCCAGCAGCATGACGATCAGGGCAAGCAGTTTCTTCAGCATTGTTGTTCTTCCGTGTCGGAGGTGGTGCGCGGCACAGATTACACAGTTCCGGTGATCGGCGGCGGGCTGTCGCCCCGTGCGCTGGCCTGGGCATATATACTGCGCGGCATTCTTAGCGTGAGAGTCGCGTAGCGACGCCTTCCTTAGGGCCTTTCTCCCTCCGGGAGAAGGTGGCGCGAAGCGCCGGATGAGGGGGCGGGTATGCCGCGTAGGCATTTGATAATGCGGGGTGCCTGTGCGGCATGCCCGTTAACGGGAGAGCCGCGTGGCTAACGACATTCACTGGATTCTCGACGACGCCAGCCTGGCCGAGCATTGCGCTGCCTGGCAGGCGCTGCCCTTCGTCGCGTTGGACACCGAGTTCATGCGCGTCGACACCTTCTATCCCATCGCTGGGTTGCTGCAGGTCAGCGGTGGCGACGGCGCCTACCTGATCGACCCGCTGCGCATCAGCGACTGGCGGCCGTTCGCCGCGCTGCTCGAAGCGCCGACCGTGGTCAAGGTGCTGCATTCGTGCAGTGAAGACCTGGAGGTCTTTCTACGCCTGACCGGCAGCTTGCCGGCGCCGCTGTTCGATACACAATTGGCGGCTGGTTACCTCAATCTCGGTTTCTCCATGGGCTACTCGCGCCTGGTGCAGGCGCTGCTCGATATCGAGCTGCCCAAGGGCGAAACCCGCTCCGATTGGCTGCAGCGGCCACTGTCCGAACTACAGGTGCGTTACGCCGCCGAGGACGTCTCGCATCTCGTCGAGGTGTATCACGCCCTGATGGCCCGTCTGGCGCCGCAGAAGGTCGAGTGGATTCTGGAGGACGGTGCCGAGCTGGTCGCCAATCTCGGTCGTGAAGTCGCTCCGGAAGATGCCTGGCGCGATGCCAAGCTGGCCTGGAAACTCTCGCGCCAGCAGCAGGCCGTGCTGCGCGCGCTGTGCGCCTGGCGCGAGCGCGAGGCGCGCGCGCGCAACCAGCCACGCAATCGCATCCTGCGTGAGCACTCGTTGTGGCCGCTGGCCCGTACCCAGCCAGATAACCTGGTGGCGCTGGCGCGCATCGAAGACATGCACCCGAAAACCGTGCGTCAGGACGGAGAGACACTGCTGCAGCTGATTCGCGAGGCTGCGGCGCTGCCGCCCGAGCAGTGGCCCGAAGCCTTGCCCGAGCCGTTGCCAATCGAAGCCTCTGCGCTGTTGAAGAAACTGCGCGCCGTCGGCCAGCGCGAGGGCGAGCGCCTGGATATCGTGCCCGAGCTGATGCTGCGCAAGAAAACCCTGGAAGCCCTGCTGAAAAGCGGCTATCCCAATGGTCCTTATCAATTGCCCGACTCCCTGCGTGGCTGGCGCCGGGAGTTGATGGGCCAGGCGCTGCTTGACTGCCTGGCCGCTGAAGGAGAGTCCGCGTGAAACGCATCTGTTCCATCTACAAGAGTCCGCGCAAGAACGAGATGTACCTCTACGTGCTCAAGGCCGATGCCCTGAAGCGTGTGCCCGAAGGGCTGCTCGCTGTGTTCGGCCCACCTGCGCATGCCTTCGATCTGGTGCTCAGCCCAGAGCGGAAGTTGTCTCGGGAAGACATCGTCACCGTGCTGGAGAATCTCGACAAGCAGGGCTATCACCTGCAGATGCCGCCCCCCGAGGAGGAGTACATTCAGCATCTGCCCGACGAACTGCTGCGCCGCAACGATCCGGTGTAACAGGCCCTTGAAAAACGTAGGCGAGGCAGGGAAGACAAGGCAAAAAAAGCCGAAAAAGCGCAGTTTACATGCTGTAAATGAGCATTTTGAGGCTTTTTTTAACGCAGTATTGCCAACGCAGGTAGTTTTTCAACGGCCTGGTAAGTCATGCGCCTGCTGATCGCCGAAGAGGATCATGCGTTCTACGCCGAGCGTATTCGTAGCGCCTGCCCTGAACTGCAACTGGTCGCCGGCGCACAGCTCGAACAACTGCGTGTGGTCGCCCGCGACTGCGACCTCTGGCTGGGACAGCCCGACCTGCTCGCGCCCTTGCTGCGCGAAGGTGTGCGCCCGCAGTGGCTGCAGTCGACCTGGGCCGGCATCACGCCGCTGCTGGCGGAAGGATTACCGCGCGATTACCGTCTGACCCGCGCTGTCGGCATCTTCGGTCAGGTGATGGCCGAATACGTGCTCGGTCATCTGCTGGCCCATGAACGGCGTCTGTTCGCCCGCCTGGCGGCGCAGGTCGAGCAGCGTTGGGATCACCGTCTGCCACGCAGCCTGCGCGGACGCCGCGTGTTGGTGGTCGGTTGCGGTGATATCGGTCAGGCCGTCGCCGAGTTTCTCCAGCCTTTCGGGGTGGAATTGCGCGGCGTCGCCAGTCAGGCGCGTGAGCAGGCGCCGTTTCTCGACGTGGCGGCGATGGATCAACTGCCTCATCTGGTCACTTGGGCCGATTACGTGGTCAACCTGTTGCCGGACACGCCGGCCACGCGCGATCTGTACGATGCCCGGCTGCTTGCCCATTTCCGCCCAGAAGCGGTGCTGATCAATGCCGGGCGCGGTGTCGCCGTGGTCGATGCCGATCTGGTCGCCGCGCTCGAGCGCAACCAGTTGGCCGGCGCGGTGATCGACGTCTGTCGCGAAGAGCCGCTGCCGTCCGGTCATGCGTTCTGGAATGCACCGCGCCTGCTGCTCACCGGCCACAGTTCGGCGCCCACCGATCCGGCGCTGATGAGTGAGCTTTTCATCGACAACCTGGTGCGCTGGCAAACGGGAGAGCCGTTACGGGGTGAAGTGGATTTCGCCCGCGGTTATTGAGGCACTTGGCGGGTTACACCCGCCCTACGGGTGCAGATCTGTAGGGCGGGTGCAACCCGCCAGCGGCGATGACCGGCTCGTACAATCAATCCCTGATGGCGCCACTCGGCATGCGCCGCTTGGCCAGGGCTGGGGCTCAAGCTAGACTGCCGCGCTTTTTTCGCCTGAGTCCATACTGCTGCCATGGCCGCCGACCTCGAACCCTTTTGGAAACGCAAGACCCTCGCCCAGCTCGATCAGGGGGAGTGGGAGTCGCTGTGCGACGGCTGTGGCCTGTGCTGCCTGCAGAAGCTCGAAGACGAGGACGATGGCGCCGTCTACTACACGCGCATCGCCTGCAAATTGCTGGACTTGCAGACGTGCCGCTGCAGCGATTATCCCAACCGGGTCAAACATGTGCCTGACTGCATTCAGCTCACCCCGGCGCAGGCCGATCAGTTCCAGTGGCTGCCGCCGACCTGTGCTTATCGCCTGGTCAGCGAAGGCAAGGACCTGCCACATTGGCACTACTTGGTCAGCGGCGACCCGGACGCCGTGCACGCCGAGCGCATTTCCCAATCAGGACGCATGCTCAGTGAGAACAGCGTGGCCGAAGACGACTGGGAAGATCATCTGATTTTCCGCGCGGGTTGATTGCCGCGCTGCTTCGTGGCAAATCTGTCCCCCGTTAATGGAATTTGCCCTGTGGCGCAGCTGTCATAAGCTGCCACGTCCCGCATCAGGAGTTTTGCTCGATGTCCCTTCGCTTGCCGTTGTACGCGTCTCTGCTGCTTCTGAGTCTGCCGGCCTTCGCTGCCACGCAGAAGGTCGATCTGGATTACCGGGTGCGCTTTCTGCCCGAGAGCAATCAGGCTGAAGTCAGCATCACGCTGGAGAAGGGCGAGTACGTGCGCAGCCTCGACTTCAATCTTGGCGAAGACGGGCGTTTCAGCGATTTCCAGGCCGATGGCCAGTGGTCCCAGGAGGTTGCCGGGCGCGGCAAGTGGCAGCCAGGCGAGGGCAAGAGCGTACTGAGCTACCGCGTGCTGATCGACAGCGAACGCAAGCCGGGGCGCTATGACGCCAGGATGACTGACGACTGGGCATTGTTCAGGGGTGACGACCTGATTCCGGCGGCCAAGCTCGACCAGCAGAACAAGACCGAGCTGGTGGCGCGCCTGCAGTTCGAGCTGCCCAAGGGCTGGAAGAGCGTGGAAACCGGCTGGCCGCGCATCGGCAAGAACCGCTTTCGTATCGACAACCCGCAGCGCAAGTTCGACCGCCCGACCGGCTGGATGCTGGCCGGCAAGCTGGGTACCCGGCGCACCCGCCTGGGTGATACCGAAATCGCCATCTCCGCGCCGGTCGGCGAGGGCATGCGGCGCATGGATATCATGACCTTCCTCACCTTCGTCTGGCCGCATATGCAGCAGGTGTTCCCGCGCGACCCGGACAAGCTGCTGATCGTCGGCGCTGGCGATCCGATGTGGCGCGGCGGCCTGTCGGCGGCCAACTCCTACTTCATGCACGCTGACCGGCCCCTGGTCAGCGAGAACGGCACCAGCTCTCTGGTGCACGAACTGGTGCACGTATTCAGCCGCATCTATGGCCGCGAGCGCAGTGACTGGATCGCCGAAGGCCTGGCCGAGTACTACGCCATCGAATTGATGCGCCGCGCCGGGGGCATCAGCGAAGACCGTTATCAGAAGATCCGCGAGCAGCTGATTCGCTGGAGCAAGCCGGTCAACAGCCTGCGTACCGACAATGCCAGCGGCGCTGTCACCGCGCGTGCGGTGCTGCTGTTGCAGGAGCTGGACCGGGAAATCCGTCAGAAGACCAAGGACAAGGGCAACCTGTCGCTGGATGACGTGACCCGTGGGCTGATGCGTCTGGACAAGGTCAGCACCAAGGACTTCATCGACATCACTGAGAACGTCATCGGTGGGCCGTCGAAGACGCTGGATACGCGGTTGCTGCGTTGAGTGTTACCGCTTCGCTCCCTGTCGGGTCAGAACAAGGGGCCGGAGCGGGTATTGTTACCTTTGGCCAGGCGGTCGTAGAGCACCACGTTGACCGTCGCGGCCAGGTTCATGCAGCCCTGAGTAGGGATGTACACGACTTCAGCGCCACACCAGTCGAGAATCTCCTGCTGCAGTGAGCCGTCCTCCGGGCCGAAGATGTACAGCGCCCGGTCGGGATGGGTATAGGCGGGCAGGGCGCGTGCATCATCGACCAGTTCCACCGCCACTGGGGTGCAACCCAGCGGCAGGATCTTGCGCAGATCGTCGATGTTGATCAGCGGGATATCCTGGTGAACCTTCTTGGTGTCGGTGATGAAATCCTTGGCGCGGTCGTAGCGGGTGCCGGTGTAGAACACCGAGCTGACGTCATAGCAGCCCGCCGCACGCATGATGGAGCCGACGTTTTCCGGTGATTTCGGGTTGAACAGGCCGATGCAGGCGTATCGTTTGTTGGCCACGGTGGCACTCGCAAAAGCGCCTATTATACGGTGCTGACCAGCGCGCCCTAGTCCTTTTTCAACAGGCTGGCCAGATCGCCAAAGGCCTTGTAGGTCGATTTGGCAGCCTGAGGGCTGGCGGTGGAGCCTTCGGCGAAATACTGCTGGTCGGTGTAGCGCGAGTGTTCGTTGTCATGACAGAACAGGCACAGCAGCTCCCAGTTGGAACCATCGGCCGGGTTGTTGTGGTGGTTGTGATCGCGGTGATGCACGGTCAGTTCGCTCAGGCGCTTGCCAGAGAACTCGCGGGCGCAGCGGCCGCAGACATGTGGGTACATTTTCAGCGCTTTCTGCCGGTAGCCTTCTTCGGCCTGGGCGGACAGGTAGTAGCGGTTGTTATTGGTGCTCATGACAGAACCTGTTATCGGGAGGTGAACGCTTGACTGGATATGTTGCCAGAATAGAACGAAAGCCAGCTGTACAGGAGATATGTCATGCGCTTGCCTATGTTCGCCGTGATGATTCTGGCCTCCAGCCTTGCCGGCTTGGCCTGGGCTCAGGAACCGATGCGCATGCCGTCCGCGCCTGGGGCAGGTGCGCCGGGCACTGCGACGCCACAGCCTTACGGCCAGCCTTCCACGCCCACTACGATCAAGCGCCAGGGATCGGCGCCCCTCTTACCGCCGCCCCAGGGACAAACGCCCCCAGGGACTGCGCCGAAATCCGCTGGCGATCAATCGATTCCGCAGCTCGATGAGCAACTGCGCCGCAATAGCCAGGGGCTGGACGGGCAGCGCAAGGCGGAGTGATCGGCGTAGGAGCGGCTTCAGCCGCGATGCTTGGGGAATCGCGGCTGAAGTCGCTGCTACGGCTGTGCTATCCCGAGCACACGGAACAGGAAGGCATACTCCAGCGCCACATCCTTGATGCCCTGATAACGCCCACTCATGCCGCCATGGCCGGCGCCGAGGTCGGTCTTGAGCAATAGCAGATTGGCGTCGGTCTTGTCGCGGCGCAGCTTGGCCACCCACTTGGCCGCTTCCCAGTACTGCACGCGGCTGTCGTTGTAACCGGCGACGGCGAGGATGGGCGGGTAGGCCTGGGCGCGTACGTTCTCGTAGGGCGCGTACGACTTGATGCGCTCGAATACCTCGGGCTGATTCGGGTCGCCCCATTCGTCGTACTCGGTGACGGTCAGCGGCAGGTCCGGGTTGAGCATGGTGTTGAGCACATCGACGAAAGGCACTTCGGCAATGGCAGCAGCGAACAGCTCGGGGCGCTGGTTGAGCACGGCGCCGATCAGCAGGCCACCGGCGCTGCCACCGCTGATCGCCAGTTGTGCGGTGGTGGTCAGACCCTCGGCGATCAGGCGTTCGGCGCTGGCGATGAAATCGTCGAAGCTGTTCTGTTTGTGCTCGAGCTTGCCGGCCCGGTACCAGGCTTCACCCATCTCGCCGCCACCGCGGATATGCGCGATGGCGAAGACGAAACCGCGCTCCAGCAGGCTCAGGCGGGCATGTGAGAACCAGGGGTCGAGGCTCGCGCCATAGGCGCCGTAACCATAGAGATAGAGCGGTGCAGGCTTCCCTGCGGCGAATACCTCGCGGCGCGCCACCAGGCTGATCGGTATCTGCGTGCCGTCGGCCGCGGTGGCCCAGAGACGCCGACTTTCGTAGGCGTCGGCATCGAACGGGCCTTCCACCGGTGTCTGCTTGAGGACCTGCTGAGCGCCCGTGGCCAGTTCCAGTTGGCGCACTTGCGCGGGGCGGTTCAGCGCTTCGTAGCGCAGGCGGATCACCGGGCTGTGAAACTCCAGGCTGTCCTGCACGTAGAGGCTGTAGGCCGCATCCGGCAGTTGCACGCGATAGGGCGCCTGGCCCTGCGGCTGCACCTCCAGAATCGGCAGGCCGCCCTCACGCAGGGCCAGGGTGAGCGCGCGCTGGTTCAGCGTGGCGCCTTCGAGCATCACCTGCGGGTCGTGGGCGCGAATCTGTTGCCAGTGCGGGCGCTGCGGCTGCGACTCACTGGCGCGGTAGAGCGCGAAGTTGATGCCGCTCTGGTTGCTGCGGATCAGCCAGCACCACTGGCCGTCCAGCATGCCGTGATCGACATCGTACTCGTGGCCTTCCTCACGCGGTGCCAGGCAGCTGAAATCGCCCTGCGGCTGCTGCGCGTCGAGCACCCAGACCTCGCTGGTGGTCTTGCTGCCCAGTTGCAGGATCAACTGGCGCTCGGAGCTGGAGCGGTAGCAGTGCAGGAAGAAACGGCCATCTGCCTCTTCGAATACCGCTTCGGCTGTGGCGTCGCCGAGGCGGTGACGGTAGAGCTTGTAGGGGCGGTGGGTGTCGTCCAGTTCGGTGAAGAACAGCGTCTGGCTGTCGTTCGCCCAGATCATGCTGCCGTCGCAGTCGTCGAAGGGCAGTTCGATGATCTGGCCGCTGTCCAGTTCCTTGACGAACAGGCGGTAGATTTCGTCGCCGTTGCTGTCGAGGCTGTAGGCCAGGCGTTGCTGGTCAGGACTGATGCTGAAGGCGCCTACGGAAAGAAAGCCGCCGCCGGCCAGTTCGTTGGCGTCGAGTAGCAAGGCTTCACTGGCCGCGTCGATATCCAGCGAACCATCGGCAGGACGGCGGCAGCGATAGTGCCGCGGATATTCGTCTCCGGCGGTGGTGCGCTGGTAGTAGAGGTAGTCGCCCCAGGGCGTGGGCAGCGACAGGTCGTTTTCGCGAATGCGCCCCTTGATCTCCTCGAACAGTTGCTCGCGCAGCGCCTGCTGCGGTTCCAGCACCGTCTCCAGGTAAGCGTTCTCGGCCTGCAGGTATGCCAGCACCTCGTCGCTGTCGCGGTTTTCCAGCCAGTGATAAGGGTCGTTGCCGGCTTCCTGGCGGGCGATGGGGGCAGGGGACATGGCGTGGCTCCAGAGAACGAGAGGGCGACGGCAGGGGCGCCGCACTGGGCAAAAGCCGCTATCATAAGCGCCCCTTTGCCAGACCTGCCACGCCGGCGCCTGCTTATGATGAATGAAAACGACTACCTCCTGGCCTGGGCGGCCTACGGGATTGCCGCTCTGGGTTGCCTGCTGGTGTGGATGCGCCTGACCAGCTGGATGTGGCGCTACCTGCGCGAGCCGCTGCGGGTGCTGATGGCCGTGCTGCTGTTCAGCCCGACCATTGTCGACCCGGCGCGCGAACTGTTCGCGCCCGCCCTCGCGGTTACCGCCATGGATATATTGCTCAAGGTTGGCAACAACGCCTGGCGCGCGGTCGCTGATCTGGCGCTCTATAGCCTGATCGCGCTTGCCATGTATCTATTGTTCGTCGCTGTTCGCTGGCCCATCGAGCGTTGGTGGAAGGGGCGTCAGGGCGAGCATGTAACCGAGCCCGACGAAGACCCGCGCACCCTGCGCGAACGTATGGAAGAGGACGACGACCTGCCGATTCGCGACTACGGGCGCGATCGCTCGGGGCGTATGGAACCGCGTATTTGATCTGAGCCCTTGCGCCTGCCGGCCCAGGCGTTCAGCATGATGGCCTTGTGCAAGGGAGGCCTGATGGATTGCGTGTTCTGTGCCATTGCCGAGCGACGTCTACCCGCTCATCGTCTGTATGAAGACGAAGATTTCATCGTGCTGCTGGACATCTTCCCGATGCGTCCGGGCCATGTGCTGATCGTCAGTCGCCTGCATGCGCCGTTTCTACGTGACCTGCCGCCACCAGTGCGTGAACGTCTGTTGACGCTGGCCGAGCGTATCGCCGCTGCGCTGCGCGAGGCCGGCTTCGGTAAGAACGGCATCAATCTGCTGATCAATGACGGTCCGGATTCCAATCAGCACGTGCCCCATCTCCATTTACACCTGATTCCGCGTCGGCCGGGTGACCTGCCGGCACTGCTCTGGCGATTGCTGGTGCGTTTTCTGCCAATGGGCCGCAAGCGAATCGAAGCGCGTCTGCAAGATGAAGCCGAGCGTTTGCGTCTGATCCTCGGCAAGGAGAATTGATTCGATGTGCGAATTGCTCGGCATGAGCGCCAATGTACCCACTGATATCGTCTTCAGCTTTACCGGGCTGATGCAGCGTGGCGGCCGCACTGGGCCGCACCGCGATGGTTGGGGCATCGGTTTCTACGAGGGGCGTGGCTTGCGTCTGTTTCAGGACCCACGGGCGAGCAGCGAGTCCGAGGTAGCGCAGCTGGTGCAGCGCTATCCGATCAAGAGCGAGGTGGTGATCGGCCATATCCGCCAGGCCAATGTCGGCAAGGTCAGCCTGGTCAATACCCACCCCTTCAGTCGTGAGTTGTGGGGGCGTAACTGGTGTTTCGCGCACAACGGCCAATTGGCTGGCCTGGAAGGCTCCACCACCTTCTACCGACCGGTCGGCGAGACAGACAGTGAGGCGGCGTTCTGCGATCTGCTCAACCGTGTGCGTCGCGCCTTTCCCGAGCCGGTATCGGTGGAAATGCTCCTGCCGGTGCTGGTGGCGGCCTGTGCCAGCTACCGCAAACTCGGCGTGTTCAACTGCCTGCTCAGCGATGGCGACTGGCTGTTCAGCTTCTGCTCGACCAAGCTCGCGCATATCACCCGCCGCGCGCCGTTCGGCCCCGCGCAACTCAAGGACGCCGACCTGAAGGTGGATTTCCAGTCGCAAACCACGCCCAACGACGTGGTGACGGTGATTGCCACCGAACCTTTGACCGACAACGAACAATGGTCGCTGTACCAGCCCGGCGAATGGCGCCTGTGGCGTCGCGGCGAATGCATCACTGACGGCAAGGCCTGATCTCATGCTCAGAAGCTACCTGCGTCTGACGCTGTTCGCTCTCGGCCTGTTGCTCGGCGTGCAAGTGCCGGGCTTCATCGATGATTACGCCAAGCGGGTCGAGGCCCATCGCCTGGAGTCGCAGCAGAGCCTCAAGGGTTTTCAGGAAACTGCGCGCAATTTCTTCAAGGGCGATATGGACGCGCTGGTGGCGCACTATCGCGTCAGCGACGACCCGGTGATGCGCAGCGATGCCAAGAGTGTCGGGCACCTGGTGCAGCGCTCAGCCTTGCTCGAACGCGAGTGGCAAGCCATGCAGGGGCCTTGGTACACCCAGGCCTGGCACCTGGCGACTGGCGCGGATCACGAGCTGTTCGAGGAAACCCTGCAGGCTTACCGTTATCAGGTGCTGTTTACCCCGGATGCGATTCTCTGGGGTGTGATCAGCGCACTGCTGCTGGCCTGGCTGGCGGAGGTGCTGGTGGTGCTGTGCGGCTGGATGTTCGGCGCAGGGCAGACCAGGCGCGCTCAGCAGCGCCATTGGCGCTGAATACCTGCCCAGGGGCATCGGACAAAACGCCGGTTCAGTAGCCGAGTGCCAACTTCGGACCCAGGTAGTCATTGACCTGGAGAATATCGTCCTCGCCGAGCAGGCCGACCGCAGCGGCCAGTTGCAGGCGTGCGAGCAGATAGCGAAGTTTGGCTTCGAGCAGATCACGGCGGGCGATGAACACCTGTTCCTCGGCGTTGAGGATATCGACATTGGTACTGGAGCCCGCGAGAAACCCCTTGCGCGCTGAGTCCTGTGCCCGCTCGCTGGAAATGACGGCCTGCTGCAGGGCGCGAATGCGTGCCTGGCCGCTCTGCACGCCGCGGAACTCACGGGTTGTGGCGGAGAACACTTCCTCGCGGCTGGCATTGACTTCTTCCCCGGCCTGTTCACGACTCGCCGTAGCCTGGCGCACCCGCGCGCTGACGCCGCCGCCGGAGTAAAGCGGCATGGTGAACTCCAGGCCGATGGAGCTGTAGCGGTTGGTCTGGTTGATGGTGGAGAGCGAATCGCTCTCGCTGTCGGTATAGCCCAATACCAGGTCGAGAGTTGGCCAGTGGGCGCTGCTGGCGCGTTTGACCTCCTCTTCGGCGAGGCCATGATTGAGCTGGCGTGCGCGCAGCGAAGGGTTGTTCAATTGTGCCTTCTGTAGCCAGTCCTGGAGGTTGTCCGGTTGCAGGGGCGGGGTAGGAAATTCCGCGTGCAGGGTGGCGAGTTGATCCGGGTTGTTGCCGAGCAACTCCTGCAGCAGGCGCAGGGCGACCACCAGATTGTCTTCGGCTTCGATCACGCCGGCCTGCGCCAGGTCACGTCGGGCAGTGGCCTGGTCGACGTCGGTAATGGTGCCGTCGCCCAGATCGAAGCGGCGCTTGGCAGCTGCAACCTGCTGCTCGAAAGCCTTGAGCTTGGCGCGCGAAAGGTCGATGGTCTCGCGCGTCAGCAACACATCGAAGTAGCGGCTGGCCAGGCGTACGGCAACGTTCTGCGTCTTGGCATCGAACACCGCTTCGCTATAGCTGGCGCGTTGCTTGCCCTGGCGGTACTCGACCATTTTCTGGCGGTTGTACAGCGGTTGACGCAATTGCAGGCTGAGGTTTTCCGAGTCGTAGTCCAGATCGTTCTCGATGCGCCGGCCAAGTGCATTCTGTTGCTCCTGGGTGCCGTCGACCTGGCTTTTGCTGGCCCTGGCCGTGACCTGCGGCAGCAGCCCGGCTCTGCCGATAGCGGGGTTTTCCAGACCAGCGGCACGCTCGTGGACGGCGGCACGATAGGTTGGGCCCTGCAGTTGCAGCAATTCCCAGGCCTGTAACAGATCCATGGAGTGGGCGGGCAGGCAGGCCAGGCAGCAGAGGCCTGACAATATCTGGCGTACGAGCATGTCATTGCTCCTTGAAGGCTCCGTCGATACGGTCAAGCATGGGCTTCATCAGATAGCTCATCAGGTTGCGTTCACCGGTCTTGATCGTCACGGTAGCCGGCATGCCGGGACGAATGCGATTGCTGCCCAGCTTGTCCATGCCGTCGGTGGTGACCTCGATCTCGGCCAGGTAGTAGGGCTGCTTGTTGGTCTCGTCGATGAGGCGATCGGCGGAAATCGTCAGTACGCGACCGGGGATGTTCGGCGTCTGCGCGTGATTGAACGCGGGGAAGGCGATGTCCACCGGCAATCCCGGTTGCATCTTGTCGATGGCCTGCACCGGCACCATGGCATCGACCTGCAGCGGCTCATTGGCCGGCACCACGTCCATGATTCGCGAGCCGGCCTGGATCACCCCGCCTATGGTGGAGGCCGACAGTCCCAGCACCACGCCATCGATGGGCGAGCGGATCACCGTGTTGCTGACTTCATAGTCCAGTGCTCGCAGGCGGTCGGCGAGGGCGGCGGCCTCTTTCTGCATATCGCTGAGCTGCGATTGCACTTCCTGCTGGTAATTCTGCTCAAGCTGGAGGATGCGCAGTTTGAGTTCGGCGATCTGGTTGCGCGTACGCCCTGTGTCGGCGATGTTCTGCGCCAGCGAGGCGCTCAGTTCGGCGGCGTTGCGTTCCAGTTCGAGCATGCGGTTGCGCGTCACATAGCCTTCCGCTGCGAGGCTGCGCACCCCGTCGAGCTCCTGGTTGAGCAGCCTGATCTGCGCGCTGCGCGAGTACTGGACCTGGCGCAGGCCCTTGAGCTGTTCCTCGGCGCCGAGGATGTTCTCGCGGAGAATCTCGGCTTCGCCGGTCAATGCCGTACGGCGGGTAGTGAACAGGCGCTGCTGCAGGGCGACGGAGGCATGCAGGCGTGGGTCGTCGGCGAATCGGCTGAGCAACTCGGGGTCGAACTCGACCTGTGTGGCGCCGTCACGCTCGGCCTGCAAGCGACTTTTCACCGTGCTGACCACTATGTATTGCGCGCTGACCATGCCCTGCTCGGCGATGGCGCGGGTGGCGTCCAGTTCGATCAGTGGCTGGTTGCGTCGTACCAGATCCCCCTCGCGCACCAGGATGGCGCCTACCGAGCCGCCGGTCAGGTGCTGGATGGTCTTGCGGTTGTCGGTGACGTTGACCGTGGCATTGGCCACCACCCCGGCATCCAGCGGCGCGAGAATGGCCCAGAGAATGAATCCACCGAAGCCTGCGAGCACCAGCGACAAGCCCCAGCGACTCGGTTTGCCGTCGTCCATGTCAACTGTGCAGGGGCTATCCGTCAGTATCAGCCCCTTGCTTTCGAACTGCAGATCGGACATGACATGTCACTCCTTGGCCCGTACCGAGGCCAGGGTCGGCGACCCCTTGCCGGTGGGGATCACGTTGGCCTGGCGCAACGCAGCGAATACCTCGTCGCGGCTGCCGAATATCTGCACCGCGCCTTCGCGCAGTACCAGCACCTTGTCCACCATGTTCAGCACGGTGGGGCGGTGGGAGATCAGCACCAGGGTCTTGCCGCGTTGCTTGAGGTCGAGCAGCGCTTGCAGCAACGCTGCTTCGCCGACGTCGTCGAGGCTGGCGTTGGGCTCGTCGAGGACGATCAGCGATGGCTCGCCGTAGAGCGCTCGGGCCAGGCCGATGCGCTGCTTCTGCCCGCCGGACAACGAGCCGCCGTCGGCGCTCAGGTGGGTGTCGTAGCCTTGCGGCAGATGCAGGATCATCTCGTGCACGCCGGCCTGCCTGGCGGCGAGGATCACCGCCTCGCTGTCGATTTCGCCGAAGCGCGCGATGTTCTCGGCGACGCTGCCCTCGAACAGTTCGACGTCCTGCGGCAGGTAGCCAAGCCAGGGGCCCAGTTCGGCCTTGTTCCATTGATAGATATCGGCGCCGTCCAGGCGCACCTTGCCGCCTTGTGCCTGCCAGACGCCGACCAGCAGACGAGCAAGGGTAGATTTGCCTGAGGCCGAGGGACCGATGATGCCCAGGGCTTCGCCGGGTGCCAGGTTGAAGCTGACGCCGCGCAGGATCGGCGTGGGTGAGCCCGGTGCGCTGGCAAAGGCGTTTTCTACATGGAGCATGCCCAGCGGCTTGGGCAGCGGCATGGAAGGCTTGTGTGCAGGAAAGTCGGCCAACAGACCGGACAACCTGGCCCAGGCGGCGCGGCTGGAGAGCAACTGCTTCCAGGCCGAAATCACCTGCTCCACCGGCGCCAGGGCGCGGCCAGAGAGGATCGAGCAGGCGATCATCATGCCTGGGGTGATCGTGCCCTGGATCGCCAGCAAGGCGCCGGCGCCAAGGATCAGCGACTGCAGGGTGACACGCACGAAGCGACTGCCACCTGCGATGTAGGCCGCGCGGTCGGAGGCCAGGGTTTGCAGCTCGAGAATTTTCAGGTGGTTGCCGAACCAGCGCTGGCGAATTGCCGGCAGCATGCCCATGGCCTCGATCACTTCGGCATTGCGCAGGTTGTTGTTGGCGAAACTGCCGGATACCAGCGAGGCCTGATTGGCCTCGGCCAGCGGCTTGCGCGTGCTGACTTCGGTGAGCCAGGCCAGGCCCACCAGCAGTAACGAACCGATCAGAGTAATCAGGCCGAGCAGTGGGTGTACGAGGTAAATGACCAGCAGGAAGATCGGGGTCCAGGGGGCGTCGAAGAAGGCGAACAGGCCGTTACCGGTAAGAAACTGGCGGACCTGCGAGAGATCCTGCAGCGCCTGTGCCGGGTTGCCGCCGGCGCGGCGCAGGTTGCGCTCGAAGGCGGCGCCGAAGATGCGCTTGTTGAGCATCATGTCGAGGCGGTTGCCGACGCGGATCAGCACGCTTGAGCGCACCACTTCCAACAGCGCCATCAGTACATACAGGCCGATCACCAGCACGGTGAGCATCAGCAGGGTGGTGACATTGCTGCTGACCAGGGCGCGGTCGTAGACCTGCAGCATATAAACAGCCGGGGTCAGCATCAGCAGGTTGATCACTCCGCTGAAGGCGGCCAGGGCGTAGAAGGTGCGGCGCAGGCGAAAGAGCACCTCGGCCAGCTCGGAACGCGGGGGCTGCGGGACGTCCATGGGACCCTCCGGCACTGCATGTTCGCTGGGTGTCCTGCATTGGGTGACGGCATTTCGACGATTGGTGTGCAGGACCGTCTATTGGAGACGTTTTCTTGTCTCTTTTGGTGTCGCCCTCTAGGTATAGATGGTTTTTTCGTCGATGTGCAAGGGGACTAAGCGTCTTATTTTTTCGATGTTTCGTTTTGTTTCATCAAAAAAATCGTTATTCAATAAAAGCTTATTAGGGAATATGGGTAATAAACGAGGCGACTGACGGTATCTTGACAATCCTATTGACTAGGACTTAAGTCTAGGCGTGTGATCCAAGCCAAGAAGTCGACACGGCTTTCGTTGGCGAGCTCCTGCATGGGGTGATCACCATCGGAATCACGTTTACCGGACGCCTGAGGCGTCTTTGCTAGGGCATTTCGCCGACCTGAAACTGCACGGGTCTCCTACTGCCTGATTTCTGACGCCAGGCTTCGTGCCAGCTTCAGCATAGGGACATACCAAATACTGATTGCACGCCGATTAGCCCAGCAGGTCGGAGTGGCAGCGTTTGGCCTCTATCCCGGGGACGCTCTGACGATTGTGTGATGCGCAACGGATGGGGTGGGCTGCTTCTAGGCCAGGGATTCCTCCGATTTCGCGCATTCAGCCGTTGGGTTTCAGAGGTGGAAGGAAATGGCCAATTTCATCAAGTCCGATCTCGAGTTCATCCACCAGCAGATTTTCATCGCCGAGGCGCATGCCGCCGGGCAGAGCCTAGACGAACTGCTGCCCAACTCCCTGGTGCCCTGGGGCTTGCGCACCGTGGACGGTAGCTACAACAACCTGATGGAGGGCTGTACCTTCTGGGGCGCCGCCGACCAGGAGTTCCTCTTGTTGCTGGACCAGCAATTTCGCAACGACCAGAACGGCGACACCTTCGATATGAACGGTCCGGCGCCGGGTGGGCTGGTGACCAACACCGACTACGGCGCCGACGGCAGTGTGGCCGACGCCGACCCGCGGATCATCTCCAACCTGATCGTCGACCAGACCATCGGCAACCCGGCGGCGGTACAGGTTTTCATTGATGACGGGATGGGCGTGCGTGCCGTCGGTAGCCAGCTGGACCTGGATGGCAACCCCTATCCCGTTGGCACCGTGCTGGATCTCGACGGTGTGGCGATTCCTGCCGGCCAGTCGTTATTTATCCCCAATACTGCGCCGGACGAAGGGCTTTCGGCCGGCTTCAACACCTGGTTCACCTTCTTCGGCCAGTTCTTCGACCATTGCCTGGACCTGGTGGCCAAGGGTGGCAACGGCTTTATCTTCATTCCGCTGCAGCCGGACGACCCGCTGTACAACTCGGCCACGCCGCAGACCAACTTCATGGTGGTGACCCGCGCCAGCGTCGATGAGAACGGCCAGCAGACCAACCTGACCACGCCGTTCGTCGACCAGAATCAGACCTACAGCTCGCATGCCTCGCACCAGGTGTTCCTGCGCGAGTACGCCATGACCGACGAGGGCCCGGTGGCCACTACCGGGGTCAACGCCATCAACTTCTGGATTGGCGGCCTGGCCGAGAAGATCATGCCCTTCGGCGGCATGCTCGGCTCCACCTTCAACTTCGTCTTCGAGATGCAGATGGAGGCTTTGCAGGATGCCGACCGCTTCTACTACCTGGAGCGCCTGGCCGGCCTGAACATGCTCACCGAGATGGAGAACAACTTCTTCTCGCGCATTGTCATGGCCAACCCAGATGCCACTCACCTGCCGGGGGATATCTTCTCCACCCCAGGCTTTATCCTCGAAGTGGACCAAACCAGGCATTACACCGGCCTGGGCGCCGATGGCCGCACCGATCCGGAAGGCGGTAACCCGCTGCTGCCGGACGTTATGCGCAGGTCAAACTTCCTGCAGTACAGCGGCGGCGAGCACGTGGTGCTCGGCGGCACGGACGGCAATTACACCCTGGTGGGCGGCATCGGCGACGACACCTATGTGGTGGACAGCGTCGGCGACCAGATCGTCGAAGCGGTCAATGGCGGAACCGATACGGTTCGCACCACGCTGGCCAGCTACACCCTGGGTGCCAATGTGGAAAACCTGACCAAGACCAATGGCGGTGATTTTGCCGGTACGGGGAACGGACTGGCCAACGACATAAGAGGCAGCAGCCTCAATGACACCCTCAACAGTCAGGGTGGTAACGATATCCTCAGGGGCAACGATGGCAGCGACAACCCTAACGGGGGCGCCGGTACCGATCAGTTGCTCGGCGGCAACGGCAACGACACCATGACCGGTGGTACTGGCAACGACATCTTTGTGTTCGGGCCGAACTTCGGCAATGACCGGATCACGGACTTCGATGCCAACTCTGCCGGGGGGCCAAGATCTACTCAATATCGCCGCGCTGGGGATTACGGCAGCGACCTTCGCTGCGCGGGTGAGCATCGCCGATGCCGGTGCCGACACCCTGGTGACGGTCAACGGTGCGGATGGCGGCACCATCACCCTGGTTGGAGTCACCAATCACACCACGGTGACGGTAGCTGACTTCCAGTTGAGTTGAGTCGGGAAGCATGGTGCCTGGCTTTGCCCGGCACCATGGCGACAAGGGTATAAACCTTGAGGGGAGCATATTCGATGAGTGACAAGATCAAGGTGGGCATAGTCGACGACCATCCGCTGCTACGGCAAGGGGTCGCCGCGACCCTGGGCCGGGTCGAGGACTTCGAGGTGGTGGAGCAGGGCGGTTGCGCCGACGAAGCGCGGGAAATTTCCGCGCGCTGTCAGCCCGATGTGCTGCTGATGGATGTCAACATGCCGGGTGATACCTTCGCTGCGGTACGCGCCATCAGCAAGGCGCAGCCAAAGGTCAAGGTGTTGATGCTGACGGTGTCGGAGTCCGAGGACGACGCCTATTCGGCCCTGGAGGGCGGCGCCCAGGGCTACGTGCTAAAGGGGGTCAGTGGTCCTGAGCTGATTCAGGCGATTCGCACCGTGGCCAAGGGTGAAACCTTTATCACCCCGGCGCTAGCGACGCGCCTGCTGAGCAACTTCCGCAAGCACCAGACCGAGCAGCGTGGGGTAGACCTCACCCACCGCGAAGAACAGATCATCCGCGAGGTCGCCAACGGCCTGACCAATCGTGAGGTGGCGGCCAAGCTGGGTTTGAGCGAGAAGACGGTGAAGTACTACATGACCAACGTGATGCAGAAGCTGCATGCGCGCAATCGTGTCGAGGCGGTGGCGGCAGTGCGCCGCTATTGGGAAAGCCACAAGACCTGGACGGTAGGCATCGGTGCGCCGTGACGGCACAGGTGTTACTGGCAGTTTTCGTCATCGTGTAAATCGAATCTGGCCGTGACCCGGGTACCTTGCCCAGGGGCCGATTCGAGCTCGAACGTTCCGCCCAGAGACTCCACCCGATAGCGCATGCCCACCAGTCCCAGGCGCGAGCGATGTGACCCTGTCGCGGCCTGAAGACCCTTATCGATGCCTGCGCCGGCGTCCGTCACCTGGACTTCCAGTACGCCCTGCCGGCACTTGGCACTGACCCACTGTCCCTGGCCGCCGGCATGGTGGAAGGCGTTGTTCAACGCCTCCTGTACCAGCCGGTAGACGCAGATTTTGTAGGACAGACTCAGCACCTCGGGTAACTCGCCGAGATCTAGCTGCACCTTGGTTTCGCTGCGTTGCTCATGGCGTTGCACCACCAGTTTGAGCAGCTCATCCAGATTCAGTTCGTTGATTTCCGGCAGGGCCAGGCCACGGGAAATACCGCGAATCTCGCGCAGACTTTCCTGCGCGGCGTTGCGGATGGTCTCCAATGGCTCGCTGGTCGTGCTTGTGGACAATGCCGCCAGCTCATCCAGGCGCAGCAGGATCAGGGTCAGGAGCTGCGCCGGACCATCGTGCAGGTCGGCGCCCAGACGTCTGTGGGTCAGCTCGTTGATGGTGGCGAACTCGCGGCTGGCGGTGTTGACGCGCTGCTGCAGCGCGGCGTTCTGCTGGTGCAAGGCCTCCTGCTCGCGCATCTGCTGGCGTAGGATCGCCTGCTGGCGGTCGATGATGCGGTCGCCGCGGCGGACGATGAGAAACAGCAGTACCAGCATGGCCAGGGTAGCGGCGGCGATGATTGCCCAGACCTGCAGATGGATGCTGGCGATCTCGTGCTCCATCTCGTAGAACTCACCGATGGCGATGATCCGTCCGCTACCGAACTCGCGCAGCGGCACATAGGTTTCGTACAGCGGCTGGTTGAAGCTGCGCTCGTAGGCGTGTTCGTCGTGATCCAGCGGGCTCAGGCGGGTGACCACCTCGCCCTGCATGGCGGCGGCGATGGGGCCGGCCGGGTGATAGTAGAAGACCGGCCGCTTGCTGCTGCTGTAGACGTTGCTGCCGTCGGGTAGCCAGATTTTGACCGAGACGATATGGCTGTTGAGCGAGGTCTGGCTCACCAACGCGTCGATGGCCTGCACGCTCTCGGGTTTCAGGCTGCGCGCGTTGGCCAGTTCCTGCACGTACTCGTCGAGATAGGCCTCCATGTAGATGGCCGCGCCTTCGCCCGCGCTCTGCGCCGCGGCGCGCTTGATCTGCTGGCTGACCAGACTGCCGACGAAGGTCATGCTTACGCCGAGAATCAGTGCAGCAGCGAGAACGAACTGCACCGAACGGTTCGCCGACCCCAGGCGACGCCAGCCGGATGAAGTGGGTTCGACCAAAGTCCCATCACCATTCTCGACCAAGGTCGTTGAAATGGATTCGACCTTTGCATCTGTGGTCATTGCTGTTACTCCCGGATGCTTGGAGCCAAGTGCTGAAAGACCTTTTGCTGGCTGCAACGTGCTGAGGTCTATCAACAAGCTAGTTCAGGATTGGCCTTGTCGGGTCGCCGAGTGCAGATCACCAACTCCGCAGAGGTTGGCGTGTGCTTCAGGCGACAGGTGAGGTGGCAGTTACAGCTGTAGCTTGATAGGACGCATGGAGTGGGTCTTGAGCATTCTCAAGCGTGGTGCTGGCGATGGCATGCGGTGCAAGAGAGGGCGCCACGGCCGTCGATCAGGCCACCTGTGATGGAGCGCAAATGATGGACAGCAGTCCACGTCGTCCCGTAGCGGCGAGCTTGTGTGGTACCGGCTTGTGGCATGGTCACGGGCCGCCTTAGTCCCATCCCACGGCCTAGCCGCCGCGGGGGCAAACGATCGCCAGGTGCGGTCCGAGCCCTTTCCTATCTGCCCAGACACACATATTCCTGCGCTGCGCCACGCCGTTGCAATGTTGCCGTATGCATGTGGTTTCACTGACGTCTCCGTCAGTCGCGCTCACATCAAAGGGAGCACAACAAAATGGCTGTCAAGACAACCCAATCCGATCTGGAATTCATCCTCCAGCAAATCAAGATCGCCGAAGCCCACGCCGGTGGCGCCTCGCTCTACGACCTGGTCGGCAACCCGCTGCTGCCCTATGGTCTGCGCACGGTCGACGGCACCTTCAACAGCCTGGTACCTGGCCAGCAGCACTACGGCTCGGCCGACCAGACCATGCCGCGCCTGTTGGAGCCGGAGTTCCGCGACGCGGAAAACGGCATCGACGGCCCCGGCGCGCCCCCCGGCTTCCCCGGTTCGGGCACCCAGACCAGCTATGAACAAACCAGCGGCTATGTGGTGGATTCGCAGCCGCGGATCATCAGTAACCTGATCGTCGACCAGAGCCTGAACAACCCGGCGGCGGTGATGGCCGCGCTGGAGTACGCCGGCTCCAGCGACGTCTTCGGCGATGCACAGTTGGTGGCCAACGCCCTGGCCACGCTGAAAACCGCCGAGGCGGCGGCGCTGGGCAATAGCGCGCTGGTCGAGGCTAGCGCCGCGCTGCTGGCCGCCTCTGCCGCTGCGGCCCAGGCTGCAGCAGTAGAGGCGGCGCAGGTGCAGGCGCAGGCCGATGCCGACGCCCTGGCGCACAGCGAGGCGCTGGCGCTGGTAACAGCTGCGCAGGCCGCGGAAGGGGCTGCCTTGGCCGCGTTGCTTTTCGCCCTGAACAACGGTGGTGATGTTGTCGGCACTTTAGCCACATACAACGCGGCAGCGGCTGCGACTGCCGCAGCTCAGGAGCAAGCTGGTACGGCTGGCGAAAGTGCTACCGCATCGGCTGCGCTTGCTATGGAAGCTCAGATCGTTGCTCAGGCAGCGGCTACACAGTTGGCCAGCGATACGGCCGCCCACGAACTGCTGCTGGCCGAGGTTGCCGAAACCAGCGCTGAGGTCGCGGTTGCCCAGGCCGCGCTGGATGGGCTGTTGGACGATCTGGGCATCGTCATGGACAACGGCAGCGTGCTGGTGCCCAACGTCTCGCCGGACGAAGGCCTGAGCGCGCCTTTCAACGCCTGGATGAGCCTGTTCGGCCAGTTCTTCGACCATGGCCTGGATCTGGTCAACAAGGGCGGCAGCGGCACCGTGTATATCCCGCTGCAGCCGGACGACCCGCTGTACGTCGAGGGCTCGCACAGCAACTTCATGGTGCTCACCCGCGCCACCAACCAGCCGGGGCCGGATGGCATCCTCGGCACGGCCGACGACGTGCGCGAGCATGTCAACCAGACCACCCCCTTCGTCGACCAGAACCAGACCTACACCTCGCACGCCTCGCACCAGGTGTTCCTGCGCGAGTACGCGATGGTCGACGGCAAGCCGGTGGCCACCGGGCATATGCTCGACGGGCCCAACGGCGGCCTGGCCACCTGGGCCGACATTAAGGCGCAGGCGCGCGAGATGCTCGGCATCGACCTCACCGATGCCGATGTGACCAACGTGCCGCTGCTGGCCACCGACCAATACGGTCAGTTCATCCGTGGCGAGAACGGTTTCGCCATGTTGATCATGCCCGGCAACCCGCCAGTGCAGGTGGAGGGCGATCCGGACAATCCCATCAGCACCCAGGGGGCCGTGCGCACCGGCCATGCCTTCCTCGACGATATCGCCCATAACGCGGTACCGGTGATAGTCAACGGCCAACTGGTGGCCGATAACGACAGCGAGGTGGGCAATGACGTAGCGGTCAACCTCATGACCGGACGCAAACTCGAATACGACAACGAACTGCTCGACGCCCACTACATCACCGGCGACGGCCGCGGCAACGAGAATATCGGCCTGACCGCGGTGCACCATGTGTTCCACTCCGAGCACAACCGACTGGTCGAGGCCAACAAGCAGACCATTCTCGCCAGCGGCGATCTGGCCTTTATCAACGAGTGGCTGCTGGTGCAGGTCGACCAGGTGCCGGAGAGTGCCGACGGGCTGATCTGGAATGGCGAGCGCTTGTTCCAGGCCGCGCGCTTCGTCAACGAGATGCAGTACCAGCACCTGGTGTTCGAGGAGTTCGTGCGCAAGATCCAGCCGTTCACCGATATCTTCATGGTGCAGCCGGATATTGAGATCGATGCGGCCATCGTCGCCGAGTTCGCCCACGTGGTGTACCGCTTCGGCCACTCCATGCTCAACGAAACGGTGGATCGGTTGAGCTTCGACATGCAGTCCAGCGACATCGGCCTGATCGAGGCCTTCCTCAATCCGGTCGAGTTCGGCAGCGCCGATGCCGATGTCATGGCCGGCTCGATCATCCGCGGCATGACCCGGCAAACCGGTAACGAGATCGACGAGTTCGTCACCGGCGCCTTGCGCAACAACCTGGTGGGGCTGCCCCTGGACCTGGCGGCGATCAATATCGCCCGCGGCCGCGACACCGGCGTGCCGTCGCTCAACAGCGCGCGCGAGCAGTTCTTCGCCGCCACCGGCGACAGCAACCTCAAGCCCTACGTCAGTTGGGTCGATTTCGCGCTGAACATCAAGAACCCGGCATCGATCATCAACTTCATCGCCGCCTACGGCCAACACGAGAGTATCCTCGCGGCCGATACCGCCGAGGCCAAGCGCGCCGCCGCCACCCTGCTGGTGATGGGCGGTAGCGGCAGCCCGAGCGATCGCACCGACTTCCTCAACAGCAGCGGAACCTGGGCCGACCGGGAATCCGGCCTGAACTTGGTGGACTTCTGGATCGGCGGGCTGGCCGAGCGCAAGATGCCGTTCGGCGGCATGCTCGGCTCGACCTTCAACTTCGTCTTTGAAATACAGATGGAAAAACTGCAGGACGGCGACCGCTTCTACTACCTGTCGCGTACCCAGGGGCTCGACCTGTTGGGGGCGCTGGAGGCCAACTCCTTCGCCTCGCTGGTGATGGCCAATACCGACCTTGGTCAGCCGGGCTCCTCGCACCTGCCGGGGGATCTGTTCGCCTCGGTAGACCATATCCTCGAGCTGAACCAGGCGCTGCAGATCGGCGCCGACCCGGTCTGGGGCAATCCCATCATGCAGGCGCTGACGCCCATGGTGGAACGTGGCGAAGGTTATTTGCGCTACAACGGTGAAGCCCATGTGGTGCTGGGTGGCACCGAAGGCAACGACACCCTGATCGGCGGCATCGGCGACGACACCCTGTGGGGCGACGGCGGCAACGACCGTCTGGAGGGTGGCTACGGCAACGACATCATCCAGGGCGGTGACGGCGACGACATCATCACCGACATCGGCGGCGACGACATCATCAAGGCCGGCGCCGGCAACGACGTGATCCATGGCGGCAACGGCCTCGATCTGATATTCGCTGGCGACGGCCATGACTTCGTCATCGGCGGCACCGACGGCAAGGAGATCCTGGCCGGCACGGGTAACGATTTCATCCACGGTGGCGACGGTATCGACGCGCTGTTCGGCGGTTCCGGCGACGACTGGGTGGAAGGCGGCGGACGTTTCGACTACATCGCTGGCGACAACGGCGACATCTTCTTCGAGAGCCCGATCCTCGGCCACGACGTGCTCAACGGTGGCCAGGGCGACACCGACTACGACGCCGACTCCGGCGACGACATCATGTTCGCCGGTGCGGGTATCCAAAAGAACATCGGCATGTGGGGCTTCGACTGGGTGATCCACAAGGACAGCACGGTGTCAGCCTACTCGGATCTCAACCAACTGGTGTTCGATACCGAGCCGCTGAAGGTGCTGCGCGACCGCTTCAGCGACGTCGAGGCGCTGTCGGGCTGGGATCGGGACGATGTGCTGCGCGGCGACGACCGCGGCAACGACCCGGATGCCGGCGAGGAGGAACAGCTCAACGCCAACAACGCCCTCAGCCAGGCCGGGGTTGACCGTATCAATGGTCTGCGCGAGATGCTCGGCTCATTGCTCGAGGCGGCACCCGAGGAGGGCGACCTTGAGGCCGTCATCGCCTTCAATGCCGGCAATATCCTGCTCGGCGGCGGCGGTAGCGACGTGATCGAGGGGCGCGGGGGCGACGACTATATCGACGGCGCCCATTGGCTCAACGTGCGCATCAGCATCCGTGACGACGCCGGCAACGAGATTGGCACGGCCGATGGCATGACCAAGGTGATTACCGGCAAGAGCGGCATTCTTGCCAATACGGCGGACAGCCTGACGCTGGATCAGGCCATGTTCAGTCGCCTGCTCAATCCCGGCCAGTTACATATCGTGCGTGAGATTCTCTATAGCAAGGACGAGAACGACATCGACACCGCGGTGTACTTCGGCCTGGCCGATGAGTACGACATTTTCGAGAACTTCGCCGAGGGCATGGAGGGCACCTTTACCATTACCCACACCCGCTTCGCCGGTGGCGGCGGCACCGTGACCACCTTCGACCCGCTCGATCCGGACGGCCTCAATACCACGCGCAAGATCGTCTCCGACGGCACCGATACCCTGCGCAATATCGACCGCGTGCAGTTCGCCGACCAGGTGGTCTGGCTGATCGACCGGCCGGCCGAGGGTAGCGTGACCATCAGCAGTATGACGCCGGCCGAGGACCAGGTGCTTGTGGCGGGCGCCACCGTCAGCGATCCCAATGGCACCGAGTTCGCCGTGCTCAGCTACGCCTGGCAGGCGCTGGTGGCCGGCGCGTGGGTGCAGGTCGGCACGGGGCAGAGCTTCCAGCCCGGCGACGCCCAGGTCGGCCTGGCGCTGCGCGTGGTGGTCAGCTTCAACGACGACTGGGGCAATCCCGAAACCCTGATTTCCGCGGTCACCGCGCCGGTGCTCAACGTCAACGACGCGCCCACCGGGCTGCCGCAGCTCAGCAACGCTTCGCCCAGCGTCGGCCAGGTGCTGATCGCCTCCACCGCGCAGATCGCCGATGCCGACGGTCTGGTCGGGGTGACCTTCGCCTACCAGTGGCAGGTCGGCAGCGGCGATAGCTTCAGCAATATCGCCGGCGCCACCGCGCAGTCCTTCACCCTGACGGCGGCTCAGGCCGGCCAGCAGGTGCGGGTGCAGGTCAGCTACACCGATAACCGCGGCACCTTCGAGTCGCTGACCTCGGCGGCCACCGCGGTGGTGGCCAGCGCGGTGATCATGGGCACCAACGCGGCCAATACGCTCAACGGTACGGCGTTGGACGACCATATCCTCGGCCTGGGCGGCAACGACGTGCTCAACGGTCTGGCCGGTAACGACATCCTCGACGGCGGCGCGGGCAACGACACCCTGGATGGCGGCCTCGGCGCCGATGTCATGCTCGGTGGTCTGGGCAACGACATCTATATCGTCGATAACCTCGGCGATCAGGTGATCGAGGCAGTCGGCGCCGGCACCGATACGGTGCGCACCACGCTGCTCAGCTATGGCTTGGGCGAGAACGTCGAGCACCTGACCTTCATCGGCAGCGGCAATTTCACCGGTTACGGCAACGCTTTGGCCAACACCCTAACTGGCGGTGCAGGCAACGACGTGCTCGATGGCGGCGCCGGAGCCGACCGCCTGGTCGGTGGGGCGGGCAACGACAGCTACTATGTCGACAACCCCGGCGATGTGGTGGTCGAAGCTGCCGGCGCTGGGGTCGATACCGTCTACTCCACCAGTGCCAGCTTTACCCTGGGCGCCAATGTGGAGAACTACGTGCATCTCGGTGCCGGTGCAGCCAATGCCTCGGGCAATGGCCTGGCCAACCAGATGACCGGTGGGGCGGCCGCTGACACCCTGCGCGGCCTGGGCGGCGATGATGTGCTCAGCGGCTTGGGCGGCAACGATACCCTCTACGGCGGAGCCGGTGCCGACAGTCTGTTGGGAGGCGAGGGGGCCGATACCCTGTTCGGCGAGGGTGGCAACGACATCCTCGACGGCGGCGACGGTGACGACATCCTCGATGGTGGTGCGGGTAACGACACCATGATCGGTGGTGCCGGCAACGACACTCTGTATGTCAGTCAGGGCAACGACATCCTCGTGTTCGGCCCCAACTTCGGCAACGACATCATCATCGGTTTCGACGCCAACCCGGCTGGAGGGCAGGACCTGCTCAACATCGCGGCGTTCAATCTGACGGCGGCGACTTTCGCCAGTCGGGTGAGCATCGCCGATGCGGGCAGCGATGTGCTGGTGACGGTGGGCGGTGCAGATGGCGGCAGCATCCGCCTGGTCGGTGTGACCGACCACACCAGCGTGACCATCGCCGACTTCCAGTTGGTATGAGGTGGCGTGATCCCTGGCGTTCGGATCACGCACGGTAGCCAAGGCCGGCGCCAGGTTGGCTGCGGAGCATCGCCTGCGGGGGCGGTGCTCCGTGGTCTTCTTTGCAGGGGGTGGAATATCGCAAAAAGTTGCGGTATGACGCATGTCGAGTTCCATGCGCGTGGTAACGTAATACGCAGTTACATTTACCTACCCGTGCCTATGGAGTTCCCATGTCGATCAAGGATTCGATCCTGGCAGCCGCGCTGGCTGCTGTCCTGCCATTCACCTGTGTTGCATACGCCAATCCCGAGACCGAGCCAGAAAACGCTGCGGTCGACGCCGAGGTCATCGAGACCGAAGATGCGGCGCAATACATCAGTCCTGAAGAATTCGTCGCCAGCCTGGAGTTCAAGAGCGGCCGCGTCGTCCTGGGCAACGATCTGGCGACCCTCAACCTGCCCGATACCCTGGTGTTTCTCGACGGTGAGAACGCTCAGCGTCTGTTGGTCGATGGCTGGGGCAATCCGCCAGATGACGTTCCGCCGCTGGGCATGATCCTGCCGGCTGGCGTGTCGCCGCTGGCCGATGAATCCTGGGGTGTGACCGTCGAATACGAAGACAGCGGCTACGTTTCCGATGAGGACGCCGGCGATATCGACTACGGCGACATGCTCAAGGACATGCAGGCCGACATGCGCGAGGCCAACACCTGGCGTGAAGAGAACGGCTACGAGGCCGTGCAACTGGTCGGCTGGGCCGCCGAGCCGCACTACGATGCCGAAGGCAAGAAGCTGTACTGGGCCAAGGAACTGAAGTTCGGCGATAGCGACGCCAATACCCTGAATTACAACATTCGCGTGCTCGGCCGTAAGGGCGTGCTGGTGCTGAACTTCGTCGCCAATATGGATCAACTGGCAGAAATCGAGGCCAGCGTGCCGGCCGTGCTGGCTGCAACCGAGTTCAACCCGGGCCAGCGCTATGCCGAGTTCGACCCGGATCTGGATACCGTAGCCGCATACGGCCTGGGCGCGCTGGTCGCCGGTAAGGTGGCGGCCAAGACCGGTTTGCTGGCGCTGCTGCTGGTACTGCTGAAGAAGTTCTGGTTCATCCCGGTGGTGCTGGGCGGCTGGCTGTTCAAGCGCATTGGCATGCGCAAGAAGCAAGCTCCGGCCGACGCGGTGAGTGCACCTGTCGCACCGGTTGCCGAGGCCAAACCGCAAGAGCCAGCGCAAACGGTGATGGATCTGAACAAACCGGACGATGCGGACAAACGCTGAGTCCAGTCCGTAGCCCGGATGCAATCCGGGTGCTCTTTCGCAATATTTCCGGATTGCCTCCGGGCTACGAAAACGCCGCGAACCCTGTGCAGGGTTCGCGGCGTTTTTCATTGTGGCTTAGCTTATTTGGACAGGTACTTCATGCCATCTTCCAGGCCCTGCAGGGTCAGCGGGTACATGCGATCTTCCATCAGCTCGCGTACCAGGCCGGTGGAGGCGGTGTAGTTCCAGGTGTCCTTGGGGTAGGGGTTGATCCAGATGATCTTCTTGAATTTCTCGGTGAAGCGCTTCATCCAGACGTAGCCGGCTTCCTCGTTCCAGTGCTCTACGCTGCCGCCGGCCTGGGTGATTTCGTAGGGCGCCATGGCCGCGTCGCCGACGAACACCACCTTGTAGTCGGCGCCGTACTTATGCAGCAGGTCCATCGTCGAGGTGCGCTCGCTGGTGCGGCGCATGTTGTTCTTCCACACGCTCTCGTAAATGAAGTTGTGGAAGTAGAAGTACTCCAGGTGCTTGAACTCGGTCTTGCAGGCGGAAAACAGCTCTTCGCAGACCTTGACGTGGGCGTCCATCGAGCCGCCGATGTCCAGCAGCAGCAGGAGCTTGACCGTGTTGCGGCGCTCCGGGCGCATCTGGATATTGAGCAGGCCGCCATCTTTCGCCGTGTGGTCGATGGTGCCGTCCAGATCGAGCTCTTCGGCCGCACCCTGGCGGGCGAACTTGCGCAGGCGGCGCAACGCCACCTTGATGTTGCGCGTGCCCAGCTCGACCTGATCGTCGAGGTTCTTGTACTCGCGCTGGTCCCACACCTTGGCGGCCTTGCCCTGGCGCTTGCCGGCATCACCGACGCGAATGCCTTCCGGGTTGTAGCCGCCGGAGCCGAACGGGCTGGTGCCGCCGGTGCCGATCCACTTGTTGCCGCCGGCGTGCTTTTCCTTTTGCTCTTCGAGGCGCTTCTTGAACTCCTCGATCAGCTTGTCCAGGCCGCCGAGGCTCTGGATCTGCGCCTTTTCCTCGTCGGTCAGCAGGCGCTCGAACTCCTTGCGCAGCCATTCCTCGGGGATCATCGCCTCGATGTGCTGGTTGAGGTTTTCCAGACCCTTGAAGTAGGCGCCGAAGGCACGGTCGAACTTGTCGAAGTGACGTTCGTCCTTCACCAGGATCGCCCGCGCCAGGTAGTAGAACTCGTCCATGTCGGCGAACACGACGTTGTGCTTGAGCGCGTTGATCAGGTCGAGCAGCTCGCGCACCGACACCGGCACCTTGGCCGCGCGCATTTCGTTGAACAGGTTGAGCAGCATGGCTGCACCCTCACTTGCAGAATCATTCCCCGTTTGGGGCGCTCTGTGTAGGAGCCAGCTTGCTGGCGATCAGTGACATCGGCAGTGCGTCGGATCGCCAGCAAGCTGGCTCCTACAGTTTCAGATCAGTGTCCGTTACCGAGAAGCGCGGCGGGTCATGAAGGCCAGGCGCTCGAGCAGTTGTACATCCTGCTCGTTCTTCACCAGGGCACCGGCCAGCGGTGGGATGGCCTTGGTCGGGTCGCGCTCGCGCAGCACCGCTTCGCCGATATTGTCGGCCATCAGCAACTTGAGCCAGTCCACCAGTTCGCTGGTCGAGGGCTTCTTCTTCAGGCCTGGCACCTTGCGTACGTCGAAGAACACGTCCAGCGCCTCGGCCACCAGCTCGCCGCTGATGTTGGGGTAGTGCACGTCGACGATCTTCTTCAGCGTGTCGCGATCCGGGAAAGCGATGTAGTGGAAGAAGCAGCGGCGCAGGAAGGCGTCCGGCAGCTCTTTCTCGTTGTTCGAGGTGATGATGATGATCGGGCGCTGCTTGGCCTTGATCGTCTCGTTGGTCTCGTAAACGTAGAACTCCATCTTGTCGAGTTCCTGCAACAGGTCGTTGGGGAACTCGATGTCGGCCTTGTCGATCTCGTCGATCAGCAGGATCACGCGTTCGTCGGCCTCGAAGGCCTCCCACAGCTTGCCCTTCTTGATGTAGTTGCGAACGTCGTGGACCTTGTCCGAGTCGAGCTGCGAATCACGCAGGCGGCTGACCGCATCGTATTCGTACAGGCCTTGGTGCGCCTTGGTGGTGGACTTGATGTGCCAAGTGATCAGCTTGGCGCCGAAGGCCTCGGCCAGTTGTTCGGCAAGCATGGTCTTGCCGGTACCCGGCTCACCCTTGACCAGCAGTGGGCGCTGCAGGGTGATGGCGGCGTTGACCGCGAGCTTGAGGTCGGCGGTGGCGACGTAGGACTGGGTGCCTTCGAACTTCATCGGAAAATCCTCGCAACGGTAACGCGCGGGGCCGGCCCGCAGCAGAAATTCAGAGCGCGACTATAACGCGCCGCTCCGGTGGCTGTGAACGCAGACGCAGTATTCAGTCACTGAATGGGCGGTCACCGCTGCTTACGACTTCAGCTCAGCTGCCGTCCTGTTGAGGTGGTGGGCGTTCGTAGCGGGGCGTAAAGGCCTCGACGAAACCATTGCGCAGGATGGCGATGAAGGCCTGGAAGGCGCTGGTCTGCTGGTCTGCTGGTAGTGCACGCTGCCGCTGAGTTCGACGCGGGTGGCGAACTGGTCGCGGCGCTGGTTCTTCAGCAGTGTCTCGCTGCCGCCGACGATGGCCTCCCAAAGTGAGCGCAGTACACCTTTATCTTCGTCTTCGACGTCCTGCTCCCAGTCGAACACCTCGACATCTCGCAGCAGGGGTTTGATGTAGCCGTTGAGCTGGGCGTTCTCGGCTTGCGCTTCGATGACCAGGTCGCCGTTGCCGCGCTTGAAGTCGAAGCGGCCGTAGGCGCGGACGAAGTCGTTGAAGCGTGTCAGGTCGATGTCCTTCGCGCGCAGGCGCAGTTCGAAGTCCTCGAATTGCTCGAACGGGTCGAAGGTCGCCTCGGCTTCCAGTGGCGCGTGCTCCAGCAACAGCGCGCGACCTCCGAAGTGCGCGACGCGGTCGCCCGGCTCGTCACCGACGTTGGTGAGGTTGTAGAGGCTGGCGTTGACCTGGTCAGCACTCAGTTTCACCTGGGGGGCGGTGCTGAAGTTGTGGAAGCTGATGCGGCCGTCTATCACCCGCAGTTCGTTGAGAGTGATGGGCAGCAGCTTGTTCAACTGATCGCGCCAGTCGGTGCCGGCACCGGTCTGGGTGGCCTGGTCATTTTTGCCGCCATCGACGAAGTTCAACTGCGGCCGCTCGAAGAACACCTCGGCTACCACCGCGTGTTCGTGACATAGCGCCGGCCAGCTCACCGAAAGGTCGATCAATGGGGCATCGAGCAGCGGTACCGGCACATCGCCCGTCACCTTGACGATGCGCAGCTCGTTGATGCGGTAGGCGCCGCGCCACCAGGCCAGGTCGATATCAGTGATATGCCCACGGTAGTCGCCCATCTCGGCGAGCTTGTCGTTGAGGAAGTCGCGGATCAACCAAGGCAGCGTCAACTGCGCCGCCAGCACCAGTAACAGTGCAATGAGCAGAGCCTTGAGGGGCCAGCTGTAGCGTCGTTTCATCGGACAGTCCATTGGGTGACCTATCCTCGATGGACTGCACGCGCGGCATTCTGTTCGGCTGGACTGACGCTGCACCTGGGCATAGGCTGGTGCTCTTATTCATCGTCCATCTGCTTAGGAAGGAATCATGAGCCGCATTTTCGCTGATAACTCCCAGGCCATCGGTAACACGCCGCTGGTGATGATCAATCGCCTGGGGCCGAAAGGCGTGACCATCCTCGCCAAGATCGAGGGGCGCAACCCGGCCTATTCGGTCAAGTGCCGCATCGGCGCCAGCATGATCTGGGACGCCGAGGAGCGCGGTGTGCTCAAACCGGGCATGACCATCGTCGAGCCGACCTCGGGCAACACTGGCATCGGTCTGGCCTTCGTCGCCGCTGCGCGCGGGTACAAGCTGGTGCTGACCATGCCGGCCTCGATGAGTCTGGAGCGGCGCAAGGTGCTCAAGGCCCTTGGCGCCGAACTGGTGCTGACCGAGCCGGCCAAGGGTATGAAGGGCGCGATCGAGAAGGCCAACGAGCTGGTGGCAGCCAATCCTCACTATTACCTGCCGCAGCAGTTCGAGAACCCGGCCAACCCGGCCATTCACGAAAAGACCACCGGCCCGGAAATCTGGCGTGACACCGAAGGCGCCATCGACGTGCTGGTCTCCGGCGTCGGCACCGGCGGCACCATCACCGGCGTTTCGCGTTACATCAAGCAGACCCAGGGCAAGCCGATTCTGTCGGTGGCGGTGGAGCCGGTGAGTTCGCCGGTGATCAGTCAGACCCTGGCCGGTGACGAGGTCAAGCCGGCACCGCACAAGATTCAGGGCATCGGCGCCGGTTTCGTACCGAAGAACCTCGACCTGGCGATGGTCGATCAGGTCGAGCAGGTCACTGACGACGAAGCCAAGGCCATGGCCCTGCGCCTGATGCGCGAAGAGGGCATTCTCTGCGGTATCTCCTGCGGCGCAGCGATGGTGGCGGCGGTGCGTTTGGCTGAGAAACCAGAGATGCAGGGCAAGACCATCGTGGTGATCCTGCCGGACTCCGGCGAGCGCTATCTGTCGAGCATGCTGTTCAGCGATATGTTCACCGAGCAGGAGCTGCAGCAGTAAAGCAGCTGCAGGCGGGTGGATCAATGAAGCGCGATCCACCTACGCTTGGCCTGACCGCCAGTCCGTAGCTCGGATGCAATCCGGGGAGTCACGCCGCCTGCGCCCCGGATTTCATTGGGCTACTTTCTAAATGGCTACTTTCGTAGGAGCCCCGCCCCGGGGCGAAGCTTTTCAATTTCGCGCGCCCAGATTCGCGGCGGGGCGCCACTCCTACAGTATAGGCTTTCGCCACGCCTGGCCTGACTACCAGTCCGTAGCCGGATGCAATCCGGGAGCATTCACCGCCTGTCTCCCGGATTTCATCCGGGCTACCTTTTGGTCACGCTTGGGCGCACCACCAGCCACAGCGCCAATGCGATCAACAAGCAGCCAGGCAGGTAGGCCCAGCTCAGTGGCTCACCCAGGAGCAAAGCGCCCCATAGCACGCCGAATGGCGGGATGAGGAAAGTGGTGGTGCTGGCCTTGATCGGTCCGATATCGGCCAGCAAACGGAAATACAGCACGTAGGCGAACGCTGTGCAGACCAGGCCGAGGGCGGCCAGCGACAGCCACACCTCGATGCCACCCCAGCTTGGCGGTGGTTGCAGCGCGAGGCTGCCGACGAACAGCGGCAGCAGGAACAGGCTGGCCCCCACCAGGCTGGCAAAGGCGGTCAGGCGATTGTCCAGACCGCCCTGTTGGCCGATCCAGCGTCGAGTAAGGAAACCAGCGAAGCCGTAGCAGGTGGTGGCCACCAGGCAGGCACCGGCGCCCAGCAGCAGTTGCAGGTCGAAGGCCACCGGGCCGGTGCGGGTCAGCACCGCTACGCCGAGCAGGCCGAGAAACACGCCCGCCGCCTTGCTCAGGGTGATGCCCTCATGGAAGAACAGTGCGCCGATCAATACACCCATCAGAGGGGTGGTGGCGTTGAAGATCGCCGAATAACCGGCCGGCAGGATCAGCGCCGCCAGGCAATACATGGCTGAAGGCAGGCCGGCGTTGATCACGCCCAGGCCGAGGCAGATGCGCAGTTTGCCGCGAAAGTCCCAGTCACTGCGCAGCAGCAGGAGCAGCACCAGAAGCCCCAGCGCGCCGAAGCTGGCGCGAAAGAACGCGGTCGGCATGCTTCCCAGCACGGGGGCGGCAACGCGCATGAACAGGAAGCTGGCGCCCCAGATGGCGGCGAGCAGCAGCAGGCGAAGCAGATCGGCGGTACGCAAGGCGAAGTATCCTGCAGGGTGGGGCCGAGAGTGTTGCTGCTGGGTGGGGTTCTGGCAATCCGCATTGCGCTTTCGAACAAGATTTGCGCCATCCTGTAGCCGGATGAAATCCGGGAGGACTTGAGCGATAGTCCCCGGATTACATCCGGGCTACCTTTGGCAGGCGTTGAGGCTAAGCTCGCTTCACTCATTTTCTTGCGAGGTACTTCCATGGCGCAACAATGGCCGGCCGGCGAGATCGCTCGCCTGATCCTCGAGGGGTTCGATGATTACCGCGAGCATTTTCGCCAGATCACCGATGGCGCGCGCGTGCGCTTCGAGCAGGCGCAATGGCAGGAGGCGCAGCAGGCTTCGGCGGCGCGCATCAACCTGTATGAGGAGAAGGTCGCAGAAACCCGTGAGCATCTGCTGCAAGGGTTCGATGCTTCGCTGCTGGACGTCGGGCAGTGGCCGCTGGTCAAGAGCGCCTATATCGCCCTGATCGATCTGCGTTTCGACGATGAGCTGGCGGAAACCTGGTTCAACTCGATCTTCTGCAGCCTGTTCAGCCATGACCAGATCAGCGATGGCTGCATGTTCATCCATACCACCCGGCCATCGCTACGCAACCAGCCCGGTGCCGCCCAGACGCGCAGCTATCGGCCGGCTGGCGAGCTGCACCTGGCGCTGCAGGCGATCTTCGACGATTACCGTTTCGACGCCCCCTACGAGGATCTGCCGCGTGATCTGCTGCGCCTGGAAGAGCAACTGCGCGCCAGCCTGCCGGACTGGGTGTGCAAGGACCCGGAGCTGTGCATCGAGCTGTTTTCCTCGGTGCTGTACCGCAACAAGGGCGCCTATCTGATCGGACGCATCTATAACCGCGAGGAACAGTGGCCGCTGGCGATCCCGCTGCTGCACCGCGAAGGGCAGGGCATCCAGGCCGATGCAGCGATCACCGATGAGGCGGAGGTGTCGATCATCTTCTCCTTCACCCGCAGCTATTTCATGGTGGACGTGGCCATTCCGGCCGAGTTCGTCGGCTTTCTCAAGCGCATCCTGCCGGGCAAGCACATCGCTGAGCTGTACACCTCGATCGGTTTCTACAAGCACGGCAAGTCCGAGTTCTACCGCGCGCTGATCGGCCACCTGGCCAGCACCGATGACCGTTTCATCATGGCGCCCGGCGTGCGTGGCATGGTCATGAGCGTTTTCACCCTGCCGGGCTTCAACACTGTGTTCAAGATCATCAAGGACCGCTTCGCCCACGCCAAGACAGTGGATCGCAAGACGGTGATCGAGAAGTACCGGCTGGTGAAAAGCGTCGACCGGGTAGGGCGCATGGCCGATACCCAGGAGTTCGCCGACTTCCGCTTCCCCAAGGCCAAGTTCGAGCCCGAGTGCCTGGCCGAGCTGCTGGAAGTGGCGCCGTCGACCGTGGTGGTGGAAGGCGACACCGTGCTGGTACGCCACTGCTGGACCGAGCGGCGCATGACGCCGCTCAACCTCTACCTGGAAAGTGCCAACGAGGCGCAGGTACGCGAGGCGCTGGATGACTACGGCCTGGCCATCAAGCAACTGGCGGCGGCCAATATCTTCCCTGGCGACATGTTGCTGAAGAACTTCGGTGTCACCCGCCATGGCCGCGTGGTGTTCTACGACTACGACGAGATCTGCTTTCTCACCGAAGTGAACTTCCGGCGCATCCCGCCGCCGCGTTTCCCCGAGGACGAGATGAGCTCCGAGCCCTGGTATTCGGTGGGGCCGATGGACGTGTTTCCCGAGGAGTTTCCGCCGTTCCTGTTCGCCGATATCAGGCAGCGTAGGCTGTTCAGCCAGCTGCATGGCAATCTCTATGAAGCCGATTACTGGAAACAATTGCAGGAGGCGATCCGGGCGGGCAAGGTGATCGACGTGTTCCCGTATCGACGCAAGAGTCCGGTGATTTGACGGAGGCTGGTTGAAATCCGCTTTGCCCGGCCTAATCTTATAGGTGAGCCGTTGGCTCGTCCCTTTACTTGGCAGGAGGTCGTAACCATGCTCGCCAAGCTGCAAGAACAACTGCAAGCCCTGCTGCAGGCTCTTGGCCTCGCCCTGCAACCTCAGCCGATTCGCATCAGTGAAGCCGAGCAGCAACGCCTGCGCCGTGAGCGTCAGCGTCGCTGAAACTCGTCAGTTGAACCGATGGGCGTCGAACCAGGCCTCTATCAGCTCGCGCATCCGCTGCCCCGAGAAACTCGCGAAATGTCCGCCGTGCACGGTGCGTACGGGCAGCTCGCGCAGGCGCGCAAGGCTGCGCGCGTAATCTTCCAGGTTCGAGTGGTAGGCATCTTCGATCAGCGGGCCATCGTAGAGAATGTCGCCGCAAAACAGTGTGTGCGTCTGCGCTTCCCATAGACTGATGCCGCCGGGTGAATGCCCGGGCGTGTGCAGCACCTGCAATACCCGATTACCCAGATCCAGCACGTCACCATCTTCGACCAGGCGTGTGGCTGGCGCTGCCCGTACGCGGTATTCGGCGTAGCACAGCGGGCAATCCGGGTGCGCCTCGAACATGTCGTCGCCGACGAAGTCGGTGGCCAGAGTATTGGCGCCGTTCGGTGCGGCGAGGATATCGGCCTCGGCCGGATGTACCAGGCGCTCATCGAATTCGTGATGCCCGGCGATATGGTCGAAGTGGCAGTGGCTGGCCACCGCCAGTAGCGGCCTGTCGGTCAGCCACGGCAGTTGCTCGCGCAGGCTGACCAGGCCTGAGCCGGAGTCGATCAGCACGTCATGCTCGCGCCCCTGCACATGCCACATGTTGCAGCGATAGAAGGGGCGCACGTAAGGCTCGTGGATCAGGCAGATGCCATCGTGGCGGTGCTCTACCTCGAACCAACGGTCACGGCTGACGATTTTCATGGTGGTTCCTCAAGCCGGGTTCGCACCCTGCGGTGGCTTCGGTGGCGGGTTGCACCCGCCGTACGGGGCGTCGTTTCCGGTAGGGCGGGTGCAACCCCGCCACGTTCGCCATCACGCTACGCCAGCTGCGCCCGCGGCACCAGCACCCAGCGCCGTAGCACGGCGTAGCTGGCAGCGGTGATCAGGAACACCGGCAGCGAAGCGCCCCAGGCCAGCGGCGAGACCCAGCCCCAGTAGTAGGCCAGCACCGCGCCCAGGCCGTAGGCGAGGAAGGCGGCCGGGTTGAAGCCGCTCAGGTAACGGTAGCGGCCGCCATCTTCACTGAGCAGCTCATCCACCGCGTAGTCGCCCCTGTGGATCAGGAAGTAGTCGGCGATCAGCACCGCAAAGGCCGGGATGAACACGCTGCCGATCACCAGCAGGAAACTCTGGAAATTGTCGAGGATACCGGGTATCTGCGAGCCGAGGATCGACAGCACGCCGATGCACAGTGCCGGCTTCCAGAACGGGGTTTTCGGGCTGATGTTGAGGTACGAAAGCGAAGCGCTGTAGACGCACATGACGTTGGTGGTCATCACCGAGAGGAACACCACGATGGCCGCCGGCAGGCCGAAACCGAAACCGGCCAGCAGCACCGCTGGGTCATAGGTCTGCTCCATACCGGTCAATACCGAAAAGCCCGACACCGTGGCGCCCAGGCCCATGGCCAGCAGGGTGGCGGCGACATAACCGACCCAGGTACCGACCCCTGCCACGCCCTGACTGCGGCAGTTGCGGTTGTAGTCGGCGGCCAGTGGAATCCATGAAAAAGCAGTGGCGATGACGATATCGAAGGCGATACCCAGGGTAATTTCATTGCGCGGTTCGGTGGGCATGGCCAGAAGGCTGGCGAACTCGAACTTCTGCCCCATCACGTAGAATACCGCGCCGGCCAGCAGGAGCATGCCGATGGCGGCCCAGCGTTCGACCCGTTCGATGCCCAGATGACCGCGCAGGGCGATCAGCAGCACCAGGGTCTCGCAGAGGATGGTGAACAGCGGCAGGTTGGAGTAGCCGGTCAGGTGCTCCACCGCATAGTTCAGGCTCATGCCGGCCAGCAGTGCCTGGATCCAGCTCCAGGCTAGCAGGGTCAGCAGGTTGACCAGCGACGGCAGCTTGGCGCCGTGTACGCCGTAGCTGCCGCGCGCCAGCACCATGGTGGTCAGACCCGAGCGCTGGCCCATCAGGCCGACCAGCACCAGCGGCAGAATGCCGATAGCCGAGCCGATCAGGACGATGAGCATGGCCTGGGTGAATTTCAGATCCGGCACCAGCAGCATGCCGGTGAGGATCGTGGTGACCACCACGTTGGCGCCCAGCCACAGGGCGATGGTGCCACCGAGACCGAGGCTGCGATGCGCCTTGTCGGTTGGGGCGAGGCCGTCCTGGCCGAAGTGCTGGCTGAGATTCTTGAACATGGAACGACTCCCCAATGCTTGATTATTGGTATTGGTGGGCGGCAGTCAGTGGTACAGCTGAATCTTGTGGTTATGTCCGTAGCCCGGATGCAATCCGGGGAGTACGGGGGATGCCGCGGCTAAAGTCCCTCCCACAGGGGCACCCCGATTTCCGTGGGAGGGGCTTTAGCCGCGATCAACGTATTCAGGGATGAAAGGGTGCGGCCTCCTGCACTTCGATGATCAAGGGGAGGCCTTCTGGCGCGCTGCGTAGCAGTTCGGTCAGGTGCGCATGGTCACGCGCACGTTCGGCGGCGCAGCCGAAACCACGGGCTATGGCCAGCAGGTCCGGGGTGTAGATGTCGACGGCAATCGGGGTGATGTCACGGCGCTGCATGTAGCGCTTGATCTCGCCGTAGCCAGCGTTGTTCCACAGCAGCACGATGATACCGACTCGCGCCTCCACGGCGCTGGCCAGCTCGGCGATGGTGAACTGAATACCGCCATCGCCCATCAGGCTGATCACCGGTCGCGTCGGCTCGGCCAGCTTGGCGCCGATGGCCGCCGGCAGGCCATAGCCGAGGGTGCCGTAGCCGGTGGAAGCGTTGAACCAGCGCCGGGCGCCGTCCAGTTCGACCAGGTGGTTGCCGCTGTACACGGTCTGCGTCGAGTCGCCGACGAAGCGGGCATCCGGCAGGGCATCGAGGATGCAATCGAACAGCTGGCGGTAATGCGCCCAGCCGCTGAAGTCTTGGTTCAGGCGCGCCTGCACGGCTGAGGTACGCCGGGCGCCGGGGCTGGCTGCGCTGGCTTCGCGCGGGTCGAACTCGGCCAGCAGCATGCGCATGGCCACCCGTGCATCGCCCTGGATCGCCAGGTGCGGAGTGAAGTTGCGCTGCAGCTGCTGGGCATCGATGTCGATGCGGATCAGCCGGCCGGGCAGGCGGAAGTCGCCGTCGAACACCACGTCGTAGTCGGTCTCGCCCAGTTCGGTGCCGATGGCCAGCACCACATCGGCTTCCAGCGCCAGGTCGCGCACCGGACGCAGCGACTGGTTGCTGCCCAGCAGCAGCGGATGGCCCGGCGGCAACAGGCCCTTGGCATTGATGGTCAGCGCGGTCGGTATATCCAGGGCGCTGGCCAGGGCGCGCGCTTCGGATTCGGCAGCCACGCAGCCACCACCGAGCAGCAGCAGCGGGCGTTCGGCTTGCCTGAGCAGGCCGGCGGCCTCACGGATCAGCGTGCGGTTTGGCGCCGGGCGGCGCACGGTCGGCCGTGGCGTCACCGCCATGTGCGTGGCGTCGGCGGTGATGATGTCCAGCGGCAGCTCGATATGCACCGGGCGCGGCCGCTCGCCTTCGAACACGGCGAAGGCGCGGGCCAGCACGCCGGGCAGCTCCTCGACGCTCATCAGGGTATGGCTGAACGCGGTGACGCCGGCGGTCATCGCCCGCTGGTTGGGCAGTTCGTGCAAGTAGCCCTTGCCCAGGCCGAGGCGTGCGCGTTCGTTGACGCTGGAAATCACCAGCATCGGGATCGAGTCGGCATAGGCCTGGCCCATGGCGGTGAGGATGTTGGTCATCCCCGGCCCGGTGATGATGAAGCACACGCCCGGCTTGCCCGAGACGCGGGCATAGCCGTCGGCCATGAAGCCGGCGCCCTGTTCATGGCGCGGGGTGATGTGGCGGATGCTGCTTGATGGCAGGCCGCGATAGAGCTCGACGGTGTGCACGCCGGGGATGCCGAACACGGTGTCGACGCCCCAGGCTTCCAGTTGCTTGACGAGAAATTCGCCGCAGGTGGTCATGGTCAGGTCCTTGTGTCGACGTCAGCCGACGATCCAGTGCGCCATCAGCGCGATGATCGGCAGGGTGATCAGGGTGCGGATGATGAAGATGACGAACAGCTCGAGCAGATTCAGCGGCAGCTTGGCCTTGATGATCAGCACGCCGACTTCCGACATGTAGATCAGCTGGGTCAGCGACACGCAGGCCACCACGAAACGGGTCAGCTCACTTTCGATGCCCTTGCCCAGCACCGCTGGCAGGAACATGTCGGCGAAGCCCACCAGCATCGCCGGCGCTGCCTTGGTGGCTTCCGGCAGTTGCAGCAGCTCGAGAAGCGGCACGATGGGAGCGGACAGCCAGTTGAAGATCGGGGTGAACTCGGCGATGGCCAACGATACCGTGCCAATGGCCATTACCAGCGGCAGCAGGCCCAGCCAGATATCGACCACGTTGTGCACGCCGACCTTGACCATCTGCCCCGGCGAGGGATTGGCGTTGGCGCGCCTGACCGCCTGCAGCAGGCCCCAGCGCAGTAGCGAGGTGCCGGCCGGCACGTCTTCCTTGATCTGCTTGCCGACGCCGGCGACGTACTCGTCCTTCTTCCACGACAGCGGTGGAATACGCGGGGTGATGATGGCGGCGGCCAGACCGGCGACCACCACGGTCAGGTAGAAGGGCACGAACAGGTGGTCGAGCTTCATGAAACTGGTGATCAGCAGGCTGAAGGCGATCGAGGCGATGGAGAAGTTGGTGGCGATCACCGCCGCTTCCCGCGCGCTGTAGAAACCCTTCTGGTACTGCTGCGCGGTGATCAGCACGCCGACAGTGCCGGAGCCGAGCCAGCTGGCGATGGCGTCGATGGCCGAGCGTCCCGGTAAGCCGAAGATCTTGCGGAACACATTGCGCACCACGGTGCCGATGAACTCCATCAGCCCGTAGTCGGTAAGCAGCGGCAGGATCAGGCCAGCGACCAGAAAGAAGGTGATCAGCACTGGCGCCAGGTCTTTCAGCACCACCCCGCCGGTGTTGGCGTTCCACACCCATTCCGGGCCGAATTGCCAGAAGGTCATGGCCGCGAACAGCCCGCCGAGCACACGCAGGGCGAGCCACAGCGGCGGCAACACGAACAGGTCGTTCAGCGCGCGACGCTCGGTGAGCCAGCGTGGCTTGAGCAGGCTGCCGAACAGGCCGAGGGCGGCGGAGAGCAGCAACAGCGCGGTGGCGATGGCGGGCAGCCAGTCGCTAAAGCCGGCTTTGAGGGCATCGGCCATCACGCCGAGGCCGATGGTGACCTTTTCTTCGTAAACGATGGGGGTGAGAAACAGCAGCACGCCGAGCAACGAGGGGATCAGGAAGATCAGTAACTGACGCACACTGTAGGAGGTATCGGTCGGTGGCTGGTCATCCAGCAGCGGCATGGCTTCATCGCGATTCATCTGGGCACCCTGATTTGTTGTTGTAGGGATGTACCGGGCGCCTCGCGGGGCGCCCGGGCGGAGCAGTAAAAGCCGGCGGTCAGCGACGCTGAACCCCCGGAAGCACGCAAAGCATTTCGTAGAGCAGGTTGGCGCCGAGCAGTGAGGTGTTGCCGGTGGTGTCGTAGGGCGGCGAGACCTCGACCAGGTCGCCACCGATCAGGTCCAGGCCCTGGCAACCACGGATGATCTCGATGGCTTGGATGGTGGTCAGACCGCCGATTTCCGGGGTGCCGGTGCCGGGTGCCCAGGCCGGGTCGATGCCGTCGATATCGAACGACAGGTACACCGGGCCGCCGCCGACCTGCTCGCGCACTTCGGCCATCAGCGGCTCCAGCGACTTGTGCCAGCACTCTTCGGCCTGCACCACACGGAAGCCCTGCTTGCGGCTCCAGTTGAAGTCCTCGGCGGTGTAGCCCTGGGCGCGCAGGCCGATCTGCACCACACGTTGGCTGTCGAGCAGGCCTTCTTCCTGGGCGCGGCGGAAGGTGGTGCCGTGGGCAATCTTCTCACCGAACATATGGTCGTTGACGTCGGCGTGGGCGTCGATATGCACCAGGCCGATCTTGCCGTGCTTCTTGTGCAGGGCACGCAGGATCGGCAGGGTGATGGTGTGGTCGCCACCCAGGGTCAGCGGTTTGATGCCGAGTTCGACGATCTCGTCGTAGGCCTCTTCGATGATGCGCACGGCGTCGAGCAGGTTGAAGGTGTTGATCGCCACGTCACCGATATCGGCCACGTTCAGCGAGTCGAAGGGGGCGGCACCGGTGGCCATGTTGTACGGGCGGATCATCACCGACTGGGCGCGGATCTCGCGCGGGCCGAAGCGGGTGCCGGAGCGCAGCGAGGTACCGATGTCCAGCGGCACGCCGACGAAGGCGGCGTCGAGCTGGCGTTTTTCCTCGGGGCTCTGGATGTGGGGCAGGCGCATCATGGTGGCGATGCCGCCGAAGCGGGGCATTTCATTGCCGCCCAGGGGCTGGTGGAAGGTCTTGTCCATGGGTAGGCCTCAGGCTCGTTCTGGTTGTGGCCGGAGTCTTGACCGGCCAGGCGCTTGGAAAAATCGGCTGGGGCAAAAACTTACTTCAGGATTGTTTGAAGTAAGGCTGTAAGCCCCGGCTCATAAGGGTTGGCGTGGCATGCACATCAGTCGCGGTAGCTGGGATCGAGGCGATCGAGCTTGCGCAGCCAGGCCTGCCAGATCAGCTGGCGCTGCCATTCGGCGCCCTGCAACTGCTCGCAGGCGTGCTGCGACAAGTGCGCCGGAATTTCGCTGCACCGCTGGCCACCACCGGTGGCGGCGAGCTGGATCTCGCAGGCGCGATTGAGGTAATGCATGACATAGAGGGCATCGGCGACGCTGGCGCCGACGCTGAGCAGGCCGTGGTGGCGCAGTAGCAGGGCGATGTTGTCGCCCAGCGAGGCCTGGATGCGCGCGCGTTCGTCCAGATCCAGTGCCACGCCTTCATAGGCGTGGTAGCCCAGACGCCCGTGGAATTCGGTGCTGATCTGGTTGAGCTGCAGCAGGCCGGCGTCCTGCGCGGCCACCGCCATGCCCGCCAGCGTGTGGGTGTGGATCACGCAGTGGGCGTCGTCGCGGGCCATGTGCACGGCGCTGTGGATGGTGAAGCCGGCGACGTTGTACTCGGCGTTGCCCTCGACCACCTTGCCGTGCATGTCCACCACGATCAGGTCGCTGGCGCGAATTTCCTCGAAGAACAGGCCGAACGGGTTGATCAGAAAACGTGGCTCGCCGTCACCCGGCAGGCGTACGGAAAAATGCGTGTAGAGGGTGTCGTCCCAGCCGAACAGGGCAGCCAGGCGGTAGGCCGCAGCCAGGTCGCGGCGCAGGGTAGTGATGTCGTTCATGCGTTCTCCAGGCCGATGAAGCGGCGTACGCGCTGGTGGTTGCCGTGGTGGATGGCGGCAGGTGAGGCGTCGAGCTGGACATGACCGTCTTCCATGAACAGCACGCGGTCGGATATCGACAGGGCGAAGTCCATCTCGTGGGTGACGATCAGCATGGTCATGCCTTCGCGGGCCAGGTCGCGGATCACCGCGAGCACGTCGCCCACCAGTTCCGGGTCGAGCGCCGACGTGGGCTCATCGAACAGCATGATGTCCGGCTTCATCGCCAGGGCGCGGGCGATGGCCACACGCTGCTGCTGGCCGCCAGAGAGCTGGTGCGGGTACTTGTTGGCGTGGGCCAGCAGGCCGACCTTGTCCAGCAGCGCCATGGCCTGCTGACGCAGCTCGGCGCCATTGCCCAGGCCGTGGTAGCGCGGCGCGAGCAGGACGTTGTCAAGAATGGTGCGGTGCGGGAACAGGTTGAAACTCTGGAACACCATGCCGATGCGCCGCACGCCTTCGCGCTGGCGGCGATTCTCGGGGCGGTCGCCGGCCTGGATGAAACTCTCGCCGAACAGCACGATCTCGCCTTCGTCGATGCTTTCCAGGCCGTTGACGGTACGGATCAGCGAGGTCTTGCCGGAGCCGGACGGGCCGATGATGGAGATCACCTCGCCAGGCTGCACGCTCAGGTCGATACCCTTGAGCACATGGTGGTCGCCGTAGTGCTTGTGGATGTTGCTCAGGTACAGCGCCGCCGGAGTGCCTGGCTCACGAACCCGGGCGTTGCCGGTCGCCACCTGTGGCAGGCCGCTGCGCAGCTTGGCCACCTGGGCATCGCCGAGGGTGCCCGGCTTGCGCCGGCCAAGGTCGAGGTGGCGCTCCAGGTACTGCAGGCCCCAGCCGAACAGGCTGACGATCAGCACGTAGTACACGGCCACGGCGCCGAGGGTTTCCAGCACCAGGAAGTTCTGCGCGTAGAGGCGTTGGCCGACCAGCAGCAGCTCGCTGAGGGAGATCACCGAGACCAGCGAGGTCAGCTTGACGATGGTCACGTACTCGTTGGTCAGGGTCGGCAGGGCGATGCGAAAGGCCTGCGGCACGACGATCAGGCTCTGCGTGCCGAGACGGCCGATGCCCAGCGCGCGAGCGGCCTCGCGCTGCCCTTTGGCTACCGAAAGCAGACCGCCGCGGTGGATTTCCGCCATGTACGCCGCCTCGGTCAGTACCAGGGCGAACAGACCGGCGTAGAACGGGTTGGACAATACCTTGCCGCTGGCCGGCATCAGTTGCGGCAGGTTGTAGACGAAGATCAGCAGCACCAGCAGCGGCACGCTGCGAAAGAACCATACGTAGATCGCGGCTGGTGCGCTGAGCCAGCGACTGGCGGCTTGCTTGGCACTGGCCAAACCGAAGCCCAGCACCAGGCCGAGCAGCCAGGCCAGGCTGCTGAGTTTCACCACCGTCCAGCACGCGGCCCAGAAGGCCGGCATGGAAAACAGGGAGAAGAAATAGCTCCATTCGAACGGCATATGGGGCACCTGTGACTCAAGCCGAAAAGGGGCAGGCCGGATCAAGGACCGGCCTGTGGGATGAAGCGGTCATTCAACGCAGCGGCCGTGGGCGAGTCATGACGATATGACTCGCCCACGGACTTACCTCAGGCTTCTTCCAGGTTGTATTTCTTCAGCAGTTCGGCGTATTCGCCGCTGGCCTTGAAGTCGTCCAGCGCGGCTTTCAGGGCGTCGAGCAGTTGGGCGTTGCCCTTCTTCACATAGACGCCCAATACCTGCGGGTAGATCGAACCCTTGGAGCTGATGGCGATGCGGCCCCGGGATTTTTCGACGATCAGCAGCGAAGCGGCGTCGATCTCCAGGTGCGCCTGGATATGGCCGGAGAGCAGCGCCTGGGAGGTTTCCGAGGTGGTCGGGTACTGGTTGATGGTGATGGCTCCGGCGCCCTGTTCCTTGCAGTAGCCGTCGGAAACCTTCTGCAGTGCTGGAATCCACGAAGTGCCCTGTTGCAGGCCGACGGTCAGACCGCACAGCTCTTCGGGGGTGGCCGGTTTCTTCTCGGCGTCGCTGCGCACCATGATCGCTGCGCCGGTCTTGGCGTAGGGGATGGCGTCGGCTTTCTCTAGGCGCTCGGGGAGGATGTACATGCCGGAGATGATGGTGTCGAAACGGCCAGCGTCGAGGCCGAGGATCAGGTTGGGAAAGGTGATGTCGCTGAAGCTGGCGCTCAGCCCTAAACGCCTGGCCAGAGCTGCCGAAACTTCCGGGTCGAAGCCTTTCACCTGGTCGCCTTCGTAGTATTCGAACGGTGGATAGGTAATTTCCATGCCCACCTTCAGCTCGCCGCTGGCGATAGTCTTGGGCGTTTCGGCGGCGTGGGCGGTGGCGAACAGGCCGGCGAGGGTGCAGGCCAGGGCCAGGGCGGTGGTGCGCAGCGGGGTGCGGTTTGCCATTGTGTTTATCTCCGGATCAGTTTTTTGTGTTGGCAGTGGGGAAAGTCACAGCGCGCTCGGCTGGTGCTTCAGGTGGCCGAAGCTGGATGGAGCGCGGGCGCGTTCGGGCAGCTGCAACTGGCCGTCCTCGACGCGCTTCTTCAGGTATTGGTAGGTCTGCAGCGCCTGGCTCCACATGTGCTCGCCGATGCTGATGGCTGCGTAGCTCTGGCCAGCGGCCTCGAACTGCGGCAACGGGCGGATCTGCGTGTGGTAGTCGCAGGCGTAGAAGAACGGGAAGGAGTAGCGCTCCTGGCTGACCTTGCGCACGCGGTGCGAGGTGGCGACGAAGGTGCCGGCGCTCATTACCTCGAGCATGTCGCCGATGTTGACGACGAAGGTGCCCTCGCGCGGTGGTGCGTCGATCCACTGGCCGAGGTCGTTCATTACCTCCAGCCCCGGGCGGTCGGCGAGCAGGATGGTGAAGCACTCGTAGTCGGTGTGCGCGCCGATGCCGGGTGCATCCTGAGCATCGCCGTCGTAGGGGTAGTGGATCAGACGCAACTTCGACGGTGGGAACTTGGCCATCTCGTCGAAGGTGTTTTCCGGCAGGCCGAGGGCCAGGGCGAAGCCGCGAAACAGCGTGCGGCCGAGCTGGAAGATGCGCGCGTAGTAGGCCTGCACCGACTCCTTGAAACCGGGCAGGGTCGGCCAGTCGTTCGGCCCCAGTAGCGGCGTGCCGGCCAGCACCAGCGGGTTATCGGCGGGCACCTCGAAGCCGATGTCGAAGGCTTCCTTGTGATCGGGCTTGCCGGCGCTGTAGCGCTCCTCGCCCTCGGGCACGAAGCCCTTGTGGCTGGCCGAGGCGCCGATGTAGTGGCGCATCTTGGCGTCCAGCGGCTGGGCGAAATAGTCCTCGGCGGCGCGGTGCAGGCCATCGATCAGCGTCTGCTCGATGCCATGGCCGCTGATGTAGAGAAAACCCACCTCGCGGGCGGCGCGGCCCAGTTCCTCGGCCACGGCCAGGCGTGCGGCCGGGTCGCTGCTGAACAGGCCGGCGATATCGACCACGGGGATTTCGGTGAAATGCTTGGCATTGGTGTTCATCACGGTTCCTCAGCGACTGGTGAAACGGTGGAAGTGCTGGCGCTCGCAGCGCGCCATCCACTGATTGAGCTGCCAAAGGTCGGCCACCGGTACGTCGGTGAAGGGCAGGTGGTGCAGGTAGCCGTCCGGGCCGAATTCGGGGGTCAGGGTGGTGCTCTGCAGGCCGCGCTTTTCCTGGCTGCTCCAGATGCTTTCCCAGTGACGCTGGTGGAAGGCCAGCACCTCGGCGTACTCCGGCGCGCCGGGGTGTGGCACCTGTGGGCCCTGGTCATAGCCCACGCGGGCCTGGATGTGGTCGACCCGCTCGATGAAGGCGGAGAGGTCGTCGGCGGGGTCGTCGAGCAGGCGTTCGCAGGTCACCAGCCAGTGGCTGATATCGCTGGTGAAGCGCAATTCGGGTACCTGACGGATCACGTCCAGCGTGACCCAGGGGCTGTACAGCGAACGGCCGCGATGAATCTCGAAACAGACGTGAAGGCCACAGGTCGAGGCCAGTTCGACGGCACGGGCGAAGAAGTCGACCTGTTCGCTCAGCGCCCAGCGATCGTTGCCGGGTAGCACGTTGACCAGGCGCGGGCTCAGCTCGGCGGCCCAGTCGAGTTTCATGCGCAGGTCTTCGAGATGCACCTGCGGGCTATCGCTCTGGCGTGGCAATACCGGTGTGGAGGTGAACAGGGTGGCGATATAGGGGACGTTCTGCTCGCGCAGCAGACGGGCATTGATGGCGCGCTGCGCGGCGGTCTCGGGGATACGCGCTTCGAGTCCGTCGAAGCCGGCGCTGAGCGCCTCGTCGAGTGCTTGCTGCCAACTGCCGCGGTAACCCCAGAGGGTGCGGAAGATTTCCAGTCGCATGGCCGTCTCCTGAAGAGGGCGAAGGTCAGCGGCAGATTGGCAAGGGGCGTGGTGTGGCGCCCGGTGGCGGTCGATTCGAGTCGGCGCCTGGTTATGGCGGCATTGTTGGCTCAGCCTGCGAACGGGTTAAATCGCATCGAACAAAAACTTAGTTCAGTGATTGCTGAACTATTGATACGCCTTGCGCTGCCCCGGATTTCATTCGGGTACCAAGCTAGCGCCGCTGCGTAGGGTGCGCCGCGCGCACCTGTTGTTTCGCCGGTCTGTGCCTAGAGCAGGGCGGCGTAGGAGCGGCTGGGCGGCATTCCGTTTCAGCCGCGATAATCGCGGATAAATCCGCTCCTACAACGGACCGAGCACTGCACGGCGCTGGATGCCGGCGGTGCTTGTATGGCGCTACACTGGCGCTCCGTTCCTCTGCCGTGCGCTGCCATGTCCCTCGCTTTACCCGACCTGAAACTGCTGAAGATCTTTGTCGCCGTGGTGCGCCATCAGGGCTTCGCCGCTGCGCAGCAGGAGCTGAACCTGTCCACGTCGGCGATCAGCACCTACATGAGCCAGCTGGAGAGTCAGCTCGGCATCGTGCTCTGTCATCGCGGGCGTGGCGGTTTCAGCCTGACCAGCAAGGGCGAACTGTTCCACCAGGAAACCCTGCGCCTGCTCGGCGAACTGGAAGGTTTCGAGCGTTACTCGGCAGCGCTCAAGGGCGAACTGCGTGGCACCCTCAACCTCGGCGTGCTGGACTCCACTGTGAGTGATCCGGCTCTGCCGCTGGCCGAGGTGATCGGCGCCTACAGCCAGGAGCACCCGGGCGTGCACCTGCACCTGTCGGTGATGAGCCCCTACGAGCTGCAACTGGCGGTGCTGGACAACCGCCTGGATCTGGCCATTGGTGCCTTTTCCACGCGCATGAACGGGCTGGTCTACCAGCCGCTGTACCGTGAGCAGCACTGGCTGTATTGCAGCGAGCGGCATGCCTTGTTCGAGCAGCGGCGGATTCCCGAAGAGCTGATCACCCAGCAACGCATGGTCGGTCGTGGCTACTGGAGCCAGGCCGAACTGGCTCGCCATGGCTTCAAGCACAGCGCGGCTACCGTGGAGTCGATGGAGGCGCAGCTGATTCTGGTGCTCTCCGGCGCCTACATTGGCTATCTGCCGGAGCACTACGCCCAGCCCTGGGTGGATCAGGGCAAGCTGCGGGTATTGCTGCCAGCGGTATTTGGCTACCAGGCCCCGTTCTCGCTGATCCTGCGCCGGGGACGTACCCGCGAGCCGCTGATTCAGACCTTTCGCGATTTGCTCAAGGCGCAACTGAATCAGATCTGAAACAGGGTCGCCTTTCTTCTCCGAAAGGCTTAGAACCTTTAGCTGGCGTGGTTATTAGGCTGTGCTAGTACTTATTCATACGTCTGCACCCACTTCAATTCGAACAGGGAAGCCTCGATGCGCAATAACCTGCCCGTGACTCAGCGGGAAAGAACCTTCCCTGCGGAAGAACGCCTGATTTCCACCACCGACCTCAACAGCAAGATCACCTACTGCAACGATGCCTTCGTCGAGATCAGCGGCTTCACCCGCGAGGAGCTGATCGGTCAGCCGCACAACCTCGTGCGTCACCCTGACATGCCGCCAGCGGTGTTCGGTCATATGTGGGACACCATCAAACAGGGCAAGCCCTGGATGGGCATCGTCAAGAATCGTTCGAAGAATGGCGATTTCTACTGGGTCAGTGCCTACGTCACTCCCGTGTATGAGAACGGCCGAATTTCGGGCTACGAGTCGGTGCGCTCATTGCCAACCGAGGCTCAGAAACGTCGTGCCGAAGCGCTTTATGCCCGTCTGCGTGCCGGCAAACCACCCGTGCCGAAGCTGGAGTACTGGACCTACGGTGTGGTGCGCTCCTGGCCACTGATCGCCGCGGCTCTGCTGATCATTGCGGCGCACTGGGTGGTCTCTGGTTGGCCGCTGATGGCTTTTATCGTGCTGACGCTGTTCGTGCTGGGTTCCTACCAGCTTTATCGGACCCGGCAGCTGATTCGCCGCACCCTGGCGGATCATCCGAAAGCCTTTACCAGCGGCCTGGTGGCGCTGACCTACAGCGACAACCGTGGCGCTCAGGCGTTACTGGATATGGCGATGATCAGTGAGGAGGCGCGACTTCAGACGGCGTTGACGCGGCTGGAAGATGCTGGCGAGAACGTCAAGAAGCGCGCCACGCAGTCCGCCGAGTTGTCGCAATCCAGCGCGCAGATGCTCGATCAGCAGCGGGCTGAAACTGACCAATCTGCGACGGCCATCAACCAGATGGCGGCGACCATCCAGGAAGTCGCGCACAACGTGCAGAACACCTCGCATGCTGCCGAAGAAGCCGACCGCCTGGCCCGTGAGGGGCGCGATCTGGCTGTAGGCAGCCTCGATTCCATGCGCCAGATGGCCAAGGCGGTCAACGATATTGGCCAGGCGGTCAATGAACTGGCCAACTCCACGCAGTCCATCGGCAGTGTTGCCGATGTGATCACCTCGATTGCCGAGCAGACCAATCTGCTGGCGCTCAACGCGGCCATCGAGGCTGCGCGCGCAGGGGAGCAGGGCCGTGGTTTCGCGGTAGTGGCCGATGAAGTGCGTTCGCTGGCTTCGCGTACGCGCCAGTCCACCGAGCAGATTCACCAGATCATCGCTGACCTGCGTGCCGGTGCCGAGCGTGCGGTGGTCACGGCGGGCAAGGGCGAGGACATTTCCCGTGGCAGCGTGCAGAGCGTGGAGTCGGTACGCGATGCGCTGGAGGGCATCAGCTCTGCAGTGACGCGCATCACCAGTATGAGTCAGCAGATGGCTGCGGCTTCCGAAGAGCAGAGCCACGTGGCCGAGGACATCAGCCGGCAGATCACTCGTATCGCTCAGCTTTCCGATCACAGTGCCGGGCAGGCGCATCAGGGCGCGGCCATCAGCCGCGAGCTGGAGGAAATGGCCGATTACCTGCACAGTCTGGCGGAGCGCTTCAACCGCTGACTCTGAAGCCGGATGCAGTCTGGGGGTTCCCGGATTGCAGCCGGGCTACGCGAGTTCGAGCCGTTCTGGCACACTGCGCGGCATGCCTCGTCCGACCTGCTCCCGCTGCCAGCGCCCGCTTGGCCATTGCTTCTGCCCGCTGATTCCCGACCTCGAGAGTCGTACTCGTGTGCTCATCCTGCAGCACCCGAGCGAAGTCGGCCATGCCCTCAATACCGCTCGCCTGGCTGCGCTTGGCTTGCGCAACGCGGAGCTGCGCGTCGGTGAGGTATTCGATGATCTGCCGCAATTGTTCGCGCAGTCTGATTATCGCGCCTGCCTGCTGTTTCCCGGCGATGAGGCTGTGGCCCTGACAGGCTACGCGCCCATGGAGAAACCGCTGCTATTGGTCGTGCCCGACGGCACCTGGCGCAAGGCGCGCAAGCTGCTGCATCTCAACCCGCTCCTGGCGGCGTTGCCGCGCGTGAGCCTGGGAGCCGTGGCCCCGTCGCGCTACCGTCTGCGCAAGGCGCCGGAAGAGGGGGCGCTGTCGACCATCGAGGCGATCGTTGCCGCGCTGGATGTGCTGGAGGCTCCGCAGGGGTTCGCTGCGCTGCTGCGGCCCTTCGACGCGTTGATCGAAGGGCAGATCGCGGCGATGGGAGAAGAAGTCTTCATCCGCAATCACCAGCGCTAAGGAGGTGCGCGCGGCGCACCCTACGGTATCGCTTCGGCCACGTAGCCCGCTTCGGCCACGTAGCCCAATGAGATGGACTCCTCCCTCCTACGGCGTCATTGCGCCAGACTGTAGGTTACGAAACAAACAATCCCGGAGGGGGAGCCCGCATGAAACTTAAACGCATAGGCGTGGATTTGGCAA
>Ga0308001_10000002_pt1 | contig 166478 bp, 145 predicted proteins | sample Neamet5_FD_203167 | JGI IMG/M metagenome (GOLD analysis project Ga0308001, IMG submission 203167) | Marine microbial communities from water near the shore, Antarctic Ocean - #5 | ecosystem: Environmental > Aquatic > Marine > Unclassified | place: Southern Ocean | collected 2014-06-04
AACAAGGATTCCTGAGTGATATCGGCGCCACGCATGGAAATCGGGGTTCCCGGCAGATTGGAGCCGATATCGTAAACCTTACACGGCAAAGTCAGACAGGCCGTAGGCGAATTTCAACAAGCTGCTAGGCTGGAGCCATCTTCCCTGTCAGAGGCTTCATCATGCACGTCGACCACCATCCACTGGTTCATGATTTCCCCGAACTGCGCAACGAACTGCAGCGTCTGCGGCAGCGCGATGAACAGTTCTCGCGCCAGGCCGAAGAGTACGAAGCGCTGGACAAGCGCATCTGCCGTATCGAGGACGGTATCGAGTTACTTGATGACGTCACCCTCAGCGCGCTGAAACTCAACCGTGTGGCAATGAAGGACGAGCTGGCGCGCCAGCTCAAACGCGCTGCGGGGCAGTGCTGCGGTTGTGGCAATGGCTGCAAGGGTTGAGTGTAGGAGCCGGCTTGCCGGCGATGTTTGTGGACGGTTGATCGCCCGCAAGTGGGCTCCTGCGATCAGGCGTTTTCAATGTACGGGCGGGTTGATCAGATAAGTGAGCAGCCCGTCCGCCTCTTCTTCCGTCCACACGGGGCGCGCTGGCCTGGGCCACTCGCTCAGTAGCTGCTGCCAGAATGCGCAGGCCAGTTCATCCTGGCGGTAGTAGCGCAGCAACCACAGGCTGCCATCGCCCATGATCTGCTGCACCAGCGCGCGGCCAATGCCCTGGCGGCGATACTTCTTGAGGATGAACAGGTCGGCAAATTCCGGCGCCTCGATACCCGGCAATTCGCTGCGCTCAAGCAAGAGGAAGCCGGCGATAAAGCCATCGGCCAGGATCAGCTGCGCGCTCCAGCCCGGCTCCTGCCAATAGCGCTGCAGGTGGGGTTGGTGGATGTAGAAGCGACCGTCCGTCTCCACGTCTTCCTGCTCCCAGTCCGAGCTTTCGTAGGCGTAGAACTGGTAGAGGTTGGCCAGTAGCGGCAGCTGTTCGGCGCTGGTGGGTAGCAGTTGGATCTGCATATGAGCATTCCGGCTAGAGTGGGGTTGTCTGTAAATTTATCCAGTTGTTCGGTATCGTTCCAGCCTTCGTTCAGCGGCAGGATTGATCGCAATGGCCAAGGCAAAACGCATGTACGGCTGCACCGAGTGCGGCGCCACCTTCCCCAAATGGGCAGGGCAGTGTGGTGAGTGCGGCGCCTGGAATACCTTGGTCGAAACCGTGGTCGAGGGCGCCACACCCAGCGGGCGCACTGGCTGGGCCGGCGACAAGGCCAATATCAAGACCCTGGCTGAAGTCAGTGTCGAGGAAATCCCGCGCTTTTCCACCGCTTCCGGTGAACTGGATCGGGTGCTCGGTGGCGGTCTGGTGGATGGCTCGGTGGTGCTGATCGGTGGCGACCCAGGCATCGGCAAGTCGACCATTTTGCTGCAGACCCTGTGCAATATCGCCACGCGTTTTCCCGCCCTCTACGTCACTGGTGAGGAATCGCAGCAGCAGGTGGCCATGCGTGCGCGGCGGCTGGATCTGCCGCAGGACAAGCTCAAGGTAATGACCGAAACCTGCATCGAATCGATCATCGCCACCGTACGCCAGGAAAAGCCCAAGGTCATGGTCATCGACTCGATCCAGACCATTTTCACCGAGCAATTGCAGTCGGCCCCCGGTGGCGTCGCTCAGGTGCGTGAGAGTGCGGCGCTGCTGGTGCGCTTCGCCAAGCAGAGCGGTACGGCGATCTTTCTCGTCGGCCACGTCACCAAGGAAGGCGCGTTGGCCGGCCCGCGCGTGCTGGAGCACATGGTCGACACCGTGCTGTATTTCGAGGGTGAGTCCGACGGTCGCCTGCGCCTGCTGCGGGCGGTGAAGAACCGTTTCGGCGCGGTCAACGAACTGGGCGTATTCGGCATGACCGACAAGGGCCTTAAGGAAGTCTCCAACCCCTCGGCGATCTTCCTCACCCGCGCTCAGGAGGCCGTGCCCGGTAGTGTGGTGATGGCCACCTGGGAAGGCTCGCGACCGATGCTGGTGGAGGTGCAGGCGCTGGTCGACACCAGTCATCTGGGCAATCCGCGCCGCGTCACCCTGGGCTTGGATCAGAACCGCCTGGCCATGCTGCTGGCGGTACTGCACCGCCACGGCGGCATTCCGACCTATGACCAGGACGTGTTCCTCAACGTGGTTGGTGGGGTCAAGGTGCTGGAAACGGCGTCCGACCTGGCGCTGATGGCAGCGGTGATCTCCAGCTTGCGCAACCGGCCGCTGCAGCACGACCTGCTGGTGTTCGGTGAGATCGGCCTGTCTGGTGAGATTCGTCCGGTGCCCAGTGGTCAGGAACGTCTGAAAGAGGCGGCCAAGCACGGTTTCAAACGCGCCATCGTGCCCAAGGGCAATGCGCCCAAGGAGGCACCGCCTGGGCTGCAGATCGTCGCTGTCACGCGCCTGGAACAGGCGCTGGATGCGTTGTTCGAGTAACTAAAGTCGCGGCTAAAACCCTTCCTGCTGTACCTGCACATGTGCCAACTGTAGGAGCCCGCTTGCGGGCGATCATCGATAAAAGCATCGCCGGCAAGCCGGCTCCTACAGGTCCATCCGGGCTACGTCTCTGTATCGGCTGCGGCGTTCTGCCGCGAGTGGGGCGGGTCGAAAATTGACCGAGGTCAATAGGTAGCAGGCTATCGGCGCGCAGCATGAAGGCGTATCCACTGAAGGAGACGCCATCATGTTCCTGTTCTTCGATTTCTTTTCCCGGGCTTTCAACTTCGACGCCAAGGCCATCGAATCGCGCGATGCGCGCCGTCAGGCGCAGCGTATTCAGGCGCGTCGCCAGCGTCGTGAACAGGCAGAGGCTGCCTGCCTGCGCCACTGACTGCTAGTCGTCGTCGCCCAATGCCGCCAGTTCGCGCTCCAGCAGCTGTTCATCGCCGAGGTTGAGTTCGACCAGGCGGCGCAGGTGGCTGATGGAATCCAGGTCGATATGGCGGCAGACGAAACCGAGCGACTGCGGCTGGGCGCGCGTCAGTACCACTTCCATCTTCACCTTGGCTTCGTCCCCCAGTTCGATAAGGGCTTCGAAGGGCTGGTTCGGGTCGCCGTTCCAGTCACGTGGGGTCTTGATCAGCAGGCCCTTGAGAGAGATATCGTGCAGAGCTGCCGACCATTGTCGCTCACCCTGAGCGATGACGGTGGGGGCGTCGAAGGCGATGCGCTGAAAGCGCCGACGCTCGTTGGCTGATTCACTCATGCCCATACTCCTGAAGGATTTACATCACTATAGCCAAGGCTGACGGCCCCGTGCTTTGCCGCTGTGTCGCAGCGCCCAGCTGAGACACACCAGTTTGACAGGTGGCCAAGTCTCGCCAAAGCTCCTTGTGTAGTTTTTATTACTCAATATTGCGGAGCGACACATATGAGCAAGCGACTGCTGGGTAAAGGTTTGGTCTTCGGTCTGTTGAGCATGGCCAGTGTTGGTGCGTTTGCCGATGCTGCGGGCGGCAATGGCTGCGGCTGGGGCAACATGCTGTTCGAAGGGCAGCGTGGCATGGCCCCGCACTTCCTGGCCACCACCACCAATGGCACCTCGGGTAACGCCACCTTCGGCATGACCTCTGGTACCAACGGTTGCGACACCAGTGGCGCGCTGGGCTACAACGGCCGCTCCATGCTGGCGATGAACGGCATGCTCGATTCCATCGCCGAAGACATGGCCATGGGCCAGGGCGAAGCGCTGGACGCCTACGCTACCTTGCTGGGTGTGGAGGCTCAGGATCGTGCGCACTTCGCCAAGGTCACTCACGACAACTTCGGCAGCATCTTCAGCAAAGCCGACGCCACCAGTGAGCAGGTGCTGGCAGCCACGCTCGAGGTGATGAGCCGTGACGCGCAACTGGCGCGCTACGTGAAACAGCCGGCCTGAGGCAAATTGAAGGCAAAAAGAAGCCCGTCAATCGACGGGCTTCTTTGTTTCAGGCTGAGCCTTAGAACCTGTTCACGATCTGCTGCGCGTCGGCGCTACTGCGTTAAAAACAAGCTCGGAATGCTCATTTACCACTTGTAAACTCCGCTTCCTCGCTTGTTTTTGCCTTGTATCGCTCTAGCTCGCTAGATCGTGAATAGGTTCTTAGTTGCCGTAGACCGGGAACTTCGCGCACAGCGCCTTGACCTGCTCACGCACGCGGCCTTCGACTTCATCATTGCCGATGTTGGCCAGTACGTCGCAGATCCAGCCTGCCAGTTGACGGCACTCGTCTTCCTTGAAACCGCGAGTGGTGACGGCAGGGGTGCCGATACGCAGGCCGGAAGTGACGAACGGCGAGCGCGGATCGTTCGGTACGCTGTTCTTGTTGACGGTGATGAAGGCGCGACCCAGAGCTGCGTCAGCATCCTTGCCGGTAATGTCCTGCTTGATCAGCGAGAGCAGGAACAGGTGGTTCTCGGTGCCGCCGGAGACCACGTCGTAACCGTTGTCGATGAACACCTGGGCCATGGTCTGGGCGTTCTTGATCACCTGCGCCTGGTAAGCCTTGAACTCAGGCTGCAGCGCTTCCTTGAAGCACACCGCCTTGGCAGCGATGACGTGCTCCAGCGGGCCGCCCTGGCCGCCCGGGAATACCGCAGAGTTGAACTTCTTCTCCAGCTCTTCGTTCTTGCGCGCCAGGATCAGGCCGCCGCGCGGACCGCGCAGGGTCTTGTGGGTGGTGGTGGTAACGACGTCGGCGAACGGCACCGGGTTCGGGTACAGACCGGCGGCGACCAGACCGGCCACGTGAGCCATGTCGACGAACAGGTAGGCACCGACCTTGTCGGCGATGGCGCGGAAACGCGGGAAGTCCAGTACCTGCGAGTAGGCGCTGAAGCCGGCGATGATCATCTTCGGCTTGTGCTCGACGGCCAGGCGCTCGACTTCGTCGTAGTCGATCAGGCCCTGGTCGTTGATGCCGTACTGCACGGCGTTGTAAATCTTGCCGGAGAAGCTGACGCTGGCGCCGTGGGTCAGGTGGCCGCCGTGGGCCAGGCTCATGCCCAGTACGGTGTCGCCGGCGTTGAGCAGGGCCATGTACACGGCGCTGTTGGCCTGGCTGCCGGAGTGCGGCTGGACGTTGGCGTAGTCGGCGCCGAACAGCTCCTTGGCGCGGTCGATGGCGAGTTGTTCGACCACGTCGACGTACTCGCAACCACCGTAGTAACGCTTGCCCGGATAGCCCTCGGCGTACTTGTTGGTCAGCACGCTACCCTGGGCTTCCATCACCGCCGGGCTGGTGTAGTTTTCCGAGGCGATCAGCTCGATGTGCTCTTCTTGGCGCTGGGCTTCCTGCTCCATCGCGGCAAAGAGTTCGGCGTCATAACGAGCGAGGGTCAAATCACGGCTGAACATGGCGGTCCCCTGAAATCAGCTGGGCGGTAGAAAGAGGGGGCGGATTCTACCGCAAAGGTCGCATTCAGGCATATGAAGGTCGGTCATGAGCCTGACAAATGGCCTTCATGCTGAGTTGGGCCTAGGGCTCGCCCGTCAACTTAGGATGAACAGCGCTGCGCCGCTGAACTGGGCGGTGAGCTGACGTGCAGCCATGGGCCTGCCCAGCAGGAAGCCCTGTACTTCGTCGCAGTCGTGTTCAAGAAGGAAGTCCAGTTGTGCCTGGCTCTCCACACCCTCGGCGATCACCATCATGTTCAGGCTGTGCGCCATGGCGATGATCGCGCGGGCGATCTGCGCATCCTGTTCCCCGTCCGGCAGGCCGTCGACGAAACTGCGGTCGATCTTCAGTACGTCGATGGGGAACTGCTTGAGGTAGTTCAGCGACGAGTAGCCGGTACCGAAGTCGTCCACGGCGATGCACAGGCCCAGGTGCTTGAGTTCCCTGAGGGTCTGCATCGCACTTTCCACATCGCGCATCAGAATGCTTTCGGTCAGCTCCACCTCCAGGCAGGCCGCTGATACGCGGGTTCTGCGCAGAATGGCGGCGATCCGCGCTGTCAGATCGCCTTCGGCGAACTGCCGGGCCGACAGATTGACCGACACCTTTGGGATGCGGATCTTTTCCTCGTGCCAGGCCTTGAGCTGCCGGCAGGCTTCCTCCAGCACCCATTCACCGACCTGCACCACCAGGCCGAGCTCCTCCAGCACCGGGATGAACTCATCCGGCGGCACCAGGCCGCGTGTCGGGTGACTCCAGCGCAACAGCGCCTCGACCCCGGTCAGGCGATTGCCGTCGCCGGCAAACTGCGGCTGATAATGCAGGACGAACTGGCCCTGCTCCTGAGCGTGGCGTAGATCGCTTTCCAGCTCCAGGCGTTCCAGGGCACTGGCGTTCATGTCGGCCTGGTAGAACTGGAAGTTGTTCTTGCCGTGTTCCTTGGCGTGATACATCGCGGTGTCGGCGTTCTTCATCAGTTGGCTCAGCTCGCTACCGTCCTGCGGAGCGAGGGCGATACCGATACTGGCGGTGACGAAGAATTCGCGGCCTTCGAGGACGAAAGGGCGCGCCAGGCTGGAGAGAATCTGCTCGGCGACATGAATGGCGCGATTCAATGCGCCCTCGCGGGTGGCGCGCGGCTGCAGCAGCAGGGTGAATTCGTCGCCGCCCATGCGCGCCACGGTGTCGTCGCCGTCTACGCAGGCCGACAGGCGTACGGCCACGTCCTTGAGCATGCGGTCGCCGGCGGCGTGGCCGAGCGAATCGTTGATCGGCTTGAAGCGGTCGAGGTCGAGGAACATCAGCACCACCCATTCGTCATGCCGATCCGCATGTTGCAGGGCACTGTGCAGGCGATCCTGGAACAGGGTGCGGTTGGGCAGGTGGGTCAGGGCGTCGTAGTAGGCCAGACGATGGATGCGCTGTTCGCTGGCCTTGCGTTCGCTGATGTCGCTGAAGAAGCACACGTAGCTGACCAGGTCGCCTTCCTCGTCATGCACCGCGGTGATGCCGACCCAGGCCGGGAAGTTCTCCCCACCCTTGCGCTTGAGCCACACCTCGCCCTCCCAACTGCCGCGCTGGTTGAGTTGGCCGAGGATGTACTGCAGGTGCGCCGCCTGCTGGCGGTCGGCGGTGAGCATGCCTGGAAGCTGGTCGAGCACCTGGCCGGCGGAATAACCACTGACGCGGCTGAAGGCCTTGTTGACCTGAACGATGTAACCGGCCGGGTCGGTCACCAGAATCGCTGCGGTGGAGTGCTCGAATACCGTGGCGGCCATGCGCAGGTCTTTTTCCGCGCGGCGTTGCTGGCTGATGTCGCGGCCAACGCCGAGGATGCCTTCGAAGCGACCGTTCTCGTCCCACATCAGCACCAGGCGCAGCTCCACCGGGATCTTGTGGCCGTCGGCGCGCAGGCAGTCGAAGACGAACAACTGATCCGGCAGCTCCTCGCGCAGACGCTCGAGGCGGTCACGCTCGCCGAGCGAATCGCGAATCCGCTCGAGCAGCAGGTAGAGGCCGGCGAGCTGCTGCGGGTTGGCCGCCAGGCCTTGCAGGCCGTTGGCCGTCACCCATTCGGTGTTGTAGCCGAGCATGGCTTCCACCGACGGGCTGACGTAGTTCAGGGCCAGGCTGTCATCGGTGGAGACGATCACGTCGCTGATGCTTTCCGCCAGCAGGCGGTAGCGTTGCTCGCTGTCACGCAGCGACTGGTTGCGCTCGATCTGCTCGGTGATGTCCTTGGCCACGCCGATCAGGCGGCTGACGCGACCGCGCTCATCACGCGCCAGAGCCTGCTCACGGATGCTGAACCAGTGCCATTGGCCATTGCGGTGACGCCAGCGCAGCACCGATTCGAGCAGCAGGCCGTTGCCGACCACTTTCTGCAGGTTGCGAATGCGCCAGTAGTATTCGCTGTCGTCCGGGTGCAGTACCTGCTCCCAGAAGTCTCCGGCCATCGCCTTGAGCTCGCTGACGCTATAGCCCAGCTGCAATCCGAGGCTGTGGTTGCTGAACAGCACCTGCCGGTTCTGCATGTCATGCACGTAGAGCAGGTCGGGCACCGAGCGAACCACTTCGGACCAGAAGCGCTCACGCTCGATCAGCGACAGTTCGATGCGCTTGCGGCTGGTGATGTCGCTGATGCTCAGGGTGACGGCCTGATAGTCCTGGAGCATTTCCGGCAGGCGCAGCACCAGCCAGACGTGACGCTGCAAGCCTTGTGCGGTGACCAGCTGGGTTTCCAGCTCCATCAGGTTGGGGCCTTCGAGCACGGCCACAGCCAGGCGGTAACACAGATCGTCGGGCTGTACCGGACCGTTGTCGATCAGTTGCTGCCAAGCCTGTTCGGTGGACTTGACCCCGAGCAGGTTGAGCGCCACCTGGTTGGCCTCGGTAATGCGCAGTTGCTCGACCAGCAGTTGCTGATGCTCGACATCGGCCTGCAACCAACGCTGCAGACCCGCCGCATCGCGCAACTTGTGCTGTAGCAACAGGCAGCGCAGGCCGGAGAGGTCGAGCACGCAGAGGGCTACGCCGGTGCCGTCGAAGATGTCCTGATAGCGCCTGCGGGTTTCCTGCAGTACGCGCATGGCCTGCTGCTCATCGGTCACATCGCGCAGCACCCAGACGTAACCGGCATGACGCCCGACTTCGCTGATATCGCTACGGGTCACGGCGAACAGTCGCTCGCGCCCCTCGCTTTCGACTCTGATCAGCTCCGGTCCCAGATCGCTGCTCAGTTGTGGGCTGTTGAGCAGCAGCGGGTCGAGATCGGGCAGCAGATCAAGCAGATGGAGTTCCCCGGCCACGTCGCTGGGAACCCCGAACAGCGCTTCGGCCTGCGGGTTCAGGTAGCGCACCTTGCCATCGGCCTGGGTCACCAGAATGCGTTCTTCGACGGCGCCTAGCGCACTGGCGGCCTGGCGCAGCGAGCGGCGTGTTTCGTTATTCAGGCGCTGCAGGCTGCGCTGCTCGCGTTGCAGGCCGTACAGGGCCAGCAGGGTAAGCAGGCTGCACAGCGCGAACAGCAGGAACTTGCCGGCCAGGGTCGGCATCAGCTCGTTGCCGGCGCGTTCTGCATCGAACAGGGCGCGCAGTTGCCAGTCGCTGCCGGGCAGGGTGATCAGTTCCAGGCTTTGTGCCTGTTCTGCCGCAGTAACCGGCGCGATGATGCCGCCAGTCTGTTGCAGGTCATCGGCACGCGCTATCACGCGGTGACTGAGCAGATCTTCGAGCAACCAGTCGTGCTCGCTCTGGTGCTGCTCGCGCAGCCAGCCGCGCAACGCACTGGTGCGCATGCGCAATACCCGGTGACTGTCGTCAGGCTGACGCAGCAGCAGGTAGAGCGCGCCGCCGTCCAGTGCGCTGAAAGCGAAGTGATAGGGCGCCGTGCCGCTGCGTTGCTGCTGGTTACGAATGAAGCTGAGGTCGCGCGACTCGCTGGCGCTGTCGGCCAGCAACTGCCCGTTGGCATCGAGCCAGGCCACACTGCTGACGGTCGGGAAAATGCTGCGCAATGCTGTGACCAATTCGCTGCCGTCGCCAGCGCGCGCAGGGCTGCTTTGTAGCATCGCCTGGCCCGCCTGCGCCTTGAGGCGCATGTTCAGGCTCAGGTGCTTGGCCAGTTGGGCGCTGTAACCCTGGCTCAGTTGCTTCTGACTATCGAGCAACTGGCGGTATTCCTGAGTCAGCTGCCAGGCCAGCAATCCCAGCATCGCCAGCACCAGCACCACCAGTGCACGGCGCAATGCTGCGCGCGACTCGCCCGGGGAGGAGGAAGGCAGGGATGAGGGAGTCGACACGTTCTGTGAACCTGCAGCCAGTGCTGGGCTATTTTTAGCGTTGAGACGCGCGGGCATGCCTGCGCTCGCGCTAGCCGGCTAGAATGCCTGCAAACGTGGCCAAGTGCCAGCTGCGCCGACGAACGTAGGTTTGCCCTGTCACGCACATTCCGGTAGTTTTGCGCCGCGCGCGTGAACTGTCCGCGCGGTACTTGGCGTTCGCCTCCGCAGGGGCTAAGGTCTCTGCACATTGCGTACACGCAGGTGGTGTGAAAACTGATGGCTAGCGCACGTTAACGACCCTGGCTTTTCGGTAGGAGCGGCTTCAGCCGCGAATTTCGCGGATAAATCCGCTCCTACAGGGTGTACAACAGCTAACGCGAACATAGCCCCCCAACGCATTCATCATGTTTTCACGCGACCTGCATGGCGCGCCGTTTCCAGCTCCCTATTCTCACCAGTCAGGTTCTCCATGGCTCAGTACGTCTACAGCATGCATCGGGTCAGCAAGGTTGTCCCGCCGAAGCGTGAAATTCTCAAGGACATCTCCCTGTCATTCTTCCCAGGCGCCAAGATCGGCGTGCTGGGCCTCAACGGTGCCGGTAAGTCCACGCTGCTGCGCATCATGGCCGGCGTCGATACCGAGATCGACGGTGAAGCCCGTCCGATGCCGGGGATCAAGGTCGGCTACCTGCCACAGGAGCCGCAGCTCGACCCGAGCAAGACGGTGCGCGACATCGTCGAAGAGGCGGTAGGCGAGATCAAGCAGGCCCAGGCCCGTCTTGACGAGGTCTACGCCGCTTACGCCGAGCCGGACGCCGACTTCGACGCCCTGGCTGCCGAGCAGGCCAAGCTCGAAGCGATTCTGCAGGCTTCCGATGGGCACAACCTGGAGCGCCAGCTGGAAGTCGCCGCCGACGCCCTGCGTCTGCCGGCCTGGGACGCCAAGATCGAGCACCTGTCCGGTGGTGAGAAACGCCGCGTGGCGCTGTGCCGCCTGCTGCTGTCGGCACCTGACATGCTGCTGCTCGACGAGCCGACCAACCACCTGGACGCCGACTCGGTCGCCTGGCTGGAGCGCTTCCTGCACGATTTCCCCGGCACCGTGGTGGCCATCACCCACGACCGTTACTTCCTCGACAACGTCGCCGGCTGGATTCTCGAACTCGACCGCGGCCACGGTATCCCCTACGAGGGCAATTACTCCGGCTGGTTGGAATCGAAGGCCAACCGTCTGGCTCAGGAAGCCAAGGCCGAGGCGTCGCACGCCAAGGCGATGAAGGCCGAACTGGAGTGGGTACGCCAGGGCGCCAAGGCACGCCAGTCCAAGTCCAAGGCACGTCTGCAGCGCTTCGAGGAAATGCAGTCGCAGGAATTCCAGAAGCGCAGCGAGACCAACGAGATCTACATCCCGGCTGGTCCGCGTCTGGGCGACAAGGTCATCGATTTCCACAACGTGTCGAAGTCCTTCGGCGACCGCGTACTGATCGACGACCTGTCCTTCAGCATCCCCAAAGGCGCCATTGTCGGCGTGATTGGTGGTAACGGCGCCGGTAAGTCGACCCTGCTGCGCATGATCACCGGCAAGGAGCAGCCGGACTCCGGCACCATCGAGATCGGTGAAACCGTACAGATCGCCAGCGTTGAGCAGAGCCGCGAGATGCTCGAAGGCAACAAGACCGTGTGGGAGCAGATTTCCGACGGCTTCGACATGATCAAGGTCGGCAACTACGAGGTGCCGTCGCGCGGTTACGTCGGCCGCTTCAACTTCAAGGGCGCCGACCAGCAGAAGTTCGTCAAGGACCTCTCCGGTGGTGAGCGCGGTCGCCTGCACATGGCGCTGACCCTGAAGCAGGGCGGCAACGTGCTGCTGCTCGACGAACCGTCCAACGACCTCGACGTGGAAACCCTGCGCGCGCTGGAAGAGGCGCTGCTGGACTTCCCGGGCGCCGCCGTGGTGATTTCCCACGATCGCTGGTTCCTCGACCGTATCGCCACGCACATCCTCTCCTATGAGGACGACGGCAAGGTCAACTTCTTCGAAGGCAACTACACCGAGTTCGAAGCCGACCGCAAGAAACGCCTGGGCGATGCCGCCGCGCAGCCGCACCGCGTGCGTTACAAGAAGCTGGCGCAGTAAGTACGTGCTAGATGAAAAACGGAGCCTACGGGCTAATACTGATCAGATAAGTTCTTTACCACCCCCCCTACTTGCAGTAGAGGGGGCGTTTTTCGTAGGAGCCGGCTTGCTGGCGATGCTTTTTATGGCGGATCGCCGGCAAGCCGGCTCCTACAAAGATCGAGTGCAACGGCTTAACTGACTGGCATTAAGCCTGCGGGCTCCGTTTTTCGTTGCGGGTGCAGGCAATCTGTAGGAGCGGCGCCCCGCCGCGAACCGGGGGACACGAAAAGCTTCGCCCTGGGTCGGAACGCCTATCCGTTCGGCGTGTGTGTCGCTCGAAAGAGCACTACGTATCTGTAGGAGCCGCGCCTCGCGGCGAATCGATCACGCGTTCAGCACAAATCCACAAGCTTCGCCCCGGGGCGGGGCTCCACGCAAGACCGCCTTATAGTGCTTATCTGATTGGCATCAGCTTTTTCGTTGGTGCGGGTTTGGTGCCTTCAGAGCCTGGCCAGCAGGCTCTCCAGAGCCTTGGCCTGGTCCTCGGCCAGATCGATGATATGAAAGCCGGCCCAACAATGCTGGCCGTCGGCGCCGGGGCGGCTCCACAGGCAATCGGCGCCCAGGCGCACTTCCTGTACCGCATCGCTACCTGAGGTGCACACCAGGCGGCATTCCAGCACCGCGTCGGCGGTGTGGGGGGTGTCGCTGAACAGCATGAAACCATCGGCAGACAGGTCGACTATCCGGCCCAGGCGCTGGCCGCTGTTCAGGTCGAAGACCTCCAGCTGCATTTCGGTGCCATGGCGGCTATGTTGACGACGCTCTTCCATGGAAATTCCTCAGCGGGGTTCGGCCGTGCGCCCGGTGAAACGCTGCAGCACACGGTAAATGGCAGTCAGCGCGCGGTCCACCAGGGGCGCCGCGCGTTCGGGTGTCACGATGCGGGCCAGGCCCTTTTCCATCTCGCTGGCCAGCAGGGTCAGCGGCTTGATCGCCACGCGCTGGCCACTGTGGTCGACGAACATGTAGTTGTGCGTGGTCGGGCTGAACCAGGAAAGCTTGAGCACGCGGCTCTTGCCGCCCTCGACGAACTCGAACCAGGTGCCGAACTCGACGCTGGCCAATTCCTTGGCCAGGGCTTGGGCGCGTGCCGAGAGCTTACTGCGCAAAGGTGCCTGGCGAGCCAGGTCGGCATCTTCTCCAAGCATGGCGCCCAGGGGGCTTTCTGGCAGGGTAGGTTTGAGCAGGGCGGCCAACTGCGGCTGCTTGGCCTGGACTGCATGCTGGCAGGCCACCAGGTCTTGCAGCAGGCGACGGATGCCGTCCTCATGGTAGCCGCCGAGCAATTCCAGGCCCTTGCGCAGGTCGCTGAGCATCGGCACGCGCTGTTCCTGTAATTGCAGCACCTCGACCTCGCCCAGCGGCGTGCCGCTCCAGGCCAACTGTTCGGCCACTTCGCAGGAGCGCCTCCACTCCGTGCTCTGTTCGCCATGGCGCAGCAGGACGAACACCAGGACGTCGGCCCAGGTCAGTTCGAGGAAGTTGCGGATGATGGTTGGTAGGTCGCGTTTTCCGACGCACCGCTGAACCACCTCGAGCGCCTGCTCGCGAGCCCCCAGTAGACGATCACGCCCCTTGGCCGCCTCGACCGCGCGGCGTTCGCGCAGTTCGACCTTGTGGCGCAGGGTCTCGACATACTCGTTGAACTCCTCGATCAGGCTGTCGAACAGTCCCAGATCACCGCTGAAACCGTGAATCACCCGTTCGACTACCCATTGCATCTTGGCCAGCAGGCTGCGTTCGTCACCTTCGCTGCCGTAAAGCACGCCAGCCTGGGCCATGGTATTGAGCAGGCGTCGTGCCGGATGGTGGTGTTGGGTGAACAGCGCCTTGTCCTGCAGCGCGATTTTCAGATAGGGCGTATGCAGGTGCGAGAGTGCGGTCTTGCAGGCGTCCGGCAGGTTCTCGTCATCGAGGATGAAGTCGAACAGCATGCCAACCAGGTCGATCACGTCGGCTTCCTGATCGGACACCTTGCTGTCGCCCGGCAGGCTGCTGTGCGATTCCAGTTGCTGCTGTAGGTCGGCCTTGAGGCCTTCAACGGCTTGCGGTTGGTGCAGGCGTTGGGCTAGTTCGTGGGCCGACTGCTGCTGCATGCGATTGAGCGCAGCAAGCAGTTCGCTGGCGCTGTAGGTACGGCTGGCCCCGCGCGGTGAGAAGCTGACGATGCTCCGTGTGCCGCCCAGCAGCGGAGCGTCCGGGTGGCTCTGGCGGTGTTCGCCGAGCAGGCTGGATAAGCCGCTGAACAGCGCGCCCGGATCGCTCGGCGGCGGTGCGCTGAGATCCAGATCGAACAGCGCCGGTTCTACGGGTGTTGGAGTCGTACCCGGTCTGCCCGCTGTTTGTTGGGGCGTCGGGGCTTCTGGCGCAGGCGCATCGGGGCGGCTGACGCTTTGATTGATCTGCGCGCTGTACTTGAGGTTGGGCAGCACGCCGGCATCGATCAGGCGCTGGTTGAGTGCGCCATAGAGTGAATCGAGGCTCTGCATCACATGTCGATCGAAGAGCATGTAGAGGATGGTCTTGATCTGCAGTGGGAAGGGGCAGGGCGCCAGCGCATCGCGAAACGCCTGGGCAATGGCCTGTGGGCCGAAGGGGTTGCTGTCCTCGCCGAGCTTCTGGCCGTTGTTGAGCAGCGCCAGGCGTTGCTCCAGAGCGAATAGCGGCTGGGTGCAGCGTGCCTTGACCCGGCTGACCATATTGGTGACTTGCAGGGTTTCTTCGTAATCCTCGTTCTGCACCAGGGCCAATTGCTCGGGGTCCACTTCGGCCGGCGTCTGATCCTGCAGTTTGCCGTCGAGGAAATCGGAAAAATTGTTGGCGATGGCCTGGTGGTAGCTGCGCTCGATCTGTGGACGCTGGCGGCGGATTTCGCGCATGTTGTCGAAGAACAACGTCTGCACCTTGTTGTTCTCGGCTTTCTCGGCGCATTCGAACAGGGTGTCATCGACTTGGCCGAATACACCGCTCAGATGCTCCGCCAGTCGATTCATCACCAGTTTGCGGCAGGCTTGTACCAGATCGCTGAAGCGCGGCTGTATACCGCGGCTGGCGAGGCTAACCACCTTGGGATGAATGGGGGGCTTGTCCTGGTTGCTCATGGACTGTCCTGGCTGGCGTCGTCGGCTGGCGCGTCCTGCGTCGTGCCGCAGTTCGATGAAACATATAGTAGTCCATGGCTTGCCTGCAAAGCATTGTCGTAAAAGCAGTTTGCAGGGGTTGACAGGGAAATTTTGCTACGTAAAATGGCGCGCCTCTGAAGCGGTAAAGCGAAAGCCGAAGCGCAACAGAGCTGGAAGACCGAAGTTCCGCGATAGCTCAGTCGGTAGAGCAAATGACTGTTAATCATTGGGTCCCTGGTTCGAGTCCAGGTCGCGGAGCCAACTTCCTATCGGGGTATAGCGCAGTCCGGTAGCGCGCTTGCTTTGGGAGCAAGATGTCGGGAGTTCGAATCCCCCTACCCCGACCATTTTCGGGTCGTTAGCTCAGTTGGTAGAGCAGTTGGCTTTTAACCAATTGGTCGTAGGTTCGAATCCTACACGACCCACCACTACAACGAACAAGCCCGCCTAGTGCGGGCTTGTTCGTTTCTGCGCCTCACGCGCGTCTGGGCCGTCTCGCATTGTCCCGGCCCACCCTACAAGACTGGAATTGCGCTGCGTGCTTGTCTCCCCTCTCCCGCTTGCGGGAGAGGGGCCGGGGGAGAGGGGGATCGGCAGGCCTTGGGTGGCTGATGCGAACAGCCTTTCGTAGGAGCCCCGCTTCGGGGCGAAGCTTTTCCAGCCGCGCCGCCCAGGTTCGCGGCGGGTCGCCGCTCCTACAGTTACCTATTGGGTCGCTTCTAGTGCAGCTTCAGGCGTGGCTCGGTGCTGCGCCCGATACGGTCGCTGAGCATCAACAGCAGGGTGCGTGGTACGCCATACAACGCCATCTGGTGCATGCGATACAGCGACACGTAGAACACCCGTGCCAGCCAGCCTTCGAGCATGACGCTGCCGGTCAGGTTGCCCATCAGGTTACCGACCGCGGAGAAGCTCGACAGCGAGATCAGCGAGCCGTAATCGCGATAGCGATATTCCGGCAGCGGCTGGGCGCTGATCTTCAAGCGTAGCGACTTGGCCAGCAGCGATGCCTGCTGATGCGCTGCCTGGGCGCGTGGCGGCACGTTGCGGCCCTCAGTGCCCGGCTGCGGGCAGGCTGCGCAGTCGCCGAAGGCGAAGACGTCGTCATCGAGCGTCGTTTGCAGGGTCGGACGAACCTGCAGCTGATTGATACGGTTGCTCTCCAGGCCATCGAGATCCTTGAGAAAACCGGGGGCGCGAATACCGGCAGCCCAGACTTTCAGGCTGGCCGGGATGAAGTTGCCGTCGGCGGTTTTCAGACCGTCGGCAGTCACTTCGCTGACGGCCGCACCGGTCAGCACGGTGACGCCGAGCTTCTCCAGGGTCTGATGCACCGGCCGCGCGATGCGCTCGGGCAGAGCAGGCAGCACACGTGGCCCGGCCTCGATCAGGGTGATACGCATGTCTTCGGGGCGAATGCGATTGAGGCCATAGGCAGCCAGCTGCTTGGCCGCGTGGTGCAGTTCTGCTGCCAGCTCAACCCCCGTGGCACCGGCACCGACGATGGCGATATCGATCTTCGAACCGTCTTCGCTCTCGCTGGCATGTGCGCGCAGGTAGTGGCTGAGCATGCGGCGATGGAAGCGCTCGGCCTGCGCGCGGGTGTCGAGGAAAATGCAGTGCTCGGCGGCACCAGGCGTGCCGAAGTCATTGGTGGTGCTGCCAACGGCAATGACCAGGCTGTCGTAGGTGATGCGGCGTTCAGGCATCAGTACCTGGCCATCGTCATCCAGCGTCGGTGCCAGGGTGATGCTCTTGCTGGCACGGTCGAGGCCGGACATGCGCCCGAGCTGGAACTCGAAATGGTTCCACTTGGCCTGGGCCACGTAGTTCAGTTCGTCTTCCGAGGAGTTCAACGAGCCGGCGGCCACTTCGTGCAGCAGGGGCTTCCAGATGTGGGTGAGGTTGGCGTCGACCAGAATGATTCGGGCCGCGCCACTCTTGCCCAGTTTTCTACCCAGACGGGTGGCCAGCTCCAAACCGCCGGCGCCGCCGCCGACAATCACGATGCGATGGGACATGAATATTGCTCACAAGGCTTTGAAAAAGACGGTGTGAGTGCGAGAGGGCGAGCGCAAGGCAGCTCATAGCACCAGTCGACTCAGAAAGCGGCTCAGCAGGCCCAGGCCAATGGTCACGACCACGACCACCGCCAGCAGACGCCAAACGCGAAACGGCTGACGTTCAACCTGATGCTGCGGTGCGCTCAGGTATTGGTCGACTTTCTGTTGGTCTTCGGGGCTCAGGCGACTGGTCATGGGTAGGCCTCTGCTTGAATGCAGCTATTCTAGGCGTGCCCGCCAGCCTTGGCGAGCGTCGTTGTCCTGCGGGTCAGATATCGTTTCGAGGGGTTCCACGCTTACCGCGTCCTCCAGGCGGATGATGCCGCCCTCGACCACGCGAGCGGTAATGCCGCCATGGCCACGCATGGCCTGGAAGGTGCCGCGACCGAGGCGTTCCTCCAGGCGGGCGCAGGGTTGGCACCAGCCGGTGGTTTCCAGCAGCGCCTGGCCAATGCGAAAGCGCCGGCCCTTGAGGCTGAACAGGTTGATGCCGGCGACCGCGATATTACGGCGCAGCTCGCTGGGCGGCATGGGCGCATCGCGGCCGAGCAGCGAGGCGACGACGGCCAGGTGTTCCCACTGAATCAGCGTGACCTGCCGCGCATTGCGTGGCCCGGGGCGGCTGTGATCGCCGGTCAGGCCGGCTTCACGCCGCGCTTCCACGGCTTCGATTTCGAGCATCGCCTCGCGCGCCTTGGGGCGCACGCCTATCCAGCGCACCTGGCCGACCTGCGGCACCTCGGCGAGCAACTCCTGCAAGGGGCTCACAGGCCGATACCGATGTCGAACAGCAGGCTGCGCCCGAGGTTCTGCCGCAGAAAATCCGGCGCGTCCGGGTGAGCGAACAGCACACGGGCGAAGCGCGGACCAACCAAGGACAGCGAGCGCCAGCCTTGGCGCAGGTATTCGGTAGGGGGCGGGAAGTGGCTGTTGCAGTCGAGCACGGCGCGCTTGAGGCTGACGAAGGCGACCAGGTCGAGTTCGCCGAGGTCGATACCGCGCTCGCGGTAGTTATGTGCCTTCTTGCGCAGGGTCGGTGCCAGGCGCGCCTGCATTTCGCTGGCGGGAATGCGTTTGGGGCGCGCTTCGCGACGCACCAGTTGGCTCAGGGAAAAGGCGCTGCGGCGCCGCTCCAGTTCGGCGCGCCACTCGTCATTGAGGCGCCGGCCTTCATCGAGCACGAAAAACACTTCGAAGTTGGCATCGCGAAACAGTACGTCCGGCGGCTCCTGGCCGCTGGGCGTGAAGTCATCGCTATGGTGACGCACGTTCAGCGCTTGCAGCAGGCGTTGACAGACCCAACGCTCACGCTCCCATTTCTTGGCGTTGGAGAGGAAGGCATTGGCTTGTTCGGCCTGGTGCGTAAGTAAGCGCAGATAGTCGGAATCGTCCATGTCTGAAGCTTAGCCGCAGCGCTTACCCGCATGCCAGTGCCTGCAACTCCAGTCGTTCCAGTGAGCGTGGAAATCCAGCAGGGTTTTTTTGGCTGTTGTCGATCAATGGCAGGGCGGCCGCCATTGCAGTTGCTCTGCCGGCAAAATCAAATCCGAGTGCCGGTGTAGACTCCCTGGCATGGCGATGAATGAAGAAGAGGGTGCGCGCGCATGATCGCTTCCAACCTGCTGGCGTTCTCTACCTTGCTGGGCGGCTGGCTGGTCTACGGGCTGGCGCTGCTCTGGGCGATAACACGGGCGCCCTGGGTCGAGCTGTTCAGTGATCTACGCCGCCAGCATCTGCTGTTCGGCACCATGCTCGCGCTGTTCCTGCTGTGGCTGGTGCGTCGCGATTTCGACTCCGGGCTTTCCTATCACTTCATCGGTATGACTGCCGTGACCCTGCTACTCGACTGGCCACTTGCCGTGCTGGCGGGCCTGGCGGCGCAGCTTGGCCTGCTGGCTATCGGCCGTATGGATCTGGCCTCGCTTGGCGTTAACGGCGTACTGCTGGTGCTGATTCCGGTGCTGGTCACTGAGGTGTGCGCAATCCGTGTAGAGCGCGCGCAGCCGCGCAACCTGTTCGTCTATATCTTCTTCTGTGGTTTTTTCCCGGCGGCGCTGGCTACGCTGATGACGCTGCTCGGCGGTCTTACCCTGTTATGGATGGACGGACTGTTCCCCATGCCGCCCTGGCTGGACGACTTTGCCGGCTACCTGTGGCTGGTGGCGTTCCCCGAGGCTTTTATCAACGGCACCATCGTCACCGCGCTGGTGGTGTTCTACCCGGACTGGCTGGAAACCTTCAACCGCAGCCGCTATTTGCAGGCGCCCTGGAAGGAGGGTGATCACGGCGAGTGAATGGCGTTGTATTGGCCGATTGAATGGCGCGGCCGAGATTGATCCTCGTCAATGATCGGAGCGGGCCTGCCACCATGCTGTGAAAAACGCCTGCGAGGGACTTGAACATGAGTATTCACAGCTGGGCCAGAAGCGCCCTGCACGATGATTTGCGCGACGGCGAAGCCCAGGGTTTCGAGCGGCTGATGGTATTGCGTGCGCTGCTGGCGGAAATCGTGCAGCAGAACAAGGCGCTTCGCGACGTTCAGGAGTTAGCCAGCGAACTACGGTTCCTAGCCGACAACCTCGACGGTGACCGCGACTACGCCTTTATGCGTCCCTGACGTTCCCGATTCTGCTTATGTAGGAACCGCGCCCTGCGGCGAATGGTTGCGGCGGCGACGCCAAAGTCAAAAGCTTCGCCCCAGGGCGGGGCTCCTACAAAAAACGGGGTTGCGTCGGGGCTTCAGTCCAGAGGTGGCTGCTGCCTCCCCTGTAGGAGCCGCGCCCCGCGGCGAATGGCTGTGGGGCGACGCTAAAGTCAAAAAGCTTCGCCCCGGGGCGGGGCTCCTACAAAAAACGGGGTTGCGTCGGGGCTTTAGTCCAGAGGTGGCTGCTGCCTCCCCTGTAGGAGCCGCGCCCCGCGGCGAATGGCTGTGGGGCGACGCTAAAGTCAAAAAGCTTCGCCCCGGGGCGGGGCTCCTACGGGGTGGGGTGGATTAATGCGGTCGCGTCGGTAGGTCGCCGCTGAACAGCTCGTCTTCCAGGTCATTGCCGGGAATCGCATGCTCTTCAGCGGCCCAGGCGCCCAGATCGATCAGCTTGCAGCGCTCGCAGCAGAAGGGGCGGTAGGTGTTTTCGGCTTTCCACTCGACGGGTGCGCTACAGGTTGGGCATTGAACGGTAATGGTCATGGCTGGCCTCCACGCAGGGTCAGATAGAAGTTGTGCAGGCGCTCGACCTCCGCATCCAGCCAGGCCATATCACGATCATTGATCAGCACGTCGTGAGCATGGCGCAGGCGCTCTTCGCGGCTGGCCTGGGCCTGCATGATGGCGCGAACCTGTTCTTCCGAACTCTGATCGCGCGCGATGGTGCGTTGCACCTGCAACTCGGCAGGCGTGTCGACGACCAATATGCGTTGGGTCATCTGCCGCTGGCCGGACTCGACCAGTAGTGGCGACACCAGAATGGCATAGGGCGATTCTGCGCGCGCCAGCACCTGAACGATCTCCTGACCGATCAGCGGATGCAGCAGACTTTCCAGCCAGCGGCGCTGCTCGGGGTCGGCAAATATCAGCTTGCGCAGTGCGGCGCGGTCCAACTCGCCATTGGCTTGCAGTACGCCTGCACCAAAGTGCTCAACAATCTTTGCCAGCGCCGGACGCCCCGGTTCGACCACCCAACGCGCCGCATGATCGGCGTCCACCACGTGCACGCCGCGTTCGATAAAGCCTTGCGCCACCGCGCTCTTGCCGCTGCCAATGCCGCCAGTGAGGCCGAGTATCCAGGGTTTCATAACGCCAATGCGGTCTCGTTACTGCTCAAGGCCGCGATTGTAGGGGGGATTTCGATGTGATGCGAACTGGCGCGCGATGTAAACCTCCTCGATCGGAGGCTCAAACCTTGTAGGAGCCGCGCCCCGCGGCGAATGGTGCTGAGGTTCAGCGCTAAATCCAGAAACTTCGCCCCGGGGCGGGGCTCCTACAACTTGGGCGACTATGGGTGGCTGTTTGACTCAAAACCCAGCGAACTTCAGATAACTGCCGGTAATCACATCGCCCCACAGCAGAGCGATCCACCCGGCAATCGCCAGATAAGGGCCGAAGGGAATCGGCGTGCCGGAATCGCTGCCACGCATGCGCAGCATAATGACCCCCAGCACCGCACCGACCAGCGAAGACAGCAGGATGGTCAACGGCAGAATCTGCCAGCCACCCCAGGCCCCGAGCATCGCCAGCAGCTTGAAGTCACCGTAACCCATGCCTTCCTTGCCGGTGATCAGCTTGAACAGCCAGTACACCGACCACAGGCTCAGGTAACCGGCAATCGCCCCCCACAGAGCATCTTCCAGGCTGGTGAAAAGCCCGAAGTAATTGACGATCAAGCCCAGCCACAGCAACGGCAGCACCATTACGTCGGGCAGAATCTGGTGATCAGCATCAATCAGGCTCATCGCCAGCAGCCCCCAGGCCAGCACCAGCATCGCCCCGGCCTGCCAGGTGAAACCGAAATGCCAGGCGACGTAAGCGGAAAGCAGCCCGCAGGTCAGTTCGACGATGGGGTAACGCTTGCTGATCGGGGTCTTGCAGTTCGAACACTTGCCGCGCAGTAACAGATAGCTGATCACCGGGATGTTCTCCCAGGGGCGAATCTCATGGTCGCATTGCGGGCAGCAGGAGTTGGGCAGGATCAGGTTAAAGGTCTGAGCGGTTGGTGCTGGCGGCAGCTCCAACACCTCGCGAGCCTGGCTCTGCCAATCGCGTTGTAGCATCACAGGTAGACGATAGATCACTACATTGAGGAAGCTGCCTACAAGCAGACCCAGCAACAAAGCACACAAAACAAAGGCCAGCACATGGCTGGCCAGGAAGTCGATCACGAGCATTTAGACAACATTGCCAAGTTGGAAAATCGGCAGGTACATGGCAATGATCAGGCCGCCGACCAGTACACCCAGTACCGACATGATGATGGGTTCCATCAAGCTGGTGAGACCATCGACCATATTGTCCACTTCTTCCTCGTAGAAACTGGCGACCTTATCCAGCATCTCATCCAATGAGCCGGATTCTTCACCGATGGCAGTCATCTGGATCGCCATGCTGGGGAAGGTGTTGGTGGTGCGCATGGAGAAATTCAGCTGCATACCGGTGGATACGTCAGCCTTGATCTTGTTGGTGGCGTTCTTGAACACCACATTCCCGGTGGCGCCGGATACCGAGTCGAGGGCATCCACCAAAGGTACGCCGGCCGCGAAAGTAGTTGATAGGGTACGGGCGAAGCGCGCTACAGCGGACTTATAGAGAATATCTCCGACTATCGGCAGCTTCAGAACCCCGCGATCTACCGCATCCCTGAATTTTTGCGAGCGCTTGAGGGCCTCCTTGAAGGAAAAGCCAATCACAAGCAGTGCGGCCAGTACAACAAACCACCATGCCTGAAGTGCTTGTGAAATGCCGATAACCATAAGGGTAAAGGCTGGTAGTTCGGCTCCAAAACTGGCAAAAACAGATTCGAATTGCGGTACTACCTTGATCAGCAGAATTGCTGAGACGACAACTGCTACCACGATCACCGCGATGGGGTAATTAAGCGCTTTCTTGATCTTGGCCTTCAGTGCTTCGGTCTTTTCCTTGTAGGTGGCAATCCGGTCCAGCAGATTTTCCAGGGCGCCGGCCTGTTCGCCAGACTCAACCAGGTTGCAGTAGAGCTCGTCGAAGTATTCGGGTTTCTTGCGCAGCGAGGTGGCGAAGCTGTTGCCCGCCGCCACTTCTTGTTTAATTTCGTCGACCAGCTTGCGCATATTGGGGTTATCGAAGCCCTCGCCGATGATGTCGAAGGACTGCAGCAGCGGTACCCCGGCCTTCATCATGGTCGCCATCTGCCGGGTAAACAGGGCTATATCCATGGGCTTGATCTTCTTGCCCTTGCCAAAGGACAGGGAGGATTCCTTGCGCACCTTGGTCGGGTTGATGCCCTGCTTGCGCAGTTGCGCCTTGACCAAGGCGGGGTTCTGACTATTCATGACCCCCTTGACGGCGGCGCCGCGTCTGTCTTTGCCTTCCCACTTGAATGCGCTGGTTTTTAGAGCTTTCTCAGCCATGGTTAATCCTTGGTCACGCGGTTGACTTCCTCAAGGCTGGTAACCCCTTGCATGGCCTTGAGCAAAGCGGAGGTGCGCAGGTCATTAAAGCCGTCTTTACGCATCTGCGTGGCAATATCGATGGAGTTGCCTTCCTCCATGATAATCCGCTGCAGGTTGGGCGTGTTTTTAACCACTTCATAAATACCGACGCGGCCCTTGTAACCGCCCTTGCAGTTTTCACAGCCCACGGGGCCATAAATCTTGAAGGTGCCGATCTTGTCTTCGGGGAAGCCTTCCGCCAGGAGGGTTTCGCGGGGTACGTTGAATTCCTTCTTGCAGCTGCTGCACAGCTTGCGCGCCAGGCGCTGGGCGATGATCAGGTTGACCGAGGTAGCGATGTTGAACGAGGGCACGCCCATATTGCGCAGGCGGGTCAGAGTTTCCGCAGCGCTGTTGGTATGCAGGGTGGACATCACCATATGCCCGGTTTGCGCGGCCTTGACTGCAATGGAGGCTGTGTCCAGATCGCGGATCTCACCGACCATGATGATATCCGGGTCCTGACGCAGGAACGCGCGAAGCGCCTGGGTAAAGTCCATGCCCTGCTTGGGGTTGACGTTGACCTGGTTGATCCCCTCCAGGTTGATCTCCACCGGGTCTTCCGCAGTAGAGATATTCACATCAGGCGTATTGAGGATGTTCAGGCCGGTGTACAGCGATACGGTTTTGCCCGAGCCGGTGGGGCCGGTGACCAGAATCATGCCCTGAGGTTGCTTGAGGGCAGCCATATAGAGCTCTTTCTGCTCTTCCTCATAGCCCAGTGCGTCGATGCCCATTTGCGCGCTGGTAGGGTCGAGAATCCGCATCACGATCTTCTCGCCCCACAGAGTAGGCAGCGTGTTGACGCGAAAATCGATGGCCTTGGTCTTGGAGATCTTCATCTTGATCCGGCCGTCCTGCGGCTTGCGTCGCTCGGAAATATCCAGTGCAGCCATTACCTTGAGGCGGGCAGAAATTCGTGGGGCAAGCTGGATGGGTGGGCGGGCCGCCTCATGCAGAATGCCGTCGGTGCGAAAACGCACGCGATAGTTCTTTTCGTAAGGTTCGAAGTGCAGGTCCGATGAGCCGCCCTTGATGGCATCCAGCAACATCTTGTTGACGAAGCGCACCACCGGGGCATCGTCAGCGTCATTGCCGCCATCGCCCGCAGGTTTGTCATCGTCCACCGCCTCGACATCCAGACCGTCGAGGTCTACGTCGGCTAAATCTTCCATGCCGCTATTGGCAGAGTCGAAGAACTTGTCGATGGCATCGCCGAGTTTGTCGTCCTCGACCAGAATGGCTTCTGTGGTCAGGCCGGTACTGAACTGCACATCGGTGACGGCCTGGTGGTTGGACGGGTCGGAAAGGCCAACGAACAGCTTGTTGCCGCGCCGCCATAGTGGCAGCACGCGATGTTGGCGCACAAGTTTCTCGCTGACCAGGTCCTTGGGCTGTCCTTCTTTGTCTATAGCGTTAAGGTCGAAGAAAGCCACACCGAACTGCTCGGCGGCCAGTTCGGCAACGGCGCGGCTCTTTACCAGCTTGTTCTGCACCAGGTAAGTCACCAACGACAGCTTGTTGCGCTGGGCCTGCAGTTGCGCCTGTTGAGCGGCTTTTTCGTCCAGCAGCTCGGCCAGCACCATCTGCTTGGCCAGGCCGGAGAGGGATACGCTTTCGTTCATCGGGGGCTCCACACACAATGCCTGCCTTATAGCCTAGATGCTGGCGCCTGCCAAACCGCGTTATGTCAGGTGACGAAAAAGGTCAGTTAGTGTCCGCGGGTGGTGTGGTGGCCTGTGATGGAGCGGCTGAATATCGCCGTCTGGCCTGCTTCGAAAAGTTGGCACGCCGGCTGCATTGTCACGCTCAGGTCGCTGGACCTATCCATTTCTAGGAGAGTTAACGAATGAAAGCTCAAGCGCAAAAGGGTTTCACCCTGATCGAACTGATGATCGTGGTTGCTATCATTGGTATCTTGGCTGCGATCGCCATCCCGCAGTATCAAAATTATGTGGCGCGCTCCCAAGCTGCTCGTGTCATGTCCGAGGCCGGTACGATCAAAACCGCTGTAGAGGCATGCGTGCTGGACGGGCGTGTTGTTGTCGGGTTGAACGCTGGTCAGTGTGACCCAGGTGCGACTGGCTCCTCTTTGTTGGTTGGTGCTACTCAGGGCAGCCCTATCCCAGCAAATACTGGCGTACCCCAGGTAACCATCAATGCTGACGGAACCGCCACTATCGCTGCGACTTTCGGTAATAGCGCTGCGACTACTCTTGCAGCTGACACTTTGACCTGGAGCCGCACTGTCGACGGTAGCTGGCAGTGCGCTAGCACCATTGATGCTAAGTTCCGTCCGACTGGTTGCACGAACTAAGTAATTGCTTAGGGTGATTCCTTCGAGTTGTAGGAGTGATTAGTAAAGCTTTCTAAGCTTCCTCTGACTCTAATCAAAGGCGCTTCGGTCTGTTCGGGGCGCTTTTTTTTTTAAGTTTAGAAAATTTTCTAAATTCCCAAGAGTAGATTTCAGTATTAATTTCTTATGAGCTTCATCGTGGTGTGAAACGTTATGAGATATTTCGATAAGGGTTTTACCTTGATCGAGTTGATGGTTGTTGTGGCTATAGTTGGGATTCTCGCTGCGACGGCCATACCGCTTTATCAAGACTATGTAAGTGCGGCCCAGGTCAAGCGTGTGCACTCTGAGGTTTCCGTATACCGCGCGGCGGTTGAGGAGAGTTTTACCAAAGGGCAGATGACATTGACCAACCAAGATCTCGGTTTTGTACAGTCGAATCTGGTGGAACCTGTATCGGGCGATATTCTTTCCGCTCAGGCAGATGGTTCCGCGACATTGCAGGTAGTTATTGGCGGGAATGCTGCTGCGGTAGTTTCGGGAGTCATAATCAGCCTGAACCGCTCTGCTGATGGTACGTGGGAATGCGATGTTGATCCTGCCGCAGCAGCAGGTTGGAAGGCTTCCTATATGCCTTCCGGTTGTGAGTGACTGAGGGGCGGGTTGCTTTGCTCTTGCGCTCAATCCAGATCGCGCGCGACTAGAAACGCTCTCAGCAGAAGATCGTGCTGATTCTATTATGTCCTGGGCCTATCGATATCGGCTCCTATTGGTGCAGCAGGCGTGGGATTCTTACCCTGATGCATGGCGCAAAGATTTATCGGTACTATCGTCGCCTATGGTGAGCTTGTTCTTAAGGCATTGCCCGCAAGCGAGTTCCTAGAAGAAAAACAGTGTTTCCAGTCTTGGCTTACAGCTCCAACCGCATCGACGAATCCACCGCCTTCACATCCTTGGTCAGCGTCCCTAGCGAGATGTAATCCACCCCCGTCTCTGCGATCACGCGCAAGGTGCTGTCATTGATCCCGCCCGAGGCTTCGAGCTTGGCGCGGCCGGCGGTGAGTCTTACGGCTTCGCGCATGTCTTCCAGTGACAGTTCGTCGAGCATGACGATATCGGCTCCCGCTTCCAGCGCTTCGCGCAGTTCTTCCAGGCTTTCCACTTCCACCGGCTTGCCCGGGGCGATCTGCTGGGCGGCGCTGGTGGCCTGGGCGATACCGCCGCAGGCGTGAGCCTGCAGCGTTTGGTGGAGGGCGCCGTGGTTGCGATACACTCCTGAGCATATAAGCGGAGGCAGGCTATGGATGAGGAGGCTCTGGTCGGGCTATTGCGTTCGAGATTGGATGGTTTGCTGGCTGTCTATGCCTTTGGTAGTCGTATCCAGGGCACGGCAGACGAGCGCAGCGATCTGGATCTGGCGGTGCTGGTGCAAGGCTATGCTGACCCGCTGACGCTTTGGGATCTCGCCGGTGAAGCTGCCGATGTTGCAGGTTGTCCGGTCGATTTGCTGGATTTGCGCAGGGCCTCTACCGTGATGCAGCAGCAGGTGCTGACTAAAGGTGAGCGCTGGTGGGTGGCTGAGGGTGTCGAGGCTGGTTTGTTCGAGTGTGCGGTGTTGAGCGAGAAGCTTGAGCTGGATCGGGCCAGGGCGCCTCTGTTGCGGGATATCGAGCGAGATGGGCGGGTTTATGGCCGATGATGTGTTGTTGAACAAGGCCGCAAGCATCGAACGTGGCGTCAGGCGTGCGCGTGAGGAGTATGAGCGCGCCCCGGCGAGTTTTGCAGAGGACTTTACTCGGCAGGATGCGGCGATTCTGAACATTCAGCGCGCTTGCGAGGCAGCCCTGGATATGGGGCAGCATTTGATTCGGCGCGAGCGTCTCGGTATTCCGCAGAGTGCGCGCGATGTGTTTGCATTACTGGCCGCAGGTGGTTGGATTGACAGTGCTCTTGCTGAAGCGCTGAAGCGAATGGTGGGCTATCGCAATATTGCCGTTCATGAATACCAAGCGCTGCAGCTACCGATTACCGTGGCGGTCATTACCCGGCACCTGGATGAATTTCTCGATTATTCCAAGAGCATTCTGTTGAAGGATGCGCGGGAGGATTGAGGTTTTTTCCTCAGAAAAAACGTTGTCATGTCCGCACAGGTGGGCGGCTGGTTTCGTGGTGAGCCTGCTATCGATTCGCCGCGAGGCGCGGCTCCTACTGGGTGGTGGCTGCCTTGACGTGTGAAGGCTGGGGGCGCCTTGCTATGCAGAAGTCCAGTTCCGGTGTAACAAGCTGGGATTTATAGGGCCCAGGGACAGGCCGCGATTTCCCCTACTTCCGCTTATGGCGTGCGTGGTCTGTTCTAAAGCGTCCTTACTTGACGTGCCTGATTGGACCCGCGTACTTCGCTATGGCCAGATCGCTTGTGACCAATATAAAGCCTTCAGTGGTGGCCTGAGCAATCAGCATTCGATCAAATGGGTCGTTATGTATAGGTGGAAGAGCGGCGGCTGCAATGCTGTGCTGCCCGGTCATTGCCAGCTCTTGATAGTCTGCATCGAGCAGTGCTCTTCTGAGTACTGCCGGGTCAAAGTGGAAGTGGGCCTTGCCCATGGCATGCTTGATGCCAACCTCCCAGATGCTCGCAGCGCTGAAGAGCAGTTCGTTGTCGCGGTCGTTGATCAGATTGGCCGCGTCGGTTGGCAGTGAGGTGGGGGTGGCGCAGGCCCAGAGTAAAATATGAGTGTCGAGCAGCAGTTTCATGCGCCGAACATCGACTCGATTTCATTCTGAAACGGTGTGTCAATGTCGTCTGGCACATTGAAAACGCCAGTCAGCATCCCGGTGCGAGGTTTGCTTTCCTGGTTGATCGAGATGACCTTCACCATCGGCTTGCCTGCCTTTGCGATGATAAACGGGCTGCCTTGGCTGGCATCGAGAATCAGTTGTGACAGGTGCGTCTTGGCGTCGTGAATATTGACCATTTTCGGGCTGTTGGTGGGGGGCTCGGTTTTCATGGTGGAGTACCTGGTTAGCTAACGTGGTTAGTCTATTCTCCGGCGTGCCTGTTCGCAATCGTTGGTGCTAGCCGTGGTTTCCTCCAGTTTTGTGGGTTGGCTTGAGCTCCACGAGATGGCTTGAGGTGATTTGTCTCTGGTGTCAGGTGTGGGCTGCGTAACGACGGATTACGCTCGCTAATCCATCCCGCGCGATGCCATCAGCAGCCCTGAAATTGTAGGAGCCCCGCCCCGGGGCGAATTTTGGTAATCCGGTGCGATTTCGCTGAGGCTGCGATTCGCCGCGGGGCGCGGCTCCTACAGTGGGTCGGTGGCTTACTCAGGTGCCAGGTGTGGGCTGCGTAACGACGGATTACGCTCGCTGATCCATCCCGCGCGATGCCTTCAGCGGCACTGAAATTGTAGGAGCCCCGCCCCGGGGCGAGCTTTTTGTAGCTCAGTGCGATTTCGCTGAGGCTGCGATTCGCCGCGGGGCGCGGCTCCTACAGTGGGTCGGTGGCTTACTCTGGTGTCAGGTGTGGGCTGCGTAACGACGGATTACGCTTCGCTAATCCATCCCGCGCGATGCCATCAGCAGCCCTGAAATTGTAGGAGCCCCGCCCCGGGGCGAATTTTTGTAATCCAGCGCGATTTCGCTGAGGCCGCGATTCGCCGCGGGGCGCGGCTCCTACAGTGGGTCGGTGGCTTACTCTGGTGTCAGGTGTGGGCTGCGTAACGACGGATTACGCTCGCTGATCCATCCCGCGCGATGCCTTCAGCGGCACTGAAATTGTAGGAGCCCCGCCCCGGGGCGAATTTTGGTAATCCGGTGCGATTTCGCTGAGGCCGCGATTCGCCGCGGGGCGCGGCTCCTACAGTGGGTCGGTGGCTTACTCTGGCGCCAGGTGTGGGCTGCGTAACGACGGATTACGCTTCGCTAATCCATCCCGCGTGACGCCTTCAGCAGCCCTGAAATTGTAGGAGCCCCCGCCCCGGGGCGAATTGTTTGTAGTCCAGTGCGATTTCGGTGAGGCTGCGATTCGCCGCGAGGCGCGGCTCCTACAGTGGGTCGGTGGCTTACAGCGCCAAGCGCATCGACAAATCCACCGCCTTCACATCCTTGGTCAGCGTCCCCAGCGAGATGTAGTCCACGCCTGTCTCGGCGACCACGCGCAAGGTGCTGTCGTTGATCCCGCCCGAGGCTTCGAGCTTGGCGCGGCCGGCGGTGAGTCTTACGGCTTCGCGCATGTCCTCCAGTGACAGTTCGTCGAGCATGACGATATCGGCGCCCGCTTCCAGCGCTTGGCGCAGTTCTTCCAGGCTTTCCACTTCCACCGGCTTGCCCGGGGCGATCTGGTGGGTGGCGTTGATGGCCTTGGGGATGTGTTTTTCCTTGATCAGGAAGGTGTCGAATATCTCTGTGTATGGGGTTCGTCTCGCGGTACGGCGGATTCGTAGAATGGAATAGCCGCAGGCGTGACCGTGATTTGCCGCTGTGGCAGCAACCGTCAAAAAGGGCGCAGCGGCGAATTGCGAGCGGTATGATGGCGCAGCTTTCAACTCCTGGCATGGAGCAAGGGTTTGCTATGACTGATCAAGATATCCGCTGGCTACAGCGACTGAGCAACTATCAGCGTGCCCTTGGGCAACTGACCCGGGCGGTTGAGCTGGCGCAGAGTCGTCCGCTCAGCGAGTTGGAGCGACAGGGGCTGATCCAGGCATTCGAGTTTGTTTTCGAGCTGGCCTGGAATCTGATGAAAGATTATTTTGTTTATCAGGGCAATCCGGCTATTACGGGGTCTCGCGATGCGATTCGCACGGCGTTCAAGCAGGGGCTGGTCGTCGATGGCGAAGGTTGGATGGAGATGATCAAGAGCCGTAATCAGACGGCCCATACCTACAATGAATCCATCGCTATTGAGATCGCCGAGCGCATTCTGGCGCGTTATCAGGATCTCTTCGTGCAATTTCAGCAACGGATGCAAGGGCTGGCCAGCGAACTATGACGGGTGAGAGTCGGTTCGGGTTGCCGCTGCATGCGGTCGAGAAGTTATGCGCTGTTTTTCGCGCGTGTCCGCAGGTCGAGCGAGTCATTCTGTATGGCTCACGTGCCAAAGGTAATTATCGAGTTGGGTCGGATATCGATCTGACGGTTGAGGGGGAAGGGCTCTCACTGGCGCAGTTATTGGCCATGGAGAGCCAGATCGACGAGTTGTTGCTGCCTTGGATGGTCGATCTTTCTCTCAAGGATCGTATCGATAACCCGGCGCTGCTCGATCATATCGCTCGCGTCGGGTTGCCCTTTTATGAGCGCGGCAGGGCGGATGCGTAGGGTGGAGTCGTCGTAGTTGCCTCCATAGTCATCGTTCACCACGAGGCTGCTGGTGGTGCAGATAGCTGCACTCAGCGCGATGCCTTCAGCGGCCCTGAAATTGTAGGAGCCCCGCCCCGGGGCGAATTTTTGTAATCCAGCGCGATTTCGGTGAGGCCGCGATTCGCCGCGAGGCGCGGCTCCTACAGTGAGTCGGTGGCTTGCTCTGGCACCAGGTGTGGGCTGCGTCCGAGGGATTACGCTCGCTAATCTATCCCGCGCGATGCCTTCAGCAGCCCTGAAAATTGTAGGAGCCCCGCCCCGGGGCGAATTTTTGTAATCCAGTGAGATTTCGGTGAGGCCGCGATTCGCCGCGAGGCGCGGCTCCTACAGTGAGTCGGTGGCTTGCTCTGGTGTCAGGTGTAAGCTGCGTCCAACGGATTACGCTCGCTGATCCATCCCGCGCGATACTTCAGCGGCCCTGAAATTGTAGGAGCCCCGCCCCGGGGCGAATTGTTTGTAATCCAGCGCGATTTCGCTGAGGCCGCGATTCGCCGCGGGGCGCGGCTCCTACAGTGAGTCGGTGGCTTACAGGGCCAACCGCATCGACAAGTCCACCGCCTTCACATCCTTGGTCAGCGTCCCCAGCGAGATGTAGTCCACGCCCGTCTCGGCGATCACGCGCAAGGTGCTGTCATTGATGCCGCCCGAGGCTTCGAGTTTGGCGCGGCCGGCGGTGAGTCTTACGGCTTCGCGCATGTCGTCCAGTGACAGCTCGTCGAGCATAACGATATCGGCTCCCGCTTCCAGCGCTTCGCGCAGTTCTTCCAGGCTTTCCACTTCCACTTCCACCGGCTTGCCCGGGGCGATCTTGTGGGCGGCGGCAATTGCCTGGGCGATGCCGCCGCAGGCCGCGATGTGGTTTTCCTTTATAAGGAAGGCGTCGTACAGGCCGATGCGGTGGTTGTGGCAGCCACCGCAGGTTACGGCGTACTTCTGCGCCAGGCGTAGGCCGGGTAGGGTCTTGCGGGTGTCCAGCAGTTTTACCTGGGTGCCTTCTACCAGGTCGGCATAGTGGCGGCAGCGGGTGGCGACGGCAGACAGCGTCTGCAGGAAGTTCAGTGCGCTGCGCTCGCCGCTGAGCAGGGCGCGAGCCGGGCCTTCGAGGCGCAGCAGAGTCTGGTCGGCGCTGACCTTGTCGCCATCCTTTACCTGCCAATGCACCGCGACACGCGGGTCGAGTTGGCGAAATACCGCATCGACCCAGGCGGTGCCGCAAATCACTGCCTCTTCACGCGTGATCACGCGGGCGCTGGCCAGGCGCTCGGCCGGTATCAGCTGGGCGGTGATGTCGCCGCTGCCAATGTCTTCGGCCAGGGCGCGGCGGACGTTGGCTTCGATTTCGCTGCTGAGGTCGGCGAGGGTCAGGTTGGGCATGATCGGCTCCGGTGTAGACGAGCGGCGATTATAGAGGCAGGCAGGGGCAGGGCAATGGGCTGGAGTGTGCTCGCAGCCATCGAAGGGCAAAGGATTTCGCTGCGGCGTGCAGCGTCAGAAGAGGCTTGTGCGGCCCGACCAGCGGGGCAGCGTCACAGGGCTGTCAGCGTTAGGCTGTAGAGATACGGCTGTCGTGTATTGGCTACCGTCTGGAGGTGGCGTGTAGCTATCTGTGATCTGGGTCATGTCTGTGGGAAAAATTGGCTTGGTATGACGCGCAGCCTCCCTATAATGGCTTTACTTTTTTCATTATTGACGCCAGGCCTTTGACGTTACGGACGACGCTCGGTTGACGCTGTGCAGACCAGGAAGCCCGGGTTCGGGCAGTCTGCGGGAGACTAGAATGAAGACCGACGCGAATGTGGTGCCGCTGACCAAGGCCACCGCAGAGCAATCGCCAACTTCGCCGGTAGGAAGACTGCCCGTGGCGCTGATTCAGGTGCGTGACAAAGCGGCGCAACAGCTCAAGCAGAACCTGCAGAGCCTGTTCGACAATGCTGACGATACCCTCTTCGAGATGGCGGATCGAGCGACCAGCAATGCCGAGCAGAATGCTTTCTTCGAAGCCATGCGTGACCTGCGTCTGAAGCGCAAGAATATCGAGCGCGGCTTTCTGCAGAAGGTGTTCGAGTCCTTCGCTAATCTCAATCAGTACGAAATCGGCAAACCACAGCCAGCGCTGGATGCCGTGTCGTTCGACAGCCTGAGCCTGGTGCAGAACGACGAGCTGGAAGAAACCGTGGCGCTGGACGCCATGGTGGCCAAGGTGATGAGCCGAGACGCTGTTGCGTTGGGCCATCTCACCACGCGCCTCAATGCGGTGATCAGCAAGAAGCTGGACGACAAGAGCAATCCGCTCGGCCCCACCCTGCTCAGCGAATACTTCCTCGACGCCTGCAGTAGCCTGGGTGTGGAGATCAAGGTCAAGCTGATCATCCTCAAGCTGTTCGAAAAGTACGTGCTCGGCAGCTGCGACATGCTTTACGCCGAGGCCAATCAGGCGCTGGTCAGTGCGGGCGTGTTGCCTGAACTGAAGTCCGCACCGCCGCGCCGTCAGCAGCGCCCGGCAGCTTCCGCTTATGTCCAGTCGTCCGGCGAGGAAGGCATCTCCTTGCTCGAAGGCGCCGATCAGGGCGTGCAGGAAGTGTTCGGTGCGCTGCAGGATCTGCTCTCGCAAGTGCGCGGCACGGCGATGCCACGCCGGGCTCAGACAGCCGATGCAATGCCGATCACCAGCAGCGACCTGATGCGCCTGCTATCGCACATACAGCAGCGTGCCCCGGCGCAGGTCACCGTCGAAGATTTCGACCTTCGCGACCAGCTCGAACGATTGCTCGAGCGCGCCAGTGCCAAGAGTGGCAAGGCGCGGGTGGTTGGCGAGGTCGATGAAGATGTGATCAATCTGGTGTCGATGCTGTTCGAGTTCATTCTCGATGACCGCACTCTGCCGGACTCGCTCAAGGCCCTGATTGGCCGCCTGCAGATTCCGATGCTCAAGGTCGCCGTGCTGGACAAGACCTTCTTCAGCCGCGGCAGCCATCCGGCTCGTCGCCTGCTCAACGAAATTGCCTCTGCCGCCCTGGGTTGGGTTGATCAGGATGATGCGCAGCGTGACAGCCTGTATCAGAAGATCGAGCAGGTGGTGCAGCGTCTGCTGAACGATTTCGTCGATGATCCGGCGATCTTCTCCGAACTGCTGGCCGAGTTCATGGCGTTCACTGGCGATGAGCGTCGTCGTAGTGAACTGCTCGAACAGCGTACTCGCGACGCCGAGGAAGGCAGCGCCAAGGCCGAATTGGCCCGCCGCCAGGTCGAACATGCACTGAACGAGCGGCTGCTGGGCAAGACCCTGCCGGAAGTGGTGGTGCGGCTGCTGCAGGAAGCCTGGAGCAAGGTGCTGATGCTCACTTGCCTCAAGCATGGCGTGGAATCGGACGAATGGCAGGCTGCGCTGCAGACCATGGATGAGCTGGTCTGGAGTGTCGCCCCGCACGAGGATCCAGAGGCGCGTCTGCGTTTGCTGGAACTGGTGCCCGGCTTGCTCAAGGCGCTGCGCGAAGGCATGGCCAGTGCGGCGTTCGATCCGTTCTCTACCAGCGAGTTCTTCAGCCAATTGGAAGTGCTGCACGTGCAGGCCTTCCAGCGCTTCAAGCGCGCGGCCCCGGAAGCTGAGACGGCCGTTGCCGAGGATGCAGCGCACACCGATCTGAGCGAAGCCGGCATCGAGTTGCCACTGCTGGAGCTGCCGGCGGCCGAAGAGATCGAGGACGCTCCGGCGATGGTCGAGGTGGTCGAAGAGATCATTCTGCTCGCGCCGGGCCAGACCCGTCCGCAGGAGCCGGACGTGGTGCTTCCGGACGACGACGAGGCGCTGCTGCAGGTAGACAGCCTGCGTGTGGGTAGCTGGGTGGAAATCCAGGAAGATGAAGAGCACAAGCTGCGTTGCAAACTGGCGGCCATCATCAAGCCCACTGGCAAGTACGTGTTCGTCAATCGCACCGGCATGAAGGTGCTGGAGAAAACGCGCAATGCGCTGGCGGTGGAGTTTCGCCGCAACGCTGTGCGCCTGCTTGACGATGCGCTGCTGTTCGACCGCGCCCTGGAGTCGGTCATCGGTAACTTGCGCAAGCTCAAGCACAGCTGATTCGTTGCCAGGAGCGTTCGCCCCTGGCAACGGCCTGGTCTGTAGGAGCCCCGCCCCGGGGCGAAGCTTTTAGATCCTGCGGCGTGCTCGATATCGATTCGCCGCGAGGCGCGGCTCCTACATGTCTTGATCCTCGATTTTTCCCGCCTTTGCACATCCTGTTGCGGCCTCGCGCTTGGCCGCCGTAGCCACCTGCTCTAGAGTGGTGACACGTTCAGGAGTGCCACATGCAGCTCGACCCTTCCACTGGCTGGTTTCAGGGCATCCCTCACTGCCCATCGCCGAATTTCAACGCTCGCCCCGGTGGCGAGATATCTCTGCTGGTGGTGCACAACATCAGCTTGCCGCCTGGGCAGTTCGGCACCGGCAAGGTACAGGCGTTCTTTCAGAACCGCTTGCCCGTGCACGAGCATCCTTTTTTCGCCGAGATCGCGTCCCTGCAGGTTTCCGCGCATTTCTTCATCGAGCGTGATGGCGGGCTGACGCAGTTCGTCTCCTGCCTGGATCGTGCCTGGCACGCCGGGGTTTCCTGGTTCGAGGGGCGCGATAACTGCAATGATTTTTCGCTAGGAGTGGAGCTGGAAGGGACGGATGATCAGCCCTACACCGACGCTCAGTACGCCAGGTTGGTCGAGTTGACGCGGCAGTTGCTGGACGCTTACCCGGCGCTGTCGACGCAGCGTATCCGTGGCCACAGCGATATCGCGCCTGGGCGCAAGACCGACCCGGGGGCAGCGTTCGACTGGTCGCGTCTGCACGCCGAATTGAAGGAGAGGTAGCAATGAGTTTTCTGGTGATTCTGCTGGTGCTGTGGGTCGAGAAATTTTCTGCCTGGCGTCTGCGCATCCAGCAGGACGGCCCCTGGTTGGCGCAACTGCAGCGCCTGCAACAGGGCGGTTTGCAGCAGGCCCCATGGCTGTGCCTGGCCATTCTGGTGCTGTTGCCGGTGTTGGCGCTGGGTCTGCTGTTGCTGATCCTCAAGCCGCTGGCATATGGCTGGCTGGCATTTCCAGTGCATTTGCTGGTACTGATCTACAGCCTGGGGCGTGGTGATCTGCTTGCTGCGTTGGGGCCGTTTCGCGACGCCTGGCGCCGTGGTGACGGCCAGGCGGCTTACCACGTGGCCGAACGTGATCTGGCACTGCAGCCGGAGGAGGGGACCGAACTGCTGCAGCAGGTTCAGGGACATCTGTTGTGGCAGGCCTATCAAAGCTTTTTCGCCGTTATCTTCTGGTATCTGCTGCTCGGCCCCATGGCGGCACTGGCTTATCGCCTGTTGGCCTTGAGCGCCGAGCATGCGCAGCAAGCCGCTCTGCGTGAGCGCGCCGTGCAACTGCGCCACGCCTTCGATTGGCTGCCGGCGCGGGTACTGGCTTCCAGTTTCGCGCTGGTCGGTAATTTCGTCGCCGTCAGCCGCGCCTTGCTGCATGAGCTGCTGAGCTGGGACATTTCTGCCGCGCAACTGGTGATCAAGGCCGGACGTGCGGCCGGTGAGATGCCGCCGCCGGTGATGGGCGAGGAGGGCGTCAATACCCTGGATCAGCTGTGGCAACTGCTGATCCGTGCTGCGGTGGTCTGGTATGCCGGTTACGCGGTCTGGGTGTTGTTCATCTAGAGATCCTGCCCAAGCGCTATGCAGGGCGGGGGCAGCCTGCTGTCACGCACAGTGGCGGGTTGCACCCGCCCTACGTGCCGGCTTTGTGGAAGCCGCGCCCTGCGGCGAATGGCAAAACAGCATTCGCCCCGAGTCGGTGCTCCTGCACGGCCTTGGCTGGACGCGCTCAGCGCGCGTTTAACCTTAAGTTACAGAGGCGCGTGTCGATAAGGGGTATAAGGAGGCCGTAGTCGACCCTGTTTGGTGATTTTCGTCACATTTATCTGCCTGTATTCGCCGCGTAGATTCACGCGCCACAGGTCGGGCTGCGCAGGACGCCGTTGTCAGCCCGTGAGAGGCTCTGCGGCCGTTCGAGCTATACCAATAACAATAATGGCAACTGGAGACGTCTAGTGAAGACCGTGTTGTATCCGGCCATCGCGCTGATGAATCGCCTCAGCTTCGGCATGAAGTTCAGCCTGATCAGCGTTTTATTCTTCCTGCCCATGCTCGTCACCAACTTCTATCTGGTGCGCGACTCCTATCGTCAGTTCGTCGGCACCCAGACTGCCCTGGAAAGCCTCGAGCTACTCGGCAGCAGCCTGCAGCTGCGCCGCGATCTTGAAAGCCTCAACGATCTGGTGCAGATCAACTCGATGATCGGTCAGTCCGGTCAGGCGGGGGATCTGGAAGGGCGTATAGATCAACTGCAGCAGTCGCTCAATACCGGCCTGCAGGGGCTGCAGCCGGTGACCGGCGATGCCGAGCAGGCAGCGGAGTTCGTCGCCAAGCGCGACGAATTGCTGGCCGAGCTGAAAAGCGCAGAGGCCGAGACCTCGTTGCAGAGCAAGACCGTCATCGTCGAGAAGCTGCTGGGCTCCTCCCAGGTCTTCATCAAGCTGGTGGCCAGCCAGGCGGGGTTGAGCCAGGACCCGCAACGCCAGGTGCGGCAGATCACCGAGCTGATCACCAACGTCACCCCGCAGATCACCAATGTGCTCAGCCAAGGCCGTGCCATCGGCGCCTATTCCCTGGGGCAGGGTTTTCTCAATTCGGCGGCCAGTACCAAGTTCGATGACCTGCTGCTGCAGTTGGAGAAGTTGCATGCCGAGTACGGCCTGAATCTGCAGGAGGCACTGGCCGGTAACGTCGCGGCGCAGAATGGGCTGGGCAGCCTGGCCGAAGCCAGTCGCCAGAGTCTGAAGGATAGCGGCGTGCTGTTCGAGGATCAGGTGATCATCGCCGACAGCCTGGATACGCCCTGGGCGCAGTTCTACGATCAGGTCAGCCAGGAAATGGCCAAGACCTACGCCTTCAACGACGGCCTGCTGGCGTTCCTCGATAGCCAGTTGAGTGAGCGGCTGACCGAGAACCGTGCGCAGATGGTGTTGCTGGTGGTGGCGTTGGTGGTGGTGTTCCTGTTGATCGTCTACCTCTACAGCGGCTTCTACGTTTCCACCCGCTCTACCCTGAAAAACCTGGGCAAGGTGATGGACAGGGTTGCCGCAGGCGATATGACGGCCAACTTCCAGGCACAGAGCCGAGACGAGCTGGGTGAGCTGGGGCAGGTGTTCAACCAGACCGTGGTGCGTATCCATGACCTGATCGAGCGCGTCGGGCATACGGTGGGCGAGGTCGGTGGCCAGGCGGATCGCGTCGAGCTGGTTTCAGGCGAGAGCAACCAGGCGGTGGCTGGTCAGCGTGCACAGATCGAGCAGGTGGCCACGGCGATGAACCAGATGTCCGCCACTGCCCAGGAGGTGGCGCGCAGCGCCGCCGCTGCGGTGGGTAGTGCGCAGAGCGTGAATCAGGAAACGGTCAGTGGCCGCGCATTGGTCGAGCAGCAGGTCGGTGCGATCCAGCGTCTTGCCGGTGAAATCGACCAGTCGGTGGCGGTGATCAACCAACTGGCCAGCGACAGTGCGGCGATCAGCCAGGTGCTCGATGTGATCAAGGGTATCGCCGAGCAGACCAACCTGCTGGCGCTCAATGCTGCCATCGAGGCGGCGCGGGCTGGTGAACAGGGTCGCGGTTTCGCCGTGGTGGCTGACGAGGTGCGCAATCTGGCCAAGCGCACGCAGCAGTCCACCGAGGAAATCGAGGCGATGATCGCCAAGCTTCAGGGCGGTGTGGGGGCGGCGGTGAAGGCGATGAACGCCAGTCACCAGATGGCGGATGGTACGGTCAGCCAGTCGGCCAAGGTGCAGCAGGCCCTGGAGAACATCCTCGGCGCGGTGGGCATGATCGTCGACCAGAACCAGCAGATCGCCGCGGCGGCCGAGCAGCAGACGGCGGTGGCGCACGATATCGACCAGAATATCGTCGAGATCAACCACGCGGGTGAGCGTACCGCTGCCGGTGCCAGCCAGACCGAGCAGGCCAGCCGCGAGCTGAGCGAGCTGGTTACGCGTCTCAAGCAGTTGATCGGCGCGTTCCGTGTCTGATCGCTCCTCCCACAGGCTTCCCTTGGCCATTGCTCTGACCCTGTAGGAGCGGTGCCCCGCCGCGAGCTTGGGCGACTCTCTCCAGTCGCCTTTCCTGCGCAGAGCCTGTCCTCGAAGCGTTCCTGGTCGGAGGACGGGAATCCAGAGTCTCTGTAGCTCCTGGGCTCCCGCCTTCGCGGGAGTGACGGTGAAGGTTGTTCCATAACAACCGGAAGCACAGATGGCACGTGTAGGAGCGGCGCCCCGCCGCGAATCTGGGCGACGCGGTCTGGAAGCATTCGCCCCGGGGCGGGGCTCCTACAGACGGTCATGTAAGACGATTTGCCTGAAGTCTATGCCCAGCCGAACAACTCATCCGCATTACGGCTGCTGGCCGTAGCCAGCTCTTCGGCGGTAACGCCACGTAGGGCTGCCAGCTCGGCACAGATTTCTGCCAGGTACTCCGGGCTGTTGCGCTGGTTGGGGTGCATGGCCGGGGCCATGTCCGGCGAGTCGGTTTCCAGCACGATGGCCTCCAACGGCAGCTGCGCCACTACCTTGCGCAGGCGATTGGCCTGCGGCCAGGTGGCGGCGCCGCCGAGACCGAGGCGAAAGCCCAGCTTGATGTACTCGCGGGCTTCCTCATAGCTGCCGGCGAAGGCGTGGATAATGCCGCCGCGTGCCAGGCGAAAACGCTTGAGTGTGGCGATGGTCGCGGCATGGGCACGGCGCACGTGCAGCAGCGCCGGCAGTTCGAACTCGACGGCCAGTTGTAGCTGCGCTTCGAACAGCGCTTGCTGGCGCTGCCGATCCAGGTGTTCCAGGTAATAATCCAGACCGAACTCACCGACGGCGCACAGCTTGTGGTGCCCGGCCAGTTTGCCCAGCCAGTTGCGCAGCTCAAGGAGATGCTGTGGGTGGTGATCGTCCAGATAGACCGGATGCAGGCCGAAGGCTGCGTACAGGCCTTTATTCTCTTCGACCAGCTGCCACAACCGCTGCCAGTTGGCCTGGTAGACGCCAAGCACGACCATGCGCTGCAAGCCCAGCGCGTGGCTGCGCGCGAGTACTTCGTCGCGATCGGCGTCGAAGTCGGGGAAGTCCAGGTGCGTATGGGTGTCGATCAGGCGCATCGGTCTGCTCACCAGCGGGGGTTCAGAATCGGCTATTTTCCCCTTTCACGCCAGGGCAAGGGAGCGTTGGCGAATCTTTTCAGTCGTATGGACATGGACGAGTTTCACTCGGGCAGTGAAATAAGGAGGTCGCTGGGTGCGCCATTTACGCAAGTTTGTAGGCGCATTGTTCGCCGTTTTCCTGTTGTTGCTGGCGGCGTTGATGCTGTTTCTGGTGCTGTTCGATTGGAATCGGGCGCGGCCGCTGATCAATGAACAGGTTTCTGCGGCCTTGAATCGACCGTTCGCCATCGAGGGCGATCTGCGCGTGGTCTGGCAGCGTGAAGCCGACCAGCAGGGTTTGAGCGCCTGGCTACCCTGGCCCCATTTTGCTGCCGAGCAGTTGCGCCTGGGCAACCCGGACTGGGCGCAGGGCGATACCTTCGTCAGTCTCGACAGCGTGCGTTTGCGCCTGTCGCCCCTGCCGCTGCTGTGGAAAACGGTGAGCATTCCCAGTATCGAACTCGGCGCGCCGGTCGCCGATCTGCAGCGCCTGGCCGATGGCCGGGCGAACTGGGTGTTCGATCTTGGCAAGGAGGAGGCGGACGACAGCAAGCAGCCCAGCCCCTGGACGTTGGATATCGGCACGATTGGCTTCGACAAGGGGCAGGTGAAGGTCGACGACAAGGTCAGCAATACCCGCCTGGAGGCGATTATCCAGCCGCTGGGCGAACCGATCCCATTCGCCGATATCGTCGGCAAGAGCGCGGCCGAGCGCCTGACCGAGAGCAATGCCAGCGCCCAGGATTACGCTTTCGCCTGGCAGACCAAGGGCAGCTTCCGTGGCCAGCCGTTGACCGGCAGCGGCAAGGTCGCTGGTCTGCTGGCGCTGCATGACGCGTCGCAGCCGTTCCCGTTGCAGGCCGATCTGCGCATTGGCGCGACCCGTATCGTGCTGGCCGGCAGCCTGACTGATCCGCAGAACCTGGGGGCTCTGGATCTGCGCTTGCGTCTATCCGGCGCCAGCCTCGGTCAGTTGTATCCGCTGACCGGCGTGACCTTGCCGGATACCCCGCCGTACAGCACTGATGGCCGTCTGCAGGCCGATCTGCACGATGCCGACGGGGCGATCTTTCGCTACATCGGTTTCAATGGCCAGATCGGTGACAGCGATATCCATGGCGACCTGACATTCGTGGCCCGCGAGCCACGGCCGAAACTGTCCGGCCAGCTGACCTCCAACCAACTGCTGTTCAGTGACCTGGCGCCGCTGATCGGCGCCGACTCCAGCGCGGACAAGCGCGAGCGTGGCGAACGGGACGTGCAGCCGGCGAACAAGGCGCTACCCGTTTCCGAGTTTCGCACCGACCGCTGGCGCGCGATGGACGCCGATGTGCGTTTCGTCGGCAAGCGCATCGTGCACAGTGAGCAGTTACCGATCACCGATCTCGATACCCATGTGGTACTCAATGACGGCATGCTGAGTCTGGAGCCACTGCGTTTCGGCATGGCCGGCGGTGTGCTCGACTCGCAGATCCGTCTCAATGGTGCGACCACCCCGTTGCAGGGGCAGATGCGTCTGCGCGCGCGTGACCTCAAGCTCAAGCAGCTGTTTCCCACCTTCGCGCCGATGCAGACCAGCCTTGGTGAGCTCAATGGCGATGCACGCATCAGCGGCCGTGGCAACTCGGTGGCCGCTTTGCTCGGCAGCGCCGATGGCGAGTTGAAGATGCTGATCAACGATGGCGCGGTGAGTCGCGGTCTGATGGAAATCGCCGGGCTGAACGTCGGCAACTACCTGGTCGGCAGGCTGTTCGGCGACGAGGATGTGAAGATCCACTGCGCGGCAGCGGATCTCGGCATCAAGCAGGGGCTGATGAGCACGCGGCTGTTCGTCATCGACACCGACAATGCGGTGATCAAGGTCGACGGCACTGCCAACTTCGCCAACGAGCGGCTGAACTTCACCATCACGCCCGCGACCAAGGGCTTTCGTATCTTTTCCCTGCGTTCGCCGCTGTATGTGCGCGGCACGTTCAAGGAGCCGTCACCAGGCGTGCAGGCCACACCGCTGGCGCTGCGTGGTGTTGGCCTGGTAGCGCTGGGCGTTGCGGTGGCGCCGGCGGCTGGGCTGCTGGCGCTGGTGGCACCCAGCGCGGGTGACGAGCCGAGCCAGTGCGAGCCGCTGCTGCAGAAAATTCAGGGCGGCCAGTAATCCGCTCAGCGCGTAGGGCTGGTGCAACCCGCCTCGGCCTCGAGGGCCAATATTCAGGCTCGGGCCTTGAAGCTGCGGCCGATGGCCTCGATGCCGGGCTGATAGTCATTGTGTTCCACCGCCCGTAGTGTCCAGGCCAGCACGCGCTCGGCGATGCGTTCGTGCTGCTGGCTCATGGCATTGACTCGCAGCGGCAGAAAATCCAGCAACTGGGTATCGCCGAAGGTGGCCAGGCGCACTGAAGGCCATTGTTCGCTGCCCTGTTCGCGTAGCGCATCGAACACCCCTTCGAGCAGCACGTAGGCGGTGGTCAGCAGCGCATCCGGCGAGCCGACTTCCTCCAGCAGTGTTTGCATCTGTCGGTAGCCGCAAGCACGGCTGAACAGCTCACCGTGATAGACGCTGATGCGCCCGTCGAAACCTTTCAATGCCGAACGGAAGCCGCGTTCGCGCGCTTGGCTGATGACCAGTTCCGCGCGCGCGCCGAGCAGGGCGATATGCCGGGGTTTGGGCGTCAGCAGGCTTTCGGTCAGGGTGCGCCCGGCCTGTTCGTCATCGCTGACCACCGAGCGGATGTGTGTGGGCGACAGCGCGCGGTCCACGGCCACCACCGGCAGGCCGGCGGCGACGATGGCCGGATACAGCGGATCGTCCGCAGGCAGGCAGCTGGCGACGATCAGCGCCTCGCAGCGGCGTGAGCGGAACAGCTCGAGCAACTGCCGCTCGCTGCTCGGGTCATCGTCGGAACTGGCGATCAGCAACTGATAGCCGGCGGCGCGCGCCTTCTGTTCGAGCAGCTTGGCCAGGCGCGCATAACTGGGGTTTTCCAGGTCCGGCAGGATGAAACCCAGGCAGCGGCTTTGCCCGCGGCGCAGGCTGGCGGCCTGCTGGTCCGGGCGATAGCCATGCTCCTCGACCACGGCCAAGACCCTGGCCACGGTCGCAGGGCTGATGCGCCGACGTTCGGCCTGACCGTTGATCACGTAGCTGGCGGTGGTCACCGAGACCTGTGCCAGGCGGGCGATGTCGCTGAGTTTCACGGGCGCAGCACCATGCAGGGAAAGGATTTCGAGCGTGCGAGCGCGGCGAGTCTACACCGACTCGACGACGACCGGGCTTCAAGGATTACCCATTATCGGATAAGGTGCCAGCGTTTGATGAAACGTTTCAGCAATGCGATTCATCAGCTAGTCTTGAGGGTGTTTGGGTGGCGTAAGTGAGCGCCGAGCCCGTGAACACCCTTCTCAATCAAAACAAGAATCCAAGCCGGAGGCACCCATGCTCGAACTCGATGCCAGCCAAATCCAGATGGGCCGGGCGGCGGCGAACAAGGGCGAAGCCCTGGCCATGCTCGGCGATGCGCTGGCCAGTGCCGGCCTGGCCACTGCGGCTTATCTCGAAGGCCTGCAGGCCCGCGAAGCTCAGGGCTCGACCTTCCTTGGCCAGGGCATCGCCATTCCCCATGGCACGCCGCAGACCCGCGATCAGGTGCTGCGCACCGGCGTCAGCCTGATCCAGTTCCCGGCCGGGGTGGACTGGGGTAATGGCCAGCAGGTCTACCTGGCTATCGCCATCGCCGCGCAGTCCGACGAACACCTGCACCTGCTGCAACTGCTGACCCGCGCCCTGGGCGAGGGGGATCTGAGCCAGGCGTTGCGCGAGGCCAGCGAGCCGGCGCAGATACTGGAGTTGCTGCAGGGCGCGCCGCAGGCATTGGCACTGGACGGCCAACTGGTGGCGCTGGCACAACCGGCTGAAGACTTCGACGAATTACTCTGGCAGGGCGCGCGCCTGTTGCGTCAGGCCGGCTGTGCCCGCAGTGGCTTCGCCCTCGGGCTGGCCCGTGGCGAGCCGCTGCCGCTGGGCGATGGCCTGTGGTGGCTGCACAGCGAGGCCAGTGTCGAGCGGCCCGGGCTGGCCTTCGTCACCCCGGCGCAGCCGCTGAGTTTTCGCGGTGAGGCGTTGCGCGGTCTGTTCTGCCTGGCCAGCCAGGGCGAGGCGCACCGTCAGGCGCTGGAGCGGTTATGCGATGTGTTGATCGGTGGCCGCGCGGCGGCTTTCAGTGAAGCCAGCGACAGCCGCCAGGTGATCGAGGCGTTGGGCGGTGAAGTGCCGCCGGACTGGCCCAGCCTCAGCGTGCCACTGCTCAATGCCCATGGTCTGCACGCGCGCCCGGCCAAGGCGCTGAGCGAACTGGCGCAGGGCTTTGCTGGGGAAATCCGTGTGCGCCTGCTCGGCGATACGGGCGCCGGGGTCTCGGCCAAGAGCCTCAGCCGCCTGCTGGCGCTGGGCGCGCGACGCGGGCAGATGCTCGAGTTCAGCGCCGAACCGGCGATTGCCGACAGCGCGCTGCCGGCCATTCGCGCCGCACTGGAAAGTGGTTTGGGCGAAACGGTCGAGCCGCTGAGCGAAGCGCTGCCTGAGGTCGCGGCGCAGCTGGAACCGGTCGAAGCGGTTGCTCCTGTTGCCGGTAGCCGTCTGCAGGCGGTCGGTGCCTCGCCCGGTATCGCCATCGGCCCGGCGCTGGTGCGTACGCCGCCGGCGTTTGATTTCGCCGAGCAAGGTCAGGGTGTTGAGCAAGAGCGTGCACGACTGGGTTCAGCCCTGGCCGCTGTCGCTGCGCAGATCCAGCGCCTGGTCGATGGCGCCGGTGTGGCGAGCATCCGGGAAATCTTCAGTGCTCACCTGGCCATGCTCGCCGATCCAGCGCTGCGTGAAGACGTCGAGGCCCGCCTGGCCAAGGGCGCGAGCGCCGAAGCGGCCTGGCAGGTCGAGGTCGAGGCCGCGGCCAAGCGTCAGGAGGCGCTGCATGACCCATTGCTGGCCGAGCGGGCGGCTGACCTGCGTGATATCGGCAACCGTGTGCTGGCGCATCTGTGTGGCGTAGAGCTGCCCAGCGAGCCGAACGAGCCCTATATCCTGGTGATGACCGAGGTCGTGCCGTCGGACGTTGCTGGCCTCGACCGGCAGCGCGTGGCGGGCATTCTGACCGCGCGCGGCGGTGCGACGGCACACAGCGCCATCATTGCCCGCGCCCTGGGGATTCCCGCCGTGGTCGGTGCCGGCGATGGCGTGCTGGCGCTGGCGCAAGGCACGCCGCTGCTGCTCGATGGCGACAGCGGCCTGCTGCGCATCGCCCCGGATGCGGCCGAGCGTGATCAGGCGCTGCATGAACGTGAGACGGCGCAGCAGCGGCGCGAGCAGGCGCATGCCGAGCGCTTCAGCGAAGCGCAGACCCGTGACGGTGTGCGTGTGGAAGTGGCGGCCAATATCGGTGCCAGCGGTGAAACCGCCGACGCCGTGGAGCTGGGCGCGGAAGCGGTGGGCCTGCTGCGCACCGAGCTGGTGTTCATGGAGCATGCCCAGGCGCCGGATCACGCCGCGCAGGAGCGCGAATACCGGCGCGTACTCGATGCCCTCGCCGGTCGGCCGCTGGTGGTGCGCACCCTGGATGTTGGCGGCGACAAGCCCCTGCCGTACTGGCCGATGCCGGCCGAAGAAAATCCTTTCCTGGGTGTGCGTGGCATTCGCCTGAGCCTGCAGCGCCCGGACATTCTCGAAACCCAGTTGCGCGCCTTGCTTGCCTCGGCCGATGGCCGCCCGCTGCGGATCATGTTCCCCATGGTCGGTTCGGTGGAGGAGTGGCGTGCGGCGCGTGACATGGTGCAGCGCCTGCGCGAAGAGATCGAAGTGCGCGACCTGCAGGTCGGCATCATGATCGAAGTGCCCTCGGCCGCGCTGCTGGCGCCAGTGCTGGCGCGCGAGGTGGACTTCTTCAGTATCGGCACCAATGACCTGACCCAGTACTGCCTGGCCATCGACCGTGGCCATCCGCAGCTGTCGGCGCAGGCCGATGGCCTGCACCCGGCCGTGCTGCGCCTGATCGAGATGACCGTGACCGCTGCTCATGCGCAAGGCAAGTGGGTCGGCATCTGCGGCGAACTGGCCAGCGACCGTCTGGCCGTACCGCTGCTGGTTGGTCTCGGCGTGGACGAACTGAGCGTGACGCCGCGTTCGATTGCCCTGGTCAAGGCGCGCGTGCGTGAGCTGGACAGCCGCCAGGCGCGAACCCTGGCCGACCGCGCCCTGACCCTGGACAGTGCCAGCGCCGTGCGCGCGCTGGTGGCGGAGATGCACTGATGGCCCGAATCCTGACCCTGACCCTGAACCCGGCGCTGGACCTGACCCTGCGTCTCGACCGCTTGCAGCCCGGCGCGATCAACCGCTGCCATGAGCTGCGCAGTCACGCCGCCGGCAAGGGCCTGAACGTCGCCCAGGTGCTGGCCGACCTTGGCCACAGCCTGAGCGTTGCCGGTTTTCTCGGTCGTAGCAATGCCGCGCCGTTCGAGAGCCTGATGCACAAGCGCGGCTTTCACGACCTGTTCGTCCGCGTGCCGGGCGAGACGCGCAGCAATATCAAACTGGCCGAGGCCGATGGCTGCATCACCGACCTCAACGGCCCTGGCCCGCAGGTCGAGGCCGAGCACCTGCAACGCCTGGAGGCTGAGCTGGAACCGCTGCTCGCCGGGCATGACGCCGTGGTGGTCGCCGGCAGCCTGCCGCGTGGGGTGACGCCGCAGTGGTTCGCCGGCCTGTTGCGGCGGATCAAGGCCAGTGGCGTGCCGCTGGCGGTGGACAGCAGCGGTGCCGCGTTGCAGGCGGCCCTGGGCGTCGCGCCCTGGCTGATCAAACCCAATGAAGAAGAACTGGCCGAGGTCTGTGGCAGCGATCTGCCGACCGCCGTGCAGCGTCTGCGTGCGCAGGGCATCGAGCATGTGCTGCTGTCGCGCGGCGCCGAGGGCGTCGATTGGTATGGCCCGGGCATCGCCCTGCGCGCCGTACCGCCGCGTGTCGAAGTCGCCAGTACGGTCGGTGCCGGCGACTCGCTGCTGGCGGCCAGCCTGCATGGCCTGCTCGAAGGCTGGCCGGCTGAGCGCACCTTGCGCCTGGCCACGGCGGTGGCGGCACAGGCGGTCACCCAGATCGGCTTCGGTATCCATGATCGCGAGCAGTTGGCCCGTCTCGAAGCGGCCGTGCAACTGCAGCCTTTAGAACAATAAGAGGCACCCACCATGAATCTGCTGATCGTCACCGCCTGCCCCAATGGCCAGGTCACCAGCGTGCTGTGTTCGCGCCTGTTGCAGGCTGCAGCCGAGCGCCTGGGCTGGCAAACCCGTGTCGAGGTGCATGACGCGCGCGCCATTGGTTCGCCATTGAGCGAGGCGCAGATCGCCGCGGCCGACTGGGTGCTGGTGGTCAAGACCGGTGAGCTGCCGCTGAGCCGCTTTGCCGGCAAGCGCCTGTTTCAGGCCACGCCGGCCGAGGCACTGGCCGACCCGCAGCGTTTTCTGCGTGAGGCCGCCGAGCGTGCTCAGCCCTATGGTGAAAACAGAGAACCCGTCCCGAGCGGGCGTCGTCGGCTGGTCGCTGTCACTGCCTGCCCGACCGGCGTAGCGCATACCTTCATGGCCGCCGAAGCGCTGCAACAGGCGGCGCTGCGCATGGGCATCGAATTGCAGGTGGAAACCCGCGGCTCGGTCGGTGCGCGCAACCTGCTCGACGATGCTGCCATCGATGCGGCCGATGCCGTGCTGCTGGCCACCGATATCGAGGTGGACACCAGCCGCTTCGCCGGCAAGAAGGTCTACCGCTGTGGCACCGGCGTGGCACTGAAACAGCCGCAACAGACGTTGGAGCGGGCCTTGAGCGAGGCGCGACCGCTGAGCGAAGCCACGCCAGCCGAGGGCAAGGCCGTCGCCAGTAGTGGCGAGAAAACCGGCCCCTACAAGCATCTGCTCACCGGTGTTTCCTACATGCTGCCGATGGTGGTGGCGGGCGGTCTGCTGATCGCCCTGTCGTTCGTCTTCGGTATCGAGGCGTTCAAGGAGGAGGGCAGCCTGGCCGCCGCGCTGATGAAGATCGGCGGCGAGAGCGCCTTTCAACTGATGGTGCCGCTGCTGGCCGGCTATATCGCCTATTCCATCGCCGACCGTCCGGGCCTGGCGCCGGGGATGATCGGCGGGTTGTTGGCCAGTTCGCTGGGGGCCGGCTTCATCGGCGGCATCATCGCCGGTTTCCTCGCTGGCTATTCGGCCAAGGCCATCGCCCATTGGGTGCGCCTGCCGGCCAGCGTCGAGGCGCTCAAACCGATTCTGATCATCCCGCTGGTGGCCAGCCTGTTCACCGGCCTGGTGATGATCTACCTGGTCGGCAGCCCGGTGGCCGGCATGCTCGCGGGGCTCACCGCCTTTCTCGACGGCATGGGCAGCACCAACGCGATCCTACTCGGTGTGCTGCTCGGCGGCATGATGTGCGTCGATCTCGGCGGGCCGATCAACAAGGCAGCCTATGCCTTCTCCGTCGGCCTGCTGGCGTCGAGCAGTTATGCGCCGATGGCCGCGACCATGGCGGCCGGCATGGTGCCGCCCATCGGCATGGCCATCGCCACCGTGCTGGCGCGGCGCAAGTTCGCCCAGAGCGAACGTCAGGCTGGCAAGGCCGCCGGGGTGCTGGGGCTGTGCTTCATCTCCGAAGGGGCGATTCCGTTCGCCGCCAAGGACCCGCTGCGGGTGATCCCGGCCAGTATTGCCGGCGGCGCACTGACCGGCGCGCTGTCGATGTACTTCGGCTGCAAGCTGATGGCGCCGCACGGCGGTCTGTTCGTGCTGCTGATCCCCAATGCCATCAACCACGCCTTGCTCTACCTGCTCGCCATCGTCGCTGGCAGCCTGGTCACTGGCGTGCTCTATGCGCTGATCAAGCAGTCCGAGGCGCAGCCGCTGGCGGTTGGTGCGCAATAAGCGCAGGGTCCGTTGCCTCGGTTACACTGAGTTGAACAGCGCCGGACAAGTAGGAGTCTGTTGAAGGGGGCGGTGCGCCGATGCGCTGCGATGGCCCCCTTTGGCTTCGTGGCGCAGTCGCCCCCACAAAGAAAGGATCCTCTGTAGATGACTCAAGCTCTCGCGCATCGCTGGCGCTTCTTCCGTGCCGGCGGCTTCGATCAGGTGCAACTGGAAACCCCGGCCGACCTCGCCGCCCTGCGCGGCCTGGACCAGAAACTCTGGGCCAGCCTGGCCTGCCCGGTGAACAACCTGGAGCTGGACCGGCGCATGCTGCAGTACATCGACCTGAACAATGACGGTCGTATTCGCGCGCCGGAGATTCTCGATGTGGTCGACTGGACGCTGGCCCGCCTGCGTGATCCGGCCGTGCTGTTCCAGGAGGGGCCGCTGCTGCTGTCGTCGCTCACCGACGATGCCGTGGGTGTGCGCCTGCGTTTGGCTGCACAGCGCCTGCTGGGTGTGCTCGGCCGGCCCGATAGTGAGAACCTGACGCCTGCCGATACCGCTGATCTGGCGAAGCTGTTCCCGCCGCATGAGGCCAACGGCGACGGCCTGGTACCGGCAACCTTTACCGACGATGCCGAACTCAAGGCCGCCATCACCGACATCATCGCCTGCCTGGGGGCGCAGACCGACCGCAGTGGCGAGCCTGCCATCGGCGCCGAACAGATCGCCGCCTTCTTCGATCAGGCGCGTCAGCTGCATGCCTGGCATGCGCGTGCCGCCGAGCAGGGACTGGATGCTTTCGGTGAAGGCACGGTGGCGGCGGTCGAGGCGCTGAGTGCCGTGCGTGCCAAGATCGACGATTACTTCACCCGCGTGGCCATGGCCGAGTTCGACCCGCGTGCAGCCGCCCTGATGAACGCCAGGGAAGAGGAGCTGGTGCGTCTGGCATCGCTGTCGCTGGCAGATGCCGGTGAGGTCGCGGGCCTGCCTCTGGCAACTGTGCAGCACGGTGACGAGCTACCACTGAGCAAGGGCCTCAACCCGGCCTGGCAGCACGCCGTCGATGAATTCCGCCTGCGTGTGGTGGTGCCGGTGTATGGCGAGCAGGACAGCCTGTCGCGCGAGCAGTGGCAGCACCTGGTCGCGCTGTGCGGCAACTACCTGGCCTGGCGCGCCGAGACGCCGAGCGTGGCGATTGCCGAGGTACTTGAGCGCGGACGTATTCTCGAACTGGTGGAGCAGGGCGCCGAAGCGCGCCTGTTGGCGCTGGTGGCAGAGGACAAGACCGTGGCCGAAGCGGCGGACGGGCTGGTCGAACTGGACAAGCTGATTCGCCTGCGTCATGGCCTGGTCCGACTGCTGCGCAACTTCGTGTCTTTCCAGGCCTTTTATTCGCGGCAGGAAAAGGCCGTGTTCCAGGCTGGCGTCCTCTATATCGACGGCAAGAGTTGCGAGCTGGTGGTTGAGGTCGGTGATGTCGAGGCGCATGCCAAGGTGGCGGCGGCCAGTGAGTGCTTTCTGCTCTACTGCGCCTGCACCCGTCGCGGCGAGCCGGTGCGTGGCAAGGAGGCGCTGAACATCGTGGTGGCGGTGACCGCCGGCAGCGAGGGCGACCTGCAGGCCGGTCGCCATGGTCTGTTCTACGACCGCGACGGTAACGACTGGGATGCCACTGTGGTCAAGGTGGTACAGCATGCGATCAGCATTCGCGAGGCGTTCTGGTCGCCGTATCGACGCGTTTCCAAGTTGGTGTCCGATCAGGTGCAGAAGCTTGCAGCCAGTCGCGACGCCGACATGGTCAGCAAGACCGCCGCCAAGGTCGGCGAAACCGGCTCTGCTCCAGCCGCCACGCCTACCCCGGCCTTCGATATCGCCAAGTTCGCCGGTATCTTCGCGGCCATCGGCCTGGCGGTCGGTGCCCTGGGCACGGCGCTGGCTGCAGTGGTCACGGGGATTCTGTCGCTGGCCTGGTGGCAGGTTCCGCTGCTGCTGCTCGGCGTGCTGCTGGCCATCTCCGGGCCGTCGATGCTGCTGGCCTGGTTCAAGCTGCGCCGGCGCAGCCTGGGGCCGATCCTCGATGGCAACGGCTGGGCGGTAAATGCCCAGGCGCGTATCAGCATTCCTTTCGGCACCGCACTTACGCAGATGGCGGAACTGCCCAAGGGCAGCGACCGTGCACTGCGCGATCCCTATGCCAACAAGCCGCTGGTGTGGCCCTGGATTTTGGCGTTGCTGCTGGCGCTGGGGGTGGGGTACTACGCCTGGAGCAACGGCGTGTTCAGCCCGGAGCCGGAGGTGCCGGCTGAGGCAGTGGCGCCTGTTCAGGACGCCGCCGGCTAGAGGGTACTACCGGGCGTTGGGCTCTTGTAGGAGTGGCTTCAGCCACGAAAGCTGTTCGCGGCTGAAGCCGCTCCTACGGGTTGGAATGCTTAGTCGGCCAGCCATTTGTGTATTGGCGGGTTTCACCCGCCCTACATTCCCTCTCAACCCGCCAACAGCTCTGTCACCCAGCCGGGTAGGGCGTACCGGGACGCCGGCCGCTCGGAAGCAGTACGCCGCTGGATGTGTGGGGCGCTGAAAAACGGCGGACTGTTCGCTGCGCTCCTGAGTCCGCCCTACATGCTGAACGTCGTCCCAGATAGGTAGGGCGTACTCGCGAAGCAGTACGCCGCCGTTGGATGTGTCTGACACGGAGATGCGGCGGACTGTTCGCTGGCGTTACGAGCGGCTGGTGTCCCGGTCCGCCCTACGGCGTCCGGGATCACGTTGCTCAACCCGCCAATAGCTCCGCTACCCAGCGCGGCAGCTGTTCGGTAGCCGGGCCATAGCGTTTCTCTGCGAACAGTGAATGGCCCTGGCTCGGTTCCAGATTGATCTCCAGGGTATGCGCACCCGCGTGACGCGCCTGTTCGACGAAGCCCGCCGCCGGGTAGACATGGCCAGAGGTGCCGATGCTGACGAACAGCTCGCACTGCTCCAGCGCGTCGTAGATGCGCTCCATGTGATAGGGCATCTCGCCGAACCAGACGATATCCGGGCGCAGCGTACCGACCAGCCCGCAGCAGGCGCACGCCTGGCTGACCGGCATGTCATCCTGTAGCGGAAAACGCTGTTGGCTGTTGCTGCACAGCATCGACTGCAACTCACCGTGCATATGCAGCAGGCGCCTGGAGCCGGCGCGTTCGTGCAGGTTGTCGACGTTCTGCGTGACCAGCAGAAACTCGCCCTGCCAGCCAGCCTCCAGCTCTGCCAGGGCCAGGTGCCCGGCATTCGGCGCGATGGCCGGATCACGCAACTGGGCGCGACGCATGTCGTAGAAGCGCTGCACCAGCGCCGGATCACGGGCGAAGCCTTCGGGTGTGGCCACCTCTTCGATGCGGTGGTCTTCCCAGAGCCCATCAGCGGCGCGGAAGGTGCGAATGCCGCTCTCGGCGGAGATACCGGCGCCGGTGAGGATGACGATATTGGGATGGGGCATGCTGGCTCCGAAGCAGGTGCGTTGCTGCAACTCTAAGCCAATTGCAATGCCGTGTGCTCTTCGTAGGAGCCGGCTTGCCGGCGATGCTTTTTCGTCAGCCATGATCGCTGGCAAGCCAGCTCCTACGGGGTGTTGCAGCTCGTAGGAGGGTGGCCGATGGTAGGGCAAGGCGTGCTGCGCTTTAGCAATTGGCGGGGCACCCGCCTTAGGCGCGCTCGCTCATCGCCGCCAGCGCCACCGAGGCGGCGGCGGTGCGGGTTTCCACGCCCAGCTTCACGTACACGTGCTCCAGATGCTTGTTCACTGTGCGGGGGCTGAGGCCGAGGATGTCGCCGATATCGCGGTTGGTCTTGCCGCAGGCTACCCAGCGCAGCACCTGCACCTCGCGCTCGGTGAGCTGGAAGCGCGCCGATAGCTTGGCATGCGCCGGGGCGTCGTCGAGGCTGAGGCTGACGGGTTTCGACGCCGCGCGTGCAGCCTGCAGGATGCGCGCGGTGCGCAGGTGCGAGGCGACGCGGGCGAGCACCTCCTCGGGGTTGATCGGCTTGGTCACATAGTCGATACCACCGGCCTCGAAGCCCTGGACCACATGTTCGCTGTCGGTCAGCGCGGTCATGAACAGTACCGGGATGTCGGCGCTGCTCGGCTCGGCCTTGAACCGCCGGCAGGTCTCGAAACCGTCCAGCCCCGGCATCATCGCGTCGAGCAGAATCAGGTCGGGCCTGCGCCGCTGGATGCGCCCCAGTGCGCTGGAGCCGTCCAGCGCGACCAGCACCATGTAGCCGGCATCGTCGAGAGCGTCGGAGAGCAGCGCGAGGTTGTCCGGCGTGTCGTCGACGATGAGGATGATGCCGCGCTCGGCCGACAGGCTGGCGGGCGAGCACGACTCAGGCTGGTGGAGCGGCGCATTCATGTTCGGCCTCCTTCAGTTGGCGGTTGAATTCATCGAGCTGGAAGTTCTTCACCAGCAGACGCAGAGTGGCGGTAAAGCTGGCGCAGGCCGGGTCGCGCTGGTCGATGTCGTCCAGGCGTTGCTGGATGCCGCGCACGTAACCCAGTGCGCCCAATTCGCGCAGTGCCTGCAGGTCGGCGCTGCCGGGCAATGTCATGGCCTCGGGCGGTGGCAACTGTTCCTGAGTGCGGCGCAGCCAGGTCAGACCGAGCTGGTGCTGGATGCGTTCGAGCAACTGCGGGGTGTACACCGGTTTGGCCAGGTAGTCGTCGCAGTCAGCGGCGATGCTGCGTTCGCGGTCGTCGGTGAAAGCATTGGCGGAGATCACGATGATCGGCGCCTGGCAGCGTGTGTTGCGGCGAATCAGGCGACTGGTTTCCCAGCCGTCCATCTGCGGCATGGACAGGTCCATCAGTATCAGCGCCGGGTTGTGCAGCGCCACCTGGCGAATCGCTTCCTGGCCGCTGGCGGCCTGGATCACCTCGAAGCCCAGCGGTTCGAGCATGCCGGCGAGCACGCGGCGATGTTCGAGATGATCGTCCACTACCAGAATCAGACGGCGTTCACCCTGGTAGCCGGTGATGTCGTGCTCGACGTGTACCACCGCTTGCGGCACGCGCACTTCGGAGAGGAACAGGCGGACCTGGAAACGCGTGCCCCGGTCAGGTTCACTGTGCACCGACAGCTCGCCACCCATAAGCGAGGTGAGCATGCGGGTGATGGTCAGACCGAGACCGACACCGTTGTCCTGGCGCATCAGGTCGCCGCGTTCGAACGGCTGGAAGATCCGCTCGATCTGTTCCGCGGCGATGCCGATACCGGTGTCGATGATCTCGAAGGTCGCCGTTTCGCGCATGTAGCCCACGCGCAGACGCACCTCGCCGCGCTCGGTAAAGCGCACTGCGTTGCCCAGCAGGTTGATCAGGATCTGCCGTACGCGTTTCTCGTCGCCACGCACCACCGCCGGCATGCGGCCGATGCATTCGAGGCGAAAACGCAGGCCTTTCTCGGCCGCCTGCGGGGTGAACATGCGCTCGATCTGGTCGATGAATTCCGGGAAGGGAATTTCCGCCAGTTCCAGGTGCAGTTTGCCGGCTTCGATCTTGGCCACGTCGAGCAGGCCATCGATCAGTGACAGCAGGTGCGAACCGCTACGCAGAATGGTGGCCAGGGCATCCTGGTGCTGGCTCGGCATGGCCGCGTCACGCTGCAGGATCTGGGTGTAGCCAAGGATGCTGTTGAGCGGCGTACGCAATTCATGCGATAGCCCGGTGACGTAGCGGCTTTTCGCCGCGTTGGCGGATTCCGCCGCTTCCTTGGCCTGCTGCAGGGCTTCGTCGGTCTTGCGGTGGGCTTCGATCTCCTGCATCAGCAGCAGGGTTTGCCGATCCGACTCCTCCTGCGCCACGCGGCGGCTTTCGCGGGTCAGTACCAGCCACCAGGCGAGCATGGCAGCGAACAACGAGAGGGTCAGAAAGGCCTTGAGGAAAGCCTGGTAGAGCGTCTGGCGGACTTCCGGTTCCTGCGTCAGCAGGCTCAGCGAGACCTGGCTGTAGATCAGCGCCAGCGCGCCGAACAGCATCAGCACCAGCAGACTCAGCAGGCCCAGGTACTGCGCCAGGCGGCTGTGCAGACGCGGGATGGAAACGCGCGGGAAGAGCCAGCCGATGAAGTCGTCGAGCTGATCGCTCAGGCGTGCTCTGGGTTTGCAGCGATCCTCGCAGCGCGCGTCGAGCGAGCAACACAGTGAGCAGATGGGCGCACCGTAGGCCGGGCAGAGGGCGGTGTCCGGCTCTTCGAAGCGGTTGTTGCACAGGCAGCACTGCACCTGGCCGGCTTCGGTGTAGGGGTAGAGCAGGTGCGGCTGGCGTTCGCGGGCGATGTAGTAGCGCCCGTCGGTGAGCCAGGCCAGCAGTGGCGCCAGGAGGAACGCCGAGCCCAGCGCCACGGCTGGCGAGGCTGCTTGCGCCAGGGCGCCGAACAGGCCGCCGTGGGCGAGCACCGAGAGCAGGGAGGCGATCAGCATGGCGCCGACGCCCACCGGGTTGATGTCGTAGAGGTGCGCGCGCTTGAACTCGATGTATTTCGGCGACAGGCCCAGCGGCTTGTTGATCACCAGGTCGGCCACCAGCGCACCGATCCAGGCGATGGCGATATTGGCGTAGAGGCCGAGCACTTCCTCGATCGCCTCGAACACGCCCAGCTCCATCAGCATCAGGGCGATGGCCACGTTGAACACCAGCCAGACCACGCGACCGGGGTGGCTGTGGGTGATGCGGGCGAAGAAATTCGACCAGGCCAGCGAGCCGGCGTAGGCGTTGGTGACGTTGATCTTCACCTGGCTGACGATGACGAACAGCACCATGGCCGCTAGCGCCCATTGCGGCGAGGCGAACACGTAGTTGAAGGCCACCAGGTACATCTGCGTCGGCTCGGCGGCGCGCTCCATGGGGATTTCATGCTGCAGGGCGAGAAAGGCGAGGAAGGCGCCGGCGAGCATCTTCAGCGCGCCGGGGATGATCCAACCGGGGCCGGCCAGCAGCAGCGCCGTCCACCAGCGCACACGGTTGGCGCGGGTTTTCTCGGGCAAAAAACGCAGGTAGTCGACCTGCTCGCCGATCTGCGTGATCAGGGCCAGGGCCACGGTGCAGGCGGCGCCGAAATGCAGCAGGTTGAAGCTGCCGGGTTCGCCCTCGCGGCCGGCGAAACTGGTCCAGTCCGATAGTGCTTCGGGGTTCTTGGCAATGACGAATATGTAGGGCAGCACCAGCAGAAACAGCCACACGGGCTGCGTCCACATCTGCAGGCGGTTGATCAGGGTGATGCCATAGGCCACCAGCGGAATGATGATGATCGAGCAGATCACATAGGCCAGGGCCAGCGGGATGTTGAAGTACAGCTCCAGGGCCAGCGCCATGATCGCCGCTTCGAGGGCGAAGAACAGGAAGGTGAAGCTGGCGTAGATCAGCGAGGTGATGGTCGAGCCGATGTAGCCGAAACCGGCGCCGCGGGTCAGCAGGTCCATGTCCAGGCCGGAGCGGGCGGCGTAGTAGCTGATCGGCAGGCCGGTGAGGAAGATCACCAGGCTGACCGCGAGGATCGCCCACAGGGTGTTGGTGAAACCGTAGGACAGCGCCAAAGCGCCGCCGATGGCTTCCAGGGCGAGGAACGACACGGCGCCGAGCGCGGTGTTGGCGATGCGCAGCTCCGACCACTTGCGGAACGACCTGGGCGTAAAGCGCAGGGCGTAATCCTCCATGGTCTCGTCGGCGACCCAGGCGTTGTAGTCGCGGCGGATCTTGATGATGCGCTGGGTGCCGGTTGGTTGCACGGGCGAAGTCCTGCTGACGTTATCGGGTAAGACCGTCCCTGTCGCGCGTCCCTGTAGGAGCCGGCTTGCCGGCGATCTGCGTGACCAGGAAGGACGCATCGCCCGCAAGCGGGCTCCTACGGTGCGTAGAAAGTGCAACTTCCATGCCCCTGCTCGGCGAGGCCTCTGCCGCGCGCGCGGGCTTCTGTCTGCCTGGTTTTTCTGCGCTGAGCTTGCACCAGGCTGGCGCAGGGCGCTGTACGTCAGATGACGTATGCCCTTACGTCATGCTGCGTATACCCCGCTCGGAGGGGCAAACGCATCCTAGCTGCGAAGCCGGCGTGGTTCGGCACGAATAACCAGCACAGGAGCACGACCATGGACTCTCAACCGATTCGACTTCTTCCGTGCCGGCTGGCGGTGGGGGCGGCAGCGCTCTCGCTGCTGGCCGCCAGCCTGTTCAGCCATGTGGCCAGCGCCGAGGTGAACACTACCGGCCTGGCGGTGACCGACAGCGAGGTCACGGTCGGCATTCTGCATTCGGCTACCGGCACCATGGCCATTTCCGAAACCGGTTCGATCCAGGCCGAGCGCCTGGCCATCGAGCAGATCAACGCCAGTGGCGGTGTGCTCGGCCGGCAGATCAAGGTCATTCAGGAAGATGGGGCTTCCGACTGGCCGACCTTCGCCGAGAAGGCGCGCAAGCTGCTGGTCGGTGACAAGGTCGCCACGGTGTTCGGTTGCTGGACCTCGGCCTCGCGCAAGGCCGTGCTGCCGGTGTTCGAGAAGGAAAACGGCCTGCTCTACTACCCGACCTTCTACGAGGGCCTGGAGCAGTCGAAGAACGTCATCTACACCGGCCAGGAAGCCACCCAGCAGATCCTCGCGGGGCTGGACTGGGTGGCCAAGGAGAAGGGCGCCAAGACCTTCTACCTGCTCGGCTCTGACTACATCTGGCCGCGTACCTCGATGAAGATCGCGCGCAAGCACATCGAAAACGTGCTCGGCGGCAAGGTCGTCGGTGAAGAGTACTACCCGCTGGGCAACACCCAGTTCGGCTCGCTGATCAACAAGATCAAGCTGCGCAAACCTGACGTGGTCTTCGCTGCCGTGGTCGGTGGCTCCAACGTCGCCTTCTACAAGCAGATGAAAGCCGCCGGCGTCACCGCCGACAAGCAGACCCTGCTGACCCTGTCGGTCACCGAAGACGAGCTGCTGGGTATCGGCGGCGAGAACATGGCCGGCTTCTACGCCTCGATGAAGTACTTCCAGAGCCTGGACAACCCGAACAACACCGCCTTCGTCGAAGCCTTCAAGGCCAAGTACGGCAAGGACGCGGTGATCGGTGACGTGACCCAGGCCGCCTATCTCGGCCCGTGGCTGTGGAAAGCTGCGGTGGAGAAAGCCGGCAGCTTCGACATCGACAAGGTGGTCGCCGCTTCCCCGGGTATCGAGCTGGACACCGCGCCGGAAGGCTACGTCAAGGTGCACGACAACCATCACCTGTGGAGCAAGACCCGCATCGGTGAAGTGCAGAAAGACGGCCAGTTCAAGGTGGTGTTCGAGTCCGACCTGATCGAGCCGAACCCCTTCCCGGAAGGCTACCAGTAACACTTCTCTCCTTGTAGGAGCCCGCTTGCGGGCGATCCATGGCGCCTCACGGGCCGATCGCCGGCAAGCCGGCTCCTACCGGCTTTTCTCTTTTCTTCTGGAGACCATCGACATGGAATGGCTATCGGAATTCGGCGCCATCGCAGCCATGCAGGGGTTCAACGGCTTGTCCGTGTTCTGCGTGCTGCTGCTGATGGCTCTGGGGCTGGCGATCATCTTCGGCCAGATGGGCGTGATCAACATGGCCCATGGCGAGTTTCTCACCATCGGCGCCTATACCACCTTCGTGGTGTCCTCGCTGACGTCCAGCTACGCACCGGCCTTCGGGCCTTACTACTTCTTCCTCGCGATCATCCTCTCGTTCTTCATCGCCGGCGCCATCGGCTGGCTGGTGGAGTGGGCGATGATCAGCAAGCTCTACCAGCGTCCGCTGGACACCCTGCTGGCTACCTGGGGGCTGTCTCTGGTGATGCAGCAGGGTTTTCGCTCGATCTTCGGCGCGCGTGAAGTCAGCGCCACGCTGCCGGACTGGCTGATGGGTTCCTGGAACCCGACCGAGGCCATCGACATTCCGCGCAACGGCCTGTTCGTCATGGGCCTGACCCTGCTGCTCACCGCGCTGCTGTTTCTGATGATCTACCGCTCGCGCTGGGGCCTGCAGGTGCGCGCCACCATGCAGAACCGGGTGATGGCGCGTTCCGTGGGCATCAACACCAAGCGCGTCGACCGCATGACCTTCGCCCTCGGCTGTGGCGTTGCGGGCGTGGCGGGCGCGGCCTTCACCACCATCGGTTCGACCGGACCTACGGCCGGTTCGCTGTACATCGTCGACACCTTCCTGGTGGTGGTGTTCGGCGGTGCTTCCAGTCTGCTCGGCACCATCGCCTCGGCATTCAGCATCGCCCAGGTGCAATCGCTGCTGGAGTTCTTCACCAGCGGTTCGATGGCCAAGGTGTTCACCCTTTCCGCCGTGGTGCTGATCCTGATGCTGCGCCCGCAGGGGTTGTTCTCGGCCAAGGTGCGCAAATGAAAAATCACGTACCGCTCCGGCAAGGGGCGCAGGTGATTCGTAGGAGCCCGCTTGCGGGCGATGCCAAAGCGAAAGATCGCCCGCAAGCGGGCTCCTACAGTGAATTGAGGAGGCGGACATGAACAATACACTCGACAAACTGCTCGGCGGCAAGCAAGGCGCCATCGGCCTGGCGCTGCTCGCCGCGCTGATTCTGGTGGTGTTCCCGCTGGCGCTGGATGCCTTCCGCCTGAACATGGTGGGCAAGTACCTGACCTACGCCTTCGTCGCCGTTGGCCTGGTGCTGTGTTGGGGCTATGGCGGCATCCTGAGCCTTGGCCAGGGTATCTTCTTTGGCCTGGGCGGCTACTGCATGGCGATGTTCCTCAAACTCGAGGCATCCGACCCGGAGAGCACCAAGATCCAGTCCACCCCCGGCATCCCGGACTTCATGGACTGGAACCAGATCACCGAACTGCCGCTGTTCTGGGAGCCCTTCCACAGCCTGAGCTTCACTCTGATCGCAGTGGTGGCGGTGCCGGTATTGCTGGCCTTGGTGATCGGTATTGCGATGTTCAAGCGCCGCGTCGGCGATGTGTACTTCTCCATCGTCACCCAGGCCATCGCGCTGATCCTCACCGTGCTGATCATCGGCCAACAAGGGCTGACCGGCGGGGTCAACGGCATCACCGACCTGCGCACGCTCAAGGGCTGGGACATCCGCAGCGACGAGGCCAAGCTGATTCTCTACTTCATCAGTGCGGCGCTGCTGATCGGCTGCATTCTCATCGCCCGTTTCATCATCGCCTCCAAGCTCGGTCGCCTGCTGTTGGCGATGCGCGACAAGGAAGAGCGGGTGCGCTTCTCCGGCTACGACGTGGCCAGCTTCAAGATCTTCGTGTTCTGCGTCGGCGCGGCGTTCGCTGGCATCGGCGGGGCGATGTTCACCCTGCAGGTGGGTTTCATGTCACCGAGCTTCGTCGGCATCGTGCCGTCGATCGAGATGGTCATCTTCGCCGCCGTCGGCGGGCGCCTGTCGCTGCTCGGCGCGGTGTATGGCGCGCTGCTGGTCAACTTCGGCAAGACCTACTTCTCCGAAAGCTTCCCCGAGCTGTGGCTGTATCTGATGGGCGGCCTGTTCATCGTCGTGGTCATGTACTTCCCCAATGGCCTGGCCGGCCTGTGGGACAGCCACGGCAAGCGCTGGCTGGCACGCCTGCGGCGCAAACCACAAGTACTCGTTACACCACCGCCTGCTGTCATCACCACCAGCAAGCGCCCAACCCCTGAACTGGAGACCACGCCATGAACAGCCCTGCAGGCTTCCAGGCCGCCAAGCCGGTACTGGCCATCGAGGGGCTGACCGTGTCCTTCGATGGCTTTAAGGCGGTCAACGACCTCAACCTCTACGTCGACCGCAACGAGGTGCATGTGGTGATCGGCCCCAACGGGGCCGGCAAGACCACGGTGCTCGACCTGATCTGCGGCAAGACCCGCGCCACCGCCGGCAGCATCGATTTCGACGGCCGTGAGCTGACCAGGATGCGTGAGTTCGACATTGTCCGTGCCGGTGTCGGGCGCAAGTTCCAGAACCCGTCGATCTACGAAAACCTGACGGTGTTCGAGAACCTGGAAATGTCCTACCCGGCCGGGCGCAAGGTATTCGGCGCACTGTTTTTCAAGCGCACGCAAGCGGTGATCGAGCGGGTCGAGCAGGTGGCGCAGGAAATCATGCTCGGTGAGCACCTGCACCGTCAGGCTGATCTGCTCTCGCACGGGCAGAAGCAGTGGCTGGAGATCGGCATGCTGCTGATGCAGGACCCGCAACTGCTGATGCTCGACGAGCCGGTAGCCGGCATGAGCGTCAGCGAGCGAGTTGCCACGGCCGATCTGCTCAATCGCATTAGCCAGGGCCGTTCGGTGCTGGTCATCGAGCACGACATGGAGTTCGTCAAGAGCATCGCCCACCGCGTCACGGTGCTGCACCAGGGCAAGGTGCTGGCCGAGGGCAGCATGGAGGCGGTGCAGAGCAACCCCAAGGTCATCGAGGTGTATCTGGGGCACTGACAGCTCCCCTCTCCCTCCGGGAGAGGGGCCGGGGGTGAGGGTGATTCGAGTCGCACATCCCTCACCCTAACCCTCTCCCAAGGGGAGAGGGGACGGATTGCGTAGCGCCCGGCTCATGGCTGGGGGTCTTCTGAAAGGAGTATCGGTAATGTTCCAGATCAGCAACCTCGCTTCCGGCTACGGCCAGAGCCAGATCCTCCACGAGCTCAACCTCGATGTGGCGAAGAAGGAAATCGTCGCGGTGATGGGCCGCAACGGCATGGGCAAGACCACGCTGTTCAAGAGCCTGATGGGCATCCTGCCGCAGTGGGGCGGGCAGATTCGCGTGGACGGCAAGGACGTGTCGAAACTGGAAACCCATCAGCGGGTGGAAAGCGGCATCGCCTACGTGCCGCAGGGACGGATGATCTTTCCCAGCATGACCGTGCTGGAAAACATCCAGACCGGCCTGCCGGCTTCGGCCGGTGGCAAGGTGCCGGACGATCTCTATGCGTTGTTTCCGGTGCTGCTCGAGATGCGCCACCGCAAGGGCGGCAATCTCTCCGGTGGCCAGCAGCAACAGCTGGCCATCGCCCGCGCGCTGGCCACCAACCCCAAGGTGCTGCTGCTCGATGAGCCGACCGAGGGCATCCAGCCGTCGATCATCAAGGACATCGCCCGCAGCCTGAAGGAGATCCGCAACATGCGCGATCTGACCATCGTGGTGTCCGAGCAGGTGCTGTCGTTCACCATGGAAATCGCCGACCGCTTCCTGGTCATCGAGAAGGGCAAGTTCGTCGTCGAGGAAACCCGCGACAAGGTCGATGAGGCGAGCATCAGCCGTTATCTGTCGGTGTGAGGCAATCTGTAGGAGCCCGCTTGCGGGCGATGCTGTCGCTTGCAATCAATCGCCGGCAAGCCGGCTCCTACAGGTACAAATTCCCGCTTTACGGCCGCTGTGTTCTCCATGCACCGGCCGCTTTTTCGCGCCTGTGAAATATGCCTGCAGGCCGCATGAATCCTGCAATACGAGCATACGTCATCCAACGTATTGGCCGATTTCACCGCGCGTTCGAGACTGGCTGCGTACCCCGGCACAGGCCGGCATCCCTCACAGGTCTTATGGAGCTCAGTCATGACCGATACCCTGATCAAGGTCGACCTCAACCAGGCTGCTACCGATAACGAACAGGTGCACAACCGCTGGCACCCGGACATTCCCATGGCCTGTTGGGTCAATCCGGGGGATGACTTCATTCTCGAGACCTATGACTGGACCGGCGGTGCGATCAAGAACAACGACGATGCCAGCGACGTGCGCGACGTCGACCTGTCCACCGTGCATTACCTGTCCGGGCCGGTGGGCGTGAAAGGCGCTCAGCCGGGTGACCTGCTGATCGTCGAGCTGCTCGATATCGGCGCCAAGCAGGAGATGCTCTGGGGCTTCAACGGCTTCTTCTCGAAGAACAACGGCGGTGGTTTTCTCACCGACCATTTCCCGTCCGCGCAGAAGTCGATCTGGGACTTCGAGGGCATGTTCACCAAGAGCCGGCACATTCCCGGCGTGCGTTTCGCCGGACTGATCCACCCGGGGCTGATCGGCTGCCTGCCGGATCACAAGATGCTCGCCGACTGGAACAAGCGTGAGCAGGCACTGATCGACACCAACCCGACCCGCGTACCGCCGCTGGCCAATCCCCCGTTCGCCAGCACCGCGCACATGGGCAAGATGAAGGGCGAGGCGCGCGACCTGGCGGCCGCCACCGGCGCGCGCACCGTGCCGCCGCGTGAGCATGGCGGTAACTGCGACATCAAGGATCTGTCGCGTGGCTCGAAGATCTTCTTCCCGGTCTACGTCGACGGCGCCGGCCTGTCGGTGGGCGACTTGCACTTCAGCCAGGGCGACGGCGAAATCACCTTCTGCGGCGCCATCGAGATGGCCGGCTGGGTGCACATGAAGGTCGAGCTGATCAAGGGCGGCATGGCCAAGTACGGCATCAAGAACCCGATCTTCAAACCCAGCCCGATCGTGCCCACCTACAACAACTACCTGATCTTCGAGGGCATCTCGGTGGACGACGAGGGCAAGCAGCACTACCTGGACGTCAACCTGGCCTACAAGCAGGCCTGCCTCAACGCCATCAACTACCTGACCATGTTCGGCTACTCGCCGGCCCAGGGCTACTCGCTACTCGGCTCGGCGCCGGTGCAGGGGCATATCAGCGGCGTGGTCGACATCCCCAACGCCTGCGCCACGCTGTGGCTGCCGACCGATATCTTCGAGTTCGACATCAACCCCAGCGCCAGCGGCCCGACCAAGTTCCTCGACGGCAGCATCGACCTGCCCATCGCCTACGACAAGTGAGCGTACCCGCCTGTGGGAGGGGCTTCAGCCGCGACAATCGCCGCTAAAGCGCCTCCCACAATGCGCCGTCGTCCTATCTTTTGCGAGGAACCAGCCATGCCCATCTACGAATACGACTGCCCGAGCTGTGGCGACTTCACCGTGCTGCGGCCGATGGCCGAGCGCGACGCCGCCTGCGCCTGCCCATACTGCGACACGCTGAGCGAGCGGGTGATCCTCAGCGCGCCGGGCCTGACCAGCATGGCCGGCAGCCAGCGCCGCGCCCATGAAACCAACGAGCGCAGCGCCCATGCGCCGCAGAGCCTCGAAGAGTACAAGGCCAACCGCAAGCACCCGGCCGGCTGCAGTTGCTGCGGCCCGAGCAAACCGGTCGAGCGCACCAAGACCAACCCCCACGGCCTCAAGGCCAGCCCCTCGGCGCGGCCGTGGATGATCAGCCACTAATTACTCGTAGGAGCGGCTTTAGCCGCGAAGGCTTGTGATGCCTGCATTCGCGGCTAAAGCCGCTCCTACTCAACATGTTGTGAACGGAGGTTACCCATGCGCCACGGCGATATTTCCAGCAGCCCTGATACCGTCGGCGTTGCCGTCGTCAATTACAAGATGCCGCGCCTGCATACCAAGGCCGAAGTGCTCGATAACGCGCGCCAGATCGCCGAGATGATCAAGGGCATGAAGCTCGGCCTGCCCGGCATGGACCTGGTGGTGTTCCCCGAGTACAGCACCATGGGCATCATGTACGACAAGGACGAGATGATGGCCACCGCCGCCACCATCCCCGGTGAGGAGACGGCGATCTTTTCCGCCGCCTGCCGCGAGGCCAAGACCTGGGGCATCTTCTCGCTCACCGGTGAGCGCCATGAAGAGCACCCGCACAAGGCACCGTACAACACGCTCATCCTGATCAACGATCAGGGCGAGATCGTCCAGCGTTACCGCAAGTGCATTCCCTGGTGCCCCATCGAAGGCTGGTATCCGGGTGACCGCACCTACGTGTCCGAAGGCCCCAAGGGCATGAAGATCAGCCTGATCATCTGCGACGACGGCAACTACCCGGAAATCTGGCGCGACTGCGCGATGAAGGGCGCCGAGCTGATCGTGCGCTGCCAGGGCTACATGTACCCGGCCAAGGAACAGCAGGTGCTGATGTCCAAGACCATGGCCTGGGCCAACAACTGCTACGTGGCGGTGGCCAACGCCGCCGGCTTCGACGGGGTGTACAGCTACTTCGGCCACTCCGCGCTGATCGGCTTCGATGGTCGCACCCTGGGCGAATGCGGTGAGGAGGAGATGGGCATCCAGTACGCCCAGCTGTCGGTGTCGCAGATCCGCGACGCGCGCGCCAACGACCAGTCGCAGAACCACCTGTTCAAGCTGCTCCATCGCGGCTACACCGGCGTCTATAACTCAGGTGATGGAGACAAGGGCGTGGCGGATTGTCCGTTCGAGTTCTACCGCACCTGGGTACTGGACGCGCAGAAGGCTCAGGAGGACGTGGAGAAGCTGACCCGCAAAACCATCGGCGTGGCTGACTGTCCGGTGGGTGAGTTGCCGCATCCGGGCAAGGAACGCGTTGCTGGATAGGACTTGATCGCCGGCAAGCCGGCTCCTACGGGGTCGTGTAGGAGCCGGCTCGCCGGCGATGCTTTTGCTTTATGGAACAGACACTATGCCCTTCGCCAACGATCTGATCGACAGCAACCGCGAGCGCTTGGAGCAGCAGGGCGTTACCCGGCTGCAATCACGCTTCCTCTTCGAGCCCGTTGCCGTGATGGAGCTGCTGCGTTCGCGCATCGTCGGCCAGGATGCGGTGCTGGCGCAGGTCGAGGCCATGCTCAAGGTGGTCAAGGCCGATATCGGCGAGCGCGAGCGGCCCCTGGCGGTCAATCTGTTCATGGGCCCCACCGGTGTTGGTAAGACCGAGATCGTGCGCCTGCTGGCGCAGGCCATTCATGGCCGCGCCGATGCCCTGTGCCGCATCGACATGCAGACCCTGGCGCAGGAGCATTACGCCGCCGCGCTGACCGGTGCGCCGCCTGGTTACGTTGGCAGTAAGGAAGGCACCACGCTGTTCGATGCCGAAGCCATCGCCGGCAGTTTCGGCCGGCCCGGCATCGTGCTGTTCGACGAGCTGGAGAAGGCCAGCCCCGAAGTGCTGCGCAGCCTGCTCGGCATTCTCGAACATGGCCGTCTGACCCTGACCGCCGGCAGCCGCACCCTGGATTTCCGCAACAGCCTGATCTTCATGACCAGCAATATCGGCGCGCAGCAGGCGCAGCGCTACCGCGAGCGTTTCACGCGTGGTTGGCGGCGCTGGCTGGGGCTGGCGCCGAAAGGCGAAACGGCGCTGCTGCAGCAGGTGCTGCACGAGCGTTTCGAGCCGGAATGGCTCAATCGCCTCGACCGTATTCTGGTGTTCGAACGTGTCGATGAGCAGTGGCTCGATGCCTTGCTGAACATCGAACTGGACAAGCTCAATCAGCGCCTGGGGCGCCAGGGCCGCTCGCTACAGGTGGAGCACAGCGCCCGCGCCTGGCTGTGCCGCGAGCACGATATCCGCTTCGGTGCCAGGGCCCTGGCGCGCCGTATACGCACCGAACTGGAACCGGCAATTGCCGAGCGGCTGTTGGCTGAGCCAGCTGCGACGCGACTGCTTTGTACCTGCGAGCACGATGCCCTGCAGATAAGGCCGCGCTCTTCGTAGGAGCCGGCTTGCCGGCGATGCTTTTTAGTCCGCCATGATCGCCGGCAAGCCGGCTCCTACAGGGCGGGCATTACAGCCAGATCGCATCCCAGTGCGGATAGTCTCCGACGCGTTTTACCAATCCGGCACGCAGCGGGTTGGCGACGATATAGCGCGCCGTTGCAGTCAGATCTTCTTCCTTGCGCAGGGCATGATCGTGAAAACCCTTCTGCCAGACGTGACCACTGGTTGCACGAGCTTTGTTGATGGCGATAGTGCTGCGGGATTTGAGCCGCAACACCAGTTTTGACAGTGGCATCGCCTGCAGTTGGAAAAGCCAGTGCAGGTGATCGGGCATTACTACCCAGGCGAGGGAGTGGACGAGTTGCTGATCATGCAGGCGGCGCATTTCTGCAATCAGCAGCCTTGCAAGGCGCCAGTCCTGAAAGGTGGGATGCCGTTGATAGGTGACTGTAGTCAACAGATAGACGCGATTCGCTTCAGAAACGCGTCCGGAACGCAGGGCATGGCCATGATGGGTAAGGCGTCTGGAGTCCATTCCATATATCTCTCGTAGGAGCCCGCTTGCGGGCGATCTGTTTTGAGCAGAAAAGCATCGCCGGCAAGCCGGCTCCTACAAAGAGTAGTCGTGCAGACCTTTAGTGATGCTCACGCGTTGCGCGGAACTTGATGTCCGGCCAGCGTTCTTCCATCAGGCTGAGGTTGACGCGGGTCGGGGCCAGGTAGGTGAGGTGTCCGCCGCCGTCGATAGCCAGGTTCTCATAGGCCTTGTCGGTGAATTCCTTGAGCTTCTTCTCGTCGCTGCACTCGATCCAGCGCGCCGACCAGACGTTGATCGCCTCGTAGGCGCACTCGACCTTGTATTCCTCTTTCAGGCGGCTGGCGACCACGTCGAACTGCAGCACACCGACCGCGCCGAGGATGATGTCGTTGTTGCGCTCGGGGAAGAACACCTGGGTGGCGCCTTCCTCGGCCAGCTCCTGCAGGCCCTGGCGCAGTTGCTTGGATTTCAGCGGATCCTTCAGGCGTACGCGGCGGAACAGTTCCGGGGCGAAGTGCGGGATGCCGGTAAAGCCCAGGTTCTCGCCTTCGGTGAAGGTGTCGCCAATCTGGATGGTGCCGTGGTTGTGCAGGCCGATGATGTCGCCGGCGTAGGCTTCTTCCAGGTGCTCACGCTCGCTGGAGAAGAAGGTCAGGGCGTCGCCAACGCGCACGTCCTTGCCCAGGCGGGCGTGGCGCATCTTCATGCCCTGGGTGTACTTGCCCGAGCAGATGCGCATAAAGGCGATGCGGTCGCGGTGTTTCGGGTCCATGTTCGCCTGGATCTTGAACACGAAGCCGGAGAATTTTTCCTCGGTCGGCTCCACAGTGCGCTCGTTGGCGGCGCGCGGCAGCGGACGCGGCGCCCAGTCGACCACGGCGTCGAGTACATGGTCGACGCCGAAGTTGCCCAGCGCGGTGCCGAAGAACACCGGGGTCATCGCGCCCTTGAGGAAGGCGTCGGGCTCGAACTCATGGCAGGCGCCCTGCACCAGCTCCAGCTCCTCGACGAAGCGCTCGTACATGTCGCCCAGGTGGGCACGCGCTTCGTCGGAATCCAGCTTCTGGATGATCTTGGCTTCGGTGCGCTCGTGACCATGGCCTGGGGTGTAGACCACGATGTAGTCGCCGCTCAGGTGGTAGACGCCCTTGAAGTCCTTGTAGCAGCCAATCGGCCAGGTGATGGGCGCGGCCTTGATCTTCAGCACCGCCTCGATCTCGTCGAGCAGTTCGATCGGGTCGCGAATGTCGCGGTCCAGCTTGTTGATGAAGCTGACGATCGGCGTGTCGCGCAGGCGGCAGACGTCCATCAGCGCGATGGTGCGCGGCTCTACGCCCTTGCCGCCGTCGAGCACCATCAAGGCGCTGTCCACCGCAGTCAGGGTGCGGTAGGTGTCTTCGGAGAAGTCTTCGTGGCCGGGGGTGTCGAGCAGGTTGATGATGTGCTCGCGGTAGGGGAACTGCATCACCGAGGTGGTGATGGAGATACCGCGCTGCTTTTCCATTTCCATCCAGTCGGACGTGGCGTGGCGGTCGGATTTACGCGACTTCACCGTGCCGGCAACCTCGATGGCCTTGCCCATCAGCAGCAGGCGTTCGGTAATGGTGGTCTTGCCCGCATCGGGGTGGGAGATGATCGCGAACGTACGGCGCTTCGCGACTTCAGCGGCCTGGGTGGTCATGAACGGCAAAACCTGCTTTTGGCAAAACGGAAAAGTCGTCGATTATACGCGAGTCGTATTTGCAGGTCGCGAACTGTAGGGGGAAGCTCAGGGCAATCGCATGAGCGGGGTACAAGGGAAGGTGAAAATGCTGCCTCATCTACCTGTAGGAGCGAACTCGTTCGCGAGTGTTGCTTTGCGGCACGGAGTTTTCGCTAAAGGCTCGCGAATAAATTCGCTCCTACAAAAGGCCCCTGTTTCTCACCACATGGCGTGCTTGTCGGCAAGCCATGTGGTGATCTGACAGGCGCTTTCCGATGAGCCGTCAGAAGTTGAAGGTCACGCCCGCCAGAATCGAGCGCGGCGCGCCGGGACGGATGCCTTCCTGGATATCGGCGATGTACAGCTTGTCGGTCAGGTTGCGGCCCTGGATCCAGAGGGTGGTGTCCAGGCGTGTCGGCAGCTTGTAGCTGGCGCGTGCCGAGAGCAGGGTGTGGCTGGGCACGCGCCCGGCATCGTCCTCGTCGCCGCTGGCGGTGATCGGTCGGGTATTTTCGATATCGGTATAAAAAGCGCCAAAGTGGCTGAGGGTGGTGCTCAGATGCCAACCGGCGGTGTGCTCCAGGCCCAGGGTCAGGCTGCCGTTGTAGCGCGGCACTTCCGGGACATCGTTGCCCTTGAGTGGGCCGTTGCTGAATTTCGCATTGGTGTAGTTCATCGCGACTTCGGCAAAAGCATTGAGCGGTGAGTCGTACCAGGCCCAGGAGTCGATTCGCGCGCCAAGATCCAGACCGTAGACCCGTGAGTCGGCGGCATTGACGAAGCGCGCATCACCGAATTCGTCGACCTCTTTGCGGATCAGGGTGTCCTCGATGCGGTTGTAGAACAGCGCCATGTCGAGGCTGACACCCTTGAGGGCGCTGCTGCGCAGGCCGATCTGGCTGTTGATGCCGGTTTCCGGAGTCAGCGGGAATTCATCACTGCGAGCCGAGGCCGGGGCATAGCCGCGGTGGATGCCGGCGTAGACCTCGCTGTTGTCGAAGCCGCTGTAAAGCAGGCTGATGCCGGGCAGCAGCAGGCTGTTGCTGTCCTTCTTGGTCACGCCTTCGTCATCGTCACCAGGGCGGAAATTGGTCTTGTTGTACTGGTTGAACGTCTCGAAGCGCAGGCCGGGAGTGATGGCCCAGTCGCCGCGGCTGATGGTGTTCTGTGCGAAGGCGGAAATGGCTTCGGCATCGTAGGTCATCAGACGGCCATCGCGGGTGTAGCCGTTTTCGCCGGCACGGGCATAGACCTCGCCACGATTGCCTTCCTTGAGTGCTTCGCCGGGACGGCCTACCGGACGGCGGTCGGCGAAGCGGTGCTTCTCGTAGCGAATGCCGGTCTGGATGCGATGATCAAGGCCAAGGGCGGAAATGCCGCCGATATCCAGCCGGCTGTCCAGGCCAAGGGTGTAGTAACGGCGATCACGACCTTCCATCACGCCGCCTTCGTCCGGTGCGGTGCCGCGGGTCTGGAAGCGCGGGCGATCCAGTTCGGTGGCGAAGACTTTCGAGGACAGGCGAACGTCGTCGCTGATCTGGTAGTTGTGGGTCAGGTCAAGCTTGTAGTAGTCCACCGAGATGTTGTTGTACTCGCGGCCTTCGTCCAGGCGCTTCTTGCCGCGTGGGTCCTCGCGGTACTGCTGCAGCGAGAGATTGCTTTCATCGTAGCCCTGGCTGCGTTCGCGAAAATAGGTGGCCGAGGCGGCGAGCTGGTGGCTGTCGTTGAGCTGCCACTCGATGCCGCCGTAGAAATCGTCGAACTCGTGTTCTTCCACGTCGAAGGTGCCGTCGGCCTCTTTGCCGGTGTAGCTGAAGACCATGCCCAGCGGGCCTTCCGTGCGGCGGTGGCTGATGTGGCTCTGGCGCGTACTCTGGTTGCCGGCGGCCAGTTCAACACGGGTCTGTGGCTCGGCAGTTGGCCGCAGGTTGCGGAAGTTGATGATGCCGTGATTGTTCAGCGGACCATGAATGATCTGCCCGGCGCCCTTGAGCACCTCGACCTGTTCCAGGCGTTGCAGCGGCGGCGTGTAGTGGGCGCCGGAATCGAGATAGGCGCTGTTGTTGATGGGGGTGCCGTCCTCCAGCAGCAGCACCTTGCGTGAGCGCCGCGGTGGCGCGCCGCGCACGCCGATGCCCGAGCGCAGGCCGAGCACATCGTCATCGATGGTGCGCACGCCGGGGACGAAGTCGAAGGCGTCATGCAGGGTATAGGGCTTGTAGGTGTCGACGGTTTCCCTTGACAGCAGGTTGGCCGCGCCGGGTGTTCCCTGAATGCTTTCCGGAACCATGCTGCGCACGTCCAGGCTGGGCAGTTCCAGGGGGGCAGGGTCCTGTTGGGCCAGTGCAATGGCAGGCATGCACATCATCAGAGAGAGCTGAAGAAGCGTCGGGTAAGGGCGGGAGCTCATAATTGTTATGTCCTTGGTGGGCAGCTTTTCGCGACCCATGGTCGATCAGCCGGCTAGGGCCGGGAACTGACCGATGGTTCCGTTGACTTAATACTTTTGTTGGGCTTCGTTGGTGAATGCCCGCGGGAACTTTTCCCGAAAAAGGCCGGGAATAATTCCCGGAGGGGGCGCGCAGCCCCGCTGAAACATCGATGCCTTCCATCTGTGGTAAACAGGTGGAAATCGACTCTTGACCCCTGTGGCGCTTGGTCTTATGGTTCGCGCCCGAACGTCCATGCTGGCAACGATCCATCCGGCTCAAGTACTGACGACGAGAGACCTCAAGGGGTTCTCGGCGACACAGCCTTGGGAAGTAGGCGAACCAAAGTGGGGAAACTGATCAGGCGTTCTTTCCATCCCTAATCCGACTTTACGTTTTCCCGATTTGGAGCCATGCATGTCGATCAAGATCGAAGACTATTACTCCCGCCCCACCTTCCAGAAAATGAAGGCGTTCGCCGACCAGCACGAAACCCCTTTCGTGGTCATCGACACCGCCACCATCGACAAGGCCTATGACGATCTGCGTGCCGGATTTGACTTCGCCAAGGTCTATTACGCGGTCAAGGCCAACCCAGCGGTCGAGATCATCGACCTGCTCAAGGACAAGGGTTCGAGCTTCGACATTGCCTCGATCTACGAGCTGGACAAGGTGATGTCCCGTGGCGTCGGCCCCGAGCGCATCAGCTACGGCAACACCATCAAGAAAGCCAAGGACATTCGCTACTTCTACGAGAAGGGCGTGCGCATGTTCGCCACCGACTCGGAAGCCGACCTGCGCAACATCGCCAAGGCGGCACCGGGCTCGAAAGTCTATGTGCGCATCCTCACCGAAGGCTCGACCACCGCCGACTGGCCGCTGTCGCGCAAGTTCGGTTGCCAGACCGACATGGCCATGGACCTGTTGATCCTTGCACGTCAGTTGAAGCTCGAGCCTTACGGCATATCCTTCCACGTCGGCTCGCAGCAGCGCGACATCTCCGTGTGGGATGCGGCCATCGCCAAGGTCAAGGTGATCTTCGAGCGTCTCAAGGAAGAAGACGGAATCGAGCTGAAGATGATCAACATGGGTGGCGGCTTCCCGGCCAACTACATCACCCGCACCAACAGCCTGGAAACCTACGCCGAGGAAATCATCCGCTTCCTCAAGGAAGACTTCGGCGACGAGTTGCCAGAAATCATCCTTGAGCCGGGCCGCTCGCTGATTGCCAACGCCGGCATTCTGGTCAGTGAAGTGGTGCTGGTGGCGCGCAAGTCGCGTACTGCCGTCGAGCGCTGGGTGTACACCGACGTGGGCATGTTCTCCGGCCTGATCGAAACCATGGGCGAAGCCATCAAATTCCCCATCTGGACCGAGAAGAAGGGCGAGATGGAAGAAGTGGTCATCGCCGGCCCGACCTGTGACAGCGCCGACATCATGTACGAGAACTACAAGTACGGCCTGCCGCTGAACCTGGCCATCGGCGACCGTATGTACTGGCTCTCCACCGGTGCCTACACCACCAGCTACAGCGCGGTGGAATTCAATGGCTTCCCGCCGCTGAAGGCTTACTACCTCTAAGCCTCATCGCTTCGACTGACGCCCACCTCGTGTGGGCGTTTTGCTGTTGGCTTTTGTAGGGCGGGTGAAACCCGCGCGGTTCACCTAACTCGATCATGCGAAAAGAAACCTTGTCTAGCGGCAGGCTTCTTTTTCTGGGCCTTGCATCGCACGGTAAGACTGCAGTGCTGTACCACGTTCGGCGGGTTTCTCCCGCCCTACGTCCTGGCTGTCCACCGGTGCTACGCACCAGCTACAGCACCTTGGAATTCAACGGCTTCCCGGCGCTGAAGGCTTACTACCTTTAAGCCCCGTCGCTTCGACTGACGCCCACCTCGTGTGGGCGTTTTGCTGTTGGCTTTGTAGGGCGAATGAAACCCGCGCGGTTCACCTACTCGATCGTGCGAAAAGAAACCTTGTCTTGCGGCGGGCTTCTTTTTCTGGGCCTTGCATCGCACGGTAATACCGCGGTGGTGCGCCATGTTCGGTGGGTTTCTCCCGCTCTACGTCCTATCTCTAGCTGCCCGTTGCGTCTTGACGCCAGCCCGTGCAGGCGTCCTGACGCGCGTTTTCGAAGATTCCGCCTGGTTGGCCAAAGTCCCCGTCAGAGCTCGGATCGTGCAATGAGATACTCAAGCATCAGCGTTCGTCTCCCGTGTGGAGATGAAGCCGCAAACTGCCGCTCCGAACGGCATCGTCTATGCGCTATCGCGCCGCAGCGGTAAAGCGAGGGATCAGCGGCTGCACATCAAACATGAGAAACGGCGGCTGAAGCGTTCCCCTCGCAATGCGAGCAAGGCTTGGGGGTTGCCGTTCTGTTCAGGGTGTACGGGAGACTATGAGGTACGAGCCATGGCGCAGCGCCAGGGCTGGCGTCGGGGGAGGGGAGTCGGTCTGATGCCGGTCGAGCTTTGGGTGAAGTCTTGGATGTGATCAGTAACTGCGCCGGTCCGTTTCGGACCGGCGCAGTGTCTCGCTTTCAGGGTCAGAACTTGTAGTTCATGGCCACTTCGAAGGAACGCTCAGGCCCCACGTAGATGCCCTGGCGCATGCCGGCGATGTAACGCTTGTCCGTCAGGTTCTTCACCGCAGCCTGCAGGCCGAGTTGCTCGCTGACCTGATAGCGCGAGGTCAGGTCGTAGACGGTGTACGAGGACATCTTGCCACCCCAGATTCCGCCGCCAGCGCCGGTCGGGATTTCCTTGGTGTTAGCCGGGTCGCCGTACTGCTCGCCGCGGTAGTGGGCCATGAGCGACGAGCTCAGCTTGCCTTGCTGGTAGTTGAGTGCGGCGTTGGCCAGGAACTTCGGTGCGTAGGGCAGGCGATTGCCATCGTAGTCGCCGGTCGTGAACTCTGAGACGGGCACCCAGGTCAGGTTGGAATCCAGGCTGAAGCCGCCGCCGAGTTCCAGCCCAAGCGAGCCTTCCAGGCCGTAGTGCTTGGTCTTCCCTGCATTCGATTGCGAGAGCAGGGGATTGCTGTTGCCCGTGACGACCTGATTGTCGAAGTCCATGTAGAACGCGGTGACGTCGTACGACACCGGGCCGCTGTCGCCACGAACCCCGAACTCGTAGTTTATCGAGCGCTCGCCATCGAGCTTCTGATCGGTCAGGCCATCGAGGGCGACACCGTTCGAAGCGGGAGAGAAGGCGCGATATACGCCGCCATACAGTTGAGCTTCGGGCAGGAGTTGGTAAGTCGCGCCGATGCCCGGCAGAACTTCGGTGTTTCGAGTTGTAGCCGACGCATCATTCTGGGTCTTGACGCGACGCTCCTGCTCGTAGGATTCGATGCGCAGGCCAGGAGTGACGGCCAGCCGGTCGGTGATGACGAATCGGTTCTGCACATAGCCGGCTAGGCTCTCGGCGGTATCGATGATATAGCGATCGGTGACGCCGCTACGGTCCCGCGCGCGAGTGGCACGGACGCGGCGGTCGTCTGCCTCTTCTTTCATCATGCGAAGGCCGAACTCGGCCTCGTTGGCCCAGCCGAACAGGTCATGGTCGAGCGTCAGGCGCGTCTCGAGGCCTATGCGATCGAAGGTGCGGTTGTTGCCGGTAAGGGTATCCCGATAGACCCAGCGGCCGGCTGTATTGGAAGCTCCAGTGTTTACGTCGTAGCGCCAGTAGTCGCGGGTGACCTCGCTCCAGTAGGCGAGGGTCCGGAGGGTGGCGCGGTCGTTCAGATGCCATTCGTGGTTGAGGTCGACAGCCTTGCGATCGTTCAGAAGGTAATCGTCTGGTGCCGGGTTGTAGGTCTTGCCGGCGCGGTAGTCGTTGAGGAACATGCCGCGATAGGAGATGTTCGCGTAATTTTCATACCAGGACAGTTTCAGGCCCAGGCTGTGGTCAGGGTTGAGCGCAATGCCGGTCTTGAACATCACGTCAGTCATTTCGTAGTCGCGGTCCATGAAACCGTCGCTGCGCGCATGGGTGGCGACCAGGCCTGCGAAGGCATCGCCCGACTCGCTGCGGCCGCCAGCTTCCACCATTGCTTCGCGGGTATTGAAAGAGTCGACGCGGGTGGAGACCGAGACGCCGTCGTCAGGCGTCTTGGTGATGTAGTTGATGACGCCGCCAATGGTGGATGGGCCGTAGCGCAGGGAAGAAGAGCCTTTCAGGACCTCGACGCCCTGCATCCGCTGAATGCGCGGGTTGAAGTAGCGGGTACTGCCAATGAACAGGCCCGGGGCGACCGGTACGCCGTCTTCGAGAATCAGCGATTTGGACTCGCTCGCCGAGAGGCCGCGGATGCCGATATTGCTGACAACGCCCGTTTCTTCCTCTGCAATCGCGTTGATACCAGGCACACGACGCAGCACGTCCTGGGTAGAGGAGGGTTGACTACGTTCGATCTCTTCCTTGGTGACGATGACCGCTGCGCCGGTTTGGCGAGAAACGGCGTCGTCCGCGGAGCCCACCACTTGCATGGACGGCATCTCCAGCGGGCTGCTGGTCTGGGCAGCAGCCACTACCGGGATAAACGCTGTTGCGATAGCAACGGCCAGAGCATGGGGGCTGGTTCGAGCAAATGGCTTCATCATTCGTCCTGAGCTTCGGTTGTTTTTCTTGGGCCTCACAAGCGGGGGAGGCAACGTGCGGCGGAGTATAAAATCTAGTGAGAATTATTTCAATTATGATGTCGAATTAATTTCGCTTTAAGGGCGCGGCTCAATGACGCGCTGGTCGGCATTGCTGACGACGAGATGTAAGGAAGAAGCATCAGGTTTTTTCCAATCGGGGGCTACAGCCTGTAGGGCAGGTAAAACCCGCGCCGTATGTGCTTGGCTTCACCTCGCAACGGCGGGTTGCACCCGCCCTACAACCAGACAAGACCCATTGCCCAGCGTGCAGCTAATACAGATCCCGCCGATAGCGCCCCTGCGCTGCCATCTCGTTCAGATGCGCCTCGCCCAACAGCCCGACCAGGATCTGCTGCACCGCCTGGCCCATTCCGCTCAGGCTGCCGCAGACATGAATCGCTGCGCCCTCGGCGACCCACTTGCACAGCTCCTCGCCTGCATCGCGCAGCGCGTGCTGCTCGTAGCGCTTGTCGGTCTGGTCCCGCGAGAAGGCCAGATCCAGGCGTTGCAGATGGCCGCAGGCAAGCCATTGCTGCAGCTCTTCGGCAAGGAACAGGTCGTGCGCAGCGTTGCGCTCACCGAACAGCAACCAGTTGCGCGAACCCGGCGTCGCGGCGCGTTCACGAAGATGAGCGCGCAGCCCGGCCATGCCTGTGCCGTTGCCGATCAGCACCAGTGGCGTCGCGACGGCCGGGCCATGAAAGCCCGGGTTGCTGCGAATGCGCAGGGCGATCGGCGCACCAGCTGGTGCGTGGCGACACAGCCAGCCGGAGCCGAGCCCGAGGCTGCCGTCCGCTTGCCGGGCCTCGCGCACCAGCAGTTCGAGTGCGTCGTCGGCCGGAACCGAGGCGATGGAGTATTCGCGGTGCGCCAGTTGGGGCAGGGCGAGCAGCGCATCGATATCCAGCTCTCGCAGGGCTTCTTCGGCAGGCACGCGCCGCGTACAGAGGATGTCGAGCAGGCTTTCGCCGGCGATCCGCTGCTGCGGATCGTGGCCGAGCCGGCGTAGCAACTCTTCGATGGGGCCGCGTGGGTGTCGTGGGCCGATCTCGGCGATATCGCCGGCGCGCCAGTGGGCTGCCTCGTCCAGCGGTTCGAGCCTGATATGACAGACCGGCGCGCCGCTGCTGCCGGGGTTGAGCACGCTTCGCCCGGCGAGTCGCCAGTTACCGTAAGGGACCGGCTGCCAGTCGCTGAAATCGTTGTGGCCGCTCAGTTGCCCGAGCTGCTGTTGCCAGTGGCGCAGGGTGCCGGCGTCCAGCCGGTCCACGTCCAGTCGATCGAACAGGGGCTCGCCGCCGCGGCTGCGCAGCGTATCGTCCAGCCGCCGGCCGAAACCGCAATAGTGCGAGTACTGGCTGTCGCCCAGCGCCAGCACGGTGTATTGCAGCCCGCTCAGGTCGGCGTGCGATGCCAGCAGGCGCCTTTCGAAACGCGCCGCGTTGTCCGGCGCTTCCCCTTCGCCATAGGTGCTGACGACAAACAACAGCCGTCTCGCGTCGGTCAGCGTCGCCGGGTCCAGTTCGTTGAGTGTGCGGGTAGTGCTGCTGACGCCGGCATCGGCCAGTTGCCGGGCGCTGCGCTCGGCCAGTTCCCGGGCTTGGCCGCCCTGGCTGGCAAAGGCGATCAGCAGGTCGGATGACTTGGTCGCCTCGACAGATTTAGCGCGACCTGGTCGCCAAACCAGTAGGCAGAGCGCGAGATAGCCGAGCACAACCACGGCCGCCGACACCTCGCGGGGTGGCTGCCAGTGCAGCAGCGCCGCGGCGAGCAGCACGCAGGCGAGCGGAAACGGGTAAGGGCGCAAGTGCGTGGCCAGAGGTGTTGGCAATTCAGGGCTCCCGCGAAAGCGTGAAGTCAGCAAGGCTCAGAGGCCAAGCGAAGAACCGACATGGCGTCCCGCTGGGGTGCCTGCCGGTTCGTTTCAGCGAGACCCAGCGGTCACTGCGCCAGCACTTCCAGGGTGGCGCTGTAGCTAGCGCGGCGTTCAATGGCCGGCTTGTTCACGCCCTGGTCGGTGACGAGTTCGGCTTCCAGCCAGTACATGCCGGCTTCAGGCCAGGTGATGCGGACCTTGCCGTCGGCAGCGGTCTTCGCCTTGATCTCGCCAAGGTCATCGCGGTAGCGATTGCCGCCGGGAATCACGCTGATATCCACGTTCGCCGCCGGCTTGCCGTCGAGCAAGAAGACGAACTCGGCGGCTTCCCCGGCGAACAGGTCGTTGGGGTGGGTCACTGGCGCCAGTTCAAGGCCCTGGCCGGTGGGCTTGAGCACGCTTTCGGTGGGGTTGCCGGAGGTGACGAATACTTCGATGCGGCTGCTGGTCTGGCTGATCTTGAGATCTTCGGCGTTGGCCGGCACGTCCTTGGTGAAATTCTCTGCGGTGCCCATCCAGCGGCGCAGCTCGCCTTTTTCCTTCCAGCTGGCGAACAGGCCGCTGTTGGCGACGGCCAGCTTGTAGGTGCCTTTCTGGCTGAGCTGTACATCGAAGGTGCTGCGATAGCGGCCGATGCTGCCATTCTGGGCGCTCGCATGCGAGCCGTCCGGGGCGACGATCTGCAGTGCCGGGGTCGGGCGTGCGCGCATGCCGGGCGGGCCGCCAGCGGGTGCCTGGGCTGTATCGCCGATGCCCTGGAGGCGCAGCGGCACATGCTCGAAGTAGAACAGGTCGTTGGAAACGGCGGCGTCCACGGTGATCCAGGGCTCGTCTCCGGAAAGAACGGTGGCTGAGGGCAGCATCCAGGCTCGGTGCGCCTGGGCGGAAAGCGGCAGGCAGATGGCGAGGGCCAGGGTGGTCCATTTGATCATGGGGTTCATGGTGGGCTTCCTTATTGTTTGGGAATGGAGGTTCAGGGATTGAGCGTGAGGCGGATGGCGCCCAGCTCGCTTTCGCCTTGAATGCTTTGGGTCTCGGTCTGCTGCGGCGGCCAGCTGAACGGCAGGCGCAGCAACTCGCGGCCACCGACTTCGCGCACCGCTTCCACTACCAGGCGGTATTCGCCAGCGGGCAGAGCTTGCAGGGGCGTCCGGCTATCGCTGAATTTCAGGCTGTGAGTGCCCACTGCGCGGGTCGCTGCGCTGAGGCCGTCCACCGGCATTTCCAGGCTGCGACCGCTGCGACGCCACCACTGGCGCAGGTCCTTGAGCCATTTTTCGCCTTCCTTGTCCTTCAATTTGAGGTCGTACCACACTGCCAGATCGGCGGCATGGCTCTGGTCCGGCTTTTCCAGCCAGATCGCCACATAGGGGCGGTGGTATTCGGCCACCTGCAGGCGTGGGATTTCCACGGTCACGTCCATGTCCGCCGCCAGCAGGGGAGCGCTGAGCAGGGCGAGGGGCAGCAGCAAGCGTTTGGGCATGAGGAGTCCTTAATGAATGAAAAGCAGCGCCAGCAGCAGCGGAATGACCAGCCCCAGTCCCACCAGTGGCCAGGTTGTCGGGCGTCCCGTCGCGTGGCGTTGCAACAGCAGCAGCCCGGTCAGGCTGAAGACCACGCAGGCTGCGGCGAAGATATCGATGAACCAGCTCCAGGCCGTTCCGGTATTACGGCCCTTGTGCAGGTCGTTGAGGTAGGAAACCCAGCCACGGTCGGTGGATTCATATTCGAGCTCGCCGGTTTCCAGCACCAGACTCAGCCAGGCATCACCACCGGGACGGGGCAGGGCGACATACAACTCGCCGTCACTCCATTCCGCTTCGCGGCTCGTTAGGTCGATGTTCAGCGCGCTTTCCAGCCAGGCCTGCAGTTCGTTCGGCAGGCCCTCGACAGGCTGATCGGCCAACAAGCGTTGCTGCAGGGATTCCGGCAATGAGGCCGTGCGTGCGATGACTTGCGGGCTGGCCTCGATCTGCGCCGCATGGTTGAGCGTGATGCCTGTCACCGCGAACAGCAGCATGCCAACCAGGCACAGCGCAGAGCTGATCCAGTGCCATTGGCGCAGAGTGCCGAGCCAGAAGTGCATGGTGGTCCTTCGTATGCGGGAGGTGATTGATTCTAAAAGTCTTTTGGGTTGAATGCTAAGGATTTACAAACAGCATACATTCGCGTCTTTCTGGGTGTGCTGCAGATGCGGCAAGGCCGGAGTAGGACTCCGGCCTTGTCATCGTGCATCGCTGGATCAGAAGGTGAGATTGGCGGAGAGCCAGAGGCGACGGCCTTCGTCCACTAAGCCGGTTGTGGACGCGCCGAAGTTGGCGTAATCGGTGCCGTAGGCGGTACCTGTCGTCAGCGCGCCAGCGCCGCTATACGAGTAAGTGGTGTACGCCTTGCCTTTATTGAAGTCCTTATCCAACAGGTTGTAGATCGTGGCATTCAGCGTCAGGTTTTGCGTAGCTTTGAACGAACCGCCCAAATGCAGGAGGGTATAGGCATCGGTATTGCGGCCCAGAGTGTCCCAGATCGACTGGTTGGTGGTGTAACGGTCATTGCTGTCCACCAGGTTTTCGTATTTGGAGGTGAAGCGGGCACGTTCGCCGCGATACTCGGCTTTCAGCCACAGGTTTAGCGAGTCGGTGGTTTGCCAGTCCAGCTTAGCGTTGGCCAGATGTGCTGGGGTGTTGGTCAGCGGAGCGCCTTTGTTTTCTCCACTTTTCTGTTCGCTATCGGTGTAAGTGTAGTTGCCGCTGAGGGTCCAGGCCGAGGCGAAGTGCCAGCGGGCGGCCAGTTCCAGCCCCTGAGTTACGGCTTCATCGACGTTAACGTTCTGACCGCATTCGCTCCTGTCATTTCCGGCGCACAGCGGGCTGACAATTGGATCGCCGCTGGCAATTTTGTCCTCGAACTTGTTATGGAATACGGTGGCGTTGGCGTTAAAGCCTGCCAGGTTGTCGAAGTACACGCCAAACTCGGTGGTGGTGCTGGTTTCTGGCTTCAGATTCGGGTTGCCGATAGTCACTGTGCTGCCCTGACCGGTAACACCGTTGATACCTCCGTGCAGCTCGTTCAGATCTGGAGCCTTGTAGCCACGGCTGACACCACCCTTCATCGTCCAGTTATCGGTCGTGTTCCAGACGAGATAAGCGCGCGGGCTGAAGTTTCCGCCGAATGCCTCATGGTCGTCGTAGCGGCCACCCAGCGTCAGGGCGAGGTTATCGCGAATACGCCACTCGTTTTCGGCAAACACCGCCTTGGTCGTTTGCTCGAAGTCCTCGCCGGCCAGGCTGTCAGTCATCTCTGCCTTCCACCATTGGATGCCGACTGTGGCAATGTTGGTATCACCAATCGGTGCGGTCAGCTTGCTGTCGAGCACAGTATTGGTAGTTTCCAACTCGCGATCGTCACCGACGATGATCGAGGGGAAGCCTGTGTAGGGTGTGCCAATGGGACTGAAACCCGGGTTCAGGGAACCGTTGTTCCGGAATCGGCTGCCGCCAGGAATAGTACGGCCTATGGTTTCGGTGGTGTTGCGCATCAGGCTGCTGTCCCACGTACCGAAGCCGAAGCGACCTGTGTGGGTCAAAGCGTACTGGTCACGTTCGAAACGCAGCTTGTCTGAATACCCGTTGGCCTGTGTCGGGACACCGGTTGCACAGCCCGTATCGGCAGGGCCGCTACCCCAACCATCGAGCGTGCCCAACTGGCAATCGTCATTTTCGTAGTACTGGCGGCCACGCTCGAAATCCAGGGCGACGTCGTGGTCATCATTCGGAGTCAGAGTCAGACGCCCGCCAATATTGTGGTTGCCGCCCTCGACGGCAGAGCCGCCACGGCGACTCATAGGCACGCCGGGGGCAAACTCCAGCTCGGATTCGTCGCGGTTGAACAGACTGCCACGCACTTGCAGGCCGAGCAGGCCATCGACCAGCGGGCCACTGGCATAGAGACTGGTGGAACGGGTGTCGCCGTAGTCGCGGTCTTCCTGGTAGGTGTAGTCCTGAGTGAATGAACCGCCCCACTCCTTGCCGACCTTGCGGGTGATGATGTTGATCACCCCGCCCATGGCGTCGGAGCCATACAGGGTCGACATTGGCCCGCGGATCACTTCGATACGCTCGATGGCCGACAGCGGCGGCATGAAGCTGGTGGAGGTTTCGCCGAAACCGTTGGGCGTGACGTTGCCGGCTGCGTTCTGCCGGCGGCCATCGATCAGGATCAGGGTGTACTCGCTGGGCATGCCGCGAATGCTGATGTTCAGACCGCCAGTCTTGCCGGTGCCCTGGCGTACGTCGATGCCTTCGACATCCTCGAGTGCCTCGGCGAGATTGCTGAAGCTCTTCTGCTGCAACTCCTGGCGGCTAATCACGCTGATGCTGGCCGGGGCTTCGGTGATCTTCTGTTCGAAGCCGGAAGCACTGACTACCACGTCGCCCAGGGCGATGGGCTCGTTGGCCTGGGCGCCGAAACTGGCGGACAGAGCAATGGCGCTGGCCAAGGCGGTGCGGGAATTGAGGGCGGACATCGATCTACTCCTGGCAGTAAGAGGGTGCAGGCGGAACGGTTGTAAACGGCCTGGATGATAGTGATTTGCATATAAGGTTCAATTGCGGATGATATGGATGAGCATGGCAACCGGCTGGAGAGGCCGTGGTGGTTGGGCTGCAGGCAGGTGTAAATTTTGTAAATGCGATTAATTCTCGAGTGTTGCTCGGGCTTTATGCTGGCTTTCCTGGCGCTCTAAGCTGCCGACATGAACCCTATTCTTCTCAACTGCGACATGGGCGAGGGCTTCGGCGCCTGGCGCATGGGCGACGATGAACTGGCCATGCCGCTGATCGATCAGGCCAACCTGGCGTGCGGCTTCCATGCGGGCGATCCGCTGATCATGGCGCGCAGCGTCGAGTTGGCGGTGGCGCATGGCGTGAGCATTGGCGCGCATCCTTCCTATCCGGATCTGCAGGGCTTTGGTCGGCGTCACCTGCAGTGCTCGCCGGAAGAGGTTCGCGCGCTGGTGCTGTATCAGGTGGGGGCGCTGGATGCCTTTTGCCGAGCGCGCGGCTGTCAGCTGGCTTACGTCAAACCGCATGGCGCGCTTTACAACGATCTGGTTCGTGATGATGCGCTGCTCACCGCGGTACTCGATGCCTGTGCCAGCTACCGCAAGGGCCTGCCGCTGATGGTGCTGGCGCTGGCTGACAATGATCGGGAGCTGCGTCTGGCCGACGAGGCCGATGTGCCGCTGATGTTCGAGGCGTTCGCTGACCGCGCCTATCTGTCAGATGGGCAACTGGCGCCACGCCGGCTCAGCGGCGCGGTGCACCATGATCCCGAGCGAACCCTGGACCAGGCGTTGGCCATTGCCAGCGGCGAGTCCTTTGCCGATATCGATGGCAAGCCGCTGCGGCTGCGGGCTGACAGCCTCTGCGTGCATGGCGACAACCCCGAGTCGCTGGCGGTGTTGCGCCGTTTGCGCGCTCGGCTGGATGCGCTTTGAGGGGTCAGATGGGCTGCCAGTCCAGAGTCAGCTCCTCCTGCCAGGCGAAGCGTTCGAAGTGACTGCCGACGATACCCTCCAGGCGTCGCAATTGCTCAAGCTCGACTGGATCGGCCTGCATCTGGAGCGCAGCCAGCACCTGACCTTGCTTGGCCCCGGTGGAGTACAGCAGCGCCTGCGGCTGGAGACGCGCATCAGCTGCAACAACATCCTGGCCGCGCGTCAATTCACCCTGGCGGGTATGGGCGTGTCGCTGCAGCCGGAGCCGGAAGTCCGTGAACTGCTGGCTCGCGGCGAGCTGTTGCCGCTGCTGCCGGATTGGCAACTCGAGCCTATCGGCCTGCATATCGTTACGCCACGGCGCGATGCGCAACCGGCCAAAGTGCGCTATGCCATCGAGGCGCTCAGGCGTCATCTGGTCAGTGCATGATGATCAACAGTCGGCATACGCCTCTGGCTATGCGAGGATGGCGCCGTAATCATTTTCTCCGTCAGAAAGGACCCGTGATCCACACCGATGAAGACGCCCAAACGTATTGAACCCCTGGTCGAGGATGGCCTGGTGGATGAGGTGCTGCGACCACTGATGAGTGGCAAGGAAGCAGCGGTCTATGTGGTGAGGTGTGGCGACGAGCTGCGCTGCGCCAAGGTCTACAAGGAGGCCAACAAACGCAGCTTCCGCCAGGCATCCGAATATCAGGAAGGTCGCAAGGTGCGTGGCAGTCGCCAGGCGCGGGCCATGGCCAAGGGCAGCAAGTACGGGCGCAAGGAGCAGGAGCAGGCCTGGCAGAATGCCGAGGTCGCTGCGTTGTTTCGCCTGGCCAATGCCGGCGTGCGTGTACCCAAACCCTACGACTTTCTCGACGGCGTACTGCTGATGGAACTGGTCGGTGATGGCGAGGGTGATGTTGCGCCGCGGCTCAATGACGTCGACCTGCACCCGGACGACGCGCGTGAATTTCACGCCTTCATGATCCAGGAGATCGTCAAGATGCTCTGCGCCGGCCTAGTGCACGGCGACCTGTCGGAGTTCAACGTGCTGCTTGGCCCCGAAGGCCCGGTGATCATCGATCTGCCGCAAGCCGTGGATGCCGCCGCCAACAACCATGCCTTCAGCATGCTCGAACGTGACGTACGCAACATGGCCGAGTACTTCGGCCAGTTCGCCCCCGAGCTGAGATACACCAAGTACGCCAAGGAAATGTGGGCGCTCTACGAGGCCGGCAAACTGCTGCCCGATACGCAGCTGACCGGCGAATTCGCCGAACCCGAGGACGCCGCCGACATCGACGCGGTGATGCGCGAGATCAAGGCCGCCCTGGCCGAAGAGGCGAAAAAGCAGGCCCTGCTCAACGCCGAAGACGAACCCAAGGACGCCGAGCCGATACCGCCCTGGATGCGCTGATAAAGCTTTTACCGGGCTCTGCTCCGTAGGGTGCGCCGTGCGCACATCCTCACGCTGCGCCCGGTGCCATGGGAGGGGCTTTAGAACTGGCGGCGCCACTGACGTAGGGCGGGTGCAACCCGCCGTTGTCGGTCTGGCGGGTTTCACCCGCCCTACGGCTGACGGTGCGATGAACATCCCGCCGCGCCGCAACTCACTCCTTCCTCCAGCCCCTGCAGAATCGGACAATCCGGCCGGCTATCGCCCTGGCAACTGTTCGCCAGATCCACCAGCGTATCGCGCAAGGCCGTCATCTCGGCAATCTTGCGCTCCAATTCGGCGATGTGATCTTCGGCCAGTGCTTTTACATCAGCACTGGCGCGCTGCTTGTCCTGCCACAGCGCCAGCAGTTTGCCGACTTCTTCCAGAGAAAACCCCAGATCCCGCGCCCGCTTGATAAAGGCCAGGCGGTGCAGGTCCGATGCGCTGTACTGCCGATAACCACTCTCCGACCGCCCGGCATGGGGCAGCAGGTCGATGGACTCGTAATAGCGAATCATCTTGGCGCTAAGGCCGGTGTGCTTGGCGGCTTGGCCGATGTTCATGGATGCAGCCTTCTTGTCGGCAGAAACTCCGCGTGACTATGCCAGAGGGTTGAACCCGAAATGAATCTTGAGTTGGCCGATGGCCATGCTGATCCAGAATACCGTCAGGCTGATGCAGGTGAAGTACAGCCATATCGACAGGGGCAGGCTGACCCTGGGTTTGTTCAAGCCCAGGGTGTAGAGAAAGCTGTAGCGGTGCATCCGGCAGAAGCGGTCAAAGGGGCTGACGGACTCCTGCCTGAAATCAGGAAGCCTCGAAAAGTATGGGTCGAGCCGACTTATCCCATGGAAGCAGAGGTAGATACCGTTGAAACCGCCGGCGACGAAAAGCAGCACCCAGACGAGGACCAGTAAGATTTCCAGGTGCGATGCGTCACTCATGCCGGGATACGCCTAGGCAAAGGGGCCAACCTGTAAATACCTGCCGAGCCCCGCCAAGCCTAACGTGATCCAAATGATCGAGAGGCTGAAGAACGAGAAGTACAGCCAGAGCGATAGACCCGCGCCTACAGCGGGGCGGCGTATGCCCAGCGAGTAGAGAAAACTGTACTTGTGCAATCTATAGAAACCATCGAACGGGCTCCGTGATTCCCAGCTTGGATCAGGCTTGCGGGAGAAGTACCTATCCAGCCTGCGAATCCCGAAGAAGGCAGCATAGATATGATTGATGGTGCCGGTCACCAGTATGAGCAATAGGGTGTTCGCCAGAACGGCCTTTATCGATAGTGTGGCGTCCATTACCGGCTCGATTCATCTTCCGCTGTGCCTGCCTGTTGGGCCAACTTAGCCTCTCGCTCAGCAATGGCACGCTCCAGTTCCGGGGAGCGCTTGGCCCATTGTTCGGGGGGCAGGGGTTTTGACCATTCGACGGCTTCGGGGGCGGTCAGGTCGGGGAGTTGGGCAAGCTTCTTTCTCTGTAGGTGTTCTAACAAGATGGTGTTGAACAGCAGTCCAAAAAAGCCTTCCCACAGGATGGCAAGCAACCAACTCCGGCTCTTTGCCGCTTGGCGGATGTCATGCAGATAACTTTCCCAGACGTTCATGCCTTCGTTGCGAATGGCAGAACCGTCAGGCACCGCCTCCGGGCCGATTTCCATAAAGCTGCGAATACATTCCCACTGCGCCATGGAACCCATGCCACCGCCGGTATTGAGCATCATCACCCATCCCGGTTTGTTCTCCGAGTAGGCCTCATGCTCCTGCCCTTCGAGCGGCAGCCAGAGGATAAGTACACCCTGCTTGCTGGCACCGCCGGTGTTGAGGCTGAGGGCGCTGGGTGAGACCGCATGCACACGCTCCCAGGGTACGAACCAGTAGTTGCCATCCGGTTCGGTCACGCAGACCTCGCGGCGCTGGCGATTGAAGCGCAGGGGCGGTGTCAGTGGTTTGCGCCACTGTTTGATAAACAGATACCAGAGCGTCCCCATCAGTGCTGAGGAAAAGGCAATGAATGCAAGAGTTTCCCAAACTTGTCCTGTTGACGCGAACAACCAAGTAGCCCAAATGAATATGAGATTTCCTAGATTGAGGGTCATCCATCCCCCCCATAGCAAAGCTACCGATATCCAAATAGACCGGATTCTTGCGCCAGATGATATTCATCAGGTCTTGGGGTGGTTGCCCGGTGGGGATCGGCAGGGGGGCCAGATGCTCCTGTTGGCGGAGAAAGCCGCGTTCGATATCGCCGGCCTGAGCGTTCATTACTGATCCTCGGGGGTTAAGACTGTCCGTTCGACCTCAACGGCGGTGAGGCTGTCGCTGACCAGCGGGCCGTCGCTGCCGCCATGCTCGGTAATGGTGGTGCCACGGATGATATAGCGCATGCCCTGGGCACCACCGACCACCAGTTGGCGGGGGTTAAGGGTGCCAGCCAGCATGGCCAGGGGGCTGTGGTAGATCACCTGTAACTGCCAGTAGCCGCCCTCCGGCTGTGCCGGCAGCTTGCCGCTCAGACGCAGGCCCATGCCCTGGTGGATTGGTGGCCACAGGTGGGCACAGTCGGTAGGGGCCGGTTGCCAGTCATGCTGCCGATGACGCAGCCAGCTCAGCCTCCCGCTCTGCGATGGCACGCTCCAGTTCCGGGGAACGCTTGGCCCACTGTTCAGGTGGCAAGGGTTTTGACCATTCCACCGCTTCCGGGGCGGTCAGGTCGGGGATATTGGCGAGTTTTCGAATTATCAGTACCGCGATCCAGGGCAAACCGAAAATGGTCAGGCCGAGAACGGTCATGCAGGCAGCACCGAACCGGCCTTGCTTCAGCTCGCGGAACAACTGCTTGAATGCCTCGATCCATGCCCCCAGGTAGCCACCGCGCTGAACCTTCTCATAGGCGTCTTCACGGGTGGTATCAGGCACCGCCTCCGGGCCGATTTCCATAAAGCTGCGAATACATTCCCACTGCGCCATGGAGCCAATGCCCCCCCCGGTATTAAGCACCATCACCCAGCCCGGTTTGTTTTCCGCATAGGCCTCATGCTCCTGGCCTTTGAGGGGCAACCAGAGGATCAATGCACCCTGCTTGCTGGCACCGCCGGTATTGAGGCTGAGGGCACTGGGGGAGACGGCATGCACACGCTCCCAGGGTACGAACCAGTAGTTGCCATCCGGTTCGGTCACGCAGACCTCGCGGCGCTGGCGGTTGAAGCGCAGGGGCGGCGTCAGTGGTTTGCGCCACTGTTTGATAAACAGATACCAGAGCGTGCCCATCAGGGCACAAAATAAGGCCAGGGGGGGCAAACTTAGCCAATAAAAACCATGCAACGAAGGCCACAAAGTGGCAGCAACGAATATGAGAGACATGGCATACAGCGTCATCCACCCCCCCCCCATAGTAAAACTACCGATATCCAGAAAAACCGGGTTCTTGCGCCAAATGATATTCAGCAGGTCTTGGGGTGTTTGCCCGGTGGGGATCGGCAGGGGCGCCAGATGCTCCTGTTGGCGGAGAAAGCCGCGTTCGATATCGCCGGCCTGAGCGTTCATTGTTGATCCTCGGGGGTTAAGACTGTCCGTTCGACCTCAATGGCGGTGAGGCTGTCGCTGACCAGCGGGCCGTCGCTGCCGCCATGCTCGGTGATGGTGGTGCCACGGATGATATAGCGCATGCCCTGGGCACCACCGACCACCAGTTGGCGAGGATTAAGGGTGCCAGTCAGCATGGCCAAGGGGCTATGGTAGACCACCTGTAGCTGCCAGTAGCCGCCATTCGGCTGTGCCGGCAGCTTGCCGCTCAGGCGCAGGCCCATGCCCTGGTGGATCGGTAACCACTGGCTTTGAATATTGGCCAGCCATTGGCGAGTGCAATCGGTGGGCGTGCCGGCGGCGTTGATGGCTGCCAGGCGCAGGTGCAACTGGGTGCGGATTGGGTCGGCACCGGGTAGGTAGAGTTGCAGGCTGTCAGTCTTGCTGCTGATTACGATGCTTTGGTCGCTGCCGCCCGATTGGCGGCTGGTCAGCAGCCCTGTGGCTTGCAGTCGGGGCTTGAACAACAGATTAATCAGGGTTTGCAGCTCGGCGCTGGCCTGTTCGGGGCTGTCGTCCCAACGCCGCGCATTGCCCCAGCAGCATTGTTCGAGGAACTGCTGCAGCTCGCTGTCCTTGAAGTAATTCCAGGCCAGGTACAGGCCTTCGACGGTCAGAATCAGCCAGTTCACCGGCACGATGCGCAGGCTGAACCATTTGATTGCCTCACCAATGGTCCAGCGATTGGTCAGGGCCATATAGGTGGCGTAGCCGCCGAGGCCGGTCTGGGTGGCCATCAGGCCGAGTACGGCACCATCGTGACCCAGGCGCGCCCAGTGGTTGCCGCTCCAGTAGGCATCTTCTTTCTGCATTTCGGCCGTGAGCTTGGCGATGTCAAAAACAGCCGCCAAGGTAGCAAATGCCCCGGTTAAAGCAGCAAACAGAGTAACAACAGGAGCCTGCAAGGCTTGATTGAACAATGTCACGGTAACCGCTTTCTGACCGGTAGCCTCCCAACTTGCTCCAATCACGGCTGATAGCGCGGCACCGACTTTCAAACTTTCCGCTACATGCTCCGAGAAACGCACAGCATCCAGCTCACGCCCCTGATCGCGCTGTTCAAGCTGCGCCAGGTTGTTCATATGCAGCAGCAGGGCGGTCAGCGGCAGCACGCCACCCAGGGTGTTGAGGCTGCGGATGGCGGCAACGTTCGGTGCCAGGCCTCTTTGCAGTTGTCGCCCTGCCTCCTGGCTCCAGTCCCACAGGCGTTGGCCCACAGCGCCACTGAGGCTGAAACCGAGCTGGCCGCTTTTGATCACCACACCGGAACTCCAGCGCACGACCAGCAGCAGGCCTTGTAGCGGCAGGGGGAAGCGCGCGATCAGGTTCGGCGTGCTGGCCGTGCCGTTCAGGTGCTCCAGTTCCAGGGTGCCGAGTGCGGCAGCCAGGCGGGAAATGGCCCGGTTCCAGTCGTGGCCATCGGCGCCGCCCAGCTCACTGAGCCAGGCAAGCTTGCCCTGGCTGACCAGGGCACCCAGCAACTGCCCAATGGCGGCCTGGTTCTGGCTGGTCAGCGCCGCCGTGATCTCGTCCGAGCGTTCGGACAAGTCCAGCAATTCAGGGCTGAAGCCATTGCTCAGCAGGCTGAAGGGGCGCTCCGGCGAGGGCGAACGCAGCAGGTTGACGGCCACCTGTATGCCTGGCCCGCTGCTGCACAGTTCGCTCAGGCTCGCCAGGCTGAGGTGGCTCAGCCAGTTGCAGTGCTCGGAGCTGTCATAGTCGGCATACCACAGGCTATCGCCATGCACGGCCAGGAAGGTTTCGCTGTCTTGCAACAGGCTGTCGCGCCGTTCGGCCAGCCAGCGATGGTGTGGCGCGGCTTCGTCGTCCATCCAGCTTTGCATGGCGTCCAGGCGTACCCGCTCGGCCACCTGCGCGCCGCTTCTGCTGTCGGTCATGTTGCGTGCCTTGTCGGCGGTGTAGCCCATCACCACCGCGCGGATTTCATTGTGCAGGTGCGGTGGTATGAAGCGGCGGGTCGGCAGCAGCACCTGTTGCTCGTCGTAGTGCACCTGACGCAGCAATTCATCGGCCTGAGCGTGGCTGTATTGCCGGCCGCGCTCGCGGTTGATGCGGGTTTCCTCGTCGAGCAACGGCTTGAGGTCATTGTGCGCCTTGAGCAACTGGTCGCCTTCTTCGGGCGTCAGTTGTAGCTCTTCGCCGGGCCTGTAGCGGTAGTTGATGAGGTTGCTCAGCTCCGCACCATCTTCGTTGATCAGGCTGTTGATGAAACCGGCAATCATGCCCTTGTTGCCGTTCTGCTGGTTCCATTGCTCGTGACGGGTGTTGATCAGCCCCTGCTCGTTATTGAGATCGCGCAGGGCGCCCAGGTCGTCATCCAGGCATGCCAACACGGCATGCAATGCGCCGGCCTGGCTGCGCGCCAGAGCGAGCCACGCCTCGCAGGCAAAGGCATCCCAGGCCACAGTGCTCCACTCACCCGGCTTGTGATCGGCGGCATCGGGATGCCTCTCGGCTGCGGCACTGCACTTGTCCTGCTGGGCTTTGAGGCGCAACCAGGCGTCGGCTGCCGCCGCATTTTGTTCTGCCGTGTCGAAGGTACCGATGGTGGAGTAGACCTGATCGAGCCTTTGTTGCTGCTGTTCGGCATTCTCGACATGCTCGACGGCCAGCGCCTTGTCGTAACTTTCCGGCAGCAACTCGGCGATCAGTTGCGTGGCCTCGCTCAACGGCGGGCAGTGCTTTGCCGTCAGCTCGCGGGCGACGCCCGGCAGATCGAGCTGACGCATATGCCGGCGGCGAACGCCGGGGCTTTTCAACTCATCACAATGTTGTGCCGACAAGGGCCGCTCGGCATGCATCATCCAGGCGCCCCGTGCCTTGTTCAGTTTTAGGCCCGTCAGTGCGCCTTGCGCAACTTCGCTGTGACCATCCTCAAGCGCTTGCTCCAACAGGCGACCATCTTCGGCTACGGCGAAGCGTTGCAGAGGGCCTTCGGCCTGCCACAAGTACAGGTAGCCGGGCCGCAAGCGGCGCAGCGCCATCGGGTGGCTGAAGGTCTGGCGAATCGGCTGCACCGAGGAGTGCTCGGCCTTTTCCTCACTCAAGGCATAACGCACCGGCACCACGAAGACTTCAGCTTGCCTGGCCGGGCAGGCGCTTACCGAGCTGCCCAGGTCTTCAGCGGGGAAGTTCTGCTTGGCGGCCTGGTTGGCCGCTGCCAGGTTGAGTGCCTGACTTTGATTCGAGGTGGTCATGCGGTGACTTCCTTGTCGGTCAGCAATTGCCGTTGCAGTTCCAGAGTCAGGCGTTCCAGGCGCTGTTCGGGGCGCAACTGCGGTGTGTCGAGTATCTGCCGGTAGGCCTGGTGCGCGGGTGCTTGTGGGAAATCCAGGCCCAGCAAGGCGCACAGGTTGGCCCATTGCACCACTTGATCGGCGCTGCTGTAGCCGTGGGCACTGGCATTCAGGCGGCAGCTCAGTGCCCAGGCCTGGCGGGCGGCAGTATCCTGCCCTGCCAGGCAGTCGGGGAAGTAGTGATCGATATGGGCCAACACCTGTTCGTCAAAAGCTTCTAGGTGGGCCTGGTTTAGGCGTTCGACCGTATCGTCACTCAGGTGTAGCCAAGGTTCATCGGCATAGCGGGCGGTAGGCGACGCCATCTGACGTTGCAGTTCGATGGGGTCGTCGCCTACATGGAGAGGCGCCAGGCGAATACGCTGGATGGGGCCCATCAGATGGTCGCGCTCTTCGCGGGGTAGTTCGACCAGCCAATGGCGCATCACCCTTGGATCGTAGTAGCGCAGTAGTACAGTCACTCCCTGTACGCTGGCGTGCACCAGGCTGCGCAGGTGCTCGACCAGTTCCTGCGTATTGGCATCGCTTTGCAGCCACACCCCGGCCGTTGCCTGCCAATGCTCGGCGAAATGCTCCTCCAGTCTGTTTGCACAGGAGAGCTGAACCAATACCGGGCCGGTATCGGCCAGATCTTGGTAGAGGGTGCCCTGGTAGAGTCGGTGAAGATGCGGCGCATCGTCCAGTTGGTAGAGCTGAGCCAGTAGGTTGTCGATCTGAGCACCGTCGAGCAGCAGGTACTGGTGTGGTTGTTCGCTCATCGCTTCTGCTCCATGAGCTGGCAAATGGCGCAGAACGGTTGAGCCTGACTGGCAGCGCGTTGCAATGCCTGCTTTTGTGCCTGAATCAATAGATTGCCGGCCTTATCGGCATCTGCCGGCAACACCTGTCCAGGCAGTATCGGTTTGGCGCCTGCTCCTGCACCCGGCCCGCCCCCTGAATTCATCTTGATCGTCGCCCCGCTCAGGGTGACGCCGCTCGGGTCAAGCTTGAGGAAGCTGCCGCCGCCAGCGGCGGTGAGTTCCATGCCGGCATCAATCACCACTTTGCTTCCGGCGTTGTAGTGGATTTCGTTGCCGGCTTCGATGAACTGGCCGGTGCCGATCTTGTTGTGCTGGGTGACGGCGACGGTGAGGTGGTCGTTGGCGCGTACCTCTACCTTGCGGTCGAGGTCGGTGGTGCGATGTTCTTCGGCCTGAAGTTCGGTGTAGCTGTTGGCTTCGACCGTATCGTGGCGCTCGTTGCCGACGCGGATCTTCTGGTTGTTTTCGATGTTTTCGTCCCAGTCACGCTGGGCGTGGATGTAGATCTGCTCGGCGCCCTTGCGGTCTTCGATGCGAAATTCGTTGTAGCCGCCACCGCCCGGGCTGCTCAGGGTCTTGAAGACGCTGCGGGTCTTGTTCGCCGGCAGGTCGTAGGGCACCACGTGCTCGGCGTGGTACAGGCAGCCGGTGATCAGCGGCTGGTCGGGGTCGCCTTCGAGGAAGGTGACCAGCACTTCCATGCCCACGCGCGGAATGGCCACACCGCCATAGGCGTCGCCGGCCCAGTTGGAGGCCACGCGCAGCCAGCAACTGGTGGTGTCGTTACCCAGGCCTTCGCGATCCCAGTGGAACTGCACTTTCACCCGGCCATATTGGTCGCAGTGGATTTCCTCGCCAGCCGGGCCGGTGACCACGGCGGTCTGGCTGCCCAATACCTTGGGTTTGCGATGTTCGAGCGCGGGGCGGTAGGGGATGTCCCAGGGCGTGGCGGTAAAGCGGTTGCGGTAGCCCTGCTGGAAGCCATCACCGGGCTGGGTGTTGCTGGTCACCGACTCTTCCAGTACCTGTGGCTGCTTGCCTTCGTGGATGACTTCATCGAGTAGCCAGAGGTCGTTCCACTGTGCACGCGGATGACCGGCGAGGGCGAGGAAGTGGCCGCTGATCAGGTAGGCGTCGCTCTGGCCTTCAGCCAGTTCGTAGTCGCTGCGCAGACGCTCCAGGCTACGTTTGGCCAGGTGCTTGCCGCGTGTGCGGTCGGTGAAGCGACCAGGGTAGTCGTAGACCTCCAGTGCCGGGCTGAACTCGCTGCGGTAGTCCGCCTCCATCTGCAGCTTGGGCTGCTCGAAGTCATAGTCGCGCCAGGTGGCGTGGGTGCTGCGGGTTTCCAGGCGCACGCCAAAGGCGCGCACCACTTCGTGATCGGCGGCCAGGCCGCTGCCTTGCTGGTAATTCAGCGGATCGAGCTTGGGGAAGACGCTGGCGTCGTCGCCAAACACCAGACGATGGCTGTCTTCGCTGTGTTGGAAGTGGAAGCTGATGCCTTCTTCCTCGCACAGGCGCTGGATGAAGTGCAGGTCGCTTTCGTCGTACTGCACGCAGTAGTCGCGTTCGGGATAGATATAACCGAGCTGGAATTGATAGGCGTCGCTCTGGATACCATGGTCTTCGAGGACCTGGCTGATGATCTGTGGCACCGTCAGGTGCTGGAAGATGCGCTGGTTGTAGCGGTGAGCCAGGTAGGCGAGTTGCGGCCGCAGGCTGACGCGGTAGCGGGTCAGGCGTTTGCCGGAGTCGCCTTGCGTGATGGCGTAGACCACGCCATGCACGCCTTTTCCGGAGGGGCCGAAGGCCAGGTAGGCGGTCTGATTGATCAGCGCGTCGAGGTCGAGACTGGCGTTCTGGCTGATCAGTTCGATATCGAAGCGGTAGGGCTTGTTAAGCGTTTCGCGCCCCTCGAAGCTCAAAACCTGCAGGTCGTTTTCGACCGCGGCAATGGTGAGGGTGATATGCGCCTGGTTGGCATCCAGCATGCCGTGGCCTCCATCCGTGAGTTGGGCGAGGCCTGAAGGGTGCCGGACAGCGCGCGTCGGTTCAATGATGGCATTCCCATACCATGCGCCGGTTCAAGAAAATACCGGCTACGATCCCTTCGGCTTCCACCGTTTGAGCAGCAGGGCATTGCTCACCACGCTGACGCTGGACAGCGCCATGGCGGCGCCTGCGACCATCGGGTTGAGCAGGCCGGCCGCGGCCAGCGGGATGCCGATCAGGTTGTAGATGAAGGCCCAGAACAGGTTCTGGCGGATCTTGGCGTAAGTGCGCCGGCTGATCTCCAGCGCGGCCGGCACCAGACGCGGGTCGCCGCGCATCAGGGTGATGCCGGCCGCGTGCATGGCGGCATCGGTGCCGCCGCCCATGGCGATGCCGACGTCCGCGGCGGCCAGCGCTGGCGCGTCGTTGATACCGTCGCCGACCATGGCCACGGTGCCGTGCTGGCGCAGTTCACCGATCAGTCGCGCCTTGTCTGCCGGCAATACCTGGGCGTGGGGTTCGTCGATACCCAGAACGCTGGCCACCGCCGCCACGCTGCCCTGGTTGTCGCCGCTGATCAGGTGACTGGTGATGCCTTGTGCACGCAGTTCGGCGATGGCTTCGGCGGCGCCGTCCTTGAGCAGGTCGCCGAAGGCCAGCAGGCCAAGCAGGCGTGGCGTGCTGCCGGTTTCGATCAGCCAGGACAGAGTGCGGCCCTCGGCCTCCCATACTCGGGCGGACTCGGCCAGCGGGCCGGCCTGCAACTGGTTTTCCTCCAGCAGGCGGCTGCTACCCAGTTGCAGGCTGCGGCCCTCGATTTCGCCGGCGATGCCGCGTCCGGTCAACGCACGGCTGTTGCTCAGCGCCGGCAGGGCGATGTGCTGTTCGGCGCAGCGCTGCAGCACGGCCTTGGCCAGCGGGTGCTCGCTGCCCTGTTGCAGACCGCCGGCCAGGCGCAGCAGTTCTTCCTCGTCTGCTTCGCCCAGGCCGATATGGACGATGCGTGGCTTGCCTTCGGTGAGTGTGCCGGTTTTGTCGAAGGCAATGTGCTGCACGGCATGCGCCACTTCCAGCGCTTCGGCGTCCTTGATCAGGATGCCGTGGCGCGCGGCGACCCCAGTACCGGCCATGATCGCGGTCGGCGTGGCCAGGCCCAGCGCGCAGGGGCAGGCGATCACCAGTACGGCGACGGCATTGAGCAGGGCGTTTTCCAGTGATGCGCCGAACGCCAGCCAGCCCAGCAGCGTAGCCAGGGCGATCAGTAGCACCACCGGGACGAATACCTGGCTGACCTTGTCCACCAGTTTCTGGATCGGCGCCTTGGCTGCCTGGGCGTCTTCGACCAGGCGGATGATCCGTGACAGTACGGTTTCGGCGCCGAGGGCAGTGGTTTCCACCAGCAAGCGACCTTCACCGTTGATGGCGCCGGCCGTGACCTTGTCGCCCGGCTGTTTGGCCACCGGCAGGCTTTCACCGCTGATCAGCGCTTCGTCGGCATGGCTGGTGCCTTCCAGCACTAGGCCGTCGACCGGGAAGCGTTCGCCGGGCTTGACCAGAATCCGGTCGCCCAGCACCAGCGCGTCGATGCCGACACGTTCCTCGCGGCCATCCACCAGCCTCACCGCGTGGTCCGGGCGCAGCGCCTGCAAGGCGCGAATGGCGCTAGCGGTCTGGCGCTTGGCGCGGTTTTCCAGGTATTTACCGAGCAGGATCAGGCTGATGATCACCGCCGAGGCCTCGAAGTACAAATGCGGCATCTGCCCGGCCGGGGTTACGGCCCATTGGTACAGGCTTAGGCCGTAACCGGCGCTGGTGCCGATGGCCACCAGTTGATCCATGTTGCCAGCACGGGCTTTCAGCGCTTGCCAGGCGGCACGGTAAAAACGCGCACCGAAGATGAACTGCACCGGTGTGGCGAGCAGGAATTGCGCCCAGGCCGGCAGCATCCAGTGCTGGCCGAAGGGTTCGGCCAGCATCGGCACAACCAGTGGCAGGGTCAGGATGATGGCCGCCAACAACGTCAGTCGCTCACGACGCAGGCGGTTGCCGGCTTCATCCGTGGCAGGGCGCCCATCGAGCAGGCTGGCCTTGTAACCGGCGGCAGCCACCGCCTTCAGCGCCTGTTGCGGGTCGAAACCGGCGAGTACCTGCAGGCGCGCCTTCTCATCGGCGAGATTGACGGTGACCTGGCTGATGCCCGGCAGTTTGCTCAGGGCGCGTTCGATACGACCGACGCAACTGGCGCAGGTCATGCCTTCGATGTCCAACTCCAGTGGCTGGCTGGGCACGCTGTAACCGGCGCCCTCGATAGCACTGATCAGTTGCGGCAGACTTCCGGCCGGCGCTTCGATGCGCGCCTGCTCGCTGGCCAGGTTGACGCTGACACTACTTACTTGCGGCAGCTTGCGCAGCGCGCGCTCGACACGACCGGCGCAACTGGCGCAGGTCATGCCCTGGATGGGCAGGTCGAAGGTGGTCATGGTTCGGCTCCCTGTAACGTCGTGGCTACAGGATCAACCTTACCCCCATGGCAAGGTCAAGTCTTCAGTTCAGCATCGGCGCGGCATGCAGTCGCAGTCCATCGCTGCCCATGGCGATGCGATAGCGGCGCACTTCGCCGGCCTGCAGTTCCAGCGACTGACCGGCGAGCTGGTTGATACCGTCCTGACAGGGACCGGTGCCGGTCAGACCAAGGCGTAGTGAGAAGCGGCCTGGCGGCAGGTTGAAGGACACCGACTGGCCCTGATGCAGGCGGGCAGCCATCTGGTCATGCAGATACAGCGCGACCTCGCAGGTGGTGGCCACCTCCAGGCGTTCGCGCGAGACGATCAGCACTGCGTAGCCTTCGCCCTGACTTGTCGAGGGCAGCGGTGCCAGTGGTTCGGCCTGAGCCAGAGGCGCCAACAGCAGGGCAAGGGCGGAGCAGAGCAGGCGCATGGCAAGGTCCTCATGCAGAAAACGGCGCGGGTAACATGAAGCAAGGGCTTGACCTTGCCATTGTGGCAAGGTTGAGACTACACCCATCGACCACTGATTCAAGGAGTCAGCAATGCAACAATTCAAGGTTAGCGGAATGTCATGCGGTCATTGCGTGCGGGCTGTCACCCAGGCGATCCAGGCGCTGGAGCAGACAGCCAGAGTCGAAGTGGATCTGGCTGGGGGGCTGGTACGAGTGGAGGGCAACCTGGATGCTGCGCAGATACAGGCCGCCATTCGTGAAGAGGGTTACGAGGTTGCCCCCGCGTAGAGCTCGGGCCTGCTAAGGCCACTGCCGCAGCAGGCCGCGAAAGCAGCTGTCGATCATCGCCGGGGTATCGGTCTGGGCGTCGAACAGATTGGGATCGCGCAGCCAGTCACTGAACAGGCCGACGAGTAGCGCGTGCAGCGTGCGCGAGGCCAGGCGCGGGGTGATGCCTGGCTGCAGGTACGGTTGCACAGCCGGCAGGGCGAACTGCTGTTCGCACAGGTCAATGAACTGATTGACGAAGGTCTCGTGACGCTCCTCGGCCTCGCGCAGCTCCTCGGTGAACTCGCAGCGCCGCAGTAGTACGGTGAGGATGCGCCGGCGTTGCTCGTCGAGCACCAGATTGGCCATGGCCTCTATGCACAGATCGCGCAGCAGCTGCAGCGATGACAGGCCATCGACCGCCGCCAGTTGCTGGGCCAGCGGCTCCAGCGGCAGACGTACCTGGTTGAGCATTTCGTGGAACAGGTGGGCCTTGTTCTGGAAGTGCCAATAAACCGCACCGCGCGTAACCCCGGCATGCCGGGCGATCTGCTCGAGGCTGGTATGGGCGACCCCACGCTCGAGGAACAACTGTTCCGCAGCAGCGAGGATGGCGCAGCGGGTTTTCTCCGCATCTTCTTTGGTTCTACGCATGGCGATCCGGTTAATTGGAACTAGGCTCAGATTGTGCCGAGTTTACCGATTTTGCCCCGCCTGCTGGTGGCGGGTTTGGTTGTCCTGCTTCTGCCCCGCGTCTAGCCAAGGAGAGGAATGTCTCATGCCATTCGTTCGTCTGGTCGGTGTCTGCCTGCCCTTCAGCCTGGCCCTGCTAGCCCAGAGCATCCAGGCCGCCGATGCGCCACCGACAGCGGTCACGGTCGAGCAGATCAAGGCCGGCGAACTGCCCATCGTGCTGGAATATCCAGCGCGAACTGCCGGTTACCGCGAGGTGCAGGTTCGGGCCCAGGTCGGCAGGCATCCTGCAGGAGCGCACCTATCAGGAGGGTAGTCGGGTACAGAAGGGTCAGGTGCTGTTTCGCATCGATCCACGTCCTTACGAGGCCGCCCTGGCCCGTGCCAAAGGTGCCCTGGCGCAGGAACAGGCGCGTTTTCGCCAGACCGATCGTGACCTCAAACGCATCCGTGAACAGCAGAAGAAGGGCTTCGCCAGCGAGAGTGAGCTGGACAACGCCATCTCCAACTTCGAACAGAGCAAGGCCAATATCGAGGCGGCCCAGGCCGAGGTGCAGTCGCGCCAGATCGACCTCGACTACACCACAGTCAAGGCGCCGATCACTGGCATCACCAGTAAGGAAAGCGTCTCCGAAGGCAGCCTGATCGTCGCTGGCGACCCCAGTGCCAGCCTGCTGACGCAGATCACCCAGCTCGACCCGATCTTCGTCAACTTCGCCTACCCGGACGCCGAGGCCGAGCGCCTGGGCCGCGAATTGTCCGAAGGCAGCCTGGTGCCACCGAGCATCGGCAAACTCAGCGTGGAGGTGTATTTCGGTGACGGCTCGGCCTATCCAACAGCGGGCGAAGTGGACTTCACCGACAGCCTGATCGACCGCGGTACCGGCACGGTCAGCGCCCGTGGCGTGATGCCGAACCCCGAGCAGAAGCTGCTGCCCGGGCAGTTCGTGCGGGTGCAGGTCAAGGGCCTGACCCGTCCCAACGCCATCACCGTACCGGAGCGCGCCGTCGCTCAGGGGCCGCGTGGCACCTTCGTCTATGTGGTGGACGAGCAGAGCGTCGCGCGCATGCGCCAGGTCACCACGGGCGATACGGCCGGTGGGCGCTGGGTGATTCTGGCCGGCGTCAGCGATGGTGAGCGGGTGATAGTCGACGGTCTGGCCAAGGTACGACCGGATAGCCCGGTGCAGGTCGAGGAGGCGAAGGCAGTCACGCCAGCCAGCCCGGCGCAGGAGTAACGACCATGATCTCGCGCTTCTTCATCGACCGTCCGGTGTTCGCCACTGTCATCTCCATCGTCATCGTGCTCGCCGGCCTGGCTGCGATGCGCGCGTTGCCCATTGCCCAGTACCCGGAAATCCTGCCGCCGCAGGTGTCGGTCAGCGCCGCTTACCCTGGCGCCAGTTCGCAGGTCATCGCTGAAACCGTGGCGGCGCCGCTGGAGCAGGCGATCAACGGCGTCGAGAACATGATCTACCAGCTCTCCAACTCCTCCAGCAGCGGGGCGATGAGTCTGACGGTGTACTTCGCGGTCGGCACCGACCCGGACCAGGCCACCATCAACGTCAACAACAAGGTGCAGGCGGCATTGGCCAAGCTGCCCGAGGAAGTGCGCCGCCAGGGCGTGAAGGTGGAGAAGAAGTCTTCCGACATCCTCCAGGTGATCACTCTCTATTCGCCGGATGATTCGCGCGACCCGATCTTCATCAGCAACTACGCGCTGATCAACGTCATCGACGAGCTCAAGCGCCTCAAGGGCGTGGGTGATGCCAGCCAGTTCGGTTCCAAGGACTATTCCATGCGTATCTGGCTGCGCCCGGACAAGCTGGCGCAGTACAACCTGACACCGACCGATGTGGTCAATGCCATTCGCGAGCAGAATTCGCAGTTCGCCGCCGGCAGCTTCGGCCAGCAACCGTTGAAGGAACCGCAGGACTTCACTTATACAGTCACCACGCAAGGACGTTTCACCGATCCGAAGGAGTTCGAGAGCGTCATCCTGCGTACCGACGATACCGGTGCCAGCCTGTTGCTCAAGGACGTGGCGCGGGTCGAGCTGGGTGCGCAGGACTACTCGCTGGTCACCACCCTCAATGGCCAGCAGAACGCCGCTTTCGGTATCTACCTGCAGCCCGGCGCCAACGCCCTGGACACCGCTGAGGCGGTCGAGCGCACCATGCAGCGCCTGGCCAAGCGCTTCCCCGAGGGCATCGCCTACAAGATCCCCTACGACACCACCAAGTTCGTTCAGGTCTCGATCACAGAGGTGATCCACACCTTCTTCGAGGCGCTGGTGCTGGTGGTGCTGGTGGTGTTCATCTTCCTGCAGAACTGGCGCGCCACGCTGATTCCGGTGCTGGCCATTCCGGTGTCGCTGGTTGGCACCTTTGCCGGCATGTACATGCTGGGTTTCTCCATCAACCTGCTGACCCTGTTCGGCATGGTGCTGGCCATCGGCATCGTGGTGGACGATGCCATCGTGGTGATCGAGAACGTCGAGCGGGTGATGCGCACTCAGGGGCTGAATGCGCGCGAGGCCTCGATCAAGGCAATGGAGGAGGTCACCGGGCCGATCATCGCCATCGTCCTGGTGCTCTGCGCGGTGTTCGTGCCGGTGGGTTTTCTCGGCGGCCTGGCGGGGCAGATGTACAAGCAGTTCGCGATCACCATCGCGGTGTCGGTGGTGATTTCCGGCATCGTCGCCCTGACGCTTTCTCCCGCGCTCTGCGCACTGCTGCTCAAGCCCGGCCACCATGAACCGGCGGCGCCGTTTCGCGCCTTCAACCGCTTCTTCGACAAGGCCACCGAGGGCTACGGCGCCGGGGTGCGTTTCTTCCTCAAGCGTTCGCTGGTCGGCCTGCTGCTGTTCGGCGGCATGATCGCGCTGATCATGCTGCTGTTCTCACGGGTGCCCGGCTCGCTGGTGCCCGATGAGGATCAGGGCTACGTGATCAACGCCTACTACCTGCCGCCGGCCGCTTCGCTCAATCGCACCGAGGCACTGAGTGGGGCGGTAAGCCAGCAGCTGATGGAGCATCCTGCGGTCGAGGACGTGGTGACGTTCGCCGGTTTCGACGTGCTCACCTTCGGCGTGCGCAGCAACGCCGGGGTGTCTTTCGTGCCGCTCAAGGACTGGAGCGAGCGCACCACGCCCGAGCTCGATGCACGCAATCTGACGCGCGAGTTCATGGGCATGGGCGCTGCGCAGAAGGATGGCTTGGTGTTGTCGTTCAACCCGCCGCCGATCACCGGCATGAGTACCACCGGCGGCTTCGAGTCCTTCATCCAGGATCGTTCCGGTGGCAGCGTCGAGCAGCTCGGCGAGAAGGTCCAGGCCTTCGTCGAGGCCGCCAGCAAGCGACCGGAGCTGGCCGGCATTCAGAGCACCTTCAGTGCCAACGTGCCGCAGTACTACATCGATCTGGACCGGACCAAGACGCGGGCACTGGGCGTCAGCGTCAGCGATGTGTTCACCGCGATGCAGGCCACCTTCGGTAGTTACTACGTCAACGACTTCACCCTCTACGGACGCACCTGGCAGGTCAGCCTGCAGTCGGAATCGGAGTTCCGCCGCAAGCCGGAAGATCTTGGCCAGGTCTACGTACGCTCCAGCAGTGGCGATCTGGTGCCGCTGTCGACCCTGTTGCGTGTGCGGCGCATCCTCGGGCCGGACTCCTATGACCGTTTCAACGTCTATCCCTCGGCCAAGGTCCTCGGTGGCCCGGCGCCGGGCTACAGCTCCGGGCAGGCACTGGCGGCGATGCAGGAGGTGGCCGATGAGGTGCTGGGCGAGGACTACAGCCTGGGCTGGATCGGCTCGGCCTACCAGGAACTGGCGACTCAGGGTTCGGGCACCCAGGCGTTCGTCTTCGGCCTGATTCTGGTGTTCCTGATTCTCGCCGCGCAGTACGAGCGCTGGACGCTGCCACTGGCGGTGGTCACCGCCGTGCCGTTTGCCGTGTTCGGGGCGATTCTCGCGGTGTGGCTGCGCGGCATTCAGAACGATGTGTACTTCCAGGTCGGCCTGGTCACCCTGATCGGTCTGGCGGCGAAGAACGCCATCCTTATCGTCGAGTTCGCCGTGCTGCTACGCGCCGAAGGCAAGGGCATCTTCGAATCGGCGCTGGAGGCGGCCAAGCTGCGTTTCCGCCCCATCGTGATGACTTCGCTGGCGTTCATTCTCGGCTGCGTACCGCTGGCCATCAGCTCCGGAGCGGGCTCGGCCAGTCGTCACTCCATCGGCGCCGGGGTGATCGGCGGCATGCTCGCGGCCACGCTGCTGGCCACGTTCGTCATCCCGATGTTCTACCTGCTGGTGGAAACGGCAGCGCAACGGGTGAGCCGGCGCGGCAAGGCCAGGGAAGAACAGCCGCCGCATTGATTAGCGCGAAGCGTCGTTCGGCGATCCGCGCTTTCATCTGCGGCCTGGTCGGTGAGATGATTAGCCGGCTAACAATTGTCCGGAATGTTCATGAATCTGCGAACCCTGCTGATCCTGGGCGCGCTGTGCGCTTTTGGCCCATTGGCCATCGATTTCTACCTGCCAAGTTTCCCCACACTGGCCCAGCAGTTCGGCACCGACGTCGAACATATTCAACTGTCGCTGGCGGCCTATTTCGTCGGCATCGCCATTGGCCAGCTGTTCTACGGGCCGTTGGCGGATCGTTTCGGTCGCCGCGTGCCGCTGCTGGTCGGGGTCGCATTGTTCACCGTGGCATCGCTGGCTTGTGCCCTGGCACCAAACCTGGAATGGCTGGTGACGGCACGCTTCGTCCAGGCCCTCGGCGGCTGCGCCGGGATGGTGATAACCCGTGCGGTGGTGCGCGACCTGTGCGATCCACTGGCTTCGGCCAAGGTGTTCTCGCAACTGGTGCTGGTGATGGGCCTGGCGCCAATTCTCGCGCCTCTGGGGGGCGGGCTGCTGCTCAATACGCTGGGCTGGCCGTGGATCTTCCATAGCCTGGCGATTTTCTCCGGCCTGTGCCTGCTGGCCGTGTTGCTTTGGTTGCCGGAGACCCGTCCGCAGCATCTGCAGCCGGCGCCGCTGAGCGGCGCCTTCGGCCAGTACCGCGCGCTGTTGGGCAATGCACCGTTCATGGGCTACAGCCTGGCCGGCGGTGTGGCGATGGCCGGCATGTTCGCCTACATCGCCGGCTCGCCCTTCGTGTTCATCGAGCTGTACGGCGTGCCGGCCGAGCACTATGGCTGGCTGTTCGGCAGCAACGCGGCAGGTTTCGTGATCATGGCGCAGGTCAATGCGCGTCTGGTGCTGCGCGGCGGCCCGGCGCTGTGGCTGCGGCGCATGGTGCTGGTCTACCTGGCCAGCGGCCTGTGCCTGCTGGCGTTGGCGCTGTGGCAACCGGCGCAGCTGTGGCCACTGCTGATTCCGTTGTTCATCTGCGTCGCCAGCCTCGGTTGCGTGCTGCCCAACGCCACGGCTTGCGCCATGGCCGGGCAGGGCCGGCATGCCGGCAGCGCTTCCGGGCTGCTGGGTAGCATGCAGTTCAGCGTGGCGGCCAGCGCTTCGGCGCTGGTAGCTTTCCTGCACGATGGCTCGGCCATGCCCATGGCGCTGGTGATCGCCCTGTGCGGCGCTGCTGCCTGCGGCTTCGCCTGGTGGAGCAAGCGCTTCGTGGTGTGAGCTGGCGGGTTAAAGTCGCGCGACCTTGAAGGTGTCGCAACGCCCCGGCTGACCACTCTCGAAACCGGTGCTGAACCAGCGTACGCGCTGCTGCGAGGTGCCATGGGTGAAGGCGTCCGGCACCACCTGACCGCGCGACTGCTTCTGCAGGCGGTCATCACCGATGGCGCTGGCCGCGTTGAGGGCTTCTTCCAGGTCGCCGGCCTCCAGCCAGTCATGCCGGCGTTGCGCGTGATGCGCCCAGACTCCGGCCAGGCAGTCGGCCTGCAGTTCCTGGCGCACCAGCAGGCCGCCATCGCCTTCGACCCGCTCGCCGCGCTGGCGCGCCGCGTTGACCTTGGCCGATACGCCCAGCAGGGTCTGTACGTGATGGCCGACTTCATGGGCGATCACGTAGGCCTGGGCGAAGTCGCCGGCAGCGGAGAAGCGCTGCTCCATCTCGCGGAAAAACGCCATGTCCAGATACACGCGCTGATCACCGGGGCAGTAGAAGGGGCCAACTGCCGAGCTGGCGAAACCGCAGGCGGAATTGACGCCGCCAGAGAACAGCACCAGTTGCGGATCGCGATACTGCTGGCCAGCCTGCTGGAACAGCTCGCGCCAGGTGTCTTCGGTATCGCCGAGGATGGCGCGGACGAACTCGCTCTGTTCGTCGTTCGCCGCTGGCGCGCTCTGCGTCTGGGTAACCTGCGGCTGGGTGGCCTGGCCGGCGATCTGACCGAGAATCTGCAGCGGGTCCTGGCCCATCAGCAGGCCAACGATGACGATCACCGCCACGCCGCCGAGGCTCAGGCCGCCACCGAGGCGCCTGCCGGAACGGCCGCGCGCATCCACCACGTTGTCACTGCGTCTACCGCGTTGCCAGCGCATGGCGGCACTCCCTGGTTGCTGATCGCTGCAGTGTAGCTGCCCCCGTGCCCGACTCAGTTGGCCGGGTAGTCACTGAGCAACTGATCCTTGCGCTCGCGATCCAGGCCGATGACCTGATAGGCATCGACACGGTCGCCATACTCCATGCCAGGCGAGCCCACGGGCATGCCAGGTACGGCAGCGCCGATCAGATCCACGCGCTCACGCAGTTTGAGAATGTCGGCGGCCGGTACATGGCCCTCGACGAACTTGCCGTCGATCACGCCGGTGTGACAGGAAGCCAGGCGCGGCGGCACGCCCAGTCGCTGCTTGAGCGCACTCATGTCGGCCTCGACATGGTCGTTGACGGTGAAGCCATTGTCCTGCAGATGGCTGATCCAGGCTTTGCAGCAACCGCAATTGGCATCGCGGTGCACATCGATGGTCAGTGGCTCGCTGGCGTGAGCCAGGCTGGTGAACAGGCAGAGGGCGAGCAGGGAACGACGCATGGCAAGGCTCCAGATAATCGAGCGCTCAGCATAGCGCCGGCATGACGACTGCCCAAGCCATTGCGACTATGCGTCGCGACCAGTGGCGGCCTATGCTGGCGGCAGCCACTCCTTGCCTGGAACCCGCCCATGCTGTTCGCCCGAATCGTCCTGTCGATCCAGATCGCTGCCTTGCTCGTGTTGGGGCTGGCCTACTTCATTCGTCCCGAGGAAATGGCCAGCTTCAGCGGCGCGTTGCTGATGGGCAATGCGGCGGTGACCGAAGTGCGTGCCTATTACGGCGGCCTGCAACTGGGCCTGGCGGCTTACCTGGCGATGGCGCTGCTGCGTATGGATTTGCTGCGCCCGGCGTTGCTTTTGCTGGTGCTGCTGTACAGCTCGCTGGCGCTGGCGCGCATTGCCGGGCTGTGGCTGGACGGCGGCGCACAGCAGACCTTCAACCTCTACGCGCTGCTGCTCGAAGTGGTGTCGGCCGGGCTGGCCTGGTGGGCGTTGCGCGGTATGTCACGCTGAGCCGTTCGGCCACTGGGCAGTTGGCAAACCCCGGATTGCATCCGGGCTACGAGGGGCGGTTCAGCGCCGCTCCAGCAGCACACCCGCTTCCATATGGTGGGTGTAGGGGAACTGGTCGAACAGCGCGCTGCGCGTCACCTTGTGGGTGTCGCTCAGCTGGGCGATGTTGGCGGCCAGGGTCTCCGGGTTGCAGGAGATATAGAGGATGCGCTCGAAACGGCGAGTCAGCTCGCAGGTGTCCGGGTCCATGCCGGCGCGCGGCGGGTCGACGAAGACGCTGCCGAAGTCGTAGCTCTTCAGGTCAATGCCGGCAAGGCGGCGGAACGGGCGCACCTCATTCAGTGCCTGGGTCAGCTCTTCGGCGGACAGGCGCACCAGCTCGACGTTGTCCACACCGTTGTCAGCCAGGTTGGCCAGGGCGGCGTTCACTGAGGTCTTGCTGATTTCGGTGGCCAGCACGCGGCGCACGCGGGTGGCCAGCGGCAGGGTGAAGTTGCCGTTGCCGCAGTACAGTTCCAGCAGGTCGTCGTCGCGCTCGCCGAGTACGTCGTAGGCCCAACCCAGCATCTTCTCGCAGACCCGGCCGTTGGGCTGAGTGAAGGCGCCTTCCGGCTGGCGATAGCGGAAACTGCGTCCGGCCACGCTCAGTTCTTCTTCCACGTAATCGCGGCCGATCACCAGGCGCTGGCCACGGGAGCGGCCGACCAGGCTGACATTCAGCTCGGCGGCCAGCTTTTCCGCCTCGGCTTGCCAGGCCTCGTCCAGCGGGCGGTGGTAGGCCAGGGTGATCAGCGCATCGCCGGCCAGGGTGGTGAGAAACTCTACCTGGAACAGCTTGAACGACAGCGCTTCGCTGGCCTGCCAGGCGGCGCGCAGGCGCGGCATCAGCTCGTTGATGCGCAGGCTGGCAATGGGAAAGTCGTCGAGCAGGATCGGCGTGTGTTTGTCGCCCGGCGCGAACATCGCGTAGTGGCGCTGGCCGTCTTCACGCCACAGGCGAAACTCGGCGCGCATGCGGTAGTGCTCGCGCGGCGAGTCGAACACCGCAGGCTCCGGCGCGCCGAAGGGCGCCAGCAGTTCGACCAGACGGGCCTTCTTCTCGGCGAGTTGGGCGTCGTAGGTGGCGGGGTCGAATGCGGGGCGGCTCATCGGTCACTCATGGGGCAGGAAAACGGGGCGCCATTGTAGCGATTCCGTTGCCGGCGTGCCGTTGTCGTCGATCATTGGTGGCGCTGGACGCAGAGCGTCCGGGGGAGGCGTTCCCACGCGGAGCGTGGGAACGATCATGACGAGCGCCGACGGTGGGCTGAAGCGGAACGCCGCCCGGCCCACCCTACTCAGAGTATCCAGGGCGCGGCGTAGGACGTACTTGCGAAGCGGCCGCGTAGGGTGGGCTTCAGCCCACCGATAACACTTCAGAACAGAGCCAGCGCGGCGTAGGGCGTACTCGCGAAGCAGTACGCCGTTATCGGTTGATCAGGCGAAGTAGGCCAGCTTGACCACGAACAGGGCCGAGAGCACCCACATCGCCGGGTTCAGTTCGCGCCAGCGCCCGGCCAGTACCTTGACCGCGGTCCAGGCGATGAAGCCGAACGCGATGCCGTTGGCGATGGAGAAAGTCAGCGGCATGGCCAGTGCGGCGACCACCACCGGGGCGGCGACGGTCAGGTCGTCCCAGTCGATCTGCGCCAGGCTGCTCATCATCAGTACGGCGACGAACAGCAGCGCAGGCGCGGTGGCATAGGCCGGTACGGCGCCAGCCAGTGGAGCGAAGAACAGGGCCAGGAGGAACAGCGCGGCGACCACGCAGGCAGTCAGGCCGGTACGCCCGCCGGTACTGATGCCGGCAGCGGATTCGATGTAGCTGGTGGTGGTGCTGGTGCCCAGCGCGGCGCCGGCCATGGTCGCGGTGCTGTCGGCCATCAGCGCGCGGCCCAGGCGCGGCATCTTGCCGTCCTTGTCCAACAGGTCGGCCTTTTGTGCCACGCCGACCAGGGTGCCGGAGGTGTCGAACAAGTCGACGAAGAGAAAGGCGAAGATCACGCTGATCAGGCCGATATCCAGCGCGCCGGCAATATCCAACTGCAGCAGGGTCGGCATCAGCGACGGTGGCATCGACACCACGCCCTGCAGCTCGGACAGGCCGAGGACAATGGACAGGCCGGTGACCAGCAGGATGCCGATCATCACCGCGCCGGTGACCTTGCGATAGGCCAGCGCGGCGATGACGAAGAAGCCCAGGCAGGCCAGCAGCGCGCCGCCCTTGCTCATGTCGCCGAGGCCGACCAGGGTGGCCGGATGATCGACCACGATGCCGGCGTTCTTCAGTGCGATGATCGCCAGGAACAGGCCGATGCCGGCGGCGATACCGGCGCGCAGGGCCAGCGGGATGCTGTTGATGATCCACTCGCGGATCTTGAAGATCGACAGCAGGAAGAAGATCGCGCCGGAGAGGAACACCGCGCCCAGAGCGGTTTGCCAGCTGTAGCCCATGGTCATCACCACGGTGTAGGTGAAGAAGGCGTTGAGGCCCATGCCGGGCGCCAGAGCGATCGGGTAGTTGGCCAGCAGGCCCATGATCAACGAGCCGATGGCGCCAGCCAGGCAGGTGGCGACGAACACCGCGCCGTGGTCCATGCCAGTCTTGGCCAGCATTTCCGGGTTGACGAAGAGAATGTAGGCCATGGTCAGGAAGGTAGTGATCCCGGCCAGTACCTCGGTGCGCACCGTGGTGTTATGGGCTTTGAGTTGGAACAGTCTTTCCAGCATGGTGGCTCCCCGAGGCGCGAGCGCGCCGAAATTGATCTGCGCAAAGCAAAGCACATCCGTCCATGCGGGCCGGAAAATTGCTCGATCTGGCAAAAGCCGCGCATCATACCAGCAAGGTTTTGCCGGGTGAATTTACGGTCTGTCGTGTCTTTTTATGACCAGGTGGACAGTTTCATTTTCTGTCTGAAGGAGTGGTGAGATGAGCAAGCGAGCACTGATTGCCGTCGCCGATGGTGTCGAAGATCTCGAATGCGTGACGCTGATCGATGTGCTGCGCCGCGCCGATATCGAGGTACTGGTGGCGAGCATCGAAGAGCGCAGGATGATCACCTGCGCCCGTGGTACGCGGCTGACCGCCGATGCCATGTTGGTGGACGTGCTGGCGCAGGATTTCGACCTGATCGTCCTGCCCGGTGGCATGCCGGGTGCGCAGCATTTGGCTGACTTCGAACCGCTGGCCGAGCGAGTACGCAAGCAGGCCAAGGCTGGCGAGTTGTTCGCCGCGATCTGCGCTGCGCCCGCGTTGGCCTTGCAGGGCTACGGGGTGCTCAGGCAGCGGCGCATGACCTGCTATCCGGCGTTCAGTGATCGACTGAGCGGTTGCACCTTCGTCGATGAGGCGGTGGTGGTCGATGGCAACTGCATTACCAGTCAGGGCCCGGGAACGGCATTGGCGTTTGCCCTGACTCTGGTGGAGCAACTGGTCGGGCGCGGCACGCGCACCGAGGTGGCCAAGGCGATGCTGGTGTAGACGGCCTGACTCTGTAGCCCGGATAAAATCCGGGGCGCTGGCGATCATGTTCCCCGGATTGCATCCGGGCTACGCAAAGCACCGTCCAAGGCTCGTGGGCTAAAGCGGATCGCCGCCCGACCCACCCTACGAGCTGAAGCGCCCGCACGGGCTACGTCTCCCGGCTTTCCTGCTCCAGCAACCGCCGTTTGCGCTGCAGTCCCCAGCGGTAGCCGCTGAGGCTACCATCGCTGGCCACCACGCGATGGCAGGGCAGCAGCAGGCCGATGGCGTTGCTGGCGCAAGCGCGGGCAATCGCCCGTGGGTGACTGTGCAGTTGTCCGGCCAGATCGGCGTAGCTGCGGGTTTCGCCGCTGGGAATGTTCTGCAGCGCCTGCCAGACCCGTTGCTGGAAGGCCGTGCCGCGAACGTCCAGGGGTAGATGGGCGGCTCGCTCGGGTTCTTCGAGTTGCTTCAGCACTTGCTGCAGCCAGTTGCGTAGACCCTGTTCATCTTCTTCGAGCTGGGCGGCGGCGAAGCGCTGTTGCAGTTCGACGCGCAGCGTTTCCGGCTCATCGCCAAACAGCAGGGCGCAAACGCCCTTGTCGCTGATGGCCAGTAGCACCTGGCCAAGCGGGCAGGGGGCGATGCTGTAACGCAGGCGCTCGCCGGCGCCGCGTTGACGGCGCTGAGCGGGGCTCATGGCCTGGGGCTTTTCATACAGCGCGCGGGTGCCGGAATAGCCAGCCGCCAGGGCGGCCTCGAGCACGTTGCCTGCCTCTGGCAATTGGGCATCCAGGCGTTGGCGCCGCTGCGCTGCGGCCCAGGCATTGGGCGTCATCCCGGTGCGCACCTTGAACGCCCGGGCCAGATGCGATGGCGACAGGCCGATGCGTGCCGCCAGCTGCGGCAGCGTCAGGCGTTGCTCGCCACTCAGAAGCGCACAGGCAGCCGCGACCAGCGCGTCGAGTTGCTGCGCCGGGCTTTGCCCCTGCGGTGAGCAGCGCTTGCACGGGCGAAAGCCGGCAGCCTCGGCACTGGCTGCATCGGCATGGAAGCTGACGTTGTCGCGCCGTGGCCGCCGCGCAGGGCAGTTCGGCCGGCAGTAAATGCCGGTGCTGCGTACGGTAAAAACGAAGCGCCCGTCGAACGCCTCATCACGTTCGCAAACGGCCTGCCAACAGCGTTCCTGATCAAGCATGGAGCAGCTCTTCTGCTGATGATCTTGCTGACGATTGTCGACTGCGTTCACCGCTCTGCCAATCCGCATTGCACTTTCAAAGCCCTGTCGAGGTCATTTGTACGACGGCCTGAGCGCAACTGCGGCCCAGCGCCTTTAATGATGGATAGGCAAGTGCCAACGGAGATCGCCATGCGCGGGATGCTCGATAGGCCGGAGCAGGAACTGATTCTGGTTGTGGAGGATGCAGTCGACGCGCGCCAGCGCCTCGGCGCGCTGTTGGCCGACCGCTACCAGGTAAGGCTGGTTGGCAGCGAGGAGGCGCTGCATGCCGCCAGGTCGCGGCCGCAGCCAGACCTGATTCTGCTGGGCTGGCAGGACGATTACGCGCTCTGTCGCGGGCTCAGAACCGATCCGCAGACCTGTCATATCCCGCTGATCCTGGTCACCGGTCGCAGCGATGCCGCCGACGAGCAGTTGGGCTTCGACCTTGGCGCCGCCGACTACATAACCAAACCGGTCAGCGCGCCCATCGTGCTCGCGCGCGTTCGAGCGCAGTTGCAGGTCAAGGCAGCCACCGATTACCTGCGTGACAAGAGCGAGTATCTGGAACTTGAGGTCAAGCGTCGTACGCGCGATATCCAGAACCTGCAGGATGTCACCATCGAGGCTATGGCCAGCGTTGCCGTCATGCGTGACAACCCGAGCAGTCGTCGCCTGGAGCGTATCGAGCGCTACATGACCTGCCTGACCGCTGCATTCGCGCGGCAGCAGCCGGCCTTGTCGGCGTCTCTGAACGAAGAGCGCATCGCCCAGTTGGGCAAGTCTGCCATGTTGCATGTGATCGACCGCCTGACCCTGCCGGATCGCGTACTGCTCAATCATGGCGAACCGGATGAAAATGACCTGCGCCTGCTGAGCGAGGGGGTGATCGCCGGACGGGATGCGTTGCAGCGAGCCGAGCGCAAGCTGGGCAGCGTCACCGATTTTCTTTCCGATGCCAAAGACATCGTCTACGGCCAACATGAGCGTTGGGACGGCAAAGGCTATCCACAGGGATTGTTTGGCGAGCAGATTCCGCTTTCGGCGCGTCTGATGGCGTTGGTGGGCCACTTCGAAGAGCTGAGCTGCCGACATCCTTACCGACCGCCAATCAGCCCTGCGCAGGCGGTGGCGCAGATCAGCGCGGCCAGCGGTACACGCTTCGACCCCATGGTGGTATTGGCCTTCGTCGAAGCCACGACGGAGTTCCTGCATATCGCCGAAACTCTGGCTGACGACGCCGCTGCGGTCGGCGTGGAGTTGCAGCGGCTGGAGGACTCGCTGGCAGAAAGCATCGAGTTGACGCTGCCTCCGACGCCATGACGCGGCGCCGCTCGATCCATCGCTTGGGACCGGCAGCCGACATTTGCCTGTAGGGTGCGCCGCGAGCCCCTACCGCGCGGCGCGCCATGGCAGGGAGCTAGTCGACGATCCGCTCTACATGATGGCAGGCCACCTGCCGCGCATCGATCAGGCGCAGCTCAGGGCGTTCGCCGCGGCAGCGTTCGTCGGCATGCGGGCAGCGCTTGTGGAAGGCGCAGCCGGATGGCGGATTCAGCGGGTTGGGCAACTCGCCGCTGATCTTCATCCGTGGCTTGTCCGGATCGGGATGAATCGCCGGCGTCGCCGACAGCAGGGCACGGGTGTAGGGGTGCAGCGGGCGGGCGTAGAGCGCCTCGGCCGCGCCAATCTCTACCGGGCGGCCGAGGTACATCACCAGCACGTCGTCGGCGACATGACGCACCACCGCGAGGTTGTGCGAGATGAACACGTAGCCGGTCTGGTACTGCTCCTGCAGGTCCATGAACAGGTTGAGCACCTGCGCCTGGATCGACACGTCCAGCGCCGAGGTCGGTTCGTCCGCCACCAGCACCTTGGGCTGCAGCATCATGGCGCGGGCCAGGGCGATACGCTGACGCTGGCCGCCGGAGAACATATGCGGGTAGCGCTGGTAATGCTCGGGGCGCAGCCCCACCTGCTGCATCATCGCCTGCACCTTCTCACGACGCTCGGCACGCGACAGGTTGGTGTTGATTAGCAGCGGTTCGGCCAACTGGTCACCGATCTTCTGCCGCGGGTTGAGCGAGGCGTAGGGGTTCTGGAACACCATCTGCACGTCGCGGCGCAACTGCTTGCGCTCGGCCTTGCTGGCGCCGGCCACCTCGCGCCCAGCAATCTGCAGGCTGCCGCTGCTGGGGTCTTCGATCAGGGTCAGGGCGCGCGCCAGGGTGGATTTGCCACAACCGGACTCGCCGACCACCGCCAGGGTCTTGCCAGCCTGCAGGCTGAAGGACACGCCATTGAGCGCCTGCACCGTGGCTGCCGGTTGGAACAGGCCGCGCGAGACGTTGTAGTGACGCGTCAGCTCATGGGCTTCGAGTACGGTGCTCATCAGGCCACCTCCAGCGGGAAGAAGCAGCGCGCGGCGCCACGATCATGTGGTTCCAGGGCTGGGCGTTGCTGGTGGCAGCGCTCCTGCACGTAGGGGCAGCGGGGTGACAGCAGGCAACCCAGCGGACGGTCATAGCGACCGGGCACGATACCAGGCAGGGTAGCCAGGCGGTGGGCGCCGGCGCTGTGTTCGGGGATCGCCTTGAGCAAGGCTTCGGTATACGGATGACTGGGCGCATCGAACAGAGCCGGCACCTGGCCCAGCTCCACCGCTTGCCCAGCGTACATCACGCAGACGCGCTGGGCGGTTTCGGCGACCACGGCCAGGTCATGGGTGATCAGCACCAGGGCCATACCCTGGTCGCGCTGCAGATCCAGCAGTAGCTCCATGATCTGCGCCTGGATGGTCACGTCCAGCGCGGTGGTGGGTTCGTCGGCGATCAGCAGCTTGGGTTCGGCGGCGATCGCCATGGCGATTGCCACGCGCTGGCTCATGCCGCCGGAGAGCTGGTGCGGGTAGGCATCGAGACGGCTGGCGGCGCCTGGTATCTCGACCCGTTCGAGCAATTCGAGGGCACGGGCCCGCGCCGCCTTGCCTTTCAGGCCCATATGCTGGCGCAGCACTTCCTCGATCTGGAAGCCTACGGTATAGCTGGGGTTGAGCGCGGTCATCGGGTCCTGGAAGACCATCGACAGGTCCTTGCCGACGATACGCCGGCGCTGCCGGCCCTTCAGACGCAGCATGTCGGTGCTGTCGAACTGCATGCAATCGGCCTGGACGATGCCGGGTGCGTCGATCAGGCCCATCAGCGCCATCATGGTCACCGACTTGCCGGAGCCGGACTCGCCGACGATGGCCAGCACTTCACCTTTTTCCACACTCAGATCGAGCCCGTCGACCACCGGCACGGCGTCGGCCGCGCCGAAACGTACGGAGAGGTTGCGGATATCCAGCAGACTCATCGGGCGTCCTCCGTGCATAGGGGGGACGATACTTCTCCCGTCCACGCTGCGCAGCTGTGGTGCGCCATGCGCACCGAGATCATCTTGTGCATATGGGCCTCCTCAGATGGCGTTCTTCAGTTTCGGGTCGAGGGCATCGCGCAGGCCGTCACCCATCAGGTTGATCGCCAGCACGCTGAGCAGAATCGCCAGGCCAGGCAGGGTCACCACCCACCAGGCGCGTTCGATGTAGTCGCGCGCCGAGGCCAGCATGGTGCCCCACTCGGGTGTTGGCGGTTGTACGCCGAGGCCGAGAAAGCCCAGCGCGGCGGCGTCGAGAATCGCCGAGGAAAAGCTCAGGGTGGCCTGCACGATCAGCGGCGCCATGCAGTTGGGCAGCACGGTGAAGAACATCAGCCGGGGCAGGCTGGCGCCGGCCAGTTGCGCAGCGGTGACGTAGTCGCGGTTCAGCTCGCCCATCACGGCCGCGCGGGTCAGGCGTACGTAGGAGGGCAGCGAGACGATGGCGATGGCGAAAATGGTGTTGATCAGCCCTGGGCCGAGGATGGCGACGATGGCCACCGCCAGCAGCAGCGATGGCAGCGCCAGCATGATGTCCATCAGACGCATGATGCCGGGGCCGAGCAGGCGCGGGAAAAAACCGGCGACCAGGCCCAGGAGGATGCCGGGAATCAGCGACAGCACCACCGAAGCCAGGCCGATCAGCAGCGACAGGCGTGCACCGTGGATCAGCCGCGAGAGCAGGTCACGGCCCAGCTCGTCGGTGCCGAGCAGGAAGCGCCACTGACCACCATCCAGCCAGACCGGCGGGGTGAGCAGGAAGTCGCGGTACTGCTCGCTGGGATGGTGCGGCGCGACCCAGGGGGCGAACAGCGCGCAGAACACCATCAGTAGCATGAAGCCGAGGCCACAGACGGCGCCCTTGTTATGGCTGAAGGCTTGCCAGAATTCTTTCAGCGGCGAGGGGTAGAGCAGGCTCTGGTCGAGGCTGGTGGCTGCAGTCATGGGCATACCCCCTGGGTAGGGTGCGCTGTGCGCACCGATGGTTGGTCGCCGCTATTGGGGCGCACGGCCTGGGCGGCCCCGCGACACCCTAGGGTCTGTCGATTCATCACGCCTTCCTTACTTCTGATGGCGAATACGTGGATTGGCCAGGCCATAGAGGATGTCCACGGTGAAGTTGACCAGGATCACCAGGCAGGCGATCAGCAGGATGCCGTTCTGCACCACCGGGTAGTCGCGGGCGCCGATGGCTTCGATCAGCCACTTGCCGATGCCCGGCCAGGAGAAGATGGTTTCGGTCAGCACTGCGCCTGCCAGCAGGGCGCCGACCTGCAGGCCGAACACCGTCAACACCGGGATCAAGGCATTGCGCAGGCCATGCACGAAGACCACGCGCGCTGGCGACAGGCCCTTGGCCCGCGCGGTGCGGATGTAGTCCTCGCGCAGCACTTCGAGCATGGCCGAGCGGGTCATCCGCGCGATCACCGCCAGCGGAATGGTGCCGAGCACCACGGCCGGCAGGATCAGGTGGCGCAGGGCATCGACGAAGGCACCTTGCTCTTCGGAAAGCAGCGTGTCGATCAGCATAAAGCCGGTGACCGGCGGAATGTCGTAGAGCAGGTCGATGCGCCCGGAGACCGGTGTCCAGCCCAGGCCGACCGAGAAGAACATGATCAGCAGCAGGCCCCACCAGAAAATCGGCATGGAATAGCCGGTCAGCGAGATGCCCATCACCCCGTGGTCGAACAGCGAGCCGCGCTTGAGGGCGGCGATTACCCCGGCGATCACACCGAGGGTGCCGGCGAACAGCAGGGCAGCCAGGGCCAGTTCGACGGTGGCGGGAAACAGGGTGAGAAACTCTTTCCACACGCTTTCACGCGAGCGCAGTGATTCGCCCAGATTGCCGCTGGCGAGCTGACCGATGTAGTCGAAATACTGCGCATACAGGGGCTTGTTCAGCCCCAGGCGCTCCATGGCCTGAGCGTGCATTTCCGGGTCGACGCGGCGCTCACCCATCATCACCTCCACCGGGTCACCGGGGATCAGGCGGATCAGCGCGAAGGTCAGCAGGGTGACGCCGAAGAAGGTGGGGATCAGCAGCCCCAGGCGTCTGGCGATAAAGGACAGCATCAAGCGGTTCTACTCCGTGGCGGGATGCGGGTGCCGGACGGCGTGGTCTGGCGTTGTTTTAGGCAGGGCGTAGCCGAGAGGTGGCCGCTCTCTGCTGGGTCTGAGCAGTGTGGGAGGGGCTTCAGCCGCGAGCTTGTCGCCGCTAAAGCGCCTCCCACAAGCGTGGTGTCGCGAGGGGTCATGGCAGTTTCACTCGGGCGAAATTGTTCGAGCCCATCGGGCTGAGCACGAAACCCTCGACGCCTTTGCGCAGGGCGACGAATTGCTTGGGATGGGCCTGGGCGATCCAGGGCGCCTGCTGATGGAAGATCGCCAGGGCCTGACGATACAGCACGGCGCGTTTTTCCTGCTCGGCTTCCTGGCGCGCCTGGCGAATCAAGTCGTCGAACTGCTCGTCGCACCAGCCCGCCTGGTTCTCGCCGCTCTTGGCGGCGGCGCAGGACAGGTTGGGGGTGAGGAAGTTGTCCGGGTCGCCGTTGTCGCCGGCCCAGCCCATGAACACCAGGTCGTGCTCGCCGTTCTTGGCACGCTTGATCAGCTCACCCCACTCGAACACGCGAATGTCGCTGCGAATGCCGATGGCGGCGAGATCGGCCTGCAGCATCTGCGCGCCGATGCCGGGGTTGGGGTTGGTCGGCCCGCCGCCGGGGCGCGTCCAGATCGACAGTTTGAAACCCTCGCCATGGCCGGCTTCGGCCAGCAATTGGCGGGCGCGCCCGGGGTCATGCGGCCAGTCCTGCAGCTCGGCATCGTGGCCCCACAACGTCGCCGGGTAGGGCGCTACGGCCGGCGTGGCGTTGCCTTCGCCATATTGCGCGCGGATGTAGGCGGCCTTGTCGAAGGCCAGGTTCAGCGCCTGGCGCACGCGCACATCGTCTAGCGGCGGGTGGCGGGTGTTGATGCCGATATAGGCGGTCAGCAGCGAATCCAGCTCCAGCACCTGCAGCTTCGCGTCGGCCTTGAGGGCGGGAATGTCCACCGGGCGCGGGTAGAGGGCGATCTGGCAGTCGCCGGCCTTGAGCCGTTGCTGGCGCACGTTGGGCTCGGGGGTGATGGCCAGCACCAGGCGCTCGACCGACGGTGCGCCGTCCCAGTGGTCGGGGTTGCCGCGAAAGCGCACCTGGGCGTCCTTGGCGTAACGCTCGAAGACGAAGGGGCCGGTGCCAACCGGCTGACTGTTGAGCCGCTCAGGCGTGTTCGCGGCGAGCAGATGCTCGGCATACTCGGCCGAATAGATCGAGGCGAAACCCATGGCCAGGTTGGCCAGGAAGGGCGCCTCGGGATGCCTGAGGACGAAGCGCACGCGATGTTCGTCGAGCTTTTCCACGCGCTCGATGAGCTGCGCCAGGCCCATGGCCTCGGCGTAGGGAAAGCCACGCAGCGACAGCTTGTGCCAGGGATGCGCCGGGTCGAGCTGGCGCTGGAAGCTCCACAGCACGTCGTCGGCGTTGAACGCGCGAGTCGGGGTGAAGCCCTGGTTGGCGTGGAACTTCACCCCCTGGCGCAGGGTGAAGGTGTAGTTCAGGCCGTCGGCGGCGATTTCCCAGCTCTGCGCCAGCGCCGGCACGATCTCGGTGCTGCCGGGGGCGAAGGCCACCAGGCGCTCGAACAGGGTCTCGGCCGTGGCGTCGGCGGTGGTCGCCGCGGTGTACTGGACGATATCGAAACCTTCCGGGCTGGCCTCGGTGCAGACCACCAGGCTGTCCGCCGCCTGGGCGTGAACGCAGAGCAGCGCGGCCAGCAGCAGGCCGCCGCGGAGAAAGGGCATGGGTGACATGGAAACTCCTGAGCGGGGTAGAGGCGGCGCACCCGCAGGCGCGCCGCCTGCCATCACTTGGCTATTCCTACACCATAGAAGGAGTTGAGTGCGAACGGGCTGATGCGGAAGTCCTGCACTTCCTTGCGCATCGGCTGGTACACGGTGGAGTGGGCCAGCGGAGTGATCGGCACCTCGCGCTTGAGGATCACCTGGGCCTGCTTGTACAGCTTGGTGCGTTCGGCCACGTCGGTGGTGCGCTTGGCGGCCTTGACCAGCTTGTCGTAGTCCTCGAAGCACCACTTGGAGAAGTTGTTGCCATCGACCGCGTCGCAGCCATAGAGGGTGCCGAGCCAGTTGTCCGGGTCGCCGTTGTCGCCGCTCCAGCCGATCAGCATGGCGTCGTGCTCGCCGGCCTTGGCGCGCTTGAGGTATTCGCCCCATTCGTAGCTGACGATGCGCGCCTGGATGCCGATCTTGGCCCAGTCGGCCTGCAGCATCTCGGCGATCTGCTTGGCGTTGGGGTTGTACGGGCGCTGCACCGGCATGGCCCACAGGGTGATCTCGGTGCCTTCCTTGACGCCGGCGGCCTTGAGCAGCTGCTTGGCCTTTTCCGGGTCGAAGGCCGGGTCCTGGATGTCTTCGTTATACGACCACTGGGTCGGCGGCATGCCATTGACCGCCAGCTGCCCGGCGTTCTGGTACACCGCGTCGAGGATCGCCTGCTTGTTCACCGCCATGTCCAGCGCCTGACGCACTTGCAGCTTGTCGAACGGCGGGTGGGTGACGTTGTAGGCGATATAGCCGACGTTGAAGCCGGCCTGCTCGGGCACCTGCAGCTTGGCATCCTGCTTTAGCGAGGCGATGTCGGCCGGGCGCGGGAACAGGGTCACGTGGCATTCGCCGGCCTTGAGTTTCTGCATGCGCACCGAGGCGTCGGTGTTGATGGAGAAGATCAGGTTGTCGATCCTCACGTCCTCGGGCTTCCAGTAGTCCGGGTTGCCCTTGTAGCGGATCACCGTATCCTTCTGGTAGCGGCTGAAGACGAAGGGGCCGGTGCCGATGGGCTTCTGGTTGATGTCGGCGGCCTTGCCGGCCTTGAGCAACTGGTCGGCGTACTCGGCGGACTGGATCGAGGCGAAGCTCATCGCCAGGTTCTGCACGAAGGCGGCGTCCACCTCGTTGAGGGTGAAGCGCACGGTCCTGTCATCGAGCTTCTCCAGCTTGGCGATATTGGCGTCCATGCCCATGTCGGTGAAGTAGGGGAATTCGGTGGGGTAGGCCTTGCGGAACGGATGGTCCTTGTCGAGCATGCGGCCGAAGGTGAACAGCACGTCGTCGGCGTTGAATTCGCGGCTGGGCTTGAAGTATTCGGTGGTGTGGAATTTCACCCCGGGGCGCAGCTTGAAGGTGTAGACCAGGCCATCCTCGGACACCTCCCAGCTTTGTGCCAGACCAGGCTCGACCTTGGTGCCGCCGCGTTCGAACTGGGTCAGGCGGTTGAAGATGGTTTCCGCCGCGGCGTCGAAATCGGTGCCGGTGGTGTACAGGCCCGGGTCGAAACCGGCGGGGCTGCCTTCGGAACAGAACACCAGGTTGGCGGCGCTGGCGAGGGGGGCGCTGGCGATCAGCCCAGCGGTAAGCAAAGCCTGGATAACGGCGTTCTTGCGCATCATGACCTCATCGTTGTTGTGGCTGTGATCCTTGAGGGGCTCCTTGTGGGGGCCACCGTCGAAGCTAGGCAGAGCCTGTGCCCGAGGCAAGTGCGTTTTCGAGGCAAGCAGGGTTGGCGCTACAGCCCTATAAGTCGCTGTCGCATTTATGAAAATTTGTCGGGAAAAGATGGCAAAACGCCGTTATCGGTCGATAACGGCGCTGCTTTGTCGCGGGGCGTGGTTCAGGGCATCTGCACTTCGATAACGCCGTCGGCGCTGACTGTGACCTGGCTGGTGCCGGCTTCGATTTGCGGCGTGGGGGCTGCGTCCATCATCGCCATGCCCTTGGCTTCGAAGTTGCGCATGGCCATTGGCGGCTGGAAACCACCGGTGTTGAGGTTCAGGCTGACCAGCTTGTAGCCCTTGCCGCCAAGCGCTTCGGTGGCCAGCTGGGCGCGTGCCCTGAAGGCATTCACGGCGTCCTTGAGCATGGCATCTTCGCAGGTCTTGCGGGTGTCGGTGGCGATGCTGAAATCCATGCCGGCCATCTTCATCGATTGCAGCAATTCACCGGTCAATGTGGAAAGCCGGGCGAAGTCGGCGCTTTCCAGGCGCACCTCGGCGCGCTCGCGCCAGGCGGCTATCTTCTGGCCCTTGTCGTCGCCCTTGTTTTCAGAATAAACCGGGTAGCTGTGACGGCTGCCGAGCTTGACCGAAACACCACGGACCTGGCGCACCTGCTCCAGTGTCTGATTGAGGGTGGTGGTGATCTCGGCGGCCAGTTTGGCCGGGTCGGCGTGCTGCGCTTCGGTGTAGAGGGTGACGTGCATCAGATCGTGTGCCACTTCCTGGTTGACCTCGGCGCGCAGGGCGATCTGGTTGTAGCGCGCTTCGGCGGCCAGCAGGCCGGTGCTGGCCAGGCTGGCAGCGGTGAAAGCGAGGCCGGTGGCGATACGGGTCATGGTGCGCATGGTGCAGTTCCTTTTCGATGGCCTTTTGGCCGTTTCCCGAGGTTAGACGAAGGCGAGTCGCGACCCGGGTTAATGCCGCTACAACTTTTTTCATCCAGGGCGTTGTTGAGGTATGCGGCCGGTTGCCGCAGCGGCGCAAGGCCGCAGCAGGCTTGGTTATACTCGGCGCAACCATTGGAGTCGCCATGCTCGAACACGTCCAGCTGCTTTCTGCCAGTCGCCAGAACCTCTGGCGCCTGACGCTTATCCGTATTCTGGTGCTGGCCGCTCAGGCTGGCTCGGTCGGGCTCGCCTACAAGTCCGGCATGCTACCGCTGCCCTGGCTGCAGTTGTCAGTCACTCTCGGCATTTCCCTGCTGTTGTGCCTGGGCACGGCCTTGCGCCTGCGTGGGCCTTGGCCGGTGACCGAGGTGGAATATGCTGTACAACTGGCCTGTGACCTGATCATCCACAGCGTGCTGCTGTATTACTCGGGGGGCTCGACCAACCCCTTCGTGTCCTATTACCTGGTGCCACTGACCATCGCCGCAGCGACCCTGCCGTGGATGTTCACCATCGTCCTCGCGGGCCTGGCGCTGGCCGGTTACACCCTGCTGCTGGTGTGGACGCACCCGCTCGAATTGCCGGCGGCGCGTGAGAGCCTGCTGGTCTACGGCATGTGGCTGAGTTTCGCCCTGTCTGCGGCGCTGATCACGTTCTTCGTTGCCAAGATGGCCGAGGAGCTGCGCCGCCAGGACGAGCTGCGCGCCGAACGGCGTGAGGAAAGCCTGCGTGACCAGCAACTGCTGGCCGTGGCCACTCAAGCCGCTGGCGCCGCCCATGAACTGGGTACGCCGCTGGGCACCATGAGCGTGCTGCTCAAGGAGCTGCGCCAGGAGTATCGCGACAAGCCGGCGCTGCAGGATGATCTGGCCCTGCTGCAGGAGCAGGTCAAACTGTGCAAGTACACCCTGCAGCAACTGGTGCGCGCCGCCGAGAACGATCGGCGTCAGGCAGTGGTGGAGCAGTCCTGTGTCGAATGGCTGGAAACCACGCTGAATCGCTGGCACCTGATGCGTCCCGAGGCCAGCTACCGCTATCAATGCCTGGGCCGCGGCACGCCACCGCGCATCATGCCACCGGCCGATCTCACCCAGGCGCTGCTCAACCTGCTCAACAACGCCGCCGACGCCTGCCCGGACAAACTCGACATTCGCCTGGACTGGGACCACCAGTGGCTGCGCCTGAGCATCCGCGATCACGGCGCCGGCGTGCCGCTGGCCATCGCCGAGCAGCTTGGGCGGCCCTTCTTCACCACCAAGGGCAAGGGGTTCGGCCTGGGGCTGTTCCTCAGCCAGGCCAGCGTGACCCGTGCTGGTGGCACGGTTAAGTTGTATAACCATGAAGAAGGCGGCACCCTCACCGAATTGAAGTTGCCGCGAGCCTATGGCGTGGCCTGACAAGGAAAACCCAGCATGAGCGACGAATCCCTGTTCGAAGGTGAAGAGCAGCCCCATCTGCTGCTGGTCGATGACGACCCCACCTTTACCCGCGTGATGGCGCGTGCCATGAGCCGCCGCGGTCTGCGCGTATCCACCGCCTCCAGCGCCGAAGAAGGCCTGGCCCTGGCCAAGGACGACCTGCCGGATTACGCCGTGGTCGACCTGAAGATGGAAGGCGACTCCGGTCTGGTGCTGCTGCCCAAGCTGCTGGAGCTGGACGCCGAGATGCGTGTGGTGATCCTCACCGGCTATTCCAGCATCGCCACCGCGGTGGAGGCGATCAAGCGTGGTGCGGCCAACTACCTGTGCAAACCGGCCGATGCCGACGATGTGCTCACCGCGCTGCTTTCCGAGCATGCCGACCTCGACAGCCTGGTGCCGGAAAACCCGATGTCGGTGGACCGTCTGCAGTGGGAGCACATCCAGCGCGTGCTGGCCGAACACGAGGGCAACATCTCCGCCACCGCCCGTGCCCTGGGCATGCACCGCCGCACCCTGCAGCGCAAGTTGCAGAAGCGCCCGGTTCGCCGCTAAGCCTTCGCACACCCAGACCCGTAGGGCGTAGGGTGGACGGCGATCCGCTTCAGTATCGTAGGGTGGGCTTCAGCCCACCAGAGGTTCAGGCTGCAGGATGGGCTGAGCTTACCAACGCGGGTTCGCGTGGGCTGAAGCGGATCGCCGCCCGGCCCATCCTACAACTGCGCGGCTTTTGCCCGTGGCAGATAAATGCTTAGCCAGCTAACATAGGTCGTCAGACAACCTGCTGGTGTCGCCATGCTCGCCGTCGCTGCACAAACCCTTGCCATCACCGCGCCCGTGTTCGCCATGCTGTTTCTCGGCGTGGCACTCAAACGCCTGCGCTGGATCGATACGCCCTTCATCGATACCGCTTCGAGCCTGGTGTTTCGCGGCACCATGCCGACCCTGCTGTTTCTCGGTGTGGTCAAGGCGGACCTGGATGCGGCCATGCAGCCGCAACTGCTGTCCTACTTCTTCCTGGCCACCGTGGCGTCGTTCTTCGTCGCCTGGGCCTGGGCGATCTGGCGGGTGCCGTTCGAGGATCGTGGCATCTACACCCAGGGGGCCTTCCGCGGTAACAACGGTATCGTCGGCCTGGCGCTGGCCACCAGCATGTACGGTGACTATGGCCTGTCAGTCGGCTCGTTGCTCGCCGCACTGGTGATCCTCTGCTACAACGCGCTCTCGGCGGTGGTTCTGGCCATCTACAGCCCGGGCGTGAAACCCGGTGCCAAGGCCATCGCGCGCAGCATCGTGACCAACCCGATGATCATTGGCGTGCTGCTGGCGGTACCGATTGCCTACTGGAAAATCCCGTTGCCGCAGTGGTTCCTGACCTCGGCCGAGTATTTCGCGCAGATGACCCTGCCGCTGGCGCTGATCTGCATTGGCGGCACCCTGAGCCTGGCATCGTTGCGCCGCAGCAGCGGCACGGCCATCGGTTCGGGCCTGATGAAGATGGTCTGGTTGCCGCTGCTGAGCACCTTCGGCGCCTGGCTGTTCGGCTTTCGCGGGGCGGATCTGGCGATCCTGTTTCTCTATTTCGCCAGCCCGACGGCGGCGGCCAGCTTCGTCATGGCTCGCGCGGTGGGCGCCAACCACGAGCTGGCGGCGGCCATCATCGTCATCACCACCCTGGCGGCGGTGGTCACCACCAATATTGGCCTGCTGTTGCTGCAGTGGGGTGGCTGGATCTAGCAGGCTGTTGAAAAACTACCTGCGTTGCCATTGCTGCGTTAAAAACAGGCTCAAAATGCTCATTTACAACTCGTAAACTCCGCTTTTTCGCCTGTTTTTGCCTTGCACTGGCTGCCTCGCCTACGTTTTTCAGCGGCCTGCTAGCTGGGTTCGGTTTGCCGGCGATTAACGGATCGCCGGCAAGCCAGCTCCTACGAGGCGTTGCCCTGGTACTCGTCGATCACTTCCTGCGCCGCGCGGAAGGCATCGATGCTGGCTGGTACGCCAGCATAAACCGCGCAGTGCAGCAGGGTTTCGCGAATTTCCTCGACGGTGCAGCCGTTGTTCAGCGCGCCACGCACATGGCCTTTGAGTTCCTGCGGGCATTTCAGCGCGGTCAGCGCAGTCAGGGTGATCAGGCTACGTGTCGCGCGTGGCAGGCCGCTGCGTGTCCAGACGCCACCCCAGGCATGTTCGTTGACGAAGTCCTGCAATGGCTGGGTAAGCTCGGTGGCATTGTTCAGGGCGCGATCGACGAATGCATCGCCCATCACTTCACGACGTACCTGCAGACCGCGATCGTGGTTCTCGCTCATGTTCACACCTGCTCGCCGCGTTGTTTGTGCCAGGAGCGCCCGGCGATGATCACCAGGGTAATGGCGGTAAGCGGCAGTACGTAGCCGATCATCGCGTCACCGAAGGTCTGAGCCAGCGGCCGGCCCGTGCTGAACATAACCAGGTAGAGGGTGTAGGCCACGTAGTAGCCCACGAACAGCAGACCTTCCCAGCGGTTGATACGGTAGCCGCTGAAGAAAATCGGCAGGCAGGCTACTGCTACTGCGATCATCACCGGGAAGTCGAAGGCCAGTGCGTTGGCTGCTACTGGAATGGCTGCCGGCGCAACCATCGAGGCCAGACCCAGCACGCAGAGCAGATTGAAGATATTGCTGCCGACGATATTGCCCACGGCGATATCGCGTTCGCCCTTGATGGCAGCCAGGATCGAAGTGGCCAACTCCGGCAGCGACGTGCCGACAGCGACAACCGTCAAACCGATGACCAGCTCCGAAATTCCCAGTGCTCGTGCAAGCGTCACGGCGCCTTCGACCAGGAAGTTTGAACCTGCCACCAACAGCACCAGCCCGGCGATGATCAGGCCCAGGTTGATCGCCCAGGCATAGGGCTTGGGCGCCTCGTCGAGACCGAATTCCTTGGCGAATTCGTCATCGTCGCCGCCCTTGTCCTTGCGCGCGCTGTAGATCAGGAAACCGGTGTATGCCAGCACGCCGGCGAACAGCAAGGCACCATCGAAACGGCTCAGTTCACCATCCCAGGCCAGGCCGAAGGTGACCAGGCTGGCGCCGATCATGATGGGCACATCGAGGCGAATGAGCTGGCGCGAGACGACCAGTGGTGCGACCAGGGCGGTCACGCCCAGAATCAACAGCACGTTGGCGATGTTGCTGCCGACCACGTTACCGATGGCCAGATCGCCGCTGCCATTGAGCGCCGACTGCACGCTGACTGCGGTTTCCGGCGCGCTGGTGCCGAAGGCCACCACGGTCAGGCCGATTACCAGTGGCGGAATGCCGAACTGTGCGGCCAGCTTGGCGGCGCCACGTACCAATACCTCGGCGCCGGCAACCAGCAGCACCAGGCCGGCGATCAGGTAGACATAGGTCATCAGGGTCATTGCAGGGTAGCTCCGAAAAAAGTGCGGCTAGTGTAGCGACGGCATTATTGGCCGCCAGGGGCGGCAGAAAGATTTTGTTGCCAATTGTTCCTCAGTCCAGCGTCTCGACCCTGACCGGCACCACGCCTGCGCGCAGCATGTCGAGGCGCACGGCAGCGGCGCGGGAAACGTCGATGACGCGACCGCGCACGAAGGGGCCGCGGTCGTTGATGCGCAGCACCACGCTGCGCTCGTTGTTCAGGTTGGTTACTCGTACCCGCGTGCCGAACGGCAGGGTGCGATGAGCAGCGGTCAGCGCGTTCTGATCGAAGCGTTCGCCGCTGGCGGTGCGCTGGCCGTGGTGGCGGTCACCGTAATAGGAGGCCTTGCCGGTTTCGCTGCTGCCTGAGCCGCCACCGAAGGTAGAGCAGCCGCCGAGCAGGGCGAATGCACCGAGCAGTGCCCATGTCTGTAGCCCGGATGCAATCCGGGGCAGTGAAGGTTCCCGGATTGCATCCGGGCTACGCATCGTCATATTCGCGGTCTCCATGAAAAACGCCGGGCGAGCCCGGCGTCATTGCAGCTAGCGTGAGCGAGCCGGCCTGGCTCAGCCTTCGAGCTTCTTCTTCAGCAGTTCGTTCACTTGTCCCGGGTTGGCCTTGCCCTTGGAGGCTTTCATGGCCTGGCCGACGAAGAAACCGAACATCTTGCCGCGCTTGGCTTCGTCGCTGGCGCGGTATTGCTCGACCTGCTCGGCGTTGGCGGCCAGCACTTCGTCGAGCATCTTCTCGATGGCGCCGGAATCGGTGACCTGCTTGAGGCCTTTCTTCTCGATGATCTCATCGGCGCTGGCGCCTTCACCGGCGGCCAGGGCTTCGAAGACCATCTTGGCGATCTTGCCGCTGATGGTGTTGTCCTTGATGCGCAGGATCATGCCGCCCAGTTGTTCGGCAGACACTGGCGACTGCTCGATCTCCAGGCCTTCCTTGTTGAGCAGGCTGGACAGCTCGCCCATCACCCAGTTGGCCGACAGCTTGGCATCGCCGCAGGTCTTCTCCACCGCCTCGAAGTAATCGGCCAGTTCGCGGCTGGCAGACAGTACGCTGGCGTCGTAGGTGGACAGGCCGAACTGGCTTTCGAAGCGCTCGCGCTTCTGCGGCGGTAGCTCGGGCAGGCCGGCGCGCAGTTCGTCGAGGAAGCTGTGCTCGATCACCACCGGCAGCAGGTCCGGGCAGGGGAAGTAACGGTAGTCGTTGGCTTCTTCCTTGCTGCGCATGGAGCGGGTCTGATCCTTGTTCGGATCGTACAGGCGGGTTTCCTGCACCACCTTGCCGCCGTCCTCGATCAGTTCGATCTGGCGCTGCACTTCGTGGTTGATCGCCTTCTCGATGAAGCGGAACGAGTTGACGTTCTTGATCTCGGCGCGGGTGCCGAACTCGGCCTGGCCTTTCGGGCGCACCGAGACGTTGCAGTCGCAGCGCAGCGAGCCTTCGGCCATGTTGCCGTCGCAGATGCCGAGGTAGCGCACCAGGGCGTGGATGGCCTTCACATAGGCCACTGCTTCCTTGGCCGAGCGGATGTCCGGCTCGGAAACGATCTCCAGCAGCGGCGTGCCGGCGCGGTTGAGGTCGATGCCGCTCATGCCGTGGAAGTCTTCGTGCAGGCTCTTGCCGGCGTCCTCTTCCAGGTGCGCACGGGTGATGCCGATGCGCTTGACGGTGCCGTCTTCCAGGGTGATGTCGAGGAAGCCCTTGCCGACGATGGGGTGATCCATCTGGCTGGTCTGATAGCCCTTGGGCAGGTCCGGGTAGAAGTAGTTCTTGCGCGCGAAGACGTTACGTTCGGCGATCTCGGCGTCGATCGCCAGGCCGAACTGGCAGGCCATGCGCACGGCTTCGGCGTTCAGTACCGGCAGGGTGCCGGGCATGCCGAGGTCGACCAGGCTGGCCTGGGTGTTGGGCTCGGCGCCAAAGGTAGTGGCGCTGGCCGAGAAAATCTTCGATTGGGTGCTGAGCTGAGCGTGGATCTCAAGCCCGATCACGGTTTCCCATTGCATCTTTAGTGTTCCTCGAATGCGTTGCAAACGGCTGCCGCCTCTTGATCCGTAGGAGCCCGCTTGCGGGCGATCTGTTGCTATCGCCCGCAAGCGGGCTCCTACAGGGGGCTGGCCTTTGCCTTAGAAGCCTTTGGGTGCTTGTTTATGCCAGTCGCTGACCTGTTGATACTGGTGCGCGACATTGAGCAGACGACCCTCCTGGAAATAGTTGCCGAGCAACTGCACGCCCACCGGCAGGCCATCGACGAAGCCAGCCGGCATCGACAGGCCGGGGATGCCGGCCAGGTTGGCGGTGATGGTGTAGATGTCTTCCAGGTAGGCGGACACCGGGTCGGCGTTCTTCTCGCCGAGCTTCCAGGCCAGGTTCGGCGTGGTCGGGCCGAGGATCACGTCGACGTCCTTGAAGGCGGCGACGAAGTCGTTCTTGATCAGCCGGCGAATCTGCTGGGCCTTGATGTAGTAGGCGTCGTAGTAGCCGGCGGACAGCGCGTAGGTGCCGACCATGATGCGCCGTTTGACCTCGGCACCGAAGCCTTCGCCGCGCGAGCGCTTGTACAGGTCCTGCAGGTCTTTCGGGTTCTCGCAGCGATAGCCGAAACGCACACCGTCGAAACGCGACAGGTTGGAGCTGGCTTCTGCAGGCGCGATTACGTAGTAGGCGGGGATCGCGTGCTGCATGTTTGGCAGCGAGATGTCTTTGACGGTGGCGCCGAGCTTTTTCAGTTCTTCGACCACGGCCATCACCTTCTCACCGATGCGTGCATCGAGGCCGGCGCCGAAGTATTCCTTCGGCAGGCCGATGCGCAGGCCGGCCAGCGGCTGGGCCAGTGCCGCGAGGTAGTCATCGACCGGCTGGTCGACACTGGTCGAATCCTTGCTATCGAAACCGGCCATGGCGCCAAGCAACAGGGCGCAGTCCTCGGCGGTACGGGCCAGCGGGCCGCCCTGATCGAGGCTGGAGGCGTAGGCGATCATGCCCCAGCGCGAGACGCGGCCGTAGGTCGGCTTGATGCCGGTGAGGTTGGTCAGCGCAGCCGGCTGACGGATCGAGCCGCCGGTGTCGGTGCCGGTGGCGGCCGGCAACAGGCGGGCGGCCACGGCGGCTGCCGAGCCACCCGAGGAGCCGCCCGGTACGCGGCTGGTGTCCCAAGGGTTCTTCACCGGGCCGTAGTGGCTGGATTCGTTGGCCGAGCCCATGGCGAATTCGTCCATGTTCAGCTTGCCCAGGGTGACGGTGCCGGCGGCCTTGAGTTTTTCCACCACGGTGGCGTCGTAGGGCGCCTTGAAACCGGTGAGGATCTTCGAGCCACAGGACGTCAGCACGCCGTTGGTGCAGAACAGATCCTTGTGGGCGATCGGTGCGCCGAGCAGCGGGCTGTTTTCGCCGGCAGCGCGACGGGCGTCGGCGGCCTTGGCCTGTTCGATGGCCAGATCTTCGGTGACGGTGATGAAGCTGTTGAGCTGCGGGTCGAGCTGCGCGATACGCGCCAGCAGGCTGCGGCTCAGCTCTTCGGCGGAGAATTGTTTGTCGGCGAGGCCACGGGCGATCTCGGCCAGGGTCAGTTGATGCATGTCGAGCCCTTTCCTTTATTCGATGACTTTCGGCACGAGGTACAGGCCGCTTTCCACGGCCGGGGCGATGGCCTGGTAGGCGTCGCGCTGGTTGCTCTCGGTGACCACGTCGGCACGCAGGCGCTGGGTCGCTTCCAGCGGGTGGGCCAGGGGTTCGATGCCCTGGGTGTCGACGGCCTGCATCTGGTCGATCAGGCCGAGAATGCTGTTCAGGGTCTCGGTGGTTTGCGGAATATCGCCTTCATTCAGACCCAGGCGGGCCAGGTGGGCGATTTTTTCCACCTCGGAGCGTTCAAGCGCCATCGGGGGTTCTCCAGTGGAAGTGTGACAGAGGGGGCATCGGTAAGCGGCTGCAGGGAACGGATGTCGCGAGCCAGCGGTCAAAGGCCGCGATGTGCAGCTGCAAGGCCCGGAAAAACAGGCAATCTACCATATTGCCGCCTTGCTCAAAATCCCTGCCGTTGTTAGAGTTTGCCGCACTTTTTACCTGCGCGTTTTCCGCGCCTGGCCTTCACCCACGCGTTGCCTAGGGTCCCTTCCTAATGTTCAAGAAACTGCGTGGCATGTTTTCCAGCGATCTGTCGATCGACCTGGGCACTGCCAATACCCTTATTTATGTGCGCGAGCGCGGTATCGTCCTGAATGAGCCGTCCGTGGTCGCGATCCGTACCCACGGCAACCAGAAGAGCGTCGTGGCCGTCGGCACCGAGGCCAAGCGCATGCTCGGCCGTACGCCTGGCAACATCTCCGCGATTCGCCCGATGAAGGACGGCGTCATTGCCGACTTCAGCGTCTGCGAGAAGATGCTGCAGTACTTCATCAACAAGGTTCACGAGAACAGCTTCCTGCAGCCGTCGCCGCGCGTGCTGATCTGCGTGCCGTGCAAATCGACCCAGGTCGAGCGCCGCGCCATTCGTGAATCGGCCCTCGGCGCCGGTGCCCGTGAAGTGTTCCTGATCGAAGAGCCGATGGCCGCTGCCATCGGTGCCGGCCTGCCGGTCGAAGAGGCGCGCGGTTCGATGGTCGTCGATATCGGTGGTGGTACCACCGAGATCGCCCTGATTTCCCTGAACGGTGTGGTCTATGCCGAATCCGTCCGCGTCGGTGGCGACCGTTTCGACGAAGCCATCATCACCTACGTACGCCGCAACTACGGTTCGCTGATCGGTGAAGGTACCGCTGAGCGCATCAAGCAGGAAATCGGTACTGCCTACCCGGGCGGCGAGATCCGTGAAGTCGACGTACGCGGCCGCAACCTGGCTGAAGGCGTACCGCGCAGCTTCACCCTCAACTCCAACGAAGTGCTCGAAGCGCTGCAGGAATCCCTGGCGACCATCGTCCAGGCGGTCAAGAGCGCGCTGGAGCAATCGCCACCCGAGCTGGCTTCGGACATCGCCGAGCGCGGCCTGGTGCTGACCGGTGGTGGCGCGCTGCTGCGCGACCTGGACAAGCTGCTCTCCCAGGAAACCGGTCTGCCGGTGATCGTCGCCGAAGACCCGCTGACCTGCGTCGCCCGTGGCGGCGGCAAGGCCCTGGAAATGATGGACCGCCACGCCATGGACCTGCTCTCCACCGAGTAAGGGGTTCGCTAGTGGCTCGCTGTCGTGCCGCCTTCGGGCGGCACGCGCATATTCGAGCATTGCAGTACACTCGGCCCAACCTTCGCCTGACCGGTTTGCCTTTCGCATGAATTCGCGCGCTTTCCGCCCCTGTGGCGCACGAGGAGCAGGTCATTAAGCCGCTCTTCGCCAAAGGTCCCTCGCTGGGCATTCGTCTGCTGGTATTTGCCGTACTGTCGGCGGTGCTGATGGTGGTCGATGCCCGCTTCGAGACGCTCAAGCCGCTGCGCAGCCAGATGGGGCTGGTGCTCACGCCTTTCTATTGGCTGGCCGATGTGCCCGTACGCGTCTGGGATGGGGCAACTCAGCAGATTTCCTCGCGCAGCGAACTGATGGCCGAGAACGAGAAGCTCAAGGCCGAGGCTCTGCTGCTGCAGCGTCGCCTGCAGAAGCTGGCAGCGCTGACCGAGCAGAACGTGCGTCTGCGCGAACTGCTCAACTCCGCCGCGCTGGTGGATGAAGAAGTGCTGGTCGGCGAGCTGATCGGCGTCGATCCCAACCCCTATACCCACCGCATCCTGATCGACAAGGGCGAGAAGGATGGCGTGTTCCTCGGGCAGCCGGTGCTCGATGCGCGCGGGCTGATGGGCCAGGTGGTCGAGATCATGCCTTACACTTCGCGCGTGCTGTTGCTCACCGACAACACCCACAGCATCCCGGTACAGGTCAACCGCAACGGTCTGCGTGCCATCGCCGTCGGCACCGGCAACCCGGAGCGCCTGGAGCTGCGTCACGTCGCCGATACCGCCGATATCAAGGAGGGCGATCTGCTGGTCAGCTCCGGCATGGGCCAGCGCTTCCCGGCCGGCTACCCGGTGGCCACGGTCAAGGAAGTGATTCATGACTCCGGCCAGCCTTTCGCAATCGTCCGTGCCGTACCGACCGCCGCGCTCAATCGCAGCCGTTACCTGCTGCTGGTGTTCTCCGACCGGCGCACGCCCGAGGAGCGCGCCAACGATTCCGCCGAGGCTCAGGAAGCCGCCGACCGCGAAGCCGAGCAGGCGCGCAATGGCGAGCCCGCAGCTGACGCACCGGCAGCTGACGCCCCCGCACAGGAGAGCAACTGATGGCTGGCGTACAGCCCCGTAACGGCTGGGTGATCTGGCTGAGCCTGGCGCTCGGTTTGTTGCTCAGTGTTTCGCCGTTGCCCGAGTTCATGCAGATCGGTCGCCCGCTGTGGGTCGCCTTGATTCTCACCTATTGGGTACTGGCTCTGCCGCATCGTGTCGGCATGACCACCGCCTGGATTCTTGGCTTGGCGCAGGACGTGCTGTTCGGCACCCTGCTCGGGCAGAACGCCTTGATCCTCACCCTGATCACCTTTCTGGTGCTGAGTCTGCACCAGCGCCTGCGCATGTTCCCCATGTGGCAGCAGAGCATGGTGCTGATGGTGGTGTTCGGTCTCGCCCAGCTGGTTCAGCTGTGGCTCAACGCCCTGACCGGTAGTCGTCCGCCAACCCTGGCCTTCGTCCTGCCGGCACTGGTCAGCGCTCTGCTGTGGCCCTGGATCTGCGCCATCCTGCGCGGTCTGCACCTGCGCCTCAACGTCAACTGAACGCGGCCTGCCGCACGGCTGGCCGAGGTTCGCAAGGGAGATACCCGCATGGCCGAGCTGTTTCTGGCCTCCGCCTCGCCCCGTCGTCGTGAATTGCTGGCTCAGATCGCTGTGCCTTGCGTCACGCAAATCGCTTCGATAGACGAAACCCCATTGCCAGATGAGCCGCCAGCAGCCTATGTAGAGCGTCTGGCGCGTGACAAAGCGCGCGCCGGTCTGCTCGCCTTGGGCGGGCGTGACGATGCCGTGGTGTTGGGCGCCGACACCGCTGTGGTGCTCGATGGACGCATTCTTGGCAAACCGGCGGACCTCAATGAGTCGCGCGCCATGCTGCAGGCCCTGTCCGGGCGCAGCCATCAGGTGCTGACGGCCGTGGCGTTGGTCGGTGGTGGCCGCGAGGCGGTGCGAGTGGTCAGCAGCGAGGTGAGCTTTCGTCCTATCAGCGAGGCGGAAATCGAGGCCTACTGGGCCAGCGGCGAGCCATGTGACAAAGCGGGCAGTTATGGTATCCAGGGGTTGGCAGCCGTGTTCGTCAGCGGCTTGCAGGGCAGCTATTCGGCAGTGGTCGGTCTGCCGCTGTGCGAAACTGCAGAGCTGCTTGGCGAATTTGGTATTGCCTGCTGGCAGTTGCCGGCGCAAGGGCCGTGCTAAGACCCCAGGCGGTGGCTGCATAGGTAGTTTTTTGGACGTGCCCGAAAGCTTGAGTCCGCGGGGCGGTGCAGTAGCCCGGCCGGCATGATCACCAGGATGGATGCATGAGCGAAGAGATTCTGATCAATATCACGCCGATGGAGTCGCGCGTGGCGGTGGTGGAAAACGGCGTGCTGCAGGAAGTGCACGTCGAGCGTACGCAGAAGCGCGGCATCGTCGGCAATATCTACAAAGGCAAGGTGGTGCGTGTGCTGCCCGGCATGCAGGCGGCCTTCGTCGATATTGGCCTGGAGCGTGCAGCCTTCATTCATGCTTCCGAGATTTCCGCCCGCGAGGGCACTGCGGTGGAGCCGATCAGCGCCCTGGTCCACGAAGGGCAGAGCCTGGTGGTGCAGGTCACCAAGGACCCTATCGGCAGCAAGGGGGCGCGTCTGACCACTCAGTTGTCGATCCCTTCGCGTTATCTGGTGTACATGCCACGCACCAGTCATGTCGGTATTTCCCTGAAGATCGAAGACGAAGCAGAGCGCGAGCGCCTCAAGCAGGTGGTCGCCGATTGCGTCGCCGCCGAAGGCATCGAGGAGGCCGGCGGCTTTATCCTGCGCACCGCTGCCGAGGGCGCAGGCGCTGATGAAATTCTGATCGACATCCGTTATCTGCGCCGCCTCTGGGACCAGATCGGTGCGCAGATCCAGAACTGCAAGGCGCCCACGGTGATCTACGAGGATCTGTCCCTGGCGCTGCGTACCCTGCGTGACCTGGTCAGCCCGCGGACCGAGAAGATTCGCGTGGACTCGCGGGAAACCTTCCAGAAAATCACGCAGTTCGTCGCCGAATTGATGCCGGAGATCGCCGATCGTCTCGAGCACTATCCTGGCGAGCGGCCGATCTTCGACCTGTACGGTGTCGAGGACGAAATCCAGCGCGCACTGGAGCGCAAGGTGCCGCTGAAGTCCGGCGGTTACCTGGTGGTCGACCCCGCCGAGGCGATGAGCACCATCGACGTCAACACCGGCGCCTTCGTCGGCCATCGCACCCTCGAAGAAACCATCTTCAAGACCAATCTCGAGGCAGCCACCGCCATTGCCCGTCAGCTACGTCTGCGCAACCTGGGCGGTATCATCATCATCGACTTCATCGATATGGAAGACGAAGAGCATCAGCGCCAGGTACTGCGCACCCTGGAGAAGCAGCTCGAGCGTGATCATGCCAAGACCAACATCATCGGCATCACCGAACTCGGCCTGGTGCAGATGACCCGCAAGCGCACGCGTGAAAGCCTCGAGCAGATTCTCTGCGAGCCCTGCAGTGCCTGCCAGGGGCGCGGCAAGTTGAAGACGCCGGAGACCATTTGCTACGAGATCTTCCGTGAGATTCTGCGTGAAGCCCGCGCCTACCAGGCGGAAAGCTATCGCGTGCTGGCCAATCAGAAGGTGGTCGATCGCCTGCTCGATGAAGAGTCGGGCAACGTCGCTGATCTGGAAGCCTTCATTGGACGTACCATCAAGTTCCAGGTGGAAACCATGTATTCCCAGGAACAGTACGACGTGGTGCTGCTCTGAGCACGGGGACTGTCGAGGTGAACGCTCTGGCGCGCCTGTTTGCGGCGCTGCTGCGCTGGGGCCTGGGTCTTTGCGCCGCCGTGCTGGTGCTGGCCGCGCTGTACGTCAGCCTGGGCCGTGAGCTGGTGCCGCTGGTGGCTGAATACCGGCTCGAACTGGAAGATCGTGTCACGGCGCAGCTGGGTGTGCCGGTACGTATCGGTCGCCTCGAAGGTCGTTGGCAGGGCTTTGCCCCGGTGCTGGAGGCGCATGACGTGCGCCTGGGCAGCGAAGAGGAAGGCCTGAGCCTGGAGCGCGTACGACTGGTACCGGATGTGGGCGGCAGTCTGTTGGCACGCCAGCCGCGCATCGCCCACCTGCAGTTCGACGGGCTGCAGCTGAATGTGCAGCAGAACGCCGATGGTGGCTGGCGGGTGCAAGGGATGCCACAGCGCAGCGGTCCCGAGCTGGATGTCGAACAGCTGCTGGAACAGTTGCAGATCGTGCACCGCATCAGTCTGCTCGACAGTCGCGTGGTGCTGCAGCCGCTCGATCAGGCACCGCTGCTGCTCAGCTACGTTAGCTTGAGCCTGCGCTATGGCAACAACAGCCAGCGCCTCGATGGGCGCCTGTTGCTGCCCGATGGTCAGCCGGTGGCGCTGCGACTGCGCACGCGCATGCAGCCCAAAACCTGGCGCGAGGCGCAGTCCGAGCTTTATCTGAGCCTGCCGCAGAGCGACTGGGCCGCCTGGCTGCCGAAATCGCTACTTGGCGACTGGCAGCTACAGCGCCTGCAGGCTGGCGGCGAGCTGTGGCTGGAGGGCCGTGGTCTGGTCCTGGACAGGGGCGCCTTGCGTCTGCACGCCCCCGAGCTGGCCGGCGGCCAGGCCAAGCATGAAGCAGTGACGCTCAAGGACCTGGCCTTCAACGCCTTCTTCACTCAAGACAAGCAGGGTGTGCGGGCGCAGATCGACTCCCTGGCTTTGACCCATGGTGAGCAGCGCATCGGCGATCTACACCTGAACCTGAATCAGAAGGACGTGGGCGAGGTTGACGAGCGTTGGGCGCTAAGCGCCGATCGCCTCGATCTGGCGGCCTGGGCGCCGCTGGTGCAGGCGTTGGTGCCGATGCCTGATGCAGCCCGCGATGTCCTGGTCGCGCTGGCGCCGGTGGGCGCGGTCAACAACCTGCTGCTCGACTATTACCCGCAACGTGAAGGCGCCGAGCGCCTGCAGTTCGCCGCCAATCTGGACAGGGTGGGCATCCAGGCCTACCACGGTGCGCCGGCTGCCGAGAACGTCAGTGGCAGTGCCTCGGGCAATATGTTCCAGGGCGAGCTGCGCCTGAACAGCGAAAATTTCGCCCTGCATCTGGATCAACTGTTCCCCAAGCCCTGGCGCTATCGTCATGCCCAGGCGCGCTTGAGCTGGGACTGGAATGAAACCGGCCTGACCCTGTACAGCCCCTATATGCGCGTGGATGGCGAGGAGGGGCAGGTCGCCGGTGACATGCTGATCCGCCTGCTGCGCGACCCAGAGGCCGAGGACTACATGGACCTGCGTGTCGGCATGCGCGACGGCGATGTGGCCTACACCGAGAAGTACCTGCCGAGTCGCGCGCCGGGTATGAGCGCCGAGCTCGACCAATGGCTGAAGACTGCCATTCGTGCTGGCCATGTCGAAGAAGGTTACTTCCAGTATCAGGGCTCGCTGAACAAGGGCGCACCGTTGGGGGCACGCAGCCTCAGCCTGTTCTTCAAGGTCAAGGATGCCGAACTGGCCTTCCAGCCCGGTTGGCCGTCGCTGCGCGAGGGCGTGGGTGAGGTGCTGATCGAGGATGATGCAGTGCGCGTGCGTCTGCAGAGCGGGCGCTTGCAGGAAAGTACGGTCAGTAATGTCGTGGCCAATATTCCACTGTTGCACGACGGCAAGCCGCCGCGCCTGCAGCTCGATGGTGAGGTGCAGGGCAGCCTGAGTGATGCCATCAAGCTGTTGCAGGAGGCACCACTGGGAACAGCGGAAATCTTCGACGGCTGGCAGGGCGAGGGGCCTCTGGCCGGGCGCCTGCAACTGGATATTCCGCTGCAAAAAGGGGGGCCACCTGTTGTGGTGGTGGACTTCGCCACCGAGGGGGCGCGCCTCAAGCTGACCAATCCTGATTTGCAGCTGAGCAACCTGCAGGGGGCGTTTCGCTTCAACAGTGCCGCTGGCTTGAGCGCGCCGGATGTGCGTGCCGAGGTCTTCGGTCGCCCGGTACGCGGCAAGATCAGCGCCGAGGGTGCGCGTGGCAAGGCGCTTACACGTTTCGATCTGCGTGGCCAGGTGCAGGTCGAAACTCTCAGCCAATGGCTGGGCGGGCCGCAGAAGCTGCCGGCCAGCGGACTGCTGCCTTATCGCCTGCGCCTGACCCTGGATGGCGATGACAGTCAATTACGCGTCGACTCCAACCTGCGTGGTGTGGCGGTCGAGCTACCAGCCCCGTTCGGCAAGACGGCGCAGCAGACGCGTGATACCAGCTGGCGCATGACCCTGGCCGGTCGTGAGCGCCGCTACTGGGCCGAGTATGGCGATCTGGCCAGCCTGAATCTGGCCGCACCTCCAGGCGCGCTGGCTGAGGGGCGGGGTGAACTGGTGCTCGGTGGTGCCCCGGCGGGGTTGCCGCCTGGCCAGGGGCTGCGCGTGCGCGTGCGCTTGGACGAACTGGATCTCGATGCCTGGAAGCAACTCGGCAGCAATCATCCGGTCAGGTTGGATGCTGATAGCCAGCGCCTGCTACGCAGTGCACGGCTGGATGTCGGACGCTTCCGTGGTTTTGGTCAGGAGGTCGAGCAACTGACGCTTGGCCTGGCGCGAGAAGGCCAGGCCTGGGCCTTGCAGATCGACAGTGAGTTGGCCGCCGGGCGTGTGCTGTTGGCCGATCGTGCGGACACGCCGATTGCCATCGACCTGCAGTATGTACGCCTGCCGGCGCCTGACGCCGAAGCGGCGAAGGTCGTCGATGCGCCTGATCCCCTGGCCGATTTCGATCCCGGCACGCTGCCGGCCATGGATATCCGTATTCAGCGTGTACAGCGTGGCGACAAGGTGCTGGGCGCCTGGTCGCTCAAGGTCAGGCCCGAGGCGCAGGGCGTGCGTTTCGATGAACTCGACCTCGATCTGCAGGGGCTGAAGATTGGTGGTAGTGGTGGCTGGCGAGGCACGCCTGGCCACACCCAAAGCTGGTACAAGGGGCGCCTACAGGGCAAGGATCTCGGCGACATTCTGCAAGCCTGGGATTATGCCCCCAGCGTTACCAGCGAAAGTTTCAGGGTAGACGCCGATGCCACCTGGCCCGGCTCTCCGGCGTGGTTCTCGCTCAGGCGTTTTTCCGGCAATCTCGATCCTGCGCTACGCAAGGGCCAGTTCGTCGAAGTGCAGGGCTCGGCCCAGGCGTTGCGGGTATTCGGCCTGCTCAACTTCAACTCGATTGGCCGGCGTCTGCGCTTGGACTTCTCCGACCTGCTGGGCAAGGGGCTGAGTTACGACCGGATCAAGGGCAACCTGCAGGCCACCAATGGTCTGTTCGTCACCCGGGAGCCGATCACCCTGACGGGGCCGTCGAGCAACCTGGAGCTCAATGGCAATCTGGACATGCGCGATGAGCGCATCGACGCCAAGCTGCTGGTGACCCTGCCGGTGACCAACAACTTGCCACTGGCTGCACTGATTGTCGGCGCGCCGGCCATTGGCGGGGCGTTGTTCGTGGCCGACAAGTTGCTGGGTGACAAGGTCGCGCGTTTCGCCAGCGTGCAGTACGACGTCAAGGGCCCGCTGCAGGATCCGCAGATCAGCTTCGACAAACCCTTCGAAAAACCGCAATGAAGTCGCCTCTTGGCGTAGGCTGTAGCATCAAGCCCTGAAGAGTGTCGCCATGAATCTCGCTGTAATCCAGATGGTCAGCCAGGATGACGTGCAAACCAATCTGCGCCTGGCGCGGCGCATGCTGGAGCGTGCAGCCCAGGGCGGTGCGCGCCTTGTCGTGCTGCCGGAGAACTTCGCCGCCATGGGCCGTGCTGATCTGGCCGCCATCGGCCGGGCCGAGGCCTTGGGCGAGGGGCCGATCCTGCCCTGGTTGAAACGCGCTGCTCGTGACCTCAGTTTATGGATAGTGGCCGGCACCTTGCCGCTACCGCCGGATGATGATGCCGACGGCAAACCGCACGCCTGCTCATTGTTGATCGACGATCAGGGCGAGCGTGTGGCCCGTTACGACAAGCTGCATCTGTTCGATGTCGAGGTGGCCGACAACCGTGGCCGTTATCGCGAGTCCGATGATTTCGCCCATGGCCAACGCGTCGTGGTGGCGGATACGCCGGTCGGGCGTCTGGGCCTGAGCGTATGTTATGACTTGCGCTTCCCCGAGCTGTTCACTGCGCTGCGTGAAGCCGGCGCCGAGCTGATCAGCGTGCCGGCGGCGTTCACCGCCGTGACTGGCGCGGCGCATTGGCAGGTGCTGACCCGCGCCCGTGCCATCGAAACCCAGTGCTATGTGCTGGCCGCCGGGCAGGGCGGCGAGCACCCGGGGCAGCGCATGACCTTTGGCCATTCGGCGATCATCGACCCCTGGGGTAAGGTAGTGGTCGAGCAGGATCAGGGCGACGGTGCTCTGCTGGCTGCCCGTGATGCCGCCGAGCAGGCGAACATTCGCCAACGCATGCCGGTGCAGCAGCACCGCCGATTCTTTTCATCGGACGTACCGCGTCCGATCGTTGTGGAGTGACCATGAATACGATGTTGCAATCCGTCAGCGAGCACCTGCTTGCGCCCGGTAACCTGACGTTCGACAGCCTCAGCAGCGTGCTGGGTGACGTCGCAGGCCCAGGTATCGATGCCGCCGACCTGTACTTTCAAAGCCAGGTTTCGGAAACCTGGGTATTGGAGGATGGCATCGTCAAGGAAGGCAGTTTCAATCTCGATCAGGGGGTCGGTGTGCGCGCCCAGTCGGGCGAGAAGACCGGTTTTGCCTACAGCAACGCCATCAGCCTCGATGCCCTGACGCAAGCTGCCCGGGCCGCACGTTCGATCTCGCGCGCCGGCCAACAGGGCCGCGTGCAGGCGTTCGTCAGCCCGCAGGTGACCCAGTTGTATGCCGAAGACAACCCACTGAACGTCATGGACCGCGCCGAGAAGGTTGAATTGCTGCAGCGTATCGACCGTGCCACGCGCGCGCTGGATCCGCGCATCAAGCAGGTTACCGTGAGCCTGGCCGGGGTTTGGGATCGCATTCTGGTGGCGGCCCACGACGGCAGCCTCAGCGCTGATATCCGCCCGCTGGTGCGCTTCAATGTCAGTGTCATCGTCGAGCAGAACGGGCGCCGCGAGCGCGGTGGCCATGGCGGCGGCGGACGTACCGACTACCGCTATTTTCTGGAAGAAGACCGCGCCATGGGCTATGCCCGCGAGGCGCTGCGCCAGGCGCTGGTCAACCTTGAAGCCATCGCAGCACCCGCCGGCAGCATGCCGGTGGTGATGGGCGCCGGCTGGTCCGGCGTGCTGCTGCACGAAGCAGTCGGCCACGGCCTGGAAGGCGACTTCAACCGCAAAGGCAGTTCAGCCTACAGCGGCCAGGTCGGGCAGAAGGTCGCGTCCAGCTTGTGCACCATCGTCGACGACGGCACCCTGGCCGGGCGGCGTGGTTCGCTCAGCGTCGACGACGAAGGCACGCCGACCCAGTGCACCACGCTGATCGAGAATGGCGTACTCAAGGGCTACATGCAGGACAAGCTCAACGCGCGCCTGATGGGTGTGGCCGCTACCGGCAACGGTCGTCGTGAATCCTATGCGCACCTGCCGATGCCGCGCATGACCAACACCTACATGCTGGCCGGCGAGAGCGACCCGGAAGAAATCATCCGTTCGGTGAAGAAGGGCATCTACTGCGCCAACCTTGGCGGCGGCCAGGTGGACATCACCAGCGGCAAGTTCGTCTTTTCCACCAGTGAGGCCTACCTGATCGAGGACGGCAAGATCACTGCGCCGGTCAAGGGCGCCACCCTGATCGGCAATGGCCCGGAGGCCATGAGCCGCGTGTCCATGGTCGGCAATGACCTGGCGCTGGACAGCGGCGTCGGCACCTGTGGCAAAGACGGTCAGTCGGTGCCGGTGGGCGTCGGCCAGCCGACGCTGAAGATCGACGCGATCACAGTTGGCGGCACCGGTGCGTAAAGCGAAGCAGGTTCAGCGCAGGCCGCGGTGGATTTCGTCGAGCTCGCGGATGTACTTGAACACCTTGCGCGCGGCGGCTGGCGGCTTGTTGCGCGCCGTTTCGTGCTGAGCATGACGGACCAGGCCGCGCAGGTGCTGGACGTCAGCCTCGGGGTAGAGCTCGACGAAGCTTTCCAGCGCGCTGTCGCCTTCGGCGATCAGGCGGTCGCGCCAGCGTTCGAGGGCATGGAAGCGTTCGTTGTACTCGCGGGTGGAGCTGTCCACTTGGTCGAGCATGGCGCCGATCGCGTCGACATCCTGTTCGCGCATCAGCTTGCCGATGAACTGGATGTGGCGTTTGCGCGCGGCATTGGCGGTATGTTTCGGCGCTTCGGCGAGCGCGCGGCGTAGGGCATCGGTCAGTGGCATCTTGGCCAGCAGATCCGCCTTGAGCGTGGTCAGTCGCTCGCCAAGGTCCTGCAGGGCATGCAGTTCGCGTTTGACCTGGGATTTGCTCTTCTCCAGGGAGAAGTCGTCGTAGGAATCAGACATGGGGTGGGTCCAGAGGGAAACGCCGCCATGATAGCAGTAACCGTGACTGCCGGCCCGCGGGCGGGCAGTCGAGAGCAGGCCTTGGGCTTCGTACAAAGAGTGCCTGCGCCAAGAGAATCGGGAGTGGTTATGAGTGAAGTAGAACGCATCGGGCCGCAGGCCTTGCCAGTGCTGCAAGAGCAGGTCGAGGCCATTCTCGCCGAAGCCAGGCGCCAGGGTGCCAGTGCCTGCGAGGTGACGGTATCGGCTGGCCAGGGTCTGTCCACCACGGTGCGCCAGGGCGAAGTGGAGACCGTCGAATTCAATCGCGACCAGGGTTTCGGCATCACCCTGTATGTGGGTCAGCGCAAGGGCTCGGCCAGCACCTCGGCCACCGGTAGCGAGGCCATTCGCGAGACCGTGGCGGCAGCCCTGGCGATTGCCAAACATACCAGCGAGGACGAGTGCGCCGGCCTGGCCGATGCCGCGCTGATGGCCCGTGAACTGCCTGAACTCGATCTCTATCACCCCTGGTCGATCACCCCGGAACAGGCGGTGGAGCAGGCGCTGGCCTGCGAGGCCGCGGCTTTCGCCGCTGACACGCGGATCAAGAACGCCGATGGCACCAGCCTCAATACCCACCAAGGCTGTCGCGTATACGGCAACAGCCACGGCTTCGTCGGCGGTTACGCCAGCACCCGCCATAGCCTGAGCTGCGTGATGATCGCCGAAGGAGAAGGGCAGATGCAGCGCGACTACTGGTATGACGTCAACCGTCAGGGTGAACTACTGGCTGATGCTAAGGGTATCGGCCAGCGGGCTGCCGAGCGTGCGGTCAGCCGCCTTGGTGCACGACCGGTACCGACCTGTGAGGTGCCGGTGCTGTTCGCTGCCGAGCTTGCCGGCGGGTTGTTCAGTCACCTGCTGGCGGCAATCTCGGGCGGCAATCTCTATCGTCACTCCTCTTTCCTCGAAGGCGCACTCGGCCAGCGTCTTTTTCCCGAGTGGCTGACTCTAGACGAGCGTCCGCACCTGCCGCGCGCACTGGGCAGCGCGGCTTTCGATGGTGATGGCCTAGCCACTTATGCCAAGCCGTTCGTGGAGAAGGGAGAGCTGGTGTCCTACGTACTTAGCACCTATTCCGGGCGCAAGCTGGGTTTGCCGAGCACTGCCAACTCAGGAGGTGTGCACAACCTGTTCATCACCCATGGCGATGAGGATCAGCAGGCGCTGATTCGGCGCATGGGGCGCGGTTTGCTGGTTACCGAGCTGATGGGCCAGGGGCTGAATCTGGTGACGGGTGATTACTCGCGCGGCGCGGCGGGCTTCTGGGTGGAGAACGGCGAGATCCAGTTCCCGGTGCAGGAGGTAACCATCGCCGGCAATCTGCGCGACATGTTCCGCCAGGTCGTTGCAGTCGGTTGTGACCTGGAGCGGCGTGGCAATATCTGCACCGGCTCGGTGCTGATCGAGAAGATGACCGTCGCCGGCAGTTGAAGTCGGCAGTAACGACAAGGCCACCCGTGGGTGGCCTTCGTTTTGGCTGGAGGTATTACTCGCCTTCGTCGAAGTAGTTCTCTATCAGGCCTACCAGGGCGGCCATCGCTTCTTCGTCCTGCTCGCCTTCTGTCAGCAGGTGCACATTGGTGCCCTTGCCGGCAGCCAGCATCATCACCGCCATGATGCTCTTGCCGTCTACCAGGCTGTCGGCGCTGCGGCCGATGCGCACTTGGCAGGGGTAGGTGCTCGCTACACCGACGAACTTCGCCGCGGCGCGGGCATGCAGACCAAGTTTGTTGATGATGGTGATTTCACGTGCTGGCATCGCGGCAGGATTCCTTAGCTGAGGTCGCGGTGACGCACCTGGACGTTCTTCAGCGAGTCTTTGAGTGCCTGGCTCAGGCGGTTGGCCAGGTACACCGAGCGGTGGTGACCACCGGTGCAGCCAATGGCGATGGTGACATAGGCGCGGTTGCTGGCGGCGAAGCGTGGCAGCCATTTTTCCAGATAGGCGAGGATGTCCTGATACATCTCCTCGACCTCCGGCTGCGCAGCCAGGTAGTCGATCACCGGTTGATCCAGGCCGGAGTAGTCGCGCAGTTCCGGCTTCCAGTAGGGATTGGGCAGGCAGCGCGCATCGAACACCAGATCGGCGTCCACCGGCATGCCGCGCTTGAAGCCGAAGGACTCGACGAGAAAGGCGGTTCCGGTCTGTGTCTGGCCGAGCAGGCGCAGTTTGAGCGTATCGCGCAGCTGGTAGAGATTCAGGCGAGTGGTGTCGATCTTCAGATCGGCACGATCGGTGATCGGCGCCAACAGCAGACTTTCGTACGCAATGGCTTCGGCCAGCGAGCGCTTATCGTTGGTCAGCGGGTGGCGTCTGCGGGTTTCGGAAAAGCGCTTGAGCAGGGTTTCGTCTTCGGCATCGAGATACAGCACATCGCAGCGGATATTACGTTTGCGTACTTCTTCGAGCAGCTCCGGGAAGCGCTTGAGCTGGCTCAGCAGATTGCGTGCATCAATGGAAACGGCCACTTGCGGCAGCAGCATGTCGCTGTGCGGCAGGAAGCGCTCGGCGAGGTCCGGCAGCAGACCGGCCGGCAGGTTGTCGATGCAGTAGAAACCGTTGTCCTCAAGTACATCGAGGGCGGTGCTCTTGCCCGAGCCCGAGCGACCGCTGACGATGATCAGGCGCATGTTTATTGACCGTTCTGAATGTCCACGACGACCTGATAGAGATCTTCGCCGCTCTTGGCCTGGCGCAGACGTTCACGTACATCCTGGCGATCAAGCATGCTGGCGATCTGGCGCAGCAGGTCGAGGTGGGCATCGGTGGCCGCCTCCGGCACCAGCAGCACGAACAGCAGATCGACCGGCACGCCGTCGATGGCGTCGAAGTCGACTGCCGTCTCCAGATGCAGGACTGCACTGATCGGGGCACTGCAGCCAGCCAGGCGGCAGTGGGGAATGGCAATGCCGTTGCCGAAGCCGGTAGAGCCGAGCTTCTCGCGGGCGATGAGGCTTTCGAATATGTCCTGGGCATCCAGGTCGGGTAGATCACGCGCAACCAGGTTGGCGATCTGTTCTAGCACGCGTTTCTTGCTGCCGCCCGGCACGTTCACCAGGGAACGGCCGGGGGTCAGGATATTTTCAAGTCGGATCATGGATAGGGAATGTTAGCGGGCCGTGGCGCCTTGCAGGCGTTCGAGCTGCTTTTCCTTGTGCTTGATGAGTTGACGGTCGAGTTTATCGGCCAACAGGTCGATGGCAGCGTACATATCCTGGTGTTCGGCGTTGGCGACGACTTCGCCGCCGGCGATGTGCAGGGTGGCTTCGATCTTCTGTTTGAGTTTCTCGACCTCCATGGTCACCTGTACGTTGGTGATCTTGTCGAAGTGGCGTTCCAGTCGGCCCAGTTTCTCGCCGATATAGTCACGCAGGGCGTCGGTCACATCCAGCTGATGTCCACTGATGTTGACTTGCATACCGCTTTCTCCTCACTGGCTTGTGTAAGAGGCGGGTCTGGTTCGACCCACCGCCGGAACACGTTGGCCTGAAGGCCTGAGGCCTTCAGTCAATCTGGCCTACATCAGTCGCTTGCGCTCACTCGAGGGCGCTATGCCGAGGGACTCGCGATACTTGGCGACCGTCCGGCGGGCGACTTGGATGCCTTGTGCCTCCAGTAAACCAGCGATCTTGCTGTCGCTCAACGGCTTTTTCGTGTTTTCTGCTGCAACCAGTTTTTTGATGATCGCGCGGATCGCGGTGGACGAGCATTCGCCGCCTTCGGAGGTGCTGACGTGGCTGGAGAAGAAATATTTCAGCTCGTAAATGCCACGCGGGGTGTGCATGAATTTCTGCGTGGTAACGCGTGAAATCGTCGACTCGTGCATACCCACGGCTTCGGCGATGTCGTGCAGCACCAGAGGCTTCATCGCCTCGTCGCCGTAGTCGAGGAAGCCACGCTGGTGCTCAACGATCTGCGTGGCCACCTTCATCAGCGTTTCGTTGCGGCTCTGCAGGCTTTTGATGAACCAGCGGGCCTCCTGCAACTGGTTGCGCATGAAGGTGTTATCGGCGCTGGAGTCTGCGCGTTTGACGAAGCCGGCATACTGCGGGTTGACCCTCAGGCGCGGCATGGCTTCCTGGTTCAGCTCCACCAGCCAGCGTTCGTTATGCTTGCGCACGATAACGTCGGGCACGACGTATTCCGGTTCGCTGGACTCGATCTGCGAACCCGGACGCGGATTCAGGCGCTGGATCAGGTCGATGACCTGGCGCAGTTCGTCTTCCTTGAGCTTGGTGCGACGCATCAGCTGGGCGTAATCGCGGCTGCCGAGCAGCTCCAGATAGTCGCCGACCACGCGCTGGGTTTCGTTCAGCCAGGGGGTGTTGGCAGGCAACTGACGCAGTTGCAGCAGCAGACACTCGCGCAGGTCGCGGGCGCCGATACCGGCCGGTTCGAACTGCTGGATGCGGTGCAGCACCACTTCCACTTCGTCCAGTTCGACATCCAGCTCGGGGTCGAAGGATTCGGTCACTTCCTCGAGCGTTTCCTCGAGGTAACCGTCGTTATTGATGCAGTCGATCAGGGTGGCGGCGATCAGGCGGTCCTTGTCCGACATGGGGGCCAGATTCAGTTGCCAGAGCAGATGGCTGTGCAGGCTCTCGCCACTGGAAGTGCGGGTGGTGAAGTCCCACTCGTCATCGTCGTTGCTGGGCAGGCTGCTGGCGCTGGTCTGGTAGATGTCTTCCCAGGCGGTATCGACCGGCAGCTCGTTGGGGATGCGCTCGCCCCACTCGCCTTCTTCCAGGTTGTCCACCGTGGGGGTGGTTTCCTGGTAGCTGTCCTCCTTGTTCGGGTTCGGAGTGGCGCTTTCGGCGCCATCGGCCATTGGATCGCTGTTGTCGAAGTCGTCGCCGTCTTCCTGGCGCTCGAGCATGGGATTGGATTCCAGTGCCTCCTGTATTTCCTGTTGCAGGTCCAGGGTAGACAATTGGAGGAGGCGGATAGCCTGTTGCAGCTGCGGGGTCATCGTCAGCTGCTGGCCCATCTTGAGGACTAGCGATGGTTTCATTGCAGACCTTAATTTACTGGCGAGTTACGCCTTCCACATCAGGGCGCCGAAGCGCCGCCAGGAAGCAAATTATATGCCTGAATTTCTCGTTTTTGCCTAGGGGTTGCAATATTTCTGTAGCGAAATAGTGAGCGACCTACAGGTTGTGTGAAAGCGTAGCGAGCGAAGGTGAGGCAAGGCAAAAACAAGCGAGAAAACGCAGTTTACGACTGTAAATGAGCATTTTGAGCCTGTTTTTAACGCAGCATCACCGAGTGCAGTAGTTTTCACGCAGCCTGCTACAGGCGGAATTCGTGGCCCAGGTAAACCTCTTTCACCGTCTGGTTGGCGAGGATGGTCTCGGCGTCACCTTCGGCGATCAGTTGCCCATCGTTGACGATGTAGGCGGTTTCGCAGATGTCCAGGGTTTCGCGCACGTTGTGATCGGTGATCAGGATGCCGATGCCCTTGGTCTTGAGGTGATGGATGATCTGCTTGATATCGCCGACGGAGATCGGGTCGACCCCGGCAAAGGGTTCGTCGAGCAGAATGAACTTGGGGTTGGTGGCCAGCGCGCGGGCAATCTCCACGCGGCGTCGCTCACCGCCGGACAGGCTCATGCCGAGGCTGTCGGCGATATGGTGGATATGGAATTCCTGCAGCAGGCTTTCCAGTTCCGCCTGGCGCCCGGCGCGGTCCAGGTCCTTGCGCGTTTCGAGGATGGCCATGATGTTGTCGGTCACCGACAGCTTGCGGAAGATCGAGGCTTCCTGCGGCAGGTAGCCGATGCCGGCGCGCGCGCGACCGTGCATGGGCTGATGACTGACGTCGAGGTCGTCGATAAGCACGCGGCCCTGGTCGGCGCGTACCAGGCCGACGATCATGTAGAAGCAGGTGGTCTTGCCTGCGCCGTTGGGGCCGAGCAGGCCAACGATCTGACCGCTTTCGATGCTCAGGCTGACGTCACGCACGACCTGGCGGCTCTTGTAGCTTTTCGCCAGGTGTTGGGCTTTGAGAATGGCCATTACTGCTGCTGATCCGCGGGTTTGTTCTTCGGTTGGATGACCATGTCGATACGCGGGCGCGGCGTGCTGATGTTGCCGCCTGTTGCGCGGCCGGCGTTTACGATCTGGCGGCGGGTGTCATAGACGATCTTCTCGCCTTCGAAGGTATTGCCTTCCTGAATCACCTTGGCCTGGTCGATCAGTACGATGCGCTCATTGCTGGCGAAGTACTGGATGGTCTTGCCGTAGGCCTTGACGATGTCCTTGTCCACGGCTGGCTTCTGCTCGTAGTACGCCAGGTTGCCCACCGAGGTGAAGACGTCGATATCGCCGCTGGCGGTCTGGGTGATGGTGACGGTGTCACCCGTGATCTTCAGGGTGCCCTGAGTGATGATCACATCGCCGCGGTAGACGGCTACACCTTGTCGGTCATCCAGTTCTGCGCTGTCGGCCTGGATGCGAATCGGTTGATCACGATCCGATGGCAGTGCCCAGGCAGCCGCGCTTCCCAATGCGGCGCCGAGGCTGAGAATCAGGGGGAGGGTATTAACGAACCTCATGCTGGCCTCTTACGTTGGACTGCAGGAGCATCCTGCCGTCATTCAAGTACGCTTTCATTCCTTGTGCCGTGGTTACCCCGTTGGCCGCGACGATTCTAACGGCTTGCTCGGTCTGCGCATATTCCTTGTCAGGAATAACCGTCATGCGGCTGCTGGTGATGATGGTTGGACGGTTCTTGGCGTCGGTGCGGGCGATGCGCACGTCGTCGATCAGTTCTACCTCGACGCCGCCAGGCGAGACTTCGGCGCGCTGGCTGGTGACTTCCCAGGGCAGCTCGGTGCCGCGATAGAGCTCCAGCTTGGGGGCGTCGATCAGGGTGATGTCGGTGCTTTTGATGTGCTCGAGCTTGTCCGCGGTCATGCGGTAGTGCAGTTTGCCGTCATCCTGGAACTGCACGGTGCGCGTGCCCACTGCATAGAAGTCAACGACGTTGTTGTCGCTGGCCCGCTGGGCTTGGCGTGCGCTGTCCGGGGCAAGGTTCCAGTAGCCGAGTGCGGCCACGACGACTGCAATCAGAGCAAAGATCAGAGTGTTGAGAATTTTACGCGGCATGCTGTTCTCTACAGGTAGGCGACCTGGGCCGCATCCAGTGTGCCCTGGGCACGCATGATCAGTTCGCAGAATTCCCGTGCCGCACCGTCGCCGCCGCGTGCCTGGGTTACGCCATGGGCGTGCTGGCGCACGAAGCTGTCGGCGCTGGCTACGGCCATGCCCAATCCGACACGGCGAATCACCGGAAGGTCTGGTAGGTCGTCACCAAGATAGGCGACCTGTTCATAGCTTAGGCCGAGTTCGGCGAGCAGGCCGTCGAGTACCACGAGTTTGTCTTCACGACCCTGGAACAGGTGCTGGATACCCAGGTTATTGGCGCGGCGCTCGACCACCGGGGTTTTGCGCCCGCTGATGATGGCGGTGCGCACACCTGAGTTGATCAGCATTTTGATGCCGTGACCGTCGAGTGTGTTGAAGGTCTTGAACTCGCTGCCGTCTTCGAGAAAGTACAGGCGGCCGTCGGTCAACACACCATCGACGTCGAAGATCGCCAGTTTCACGGCGCGTGCGCGTTGCAGCAGTTCGTTCATCACATCACTCCCGCACGCAGCAGATCGCCGAGGTTGAACGCGCCGATCGGGCGATCATTGCCGTCGACTACCACCAGGGCGCTGATCTTGTTGTCTTCCATGATCTTCAGGGCTTCGGCGGCGAGCATCTCGGCGCGAATGGTCTTGCCGTGCGGCGTCATCACGTCGTCGATCCGGGCATCGCGTACATCGATGCCCTTGTCCAGTGCGCGGCGCAGGTCGCCATCGGTGAAGATCCCGGCCAGATGGCCATCAGCCTCCAGGACGGTGGTCATGCCCAGGCCCTTCTGGGTCATTTCCAGCAGGGCGTCACGCAGGCTGGTGCCGCGGGTGACTTGAGGCAGGCTCTCGCCGCTGTGCATCACGTTCTCTACCTTGAGCAGCAGGCGCCGGCCAAGGGCGCCGCCCGGATGGGAAAACGCGAAGTCTTCGGCGGTGAAGCCGCGCGCTTCCAGCAGGGCGATGGCCAGTGCGTCGCCCAGTACCAGGCTGGCGGTGGTCGAGGAGGTCGGCGCCAGGTTCAGTGGGCAGGCTTCCTGCGAGACGCGCGCATCGAGATTGACATCGGCGGCCTTGGCCAATGGTGAATCCGGGTTGCCGGTCATGCTGATCAGGCGGATGCCGAGGCGTTTGATCAGCGGCAGCAGGGTGATGATCTCGGCGGTCGAGCCCGAGTTCGACAGCGCCAGGACGATGTCGTCCTTGGTGATCATGCCCATGTCGCCATGGCTGGCTTCTGCCGGGTGGACGAAGAAAGAGGGGGTGCCGGTGCTGGCCAGGGTCGCAGCGATTTTGTTGCCGATATGCCCGGACTTGCCCATGCCGACTACTACCACGCGTCCCTTGCAGCTGAGAGTCAGCTCGCAGGCCTTGATGAAATCGGCATTGATGCGGGGCAATAGCTCCTGTACCGCTTCAAGTTCGAGGCGAATAGTGCGCTGCGCGGAATCAATCAGGTCGCGGGTCTGGTTCATGCTGGGCAAGGCTGTCGGGCGAAAGAAGACGACGATTATAACGGGAAAAGCTTGTCGTGCTCACCTTTGCCGTATGCAGGGCAGTGCCGAAGCTGTCGCAAGTCTGAACGCTGCGCCGTGGTGCTATTGGGCGAGATGTTCGGCAAATGCTATAGTTCGCGGCCATTTTGGCCCGATAGGGTCTGTTCCCGTTTCGCTCGCGGCTCGCGATGAAGCGGGAGCAGGCCCTAACTGGAGCGTGTCCTCGCTTCTGGAGGCGGCGTCTGCCAGGGAGGCCTGATTTTCAAGGAGTTCAGATGAGCGCCGAGCACGAGTACGCGATCGAGTTGCAGGGCGTGAGCTTTCAGCGCGGCGCGCGGTCGATTTTCGACCAGGTCGATATTCGCATTCCGCGCGGCAAGGTCACCGGCATCATGGGCCCCTCCGGCTGCGGCAAGACCACGCTGCTGCGCCTGATCGCTGCCGAGCTGCGTCCTTCGGCCGGTGATGTTCGTGTAGCGGGCGTCAGCCTGCCGAAACTGTCGCGCGACGAGCTGTTCGACATGCGCAAGCGGATGGGCGTGCTGTTTCAGAGCGGTGCGCTGTTCACCGACCTCGATGTATTCGAGAACGTGGCCTTTCCCCTGCGTGTGCATACCCAACTGCCGGAAGAAATGATTCGCGACATCGTCCTGATGAAACTGCAGGCCGTTGGCTTGCGCGGGGCGCTGGAGCTGATGCCGGACGAGCTGTCTGGCGGCATGAAACGCCGTGTCGCGCTGGCCCGAGCCATTGCGCTCGATCCGCAGATTCTGCTGTATGACGAGCCGTTTGTCGGCCAGGACCCCATCGCCATGGGTGTTCTGGTGCGCCTGATCCGCCTGCTCAACGATGCACTGGGGATCACCAGCGTGGTGGTGTCTCACGACCTTGCAGAAACCGCCAGCATCGCCGACTACATCTATGTCGTCGGTGATGCACAGGTGCTGGGGCAGGGCACTCCGGCCGAGTTGATGGAGTCGGATAACCCGCGCATTCGCCAGTTCATGAAGGGCATCCCGGATGGTCCGGTGCCGTTTCATTTTCCAGCGCCGGACTACCGCGAAGATCTGTTGGGGAGAGGTTGATGCGCAGAATTTCACCGCTCGAACGGCTGCGCCTGTTCGGTCGTGCGGGTATCGATGTGGTCGCGACACTGGGGCGTTCGGTGCTGTTTCTGGTCAGCGCTCTGTTCGGTCGCAGCCGTGCCGGCAAGCCTTTGCAGCTGTTGATCAAGCAATTGTTCGCGGTTGGCGTGATGTCGCTGGCGATCATCGTCGTGTCCGGCATCTTCATAGGCATGGTGTTGGCCCTGCAGGGCTACAACATTCTGGTCAGCTATGGCTCCGAACAGGCTGTTGGGCAGATGGTCGCCCTGACCCTGCTGCGTGAACTTGGCCCGGTGGTGACCGCGCTGCTGTTCGCCGGTCGCGCCGGCTCGGCGCTGACTGCCGAGATCGGCAACATGAAGTCCACCGAGCAGCTCTCCAGCCTGGAGATGATTGGCGTCGACCCGCTCAAGTACATCGTCGCGCCGCGGCTGTGGGCCGGCTTCATCTCGATGCCGCTGCTGGCGATGATCTTCTGCGTGGTCGGCATCTGGGGTGCGGCCATGGTCGCTGTGGATTGGCTGGGCGTTTACGAAGGCTCGTTCTGGTCGAACATGCAGAACAGTGTTTCCTTTTATGACGATGTGCTCAACGGCGTGATCAAGAGCATCGTCTTCGCCTTCGTGGTGACCTGGATCGCCGTGTTCCAGGGCTACGACTGTGAACCCACTTCCGAAGGCATCAGCCGTGCGACCACGCGCACCGTGGTGTACGCCTCGCTGGCCGTGCTTGGCCTGGATTTCATTCTGACCGCTTTGATGTTTGGAGATTTCTGATGCAAAACCGCACGCTGGAGATTGGTGTCGGCCTGTTCCTCATGGCCGGTGTGCTGGCCCTGCTGTTGCTGGCCCTGCGCGTCAGCGGCCTGAGCGTCGGCAGTGCTGGCGATACCTACAAGGTCTACGCCTATTTCGACAACATCGCCGGGCTGACCGTGCGCGCCAAGGTCACCATGGCCGGCGTGAGCATCGGCAAGGTCACTGCGATCGATCTGGATCGTGACAGCTACATGGGCCGGGTGACCCTGGAGCTCGATGGCGGCGTCAATAACCTGCCTGAGGATTCCACTGCGTCGATCCTGACTGCGGGGCTGCTCGGTGAGAAATACATCGGCATCAGCGTTGGTGGTGACGAGGAGGTGCTCAAGGACGGCAGCACCATCCACGACACGCAGTCCTCGCTGGTGCTGGAAGACCTGATTGGCAAATTCCTGCTCAATTCGGTCAATAAAGATGAGGCCAATTGATGAGGGCTCCTGACATGTTCAAAACCGTGCGTAATTCCCTGCTGGTGTTGCTGGCTGCCATGCCGCTGCTGGCCATCGCTGCACCAAGCGCCCATGAAGTGGTGCAGCAAACCACCGAAACCCTGCTGGCGGACCTCAAGGCCAATAAGGAGCGGTACCGCAACAATCCCAATGCCTTCTACGACTCGCTCAACGAGATTCTCGGCCCGGTGGTGGATGTCGAGGGCATCGCCCGTGGCGTGATGACCGTGCGCTATTCGCGTCAGGCTTCGCCTGAGCAGATGAGCCGCTTTCAGGAGAACTTCAAGCGCAGCCTGATGCAGTTCTATGGCAACGCCCTGCTCGAGTACAACAACCAGGACATTCGTGTGCTGCCAGCCAGCGGCGGGGCCGAGGGCGAGCGCACCTCGGTCGGCATGGAAATTCGTGATGGCAAGGGCGTGGTCTACCCGCTGTCCTACACCATGGTGTTGATCGATGGTCGCTGGAAGTTGCGTAACGTGGTGATCAACGGCATCAACGTCGGCAAGCTGTTCCGCGATCAGTTCGCCCAGTCGATGCAGAACAACCGCAACGATCTCGACAAGGTCATCGACACCTGGGCTGACACAGTCGCCAGGGCGCGTCAGGCTCGAGGCGAATCGTGAGTCAGGCGAGCATTGGCGAGCGCGCTGCTGGGCAATTGCAGCTCAGCGGTGTGCTCGATTACAGCACCGGTCCGCTGCTGCGTGAGCAGGGCGCGCGCCTGATCGCCGCCAGCAACGCGACGCGTCTGACGCTCGACTGCAGCGCGGTGGAAAAGTCCAGCAGCGTCGGCCTGGCGCTGTTGCTGGCGTTCATGCGCGATGCGCGCAAGGCCGGGCGTGAGCTGACCATCAGCGCGCTGCCCGACGACATGCGCGAGATCGCTCAGGTCAGCGGCTTGCTGGAGTTGCTGCCGCTGCAAGCGTGAAGTGTTTCCCGTCGTTGTGTCTGTGCCGGTGCTGGCGGGGTTCGCAGGCGGGAGGCTTTTTTGTATGATGGCCGACCCGCGGGCGCTGGTAGCCCGAATGCGTCAGTCGAGGTCGAGCATGCAGGCTGCAGAAGTAAAAAGCCTCCTAGAGGAAAAACTCCCGAATACCCAGGTGGAAGTCGAAGGCGAAGGCTGCAACTTCCAGCTCAACCTGATCAGCGACGAACTGGCCGCCCTCAGTCCGGTCAAGCGTCAGCAGCAGATCTATGCTCACCTCAATGCCTGGATCGCCGATGGCAGCATCCATGCGGTGACCATGAAATTCTTCAGCCAGGCCGATTGGGCCGCGCGTTCCTGAGCCTGCGGGCGACGAGATTCCTATGGATAAACTGATCATTACCGGCGGCGTTCGCCTCGATGGCGAAATCCGCATTTCCGGTGCGAAGAACTCTGCGCTGCCGATTCTGGCGGCCACTTTGCTGGGCGACGAGCCCGTCACCATCTGCAACCTGCCGCACCTGCACGACATCACCACCATGATCGAACTGTTCGGTCGCATGGGCATCGAGCCGGTGATCGACGAGAAGCTGGCAGTCGAGGTCGACGCGCGCGCCATCAAGACCCTGGTCGCGCCTTACGAGCTGGTAAAAACCATGCGCGCCTCGATTCTGGTGCTTGGCCCCATGGTTGCGCGTTTCGGTGAGGCCGAGGTGGCGCTGCCGGGCGGCTGCGCCATTGGTTCGCGTCCGGTCGATCTGCACATCCGTGGCCTCGAGGCCATGGGGGCGATCATCGATGTCGAGGGTGGTTACATCAAGGCCAAGGCGCCGGAAGGTGGCCTGCGTGGCGCGCATTTCTTCTTCGATGTGGTCAGCGTGACCGGCACCGAGAACATCATGATGGCCGCGACCCTGGCCAAGGGCCGCAGCGTGCTGGAAAACGCCGCGCGTGAGCCTGAGGTGGTCGACCTGGCCAACTGCCTGATCGCCATGGGCGCGAAGATCCAGGGTGCCGGTACCGACACCATCATCATCGACGGCGTCGAGCGCCTGCATGGCGCGCGTTTCAACGTCATGCCCGACCGTATCGAGACCGGCACCTACCTGGTGGCCGCTGCCGTTACCGGTGGTCGAGTCAAGGTCAAGGACGCCGATCCTTCGACTTTGGAGGCCGTGCTGGCCAAGCTGCAGGAAGCGGGTGCTGAAATCACCACCGGTCCGGACTGGATCGAGCTGGACATGAAGGGCAAGCGCCCCAAGGCCGTCAACCTGCGTACCGCTCCATACCCGGCGTTCCCCACCGATATGCAGGCGCAGTTCATCGCCCTGAACGCGGTAGCCGAAGGCACCGGCACCATCATCGAAACCGTGTTCGAAAACCGCTTCATGCACGTCTACGAGATGCTGCGCATGGGCGCCAGCATCCTGGTCGAAGGCAATACGGCCGTGGTTACCGGTGTCGACAAGCTCAAGGGCGCGCCAGTGATGGCCACCGACCTGCGTGCATCGGCGAGCCTGGTGCTGGCCGCGCTGGTGGCCGAGGGCGATACGCTGATCGACCGCATCTACCACATCGACCGTGGGTACGAGTGCATCGAAGAGAAGCTGCAACTGCTCGGCGCCAAGATCCGCCGCGTACCGGGCTAAGCCGCCGTTGTCGTAGGGCCGCTCCCTGTCGGAGCGGCCGCTTCCGTTCAAGGAAACCGTTTCATGCTGACCATCGCCCTGTCCAAAGGCCGCATTCTCGATGACACCCTGCCGTTGCTGGCGGCGGCGGGCATCGAGCCGACCGAGAACCCGGACAAGAGCCGCAAGCTGATCATCCCGACCACTCAGGATGACGTGCGCCTGCTGATCGTGCGTGCCACCGACGTGCCGACCTATGTCGAGCATGGCGCGGCCGACCTCGGTGTAGCGGGCAAGGACGTACTGATGGAGTACGGCGGCCAGGGCATCTACGAGCCGCTGGATCTGCAGATTGCCAAGTGCAAGCTGATGACGGCTGGCAAGGTCGGTGCGCCGGAGCCGAAAGGGCGCCTGCGCGTGGCCACCAAGTTCGTCAACGTCGCCAAGCGCTACTATGCCGAGCAGGGCCGTCAGGTCGACATCATCAAGCTGTACGGCTCGATGGAACTGGCGCCGCTGGTGGGCCTGGCTGACAAGATCATCGATGTGGTCGACACCGGCAACACCCTGCGTGCCAACGGCCTGGAACCGCAGGAGCTGATCGCCACCATCAGCTCGCGCCTGATCGTCAACAAGGCCTCGATGAAGATGCAGCATGCGCGCATCCAGTCCTTGATCGATACCCTGCGTGGCGCCATCGAGGCGCGACACCAAGGCTGATTCCTCACCGCGACGTCTGGTCGCGGCAGCCTATCCGTGTCATAGCCAAATTCTCAGGTGCCCGCACGGTGGGCTTGCTACTCTAGCGGACCGTTGAAAAACGTAGCCGAGGCAGTCGGTGCTAGGCAAAAACAGGCGAGGAAGCGGAGTTTACGAGCTGTAAATGAGCATTCTGATCGGACTTGCGCACGAGCCTGTTTTTAACGACGCACCGGCAACGCAGGTAGTTTTCAACCGTCCGCTTGCGGCGCCTGAGATTTACCCTTACACGAGGCTTTGCCATGACCGCTCCCATTGCTGTTCGCCGACTCAACGCCGCTGACCAGGACTTCGCCCGACACCTGGATCATCTGCTGAGCTGGGAGAGTGTGTCCGACGATGGCGTCAACCAGCGCGTGCTGGAAATCATCCAGGCCGTGCGTGAGCGTGGTGATGCCGCCCTGGTCGAGTACACCCAGCGTTTCGATGGCCTGGAAGTCGCCTCCATGGCCGACCTGATCCTGCCGCGTGAGCGTCTGGAACTGGCCCTGACCCGTATCAGCGCCGAGCAGCGTCAGGCTCTCGAAGTCGCTGCCGAGCGCGTGCGCAGCTACCACGAGAAGCAGAAGCAGGATTCCTGGCGCTACACCGAAGCCGACGGCACCGTGCTGGGGCAGAAGGTCACTCCGCTGGATCGTGCTGGACTCTACGTGCCGGGCGGCAAGGCCTCCTATCCGTCCTCGGTATTGATGAACGCGATTCCTGCCAAGGTCGCCGGCGTACCCGAGGTAGTGATGGTGGTGCCGACCCCGCGCGGCGAGATCAACGAACTGGTGCTGGCCGCTGCCGCCATCGCCGGTGTCGACCGCGTGTTCACCATCGGTGGCGCCCAGGCAGTCGCTGCGCTGGCCTATGGCACCGAGAGCGTGCCCCCGGTGGACAAGATCGTCGGCCCCGGCAACATCTACGTGGCCACCGCCAAGCGCCACGTGTTCGGCAAGGTCGGTATCGATATGATCGCTGGCCCGTCCGAAATTCTGGTTGTGTGCGATGGCCAGACCGACCCGGACTGGATCGCCATGGACCTGTTCTCCCAGGCCGAGCACGACGAGGACGCCCAGTCGATTCTGGTCAGCCCGGATGCCGCCTTCCTCGACCGCGTCGCCGAGAGCATCGCCAAGTTGCTGCCGACCATGGAGCGTGCCGAGATCATCCGCACCTCGCTGGAAGGCCGTGGCGCGCTGATCCAGGTGGCCGACATGGCGCAGGCCATCATCGTTGCCAACCGCATCGCGCCGGAGCACCTGGAGCTGTCGGTGGCCGACCCGGAGGCCTGGTTGCCCGAGATTCGCCACGCCGGCGCGATCTTCATGGGCCGTTACACCGCAGAAGCCTTGGGCGATTACGTGGCTGGCCCGAATCACGTGCTGCCGACCTCCGGTACCGCACGTTTTTCTTCGCCGCTGGGGGTGTACGACTTCCAGAAGCGCTCGTCGATCATTTTCTGCTCGCCGGATGGCGCGTCGGAGCTGGGCAAGAGCGCCTCGGTGCTGGCCCGTGGCGAGTCGCTGACCGCGCATGCGCGCAGCGCCGAGTACCGCATCAAGCCATAGGCCAGTCCGAACCTGTAGGAGCCAGCTCGCTGGCGAGCCGTGCCTGAAAGCATCGCCGGCAAGCCGGCTCCTACATCAAGCAGATCGAACCATTTCGAGGAGAGAAGGGCAGATGAGCAAATTCTGGAGCCCCTTCGTCAAGGACCTGGTGCCTTACGTGCCGGGCGAGCAGCCCAAGCTGAGCAAGCTGGTCAAGCTCAACACCAACGAGAACCCCTACGGCCCCTCGCCCAGGGCCATCGCCGCCATGCAGGCCGAGGTGAATGACAACCTGCGCCTGTACCCGGATCCCAACGGCGACCGCCTGAAACAGGCGGTCGCCGACTACTACGGCGTGAGCACCGCTCAGGTATTCGTCGGCAACGGCTCCGACGAGGTGCTGGCGCACGCTTTCCATGGACTGTTCCAGCATGAAGCGCCGCTGCTGTTCCCGGATATCAGCTACAGCTTCTATCCGGTCTATTGCGGCCTGTACGGCATCGATTACCAGCAGTTGGCGCTGGACGAGCAGTTCCAGATTCGCGTCGAGGACTATGCCCGGCCCAATGGCGGCATCATCTTCCCCAACCCCAATGCGCCGACCGGCTGCCTGCTGCCGCTCGAGGCCATCGAGCGTCTGCTGCAGAACAGCCCGGACAGCGTGGTGCTGGTAGACGAGGCGTATATCGACTTCGGCGGCCAGACGGCCATCGCCCTGGTCGACAAGTATCCGAACCTGCTGGTCACCCAGACCCTGTCCAAGTCGCGTTCTCTGGCGGGCTTGCGCGTGGGCATCGCGGTCGGTCATCCGGACCTGATCGAGGCGCTGGAGCGAATCAAGAACAGCTTCAACTCCTATCCGCTCGATCGCATGGCCATCGCGGGTGCTGCGGCGGCGTTCGAGGATCGCGCTTATTTCGAGAAAACCTGCCAGCAGGTGATCGAGAGCCGTGAGGCAGTTGTCGCCGGTCTACAGGGGCTGGGCTTCGAGGTGCTGCCTTCGGCGGCGAACTTCGTCTTCGCCCGTCATCCGGACAAGGATGCCGCGACTCTGGCAGCCGGGCTGCGCGAGCAGGGGGTGATCGTGCGTCACTTCAAGCAACAGCGCATCGCCCAGTTCCTGCGTATCACCATCGGTACCCCGGAGCAGAACCAGGCCCTGCTGGACGCCTTGCAAGGCCTTTGATCCAGGCGGCTCTGAAGAGAGCCGGTGGCGCGTCAGCGTCACCGGCTTTTTTCATGGCACAGAGGGGGATTACTCGTGGTGCGGCTGGCCAAGGAAGGTCAGCGAGGTGAACAGGCCGCGGCTCTCGATATTCGGGTCGTTCTCCACCGGTACGTAGACCGAGGCGCTGATGATGTTAAGTGCCTCGTTGCGCACCATTACCTGGGCGCGGCCCTCGGCATCGGTTACCGCGCTGACCTGATGCGGTGCGCCGCGATAGTCACCGACCAGCTCGACGCCTGCCATCGGCTTGCCGTCCACCAGCACGCGCACCGGCAGCGGCTTGCCGGGGCCGACCTTGAGCGGATCGACTTGCGGAACGATGACCAGTTTCAGCGGCTCGAGGTCGGGCAGCTTGGCGCCCTCGCTGTAGATCGCCAGGCTGTACTTGTAGGTGTGCAGCGATTGGGTCGAGTTCGTCACCTGGCTGCGGCCCTGGTTGATCCATTGGCCTTCCGGGGTCTTCGACCAGGCGCCATTGTCCAGGGCCACGCCGAGCACCGCGGGTTTCTTCAAGGGTTGCAGGCGGGCATGGTCAGACAGGCGTTCGACCGTCACCGGAATCATTCGACCTGCCGCGTCATAGGCCCAGGCGCCGCTGATCTTCTCCGCCTTGAAGGCATCGTCCTCGGCGCCATGGCCATAGACGACTTCGATATTGCCGCGGCGCTCTTCGGTCCAGAGACCGTGGGCGAGAGCGCTGCTGCTGGCGAACAGGCCGGCGAGAAGCAGGTAGGCAGGAATGCGCATGTGAATCTCCGATTCAAAGGTTGAGGGTCAGGCTGACGCTGAGATTGCGAGGGTCGCCGGGCATTACCCAGACGTTGTTGAACGAGCGCTCGTAGTACTTGCGGTTGAACAGGTTGTTGAGGTTCAGGCCCAGGTTCAGGTCCTTGGTGGCTTGCCAGCGCGCCAGCAGATCGACCGTGGTGTAGGCCGGCAGCTCGAAATCGCTGCCGGTCTGCCCGGAGCGATCGCCGACGTAGTTGACTGCTGCGCCGAGTTCCGAGCCCTGCAGCGAGCCACCCTGGAACTGGTAGACGCTCATCAAACTGGCGCTGTTGCGGGCGATGCCGAGTAGATCGCTGCCCTCGGGGATGCTGTTGTCCTTGGTCACCTCAGCGTCGATGTAGGCGTAGGCGCCAATCACCCGTAGGGCATCGGTTAGCTGGCCGCTGGCCTGCAGGTCCAGGCCCTGGCTGCGGGCCTTGCCGGCGGCGATGCTGTCGCCGGGATTGTTAGGGTCGGCGGTCAGCACGTTTTCCTTATCGATATGCAACAGCGCCACGGTGGCGCCGAGGCGGCTGTCGAGCAGGTCGAGCTTGAGGCCAGTCTCGTAGCCGAGGCCTTTCTCCGGTTTGAACACCTGCCCCTGGGCGCCGATGGCATTGGGTTTGAACGACATCGAGGCATTGGCGAACACGCCGACCTCTGGCGTCAGCTGATAGAGCACACCCGCGCGCGGGGTGGCGACATCCTTGCTCTGCTCGTTGCTGACGCGGCTACTGCGGTTCAGTGCGGTCTGCTCGAAACGCTCCAGACGCACGCCGAGCAGGCCGCTCCAGCGCTCGTTGAAGGCGATCTGATCCTGCAGGTTGAGGGCGTAGCTTTCGGTGTGCTCGTGGAAGTCGTTGGGATTGACGATGGGTGGTTTCGGTTGCCCATAGATCGGGTTGTAGATGTCCTGGCCATAGCCCAGGCCGGTAACGCTTTGTGGGTACTTCTGGCTGTTGCGATAGTTCTCGTACTCCAGCCCAAGCAGCGTCTGATGTTGCCAGCCGGCCAGCTCGAACTGCCCATGCAGCTCGGCCTGGGTGATGCTGTCGTTCCACTCGAAGCTGCGCTCGCGATAGAAGCGCGTGACCTGGTCGCCAATCAGGCGCGACGGCTCCGAGCTGTTGCCGTCCAGCGTGCCCTGGCTGTAATGGCTGGCCAGGCGCAGCTTCCAGGCATCGTTCAGATAATGCTCGAGGCTGACTTGCAGCAGCTGATTGTCGTTGCGGATCTTGCCGTCGTTGGGCTCGCCGAGAAAGGTCGAGCGCTTGACCGCGCCCATCTTGCCGTCGACGGCGGGAATGCCACGGTCGAACACCGAGTCGGTGCGGGAAAATTCGCTGTCGATCATCAGCAGGGTATCGGGCGACAGCTGCCAGCTGAAGGTCGGGTTGACGATCTGCCGCTGATTGCCGACGTGATCGCGAAAGCTGCCGTTGTCTTCGACTGCCAGGTTGACCCGCGAAAGCAGGGTGCCGTCCTCGTTCAGCGGCGTATTGACGTCGAGGCTGCTGCGGTAGCGATCCCAGCGTCCGGCGCTGGCCTTGAACTGGGTGAAGGGCTCCAGTTGCGGGCGCTTGGTGACGATGTTGACCAGCCCGCCTGGATCGCCGCGGCCGTAGAGGGCTGCCGCCGGCCCCTTGAGCACTTCCAGGCGCTCGATGGCCGCTGCGTCCGGCGAGCTGTAGCTGCCGCGGTTGATGGCAAAACCATTGCGGTACAGCTCGCCGGTGGTGAACCCGCGCACGCTGTAGTTGAGGAAGGTCAGGCCGCCGAAGTTGTTCTGCCGCGAGACGCCGCCAGCGAAATCCAGGGCGCGGTCGATACGGCTACTGCCGAGATCGTCCAGCACCTGGGCGGGGACCACGCTGATGGCCTGGGGAATTTCGCTGATCGGCGTGTCGGTGCGGGTGGCGCTGGATGAGCGTTTGGCACGGTAGCCCTGTACCGGCCCATCGGCTTGTTCGCTGGGGGCACTGATGATGCTATCAGCCAGTTGGGCCGGAGATTCGGCGGCAAGAGCGCAGGGTGTTAACAGGCTGCCGGCAAGCAAGGCGGTAGTGACGCGCAAGGGGGAAGTCTCCGGATGATTGTGATTAATGTAATAACATTACAATAAACTCAATCGAGAAAAGTTCCCACTTGAAATTGCTCGCCGATCAGTTGCCGTTAACGGGGGGGCGAATACCTATCTCGGCGGTCAGCTGCAGCGGTTTGCCGTTGCGCAACACGTCGATGTGGATCTTGTCACCTGGTTTGGTACGCGCGACCTGATTCATCGAGCGGCGACCGTCGCTGGCCGGCTCACCATCGATGCTGAGAATCAGGTCGCCAGGCTGCAGGCCGGCTTTCTGCGCCGGGCCGTCGCGATAGACACCGGCGACGACGATGCCGGGGCGGCCATCGAGGCCGAAGGACTCGGCCAGCTCTGGCGTCAGTGGTTGCACCTCGACACCGAGGTAGCCGCGAATCACCTTGCCGTGTTCGATGATTGCCTGCATCACTTCCATGGCCAGTTTCACCGGGATGGCGAAGCCGATGCCCTGCGAGCCGCCGGACTTGGAAAAGATCGCCGTGTTGATGCCCACCAGGTTGCCGTGCGCATCGACCAGCGCGCCGCCGGAGTTGCCCGGGTTGATCGCCGCATCGGTCTGGATGAAGTCTTCGTAGGTGTTGAGGCCCAGCTGGTTGCGCCCGGTGGCGCTGATGATACCCATGGTCACGGTCTGGCCGACGCCGAAAGGGTTGCCGATGGCCAGGGTCACATCGCCGATGCGAATGCTGTCGGAGCGCCCCAGGGTGATCGCCGGGAGATTGGGCAGGTCGATCTTCAATACGGCCAGGTCGGTTTCCGGATCGCTGCCGATCACCCGTGCCAGGGTTTCGCGGCCGTCCTTGAGGGCGACGACGATCTGGTCGGCGCCGCTGACCACGTGATTGTTGGTCAGCAGATAGCCTTCACGGCTCAACAGTACGGCCGAGCCGAGGCTCGACTCCATGCGCTGCTGGCGTGGCAGGTTGTCGCCGAAGAAACGGCGGAAGGTCGGATCTTCGAACAGCGGATGAGTCGGTTTGCTCACCAGTTTGGTGGTGTACAGGTTGGCCACTGCTGGCGATGCGGTATCGACTGCCTCGGAGTAGGACACCGGGCCTTCCTGCAGGCGGCTGTAGAGCGGTGCCTGTACCAGCTGCACGTCCTGGCGTGGCAAGCCGACCCACTCCGGGTAGCGCTGGATCAGCAGCAGTGCGAACAACACACCGACCAGCAGGGGCCAACCGAGAAAACGCAGTGCCTGGGGCATCGAGACAATCCTGAGGGTTGCGGGGGCCAAATCCGGCCCTTAAGGTGGCGCATTATAGTGAGGCGCTCGCCAATTAGGCAGCGGCCCGCAACAGCTTGTGAGGAATCTTCATGGCCATTGCCCTGTCCACGCTAGTGGAAGAAGCTGACGCTTTTCTTAACGCGTCGCGTATCAATGATTACTGCCCCAATGGCCTGCAGGTCGAGGGTCGTCCGCAGGTCAGCCGCATCGTCAGCGGCGTCACCGCGAGTCAGGCGCTGATCGAAGCGGCCATCGAGGCCGAGGCTGATGTGCTGCTGGTGCATCACGGCTATTTCTGGAAGGGCGAGAACCCCTGTGTCACCGGCATGAAACAGCGTCGCTTGAAAGCGCTGCTGACCAACGACATCAGCCTGCTGGCCTATCACCTGCCACTGGATGTGCACCCCGAGGTGGGCAACAACGTGCAGCTCGCACGGCAGTTAGGCATCGTCGTCGAGGGCCCGCTCGAACCGGAAAATCCGCGCACCGTTGGTCTCGTTGGCTCGCTGGAGGAGCCGATGAGCGCGGCCGACTTCGCCCGGCACGTGCAGCAAGCGCTGGGGCGTGAGCCGCTGCTGGTCGAGGGCGACGGGCTGATCCGGCGCGTCGGCTGGTGCACAGGTGGCGGGCAGGGCTATATCGACCAGGCGATTGCTGCCGGTGTCGACCTTTACCTGACCGGCGAAGCCTCCGAGCAGACTTTCCACAGCGCGCGTGAGAATGGCGTGAGCTTCATCGCTGCCGGCCATCACGCCACCGAGCGCTACGGCGTGCAGGCGCTGGGGGATTATCTGGCGCGGCGTTTCGCCCTCGAACACCTGTTCATCGACTGCCCCAACCCGATCTGAATCACCCGTACGGGCAGGCATAACGCTAGATCGTTTCGGTCTAACTGGCGTCCTGAGTATAAGCAGACGCTGTGATAGAGTGCGCGCTCGTCCACGGCCCGCCGGCCCCATAACAGCAAACCGTGAGTAGCCATGCTCGACAAATTGACCCATCTGAAGCAGCTGGAGGCGGAAAGCATCCACATCATTCGTGAAGTGGCCGCCGAATTCGACAACCCGGTGATGCTCTATTCCATCGGCAAGGATTCAGCCGTGATGCTGCACCTGGCCCGCAAGGCATTCTTCCCTGGCAAGTTGCCGTTCCCGGTGCTGCACGTCGATACCCGCTGGAAGTTCCAGGAGATGTATCGCTTTCGCGAGAAGATGGTCAGTGAATATGGCCTGGAACTGCTGACCCACATCAACCCTGATGGTGTGGCGCAGGACATGAACCCCTTCACCTACGGCAGTGCCAAGCACACCGACGTGATGAAGACCGAAGGCCTCAAGCAGGCGCTGGACAAGTACGGCTTCGACGCCGCCTTCGGTGGTGCGCGCCGCGACGAAGAGAAGTCGCGCGCCAAGGAGCGCGTGTATTCCTTCCGCGACAGCAAGCACCGCTGGGATCCGAAGAACCAGCGCCCCGAGCTGTGGAACGTCTACAACGGCAAGGTCAAGAAGGGCGAGTCGATCCGCGTCTTCCCGCTGTCGAACTGGACCGAGCTGGACATCTGGCAATACATCTACCTGGAGCAGATTCCAATCGTGCCGCTGTACTTCGCCGCCGAGCGCGAAGTGATCGAGAAGAACGGCACGCTGATCATGATCGACGACGAGCGCATCCTCGAGCACCTGTCCGATGAAGAGAAGGCGCGCATCACCAAGAAGATGGTGCGTTTCCGTACCCTCGGCTGCTACCCGCTGACCGGCGCGGTGGAGTCCACGGCGCTGACCCTGCCTGAAATCATCCAGGAGATGCTCCTGACCCGTACTTCCGAGCGCCAGGGCCGCGTGATCGATCACGATGCCGCCGGGTCGATGGAAGAAAAGAAACGTCAGGGCTATTTCTGAGGATCGCGCACCATGAGTCACCAATCCGATTTGATCGGCCAGGACATTCTCGCTTACCTGGCCCAGCACGAGCGCAAGGAACTGCTGCGCTTTCTTACCTGCGGCAACGTCGACGACGGCAAGAGCACGCTGATCGGCCGTCTGCTGCACGACTCCAAGATGATCTACGAGGATCACCTGGAAGCCATCACCAAGGACTCGAAGAAAGTCGGCACCACCGGCGATGACATCGATCTGGCACTGCTGGTCGACGGCCTGCAGGCCGAGCGCGAGCAGGGCATCACCATCGATGTGGCCTACCGCTATTTCTCCACCGCCAAGCGCAAGTTCATCATTGCCGACACCCCCGGCCATGAGCAGTACACGCGCAACATGGCCACCGGCGCTTCGACCTGCGACTTGGCGATCATCCTGATCGACGCCCGCTACGGCGTGCAGACCCAGACCAAGCGCCACAGCTTCATCGCCTCCCTGCTGGGCATCAAGCACATCGTCGTCGCCGTCAACAAGATGGACCTGAAGGACTTCCATCAGGGCGTGTTCGAGCAGATCAAGGCCGACTACCTGGCCTTCGCCGAGAAGATCAACCTGCGTGCGACCACCCTCGAGTTCGTGCCGATGTCGGCGCTCAAGGGCGACAACGTGGTCAACAGGTCCGAGCGCTCGCCCTGGTACACCGGCCAGTCGCTGATGGAGATTCTCGAGACCGTCGAGGTCGCTGGCGACCGCAACTTCGATGACCTGCGCTTCCCGGTGCAGTACGTCAACCGTCCTAACCTGAACTTCCGCGGTTTCGCCGGCACCCTGGCCAGCGGCGTCGTGCGCAAGGGCGACGAGGTCATGGCGCTGCCTTCGGGCAAGACCAGCAAGGTCAAGTCCATCGTCACCTTCGAGGGCGAGCTGGAGCACGCCGGCCCCGGCCAGGCCATCACCCTGACCCTGGAAGACGAGATCGACGTGTCGCGCGGCGACATGCTGGTGCACGCCGACAACCGTCCGCAGGTCACCGACAGCTTCGAGGCCATGCTGGTGTGGATGGGCGAAGAGCCGATGCTGCCGGGCAAGAAGTACGACATCAAACGCGCCACCAGCTACGTGCCGGGCTCGATCCCGAGCATCGTGCATCGCGTCGACGTGAATACCCTGGAGCAGGGTGCGGCCAGCGAGTTGAGGCTCAACGAAATCGGCCGGGTCAAGGTGGCGCTGGATGCGCCGATCGCCCTGGATGGTTACGAGTACAACCGCACCACCGGCGCCTTTATCATCATCGATCGCCTGACCAACGGCACCGTCGGTGCCGGTATGATCATCGCCGACCCGGTCGCCCATGGCGGCGGTCAGCATGGCCGCCTGGCCCATGTGTCGACCGAGGAGCGTGCTTCGCGCTTCGGCCAGCAGCCGGCCACCGTGCTGTTCAGTGGCCTGTCTGGCGCGGGCAAGAGCACCCTGGCCTATGCCGTGGAGCGCAAGCTATTCGACATGGGCCGTGCCGTGTACGTGCTCGACGGCCAGAACCTGCGCCATGACCTGAACAAGGGCCTGCCGCAGGATCGCGCCGGCCGCGCCGAGAACTGGCGCCGCGCCGCCCATGTGGCGCGTCAGTTCAACGAGGCCGGCATGATCGCCCTGGCCGCCTTTGTCGCTCCGGATGCCGAAGGTCGCGAGCAGGCCAAGGCGCTGATCGGTGCCGAACGCCTGGTTACCGTCTACGTCCAGGCCTCGCCGCAGATCTGCCGCGAGCGTGACCCGCAGGGGCTGTACGCCGCCGGTGGTGACAATATCCCGGGCGAAGGCTTCCCCTACGACGTGCCGCTGGATGCCGATCTGGTGATCGACACCCAGACGCAGTCGGTCGAGGAGGGTGTCAAGGCGGTGCTGGATCTGCTGCGTAGCCGCGGCGCGATCTGACGTTCTTGCGCTGAACGAGAAGCCCTGCAGTGATGCGGGGCTTTTTCATTCCCGGCTACGCGCGGAGCCGACGATCTTTACCTAATAAAAAGGTTCTTCGCATTTCCGCGAGGAGGATACGCTTGACACCGGGCTGGCAATTACGTGTGAGCTTTCGATGACTTGGCACTCTCCATTCACACGCCGCCTGGCCTGATGGGTTTCGCCCGTAAGGGGCGCAACCCAAATGTTCAGGCGACGCGGTAATGGATAGTGCTAGGTCAGTAAGTGATACGCACACAAACTTGCCAGTCCGGTGTGTCAACCCGCACTTTCTCCAAACTATGCGAAGAACCATAAAAAAGCCCCGCAATCCAGACTGTGTGAAAACCTAGCAGTCTGAGAGCAAGCTGAAGACAATGCCTCCATCAGTCGATGGGGGCATTGTCGTTTATGGGCTACATCCAGGGCGAAGGTCGTCAGCAAAGCAGCCTGTTTCCTC